>RCUT01000013.1_pt1 | contig 173546 bp, 141 predicted proteins | sample 2166171 | NCBI WGS metagenome assembly RCUT01 (sample SAMN09932757, study PRJNA488358) | compost metagenome | isolation source: compost soil in 4-hydroxybenzoic | place: Germany: Experimental Botanical Garden | reverse complement strand
ATACGGTCCAGACGGCCAATACGCTGCTCCAGCAGATCCGGGTTAAACGGCAGATCGAACATCACCAGGTTGCTGGCGAACTGGAAGTTGCGGCCTTCGGAGCCAATTTCAGAACACAGCAGCACCTGTGCGCCGGTGTCCTCTTCGGCAAACCACGCGGCGGCGCGGTCGCGTTCGATGATCGACATGCCTTCGTGGAAGACCGCGGCGCGAATACCTTCACGCTCGCGCAGCACCTGCTCCAGCTGCAGCGCGGTGGTGGCTTTCGCGCAGATCACCAGCACCTTCTGCGAACGGTGGCTGGTCAGGTGGCCCATCAGCCACTCGACGCGCGGGTCGAAGTTCCACCAGGTTCCGCTATCGCCTTCAAACTCCTGATAGATCTGCTCCGGATAGAGCATATCGCGAGCGCGCTCTTCGGCGGTTTTACGCGCGCCCATAATGCCGGAGACCTTGATGGCCGTCTGGTACTGCATCGGCAGCGGCAGGCGAATGGTGTGCAGCTCGCGTTTCGGGAAGCCTTTGACGCCGTTACGGGTGTTACGGAACAGAACGCGGCTGGTGCCGTGGCGGTCCATGAGCATGGAGACCAGCTCCTGACGCGCGGACTGGGCTCCGTCGCGATCGCTGTTGGCGGTCTGCAGCAGCGGCTCGATATCCTGCTCGCCGATCAGCTCGCCGAGCATGTTCAGATCGGCATCGCTCAGCCTGTTGCCTGCTAGCAGCAGGGCGACGGCGTCGGCGACCGGGCGGTAGTTCTGCTGCTCTTCAACGAACTGGGCGAAGTCGTGGAAACGGTTTGGATCCAGCAGGCGCAGACGGGCGAAATGGCTCTCCATTCCCAGCTGCTCCGGCGTGGCGGTCAGCAGCAGGATCCCCGGCACGCGCTCGGCCAGCTGTTCAATCGCCTGATATTCACGGCTCGGCGCCTCTTCGCTCCACACCAGGTGGTGCGCCTCATCGACGATCATCAGGTCCCATTCGGCATCGCACAGGTGCTCAAGGCGCTGCTTGCTGCGGCGAACAAAATCCAGCGAGCAGATAACCAGCTGCTCGGTTTCAAACGGGTTGTAGGCATCGTGCTGCGCTTCGGCATAGCGCTCGTCGTCAAACAGCGAGAAGCGCAGGTTGAAGCGGCGCAGCATTTCGACCAGCCACTGGTGCTGCAGGGTTTCCGGAACGACGATCAGCACGCGCTCGGCGGCGCCGGCAAGCAGCTGCTGATGCAGGATCATCCCGGCTTCGATGGTTTTACCGAGCCCGACTTCATCCGCCAGCAGCACGCGCGGGGCGTGGCGACGGCCAACGTCGTGGGCGATGTGCAACTGGTGCGGGATCAGGCTGGTGCGCTGGCCGCGCAGGCCGCTCCACGGCATCCGATACTGCTCGCTCTGATATTTACGCGCGCGGTAGCGCAGCGCAAAGCGGTCCATACGGTCGATCTGCCCGGCGAACAGGCGATCCTGCGGCTTGCTGAAAACCAGCTTGCTGTCGAGCAGCACTTCACGCAGGACCACGTTGGCTTCTTCGGTATCCAGACGGGTACCGGTATAGGCCAGCAGGCCGTTCTCTTCATTTACTTCGTCAACCTGGAGCTGCCAGCCTTCGTGGCTGGTGATGGTGTCGCCCGGATTAAACATCACGCGGGTGATCGGGGAGTCGTTGCGTGCGTACAGACGATTTTCGCCGATGGCGGGGAAAAGAAGGGTAACCATGCGCGCATCCAGCGCTACGACCGTCCCTAATCCCAGTTCGCTCTCTGTGTCGCTAATCCAGCGTTGACCAAGTGTAAAAGGCATATGTGTTCGGCTCTTTAGTTCTTAAATTGCAGGCAATAGTTGATCATCTCCGAATAGGCTGGAGAGGGATCAAGATTGGGTCCAGGAGTGGAAAGGGCGCTATGGTACTGGATGCCGCGGTGATAGTCACCTGTCAAAATAGCCCCAGCTGCCCTGTCACTATTGTAGCAAAATCATCGTCGACAAAGGGAAGAATTCCTTCCGCGACCGGCTGTAATTGTTTCGACAAATAGTGATCGTAATCGAGCGGCGACTGCTGATAATCGACCGGCTCCGGCCCGCCGGTGGTCCAGACATATTTGATGCTGCCGCGCTGCTGGTACTGCTGTGGCCTGCCCAGCCTGACGTTGTGCTCGTCGGCAAGCCTTGCCGCGCGGACGTGCGGCGGAACGTTGCGCTGATATTCCGCCAGCGGCCGGCGCAGCCGCTTGCGGTAGATCAGCCGATCGTCGAGCTCGCCGTTCATCAGCCGATTAATCGTCTCCAGAACGTAGTCGCGATAGGGCTGGTTGCGGAAAATGCGCAGATATAGCTCCTGCTGAAACTGCTGCGCCAGCGGCGTCCAGTCGGTTCGCACCGTCTCCAGCCCTTTAAAGACCATTCTCTGCTCCTGCGCCTCCTGAATCATCCCGGCGTAGCGCTTTTTGCTGCCGGTATCGGCACCGCGGATAGTCGGCATTAAAAAGCGGCAGAAGTGGGTTTCAAACTCCAGCTCGAGGGTGCTGGTGAGGCGCGATTTCCCCAGCTCGGTGGCCCACCAGTCGTTGACGTAAGCCACCAGCGACCGGCCGATGTTCGCCGCCTCCTGTTCATCATGGGCGCGCCTGAGCCAGACAAAGGTGGAGTCGGTGTCGCCGTAGATAACGTCATAGCCCTGCGACTCAATCAGCGCTTTGGTCTGGCGCATGATGGCGTGGCCGCGCATGGTGATTGACGAGGCCAGGCGCGGGTCGAAAAAGCGGCAGGCGCTGGTACCGAGCACGCCGTAAAAGGCGTTCATAATGATCTTCAACGCCTGCGATAGCGGCTTGTTTTTATGCCGCTTGGCGTCGTCGCGCCCGTGCCAAATCTGGCCGACGATATCCGGCAGACAGTGCTTCTCGCGGGAGAAGCGCGCGCCGAGAAAGCCTTCTGTGCTGTGCTCGTCATCGGGCTGGGCGCTGCCTTCAACGAGCCCCACCGGGTCAATCAGAAAGGTGCGGATAATCGAGGGGTACAGGCTTTTGTAGTCCAGGACCAGCACCGAATCGTACAGGCCGGGGCGGGAGTCCATCACGTAGCCGCCGGGGCTGGCCTGCGGCGGCACTTCGCCGAGATTGGGCGCAACGTAGCCCAGCCGGTGCATGCGCGGAAAATAGAGGTGGCTGAAGGCGGCCACCGACCCGCCGTGGCGGTCGGCGGGCAGGCCGTTAACCGTGGCGCGCTCCAGCAGAAAGGGCACGATCTCCGTTTTCTGGAAGATGCGCGTCACCAGCTCGCAGTCCTGCAGGTTGTAGGTTGCCAGCGCGGGCTTATCCTCGCTGAAGCGGCGGTCGATTTCGTCCATCCGATCCCAGGGATTATCAATCGCTTTGCCTTCACCCAGCAGCTCGCGCGCGACCGTCTCAAGCGAAAAAGAGGGGAAGTTCCAGAACGCCGATTTCAGCGCCTCAATGCCGTCGATAATCAGCCGCCCGCTGGCCTGGGCGAAGAATACGCCATTTTTAAAACCGTGCTCGCGCCACTCCAGCTCGCTGTTGCCGCGGCCGAGCAGCAGCGGAATACGGTAGCGCTCGGCGTGTTTTTGCAGCACGCGCAGGTCGAACTGGACGACGTTCCAGCCGATCAGGATGTCCGGGTCGTGGGCGGCAAACCAGGCGTTGAGCTTTTCCAGCAGCTGCGGGCGGCTGGCGACGTACTCCAGCTGAAAATCAACCGCGGGAGCGGCCGCCGGCTCTGGCCCGAGCATGTAGACAACCCGCTGGCCGCAGCCCTCCAGGCCGATGCAGTACAGCTCGCCGTGGCGGCTGGTTTCGATATCCAGCGAGACCCATTTCAGCGGCGGCCGGTAGTGCGGGCTGGCCTTCATGCGGGCGTTGATCAGCCGCGCGCCGCGCGCTTCGCCTTCGACCCAAACCGGGGCGGTAATAAAGCGCTCCATCAGATAGCGTTCCGGGGGGCGGACATCGCCTTCGTAGACGGTCACGCCCTGTTCGCGCAGCTTCTTTTCCAGGCGCATCAGCTGGCGATGGGCGCGGCAGTAAAGGCCGAAAACCGGCTGGCGGTGAAAGTCTTTCAGGGTGAGCGGGGCGAGGCGCAGGCCATTTTCGCCCTGCAGCAGGCGCTCAGCCTGGGCGCGCTGCGCTTCGGGGATAAAGGCCACGGACTCCTGCGGCGGCAGGGTGACCTGAAGGGGGCCGTCGTCGGTTGCCAGCCAAAAGGTCAGCTCCGTACCCTGGGGGGTATCCCGCCAGTGACGGGTCAATAAAAAACCTTCTCGTGGCTGAGTCACGCCGCGCTCTCATCAAGTCAAACCAGGCCTGAGTATAGCCTGGTTGATGACAAGGTGCTGGGGTTTTATACAGGCATTTGACGCTACTGCCCGTAATAGGCCTTCGCGCCGTGCTTGCGTAAATAGTGCTTATCCAGCAGGGTTTGCTGCATCTCCGGCAGCTGCGGCGCCAGCTGGCGGCAGAAAATCCCCATATAGGCGATCTCTTCCAGCACGATGGCGTTATGCACCGCGTCTTCCGCGTTTTTGCCCCACGCGAACGGGCCGTGGGAGTGCACCAGTACGCCGGGCATTTGCGCCGGGTCGATGGCGTTCTCGCGAAAGGTTTCGACGATAACGCGCCCGGTTTCCCACTCATACTCGCCGTTGATTTCGCTGTCGGTCATCAGGCGGGTACAGGGAACCGCGCCGTAGAAGTAGTCGGCGTGGGTAGTGCCGGTTGCCGGGATGGACTGGCCCGCCTGCGCCCAGATGGTCGCATGGCGCGAATGGGTATGGACGATACCGCCGAGGGTCGGGAAGGCCTGGTACAGCAGGCGATGGGTTGGGGTATCCGACGAGGGTTTCTTTTTCCCTTCCACCACTTCGCCGGTTTCGAGGCTCACCACCACCATATCCTCAGCGCTCATCGCGCTATAGTCGACGCCCGACGGCTTGATCACCAGCAGTCCCCGCTCGCGGTCGACGGCGCTGACGTTGCCCCAGGTTAAGGTCACCAGGTTGTGCCTGGGCAGCGCGAGGTTTGCTTCCAGCACCTGACGTTTCAGATCTTCTAACATTGTGTACTCCGAATTGCGGGTCAGCGCGGTTTCCCCTTTTCTCCTCTTTGCCGCGGCGCAGAGGGTGAAAAGGGGACGACCTTTTAACGTTTACCGGCGTAATAAACTTCGTTCCAGCGCAGCGCATCTTTGAAAGAAGGCAGGCGGGTTTCGCTATCAATCACGGTCAGCTCGATATCATGCAGCTCCGCAAACTGGCGCATATCGTCGAGCGTCAGGGAGTGGCTGAAGACCGTATGGTGCGCGCCGCCGGCAATGATCCAGGCTTCGGAGGCGGTGCGGAGATCCGGCTGCGCTTTCCACAGCGCGTTGGCCACCGGCAGCTTCGGCAGCTCGTGCGGGGTCGGCACCGTTTCAACGGTGTTAACCAGCAGGCGATAGCGATCGCCGAGATCGATCAGGCTGGCGACGATCGCCGGGCCGGTCTGGGTGTTGAAGATCAGGCGCGCAGGGTCGGCTTTACCGCCAATGCCCAGCGGCTGGACGTCGAGGATCGGTTTTTCCGCCGTGGAGATGGTTGGGCAGACCTCCAGCATATGCGAGCCGAGCACCAGATCGTTGCCGTTGTCGAAGTGGTAGGTGTAATCCTCCATAAAGGAGGTGCCGCCCTGCAGACCGGTTGACATCACCTTCATGATGCGAAGCAGGGCGGCAGTTTTCCAGTCGCCTTCGCCCGCAAAGCCGTAGCCCTGCTGCATCAGACGCTGCACGGCGAGGCCCGGAAGCTGCTTCAGGCCGTGTAAATCTTCAAAGGTGGTGGTGAAGGCGTGGAAGCCGCCCTGCTGCAGGAAGCGCTGCATACCCAGCTCGATACGCGCGGCATCGAGAACGTTCTGCCGCTTATCGCCGTGCACCTGCGCCGCCGCGGTCAGGCGGTAGCTGCTTTCATACTCATCAACCAGGGCGCTGATCTCGCCTTCGCTGATGTCGTTGACCACCTGCACCAGATCGCCCACCGGCCAGGTATTGACCGAGAAGCCGAATTTGATCTGCGCGGCGACCTTATCGCCATCAGTGACCGCCACTTCGCGCATGTTATCGCCAAAGCGGCAGACTTTCAGATGACGGGTATCCTGCTTCGAGACCGCCTGGCGCATCCACGAGCCGATACGCTGATGGGCGTCGCGATCCTGCCAGTGGCCGGTCACCACGCTATGCTGCTGGCGCATACGGGCGCCAATAAAGCCAAACTCGCGGCCGCCGTGCGCGGTCTGGTTGAGGTTCATAAAGTCCATATCGATGCTGTCCCACGGCAGCGAGGCGTTGTACTGGGTGTGGAACTGCAGCAGCGGTTTATTGAGGATGGTCAGGCCGTTAATCCACATCTTGGCCGGAGAGAAGGTGTGCAGCCACACCACCATGCCGGCGCATTTATCATCGTAGTTAGCGTCGCGGCAGATGTGGGTGATTTCGTCCGGCGTGGTGCCCAGCGGCTTTAATACCAGCCGGCACGGCAGTTTTGCCTCGGCGTTCAGGCTGTTCACCACGTGCTCGGCATGCTTCGTAACCTGACGCAGCGCTTCCGCGCCGTACAGATGCTGGCTGCCAATCACGAACCAGACTTCATAGTTATCAAAAATCGTCATTTTGGTGTCCTTAATGGGTGAGAGCTGGCTGAGATTGCGAGGCTTTTTCCGCCTGTGCAGCCGAAGGGAGATACTGTTGTTCAGCGCTGACTGACCATTGCTGGTAGCGCTGATAGAGCTGTTCGAAGCGCTGGGCCTGGGCCGGGCGCGGCTGCAGGGTGCTTTCGACCCGGCTTGCCATATGCTGCTGGGCGGTTGGAATATCGCGATACACGCCGGCGGAGACGGCGGCAAAGATGGCCGCACCCAGCGCACAGCACTGATCGGAGGCGACAATCTGCAGCGGGCGGTTCAGCACGTCGCAGCAGGCCTGCATGATGACCGGGTTTTTGCGCGCGATGCCGCCCAGCGCCATCACGTTGTTGACCGGGATCCCCTGGTCGGTGAAGCACTCCATAATGGCGCGCGCGCCGAAGGCGGTGGCCGCCACCAGGCCGCCAAACAGCGCCGGCGCATCGGTGGCGAGATTCAGATCGGTGATGACCCCTTTCAGGCGCTGGTTAGCGTTTGGAGTACGCCGTCCGTTGAACCAGTCCAGCACCACCGGCAGATGGTCGAGGGAGGGATTTTTCGCCCACGCCTCGGTCAGCGCCGGCAGCAGCTGCTTCTGGCTGGCGCGGATCGGCTCTTTCAGCTCCGGATGGGCAAGCGCCAGCTGCTCCAGCGGCCAGCCGAGAATGCGGCCAAACCAGGCGTAGATATCGCCAAAAGCCGACTGCCCGGCTTCCAGACCGATAAAGTCGGGCACCACGCTGCCGTCGACCTGGCCGCAGATGCCTTTCACCGTGCGTGAGCCAACGCTGTGCTTATCGGCAATGAGGATGTCGCAGGTGGAGGTGCCGATAACCTTAACCAGCGTATTCGGCTGTGCGCCGGCGCCTACCGCGCCCATATGGCAGTCGAAGGCGCCGCCGGAGATGGTCACCGTTTCCGCCAGGCCCAGGCGCTGCGCCCATTCGGCGCTGAGCGTCCCGACCGGCACGTCGGCGGTCCAGGTATCGCTAAACATCGGCCAGCTGAGGTGCTGATTGATAATCGGGTCGAGTTCGTCGAAGAAGCTGGCCGGCGGCAGGCCGCCCCAGTCGGCGTGCCACAGGGATTTGTGCCCGGCGCTGCAGCGGCCGCGGCGAATATCCTGCGGGCGGGTGGTCGCGGAGAGCAGCGCCGGAACCCAGTCGCACAGCTCAATCCATGAGGCTGCTGCCTGCGCAACGGCGCTATCCTGACGGGTGACGTGAAGGATCTTGGCCCAGAACCATTCGCTGGAGTAGATGCCGCCGATATAGCGGGAGTAGTCCTCTTTGCCCGGCTGGTGGCACAGGCGGGTGATAGCCTCCGCCTCTTCCACCGCGGTATGGTCTTTCCACAGCACGAACATCGCATTCGGGTTGTTGGCGAACTCTTCCCGCAGGGCCAGCACGTTGCCGTCGGCGTCAATCGGCGCCGGCGTCGAGCCGGTGCTGTCAACGCCGATACCGACGACGGCGGTGCGCTGCTCGGGGCTCAGCAGCGCCAGCACGCTTTTCAGCGCGGCTTCCATTGATTCAATGTAATCACGCGGGTGGTGGCGAAACTGATTATTCGGGGCGTCGCAAAACAGCCCCTCCTGCCAGCGTGGGTACCACTCTACGCTGGAGGCGAGCTCTTCGCCGGTGGCGCATTCCACCGCCAGAGCGCGAACTGAATCACTACCAAAATCGAGGCCAATCGCAATTGCCATGCTGTTACTCCATGCTGAAAACCATTCATGGTGAAACAGTAGATATCCTCAGGAAAAACCGTCAGGCCGTATTCGCTAATCTTATGGATTATATTGCTATGCCATCGCAAAGTGTGACGCCGTGCAAATATTCAATGTGGACTTTCCTGCCGTATTTATAGACACTTTTGTTATGCGCTGGAATGGCTTACATTGAGCGTTGTTGTCGATTTTTGCTGAAATCAGGCGGGTTTTAATTCGAATTTCAACCCGCATCCCATTACGGGAAGCGCGCTTAGCGATAAAATAACGAATATGGACAATTGGTGTCCAGTACCTCTCCGGGAGAGCTGAGTTTATGGCTGAAACACAAAACGATCCTTTGCTACCGGGCTACTCTTTTAACGCCCACCTGGTGACGGGGCTGACGCCGATTGATGCGGAAGGCTATCTGGATTTCTTTATTGACCGCCCGCTCGGCATGAAAGGCTTTATCCTCAATCTGACGATCCGCGGTGAAGGGGTGATCAACAACCAGGACGAGCAGTTTGTCTGCCGGCCTGGCGATATTTTACTCTTCCCGCCGGGGGAGATTCATCACTACGGCCGCCATCCTGATGCCCGCGAGTGGTATCACCAGTGGGTCTACTTCCGTCCGCGGGCCTACTGGCATGAGTGGCTGAACTGGCCGACGATTTTCGCCCACACCGGCTTTTTCCGTCCCGATGAGCAGTGGCAGACGCGCTTTGGCGAGCTTTTCGGCCAGATCGTTGACGCCGGACAGGGGGCCGGGCGCTACTCTGAGCTGCTGGCGATTAACCTGCTGGAACAGCTGCTGCTGCGCCGCATGGAGGCCATTAACGAATCCCTCTACCCGCCGCTGGATAACCGGGTTCGCGACGCCTGCCAGTACATTAGCGATCACCTGGCGGACAGCCATTTTGATATTGCCAGCGTCGCCCAGCACGTCTGCCTGTCGCCGTCGCGGCTGTCGCACCTGTTCCGCCAGCAGCTGGGCATTAGCGTGCTGGGGTGGCGGGAAGATCAGCGGATCAGCCAGGCCAAGCTGCTGCTGAGCACCACGCGAATGCCCATCGCGACGGTGGGACGCAACGTTGGCTTTGAAGATCAGCTCTATTTCTCGCGGGTATTTAAAAAATGCACCGGCGCCAGCCCGAGCGAATTCCGTGCGGGATGTGAATAAAACGTAAATAAAGTGAAATGATGCCCCGGAAAATTGTCACAACCAGTAAACTATTCAGACAATTGATGGCTTGACGAAGGCGCGACGGCTCTGGAGAATCCGTGCTTCGTTTTTAAACCGGGCACACTATGCAAGCATTGCTGGAACATTTTATCACCCAATCCACGGTCTACTCGCTGATAGCCGTGATGCTGGTCGCCTTTCTTGAATCGCTGGCGCTGGTCGGGCTGATACTGCCGGGCACGGTGATGATGGCCGGGCTGGGCGCGCTGATCGGCAGCGGTGAGGTTAACTTCTGGCAGGCGTGGCTGGCGGGTATCGTCGGCTGTTTATTCGGCGACTGGATCTCATTCTGGCTCGGCTGGCGGTTTAAAAAACCGCTGCATCGCTGGTCGTTTATGAAGAAAAACAAGGCGCTGCTTGATAAGACCGAGCACGCGCTGCATCAGCACAGCATGGTCACGATCCTGATCGGGCGCTTCGTTGGGCCGACGCGGCCGCTGGTGCCGATGGTTGCCGGGATGCTCGACCTGCCGGTGGCGAAATTTATTCTGCCGAATATCATCGGCTGCCTGCTGTGGCCGCCGCTCTACTTTTTACCGGGCATTCTTGCCGGCGCGGCCATTGATATCCCCGCCGATGAGAACAGCGCCAGCTTTAAGTGGCTGCTGCTGGGTGCCGCGCTGCTGGCGTGGCTGGCAGGCTGGCTCTGCTGGCGCCTGTGGCGTAGCGCGAAAACAAGCGATCGCTTGACCCGGCTGCTGCCGCGCGCGCGCCTGCTGTGGCTGTCACCCCTGGCGCTGGTGCTGGCGGGCATGGCGTTAACCCTGGTGGTTCGCCACCCGCTAATGCCGGTCTATCTCAATATTCTGCACCACGTTATCGCGCGCTGATCCCGAGCAGATGTGAGGCGCTGCTGTTGCCGCTTAAGAGCGCATCGGTGGCGCCATCCCAGGCGATGCGCCCGTCGGCCACCACCAGCGACCGAGGGGCGATGCGGGCGGCATCCTCCACGCTATGCGACACCATCAGCAGCGTCAAACTGCGGCGCTGGCACACCTCCGCAACCAAAATCAGCATCTCCTGGCGCAGCGCCGGATCGAGCGCGGAAAACGGCTCATCCAGCAGCAGTATCGGCTGCTCTCGCACCAGACAGCGCGCCAGCGCCGCGCGCTGGCGCTGGCCGCCGGAGAGCTCGCCGGGAAGTCTCTCCAGCAGGGAATCGATGCCCATCTGTTCGGCAATGGCCAGCAGGCTGGCGTTTTGCCCGGCGCTCAGCTTAAGGCCTGGGTGCATGCCGAGGCCGATGTTCTGCCGGATGGTGAGATGGTTGAAGAGGTTATTTTCCTGAAACAGCATTGATACCGGGCGACGGGCGGGCGGCGTCGCGGTATGCGGCTCGCCGTCAATGACGATGCTGCCGCTCGCCGGCGGCAAAAAGCCGGCGATCAGGTTCAGCAGCGTGCTTTTTCCCGCCCCGCTGGGGCCGAGCACCGCAATGCGTTCGCCCCGCTGCACGGAAAGGGTGAAACGCATCGGCAGGTGCTGGTACAGCCAGGTTACATCATTCAGTTTTAACATCACGCCCCGGTAGCTTCTCAATCACGGTAAAGAGGACAAAGCACAGCGCCAGCAGCAGCAGGGCGGTTACGGCACCGTCCTGGCTACGATAGGCGCCAATCTGCTGATACAGATAGAACGGCAGGGTGCGGAAATCGTCGTTGCCGAACAGCGCCACTACGCCAAAATCACCGATCGACAGCACGCAGGCAAAGGCCAGCGCCTGGGCCAGCGGGCGCTTCAGGGCGCGCAGCTCAACGACCCTCAGGCGGGTAAAGCCGCTTATTCCCAGCGAGTTGCAGAGCATGCCGTAGCGCACGGCAACGTCGCGCATCGGGTTTTCCAGCACCTTCAGCGCATAGGGGATGGCCATCAGCGCATTGGTGAAGATAACGATGCCGTCGGCGGAGTCGGGCAGGCCAACGCTATTATTGAGCAGTAAAAAGAAGCCGGTCGCGAGCACAATCCCCGGCATGGCGAGGATCAGCATCCCGCTGAGCTCCAGCGCCTGGCCGGCCAGCGGGCGGCTGCGGATACGCAGCTCGCGGCTGCTCCACAGCAGCATCATCGTTAGAATCACGCTGAGTATCCCGGCGGCCAGCGCGATGCGCAGGGAGGTCGACAGGGCTTGCCATAGCTCAGGCTGGGCCAGCACCCGCGCCAGATTGTTATTCAGGCCATCGATGATGACCGCCAGCAGCGGCGGCAGCAGCAGCAGCAGCGCGACGGCAATCAGCACGAAGTCGGTGAGGCGGCTGTGCAGGCGATCGTCGGGGTCACGCCAGCCGCGAACGTGGGTCACGCCGATCGCCACGGCCTTGCTCAGGCGCTGGCTGAGCAGCACCAGCCCGAGGCAGCAGCTCATCTGGATCAGCGCCAGCATCGCCGCGCGGGCCGGATCGTAATCAAAGCTTAGCGCCTGATAGATTGCCAGCTCAATGGTGGTGGCCCGTGGGCCGCCGCCAAGAGAGAGGACGGTCGCGAAGCTGGCGAAGCAGAGCATAAAGATCAGCGCCGCCACCGGAGGAATTTGCCGCCGCAGCCACGGCCACTCGACGAAGCGGAAAAAGTGAAAGCCGCGCATGCCAAGCTGGGCCGCAATTTGCCGCTGTTCGCCGGGGATATTCTCCAGCGCCTGCAGCAGCAGGCGGGTCGCCATCGGCATATTGAAGAAGACGTGCGCCAGCAGGATCCCCTGCAGCCCGTAGGGCGAGAAATCCCACTGCCATCCCAGCGCGTTAAATGCCGCCGCCAGCCAGCCCTGGCGTCCGTAAACGCTCAGAATGCCAAACACCGCCACCAGTACCGGCAGGATGAGCGTCATCGCGCACAGGCGCAGCAGCAGCGTGCGGCCGGGAAAGCGGCGCCGGTAGAGGGCGCGGGCAAGAAATATGGCCGGCACCACCGAGAGCAGCGCCGAAAGAAACGCCTGCCAGAAGGAGAAGCGAACGACGTGCCAGAGATAGCTATCGCCGACGATAGTCATCCAGGCCGCCTCCGGCGCGCTGCTCCAGAGCGCCAGAAAAGCGGCCAGCGCCACCACGACCAGCACGGTGGCGGCCGTCAGGCCCGGCAGCAGCCAGCCGATGGTTAGCGGCTGACGGCGCGTTGCCATGCGTTAATCCAGTTCTGCCGTTCGCCAGCGACCTGCTGCGGAGTGAACTCCAGGGTGGTCTGCGGTTTGATCAGCGTGTCAAAGCCGGCAGGGAGCGTCACCTGAGTGACGGGGTACATCCAGTTGCCCGCCGGAATCGCATTCTGGAACCCCGGAGAGACCATAAACTTAAGGAACTTCTCCGCCAGCTCCGGCTGCTTGCTGGCCGCGGTGCGGGCCGCCACTTCGACCTGCAGGTAGTGGCCTTCGCTGAAGCCGGCCGCCGCGTAGTTATCTTTTTTCTCTTCGATGATGTGATAGGCCGGAGAGGTGGTATAGCTCAGCACCAGATCGCTTTCCCCCTTCAGGAACAGGCCGTAGGCCTCGCTCCAGCCCTTGGTGACGGTGACGGTTTTCGCCGCCAGCTTCTCCCACGCCTGCGGGGATTTATCGCCGTACACCTTCTGCATCCACAGCAGCAGGCCGAGGCCCGGCGTGCTGGTGCGCGGATCTTCGTAGATCACCCGCCATTTCTGGTTGCTCTCAACCAGCTCCTTCAGGCTTTTGGGCGGATTTTTGAGCTTGTTTTTATCGTAGACGAAGGCGAAATAGCCGTAATCAAACGGGACGAAGGTATCGTTGTTCCAGCCGCCGGGTACCCTGAGCGCGTCGGTCGGCACGTTGCTTTTGGCGAACAGCTTGCTTTGCGCCGCCGCTTCCAGCAGGTTGTTGTCCAGTCCGAGTACCACATCGGCTTTGCTGTTTTTGCCTTCCATGCGCAGGCGATTCAGCAGCGAAACGCCGTCTTCCAGCGCCACGAACTTCAGCTCGCAGCCGCAGTCGGCTTCAAAGGCTTTTTTGACGGCCGGACCCGGGCCCCAGTCCGCAGAAAAGGAGTCGTAGGTATAGACGGTGAGAACGGGTTTAGCCAACGCGGGAGCGGCGACCAGCACCAGCAGCGGGAGTAATTTTTTCAACACTTTGCACCTCACAAAAAAGGGGTGGCAAAGGATTTTGAGTGAGCCTCAAATCCCTTCGCCGGCGTTATCCGGATCAGGTTCGACGGGTATTTTCTCAGCCCATACGCTGCATCCTGCAGGCTGTCACGATGCAACCTGAATGAAGCGGCGTATGTTTATTAGCACCCCGTTGAGAACGGCGACTAGTGTAATGATTTTGTTAGCGGACCGAAAGTGCTTAAGCGCCCGCCGGGGAAGGCGCTAGGGTTCCGGCGGCGCAAACCACGCCGATTTAAAATCAAACCAGCCGAGGGTGTTCATCCTCACGCCGCGCATGCTGCGCTGGCCCTGGATCATCAGCCAGTGGTGGATCAACGGGACGATCGTCTGGTTGGCCAGCAGCTGCTGGCTCCAGGTCGCAGGGTTTAACTCGCCCGCATGCCAGCGGCCAGCGTCCTCCTCCCAGTCAATCGGGATGCAGTGGCGAATGAGCGGGACTTCATACAGCCAGGCGAAGAGGGAGAAGTCGATCGGCAGGGTAAAGTTGGCGCTGTTTAGCCAGATGTCGCTGACCACCTCGCCGCGGTGCCACTCCGCGTATTCCAGCTCGCGGATCTCCAGCCTGACCTGATGCTCAGCTAACAGCGTCGCCATAATGCCGCCGATCGCGCGATGCTCAATGTGGTCCTGATAATAGGTCAGCGTCACCGACTCGAGGCCCGCGGGCTTCTCGCAGGCGTGGCTGCGCGCGTGGTGCCAGCGCGGCAGCAGGCCGTAGGCCGGGAACCAGTTGCCCTGGTAATGTTCGCCCGCGTGGTAGAGCAGGTTCGCCGGCTGGAACAGATAGCTCAGCCACTGGCGGACGGCGGCATTGGCGCCAAGCGGGCTGCGGGAATCAAACAGCAGGTAGTAGCAGCCCTCTTCCAGGCGGCTTTCGACGGCTTTCTCGCTCTGGGTGGTGCCCTGCAGGGTTAAGCCGCCGTTCGACTCCTCGCCAATCTCCGGCAGCACCCAGACGTTGACCTCGTCAATTAATGCCCGATAGCCGAAGTAGTCGTCGAAGGCGTGGATCTTAAGCTGGTTTTGGTTATTGCGCGCGACGGCATAGGGGCCGGTGCCGATCGGCATCGAGGAGTAGTTCTCCATCGACTGCCATTCGCGCGGCAGTATCACCGCCGAAACCTGGCCCAGCAGCCACGGCAGCCAGCGATCCGGCTGCGTCAGATGGATATCCAGCGTCCAGGCGGTCGGCGAGACGATACGCTCAATATGGGCGTACAGCGGCAGGGCGTTGCTGCGCTGCAAAGAGGCGATCACGTCCTCCATTTCCAGCTCGCGTCCGTGGTGAAAGTGGATGCCGGGACGCAAAAAAAAGCGCCAGTGGGTGGCCGATAGCTGCTGCCAGTGGTGGGCAATATCGGCTTCCAGTTCCCCGTTTTCCTCATTTACCCGCGTCAGGGCGCTGAAGATTTGCCGGGCGATATGGTTTTCCGAACGGCGCAGCGCGCTGCCGGGGAGCAGATTTTTCATCGGTCGATAGTAGAGCACGCGCAGAATATGCCGCCCCTGGCGAAAGCTCCGTCCGAGGTGGGAGACCAGCATCTGGCGCACGGCGGCCTTATCGCCAACCAGCTGCACCAGCTGATCGATGCGATCCTGCTCCAGCAGATCTTCCGCCCGCTGCTGCTGCAGCGCCAGGCCGGTGTAGAGGAAAGCCAGCTTCGAGCGCTTCCCACGTCCCGCTTCCGCCTCCCAGGTTAGCCAGCCGCGCTCTTCCATCATGTTCAGCAGGGTTCGCATATGGCGGCGCGAGCAGCTTAGCATCTCAGCCAGCTCGTTGAGCGTCGTCTCCTGCGACCTCCCTTCGCAGCATTGCCACAGGCGGATGAACTGTTGTTGCAGACGGGCAGAAGACATAAAAGGGGAACTCCTGATGAAAACTCAGCAATTTATTAATCCTCATATTAGGCCAATAATGGATTTCGATGAAGCGAGGAGATGAATATGACGAGGTCAACCGCTAAACAGTTCTACCAACGCTACTTTTCTGCGACGCAGGATGCGTCATGGCTAGCCCGCCTGATGGCAGGACGACGGCAGGAAATACTCGGCGAGCTGATGCAGTGGGGAGTTACGTCGCCGACCTCCGATCGTTAACTTGCCGATATCATGTGTGACTGAGTATTGGTGCGTACCTGTCCACTTTCGCGTTCCCGGCATTAGCGCGGCCTGCTTGTAGCGGCCGCCGGCCTGTAACCTGAAGCAGATAGAGTATAAAATCACCCGCCAGCAGATGACTTCTGCTGGCTTTTTTCGTTTTCTTCGCGTGCTAAGGACATGACATGCTGTGGTTAATGACGATGGGACGGCGGCTTAACGGCGTCTATGCGGCTTTTATGCTGGTCGCTTTTATGATGGGGATTGCCGGTGCGCTGCAGGCTCCGACGCTCAGCCTGTTTCTCAGCCGTGAGGTGGGCGCGCAGCCTTTCTGGGTCGGTCTGTTTTACACCGTTAACGCCATTGCCGGGATCGCGGTCAGCCTGGCGCTGGCGAAGCGCTCCGATAGCCAGGGCGACCGCCGCCGGCTGATTATGTTCTGCTGCCTGATGGCCGTGGGCAACGCGCTGCTGTTTGCCTTCAATCGCCACTACTTAACCCTGATTACCTGCGGCGTGATGCTGGCATCTATCGCCAATGCCGCGATGCCGCAGCTGTTCGCCCTGGCGCGGGAGTATGCCGACAGCTCGGCGCGGGAAGTGGTGATGTTCAGTTCGATCATGCGCGCCCAGCTGTCGCTGGCGTGGGTTATCGGCCCGCCGCTGGCCTTTATGCTGGCGCTGAACTACGGCTTTACCACCATGTTCTCCATTGCGGCCGCTATTTTTGTGATTAGCCTGGTGCTGATCGCCTGCAAGCTGCCGTCGGTGGCGCGGGTGGAGCAGCCTTCCGAGGCGGCAGGCGCGGTGGCGCAGGCCGGCGGCTGGCAGGATAAAAACGTACGCATGCTGTTTATCGCCTCGACGCTGATGTGGACCTGCAACACCATGTACATCATCGATATGCCGCTGTGGATCAGCAGCGATCTCGGCCTGCCGGATAGCCTGGCCGGGATCCTGATGGGCACCGCAGCCGGGCTGGAGATCCCGGCGATGATTCTGGCGGGCTACTACGTCAAACGCTGGGGCAAGCGTCGCATGATGGTCGCCGCCGTAGCCGCCGGGGTGCTGTTCTACGCCGGGCTGATCCTGTTCCACGACCGCACGGCGCTGCTGGCGCTGCAGCTGTTTAACGCGATTTTTATCGGTATTGTCGCTGGGATCGGCATGCTGTGGTTCCAGGACCTGATGCCGGGACGCGCGGGAGCGGCCACCACGCTGTTTACCAACAGTATTTCCACCGGCGTGATCCTCGCCGGCGTGCTGCAGGGGGCGCTGTCGCAGAGCTACGGCCACGCCAGCGTTTACTGGGCGATCGCGGCGATTTCGCTGGTGACCCTGTTTTTAACCGGCAAAGTGAAAGATATCTAGCCCGTTACCCGCCCGCGGATCGCCGCGGGCGGGCGAGTTCAGGAGAGGATATCGATCGTTTCCCGCAGCTGGCGGATGGCGATTTGCCCCGGCGCAGAGGCCTGGCCCGCGCTGCCGAACGTCATCGCTGAACCAAACAGTCGCCCGGTAACCCGGCTGATGCCGCCCATTTTGCCCATCGACATGGTGACGATCGGGCCGGTAGCGTGCTTCTCCTTCATCGCCAGCGTGGCGGAGAGGAGCGTCAGCACATCCTGCGGAGACTGCGGCATGACCGCTATTTTCGGCAGGTCGGCGCCCAGCTCCTGCATGCGGCAGAGGCGGCGAATAATCTCCTCTTCGGGCGGCGTTTTCTGGAAATCATGATTGCTGACGATCGTCTTAACGCCGGCGGCGTGGGCATCATCGATTAGGGCGCGGATCTGCGTCTCATCGTTGAAGAGCTCGATATCAATCACCTCGACCAGCCCGCTGAGCGCGACCTGACGGTTAAGCGCAAAGTAGTCCGCCTCGTCGAGCTGCGCCTCGCCGCCCTCCTTTTGGCTGCGGAAGGTGAACAGCAGCGGCGTATCGGCGAGGATCTGGCGAACTTCAGCCAGCGCCAGCAGTACCTGTTCGGTCTTGCCGACCTGGGCAAAGCCGTCGGCGCGCCATTCGATAATATCGGCATCGACTTCTACCAGCGCCCGAGCGCGAGCCTTCAGCTCATCGAGGGTTTGGCCCATCAGCGGGACGCAGATTCGGGTGGTACCATGCTGGAAGGTGAGGTTCTTAACCGTTACGGTTGTCGTCATATCGAGGCCTGTGCGAATTTCCTGAGGCCTTCTCAGCTCGGAAGGCATAAAAAAATGCCCGGTCATGGACCAGGCAGGGGAGCCGCTGACGGCTTTAGTTCATAAAGGCCGGCAGCTTGTTCTCGTAGGCGGAGATCGCCCCTTCGTGCTGCAGCGTCAGGCCGATGCTATCGAGGCCGTTCAGCATGCAGTGGCGGCGGAAGGCGTCGATTTTAAAGCTGTACGACTTGTCGCCTGCTTTCACCACTTCGGCTTCCAGATCCACCTCGAACGTAATGCCCGGGTTGGCCTGCACCAGCTTAAACATCTCGTCGACCTGCTCGTCGCTCAGGGTCACCGGCAGCAGCTGGTTGTTGAAGCTGTTGCCGTAGAAGATGTCGGCGAAGCTTGGCGCGATCACCACCTTAAAGCCGTAGTCGGTCAAAGCCCAGGGCGCGTGTTCGCGCGATGAGCCGCAGCCAAAGTTCTCCCGCGCCAGCAGAATCGAGGCGCCTTTGTACTCCGGGAAGTTGAGAATGAACTCCGGATTCGGCTGCTGCCCCTGGTCATCGAGGAAGCGCCAGTCGTTGAACAGATGCGCGCCAAAACCGGTGCGGGTGACTTTCTGCAGGAACTGCTTGGGAATGATCGCATCGGTATCGACGTTTGCGGCATCCAGCGGAACCACCAGGCCAGTATGTTGGGTAAATTTCTCTGCCATGATGGTCTCCTTATTTAATGTCGCGAATGTCGGCGAAATGGCCGCTGACGGCCGCCGCTGCGGCCATGGCCGGGCTGACTAAGTGGGTACGTCCGCCGCGGCCCTGACGGCCTTCAAAGTTACGGTTGCTGGTGGATGCGCAGCGCTCGCCGGGGTTCAGGCGGTCGTTGTTCATTGCCAGGCACATGGAGCAGCCCGGCAGACGCCATTCAAAGCCAGCTTCGATAAAGATCTTATCCAGGCCTTCCGCTTCCGCCTGCGCCTTCACCGGGCCGGAGCCTGGGACAACCAGCGCCTGCACGCCCGGCGCGACTTTACGCCCTTTGGCAATTTCGGCCGCCGCGCGTAAGTCTTCAATGCGCGAGTTGGTACAGGAGCCGATAAAGACTTTATCAATCGCGACGTCGGTCAGCGGGATGCCCGGCTTCAGGCCCATATAGGCCAGCGCTTTTTCCGCGCTTGCGCGCTCTACCGGATCGGCGAAAGAGGCCGGGTCAGGGATCAGGTCGGTGACGGAGATAACCTGGCCCGGGTTGGTTCCCCAGGTGACCTGCGGAGCAATCTCTGCGGCCTGTAAGGTGACGACGCTGTCAAAGGTGGCGTCGGCGTCGGTGGTCAGGGTTTCCCAGTAGGTGACCGCATCGCTAAAATCCTGGCCTTTAGGCGCGTGCAGACGGCCCTTCACGTAATCAAAGGTGGTTGCGTCCGGTGCCACCAGGCCCGCTTTCGCGCCCATCTCGATGGCCATGTTGCACAGGGTCATGCGACCTTCCATGCTCAGGTTGCGAATGGCTTCGCCGCAGAATTCGACCACGTGGCCGGTACCGCCGGCGCTGCCGGTTTTGCCGATGATCGCCAGCACGATATCTTTCGCGGTGATGCCGGGTGCTGCCTGGCCCTGAACTTCAATCTTCATCGTTTTGGCGCGGCCCTGCTTCAGGGTCTGGGTGGCCAGCACGTGCTCGACTTCAGAGGTCCCGATGCCGAAAGCCAGCGCGCCGAACGCGCCGTGGGTTGCGGTATGGGAGTCGCCGCAGACGATGGTCATCCCCGGCAGGGTTACGCCCTGCTCAGGGCCCATGACGTGAACGATCCCCTGATACGGGTGGTTCAGGTCATACAGCTCAACGCCGAATTCGTTACAGTTCTTAATCAGCTCCTGCATCTGGATACGCGCCATTTCGCCGGACGCGTTGATGTCTTTGGTCTGAGTCGAAACGTTATGATCCATGGTGGCGAAGGTTTTTCCCGGCTGGCGCACCTGGCGGTTGTGCGCGCGCAGGCCGTCAAACGCCTGCGGGGAGGTTACTTCGTGTACCAGATGACGGTCGATGTACAGCAGCGGGGTTTCGTTTTGCGCTTCATAAACCACGTGAGCATCAAACAATTTTTCATACAACGTCTTCGCCATGATTACACCCCTTCAGCGACATAGCGGGCAATGATGTCGCCCATTTCATCGGTACTGACCGCCGCCGCACCGCGCGCTAAATCGCCGGTACGGATGCCTTCTTCTAATGCGCGGTTGATCGCGCTTTCGATAGCCGTTGCCGCCGCGTCCGCATCGAGGCTGTAGCGCAGCAGCAGCGCCAGCGACAGAATTTGGGCGATCGGGTTAGCGATGTTCTTGCCGGCGATATCCGGCGCCGAGCCGCCTGCCGGCTCGTACAGGCCAAAGCCTTGTTCATTGAGGCTGGCGGAGGGCAGCATGCCCATTGAGCCGGTGATCATCGCGCATTCGTCGGACAGGATGTCGCCGAACAGGTTGGAGCACAGCAGCACGTCGAACTGGGACGGGTCTTTAATCAGCTGCATGGTGGCGTTGTCGATGTACATGTGCGCCAGCTCAACATCCGGATACTCTTTGGCTATTTCGCCGACGATTTCGCGCCACAGAATGGAGGACTGCAGCACGTTGGCTTTGTCGATAGAGGTCACTTTGCTCCGGCGCTTACGGGCCGATTCAAACGCGATGTGCGCAATGCGCTCGATCTCAAAGCGGTGGTAAACCTCGGTATCAAACGCTTTCTCGTGATGGCCGCTGCCTTCACGACCCTTCGGCTGGCCGAAGTAGATGCCGCCGGTCAGTTCACGGACGCACAGGATATCGAAGCCGTTGGCGGCGATATCCGCGCGCAGCGGGCAAAACTCTTCCAGCCCCTGATACAGCTTCGCCGGACGCAGGTTGCTGAACAATTTGAAGTGCTTACGCAGCGGGAGCAGCGCGCCACGCTCTGGTTGCTCTGCTGGCGGCAGGTGTTCCCATTTTGGGCCGCCGACGGAGCCGAACAAGACCGCATCAGCGTTTTCACAGCCTTCAACGGTGGCTTTCGGCAGTGGAGTGCCGTGGTTATCAATCGCAATGCCACCCACATCGTAGTGGCTGGTGGTGATTTTCATCGCGAAACGTGCGCGAATGGCTTCCAGGACTTTCAGGGCTTGTGTCATCACTTCCGGGCCAATTCCATCGCCCGGCAACACAGCAATATGGTAATTCTTCGACATTACACGGTTTCCTTATTGTTCTCTTTATTCTGAGCTTTGCGTTGCAATTCTTTTTCGACTTCGGCGGCGCGCCAAATGTTGTTCAGAACGTGAACCATCGCTTTGGCGGAGGATTCAACGATATCCGTCGCCAGACCGACGCCGTGGAAACGGCGGCCATTATAGGTGACGACGATATCGACCTGACCGAGTGCGTCTTTACCGTGACCTTTGGCGCTGAGATCGTATTTGACCAGCTCGATGTCATAGGCGGTGATGCGGTTGATGGCCTGGTAAATCGCGTCGACCGGGCCATTACCGTTGGCGGCTTCCGCTTTGATGTCTTCGCCGCAGGCCAGTTTTACAGAGGCGGTGGCGATGTCGCTGGAGCCGGACTGCACGCTGAAGTAGTCCAGGCGGAAGTGCTCTGGTTCTTCCTGCTGTTTGTTGATGAACGCCAACGCTTCCAGGTCGTAATCGAACACCTGACCTTTTTTATCGGCCAGTTTCAGGAACGCGTCGTACAGGTGATCCATGTTGTAGTCGCTTTCCTTGTACCCCATCTCTTCCATACGGTGTTTTACCGCCGCGCGGCCAGAACGGGAGGTCAGGTTCAACTGTACCTGGTTCAGACCGATGGATTCCGGGGTCATGATTTCGTAGTTTTCGCGGTTCTTCAGCACGCCGTCCTGGTGAATACCGGAAGAGTGGGCGAAAGCGCCGGTGCCAACGATGGCTTTGTTCGCCGGGATCGGCATGTTGCAAATCTGGCTGACGGTCTGGCTGGTGCGCCAGATTTCGTTGTGATTGATGCGGGTGCGCACGTCCATAATGTCTTTACGCACCTTGATGGCCATGATCACTTCTTCCAGCGAGCAGTTGCCCGCGCGTTCGCCGATGCCGTTCATGGCGCCTTCGACCTGGCGCGCGCCGGCGTGGACGGCGGCAATGGCGTTGCCGACGGCTAAGCCCAAATCGTCATGGGTGTGAACTGAAATGATCGCTTTGTCGATGTTCGGCACGTGCTCGTACAGGCCGGTAATGATGTTGGAGAATTCGAACGGCATGGTGTAGCCGACGGTGTCCGGGATGTTAATGGTGGTAGCGCCGGCGCGGATGGCGGCTTCAACGACGCGCGCCAGGTCAGCAATCGGCGTACGGCCGGCATCTTCGCAGGAGAACTCAACGTCGTCGGTATAGTTACGGGCGCGTTTAATCATATAGATTGAACGCTCAATCACCTCATCGAGGGTGCTGCGCAGCTTGGTGGCAATGTGCATCGGCGAGGTGGCGATAAACGTATGAATACGGAACGCTTCGGCGATTTTTAAGGATTCGGCCGCGACATCGATATCTTTCTCTACGCAGCGCGCCAGGGCGCAGACGCGGCTGTTTTTGATGGTGCGCGCGATGGTCTGTACGGATTCAAAGTCGCCCGGAGATGAGACAGGGAAGCCGACTTCCATCACGTCTACGCCCATACGCTCAAGGGCCAGGGCAATCTGCAGCTTCTCTTTAACGCTCAGGCTGGCCTGTAACGCTTGTTCACCGTCACGTAAGGTCGTATCGAAAATAATGACTTGCTGGCTCATGGTTAAATCCTTAATCGGTGTCCTGGGCGCCTTGCTGACGAGCATAAAAAAACCCGCGCAATGGCGCGGGTTTTATAGTCTTACTGGAAGATGACTAACGCTTAACGTCGCCCAGCAGCCTACCGCGCAAATTGGATGCGTTTAGTAGTAGTAGGCTGGTGAAACGAGTGCTGCGAATCATTGCGTCATACTCCAGATGAAATCGTTATGCTTTTAGAGTTACTGGATACGCCTTTTGATGTCAACCCCTGAGGGGGAAAAACGTCTTTTTACCTTGTCACTGAATTAGCTAATTGTGCTGAAGATCGCGCTTTTTTGCCGACAATCGTTTTTGGCGCTGCGGCAGGGGCGAGGCCATTTAAAACATTCACACAATTTCCTTTTCATTCAAGGCCTCACGCTGTCGCGGCGGCGACGGCAGCCATCTTAATGAAAAGACTGAGAATATTTACCATGTGAATGTATTTAAATGAGTTCAGGCTAATTATCTATGATAACGATATGTTAATTTTAATAGCGTGTTCACTCGATACTTTAATGCTGCTTCAATTTAAGTTAACTATTCCTGCCGTTGTTTATCCTTATAAGTTATGAGTAAACTTAGCGCCATCAAGTAATCGATATAGTTAAAATAAATCGGCTATTTTCTCATTCTGCTTATTTTTGCCGAAATCATAACTTTGATATATTCCTAAAATTCATTTTTACCCTTTTGCAAATTTCATATGCGTGCTAAATGATATTTTCAGCATTAATTACTGTACTTGTGCAAAGGGAATTTAGCCTGATGGTGAAATTAGATATGATAATTGAAAGTATTGAATATCAAGCAGCCCCTGCGGCGGAGGTGACGAAACCTCAGCTACGCATGGTCGATCTCAATCTGCTCACCGTCTTTGATGCGGTGATGCAGGAGCAGAATATTACTCGTGCGGCGCATTCGCTGGGGATGTCGCAGCCGGCGGTCAGCAACGCGGTATCGCGTCTGAAGGTGATGTTTAATGACGAGCTGTTCGTGCGCTACGGCCGCGGGATTCAGCCAACGGCGCGTGCGTTCCAGCTGTTTGGCTCGGTGCGCCAGGCTTTGCAGCTGGTGCAGAACGAGCTGCCGGGCTCCGGCTTTGAGCCAATAAGCAGCGAGCGGGTGTTTAATTTATGCGTGTGCAGTCCGCTGGATAACTATTTGACCGCCACAATCCTCAATAAAGTTAGTGAAGCCGCGCCAAATATTCATTTGATTTTTAAATCGGCGCTGAATCAAAATACCGACCATCAATTACGTTATCAGGAAATTGAATTCGTGGTGGGCTATGAAGAGTTTCGCCGCCCTGAATTTGCCTGCGTGCCGCTGTTTAACGATGAGATGGTATTAGTCGCCAGTCGTCAGCATCCGCGTATTAGCGGATTGCTGGCGGAAGAGGACATTTATCGGGAAGAGCACGCGGTTGTGGCCCTGGATCGCTATGCTTCATTCAGCCAGCCCTGGTATGACACTCTCGATAAACAGGCGCGAATTGCCTATCAGGGCAATGCGATGGTCAGCGTATTAAACGTGGTTTCGCAAACGCAAATGGTGGCTATTGCGCCGCGTTGGCTGGCGGCTGAATTCGCGGATAAGCTTAACCTGCAGCTGGTCACGCTGCCGCTGCAGGTTAATAGCCGGACCTGCTATCTCTCATGGCACGAAGCCGCGGGTCGCGATAAAGGCCACCAGTGGATGGAAGAACTGCTGGTCAGTATCTGCCGGCGCTAATCTGTGCGTACATCACCACAAACGGGAGCCGCGGCTCCTGCTTTGTGAGCGGGCAGCAGGGGATATTTGGGCCTGCCGCTGACCGGGGCTAACGCCGCGGCGATTTTTGGATGGTTTTATCTATTAGTAAGCAATAAGGCAGAATTTTATTCTGTTTAGCGGCGGCGGCTAGCGGCAGATTCAGATGAAAAATGGATGATTTCCTGCGGCACGGCAATTTGTCCGAGTAATGATTTGCGTCAATTCCTGTCGGTGAAGTTTTCCACCTGATTTTTTATTAAATCCTCTTTTTTATTCTTTTAATACCTCTCATGTCCCCGCGGTAGTGAATTGCCTGCCCGTTAGCGACCAGTTATGGTAAAGGCACGCAGTCCATTCACCTCAATGCGAAGACGAAACTCTGCGCATTGTGCGAACGCGCGGAAATTGAGTTCCGCTGTCGTTAAAAACAATAAGCCGGGAGGCAAACCATGGAGATGTTGTCAGGAGCCGAGATGGTCGTCCAGTCGCTTGTCGATCAGGGCGTCAAGCAAGTATTCGGTTATCCCGGGGGGGCGGTCCTCGATATCTATGATGCGCTACATACCCTCGGCGGTATCGATCATATTTTGGTCCGCCACGAGCAGGCCGCGGTGCATATGGCGGACGGTCTCGCCCGCGCAACGGGCGAAGTCGGGGTCGTGCTGGTGACCTCCGGGCCCGGGGCCACGAACGCCATTACCGGCATTGCGACGGCTTACATGGACTCTATCCCCCTGGTAATCCTCTCCGGACAGGTGGCGACTTCCCTGATTGGTTACGATGCTTTCCAGGAGTGCGACATGGTCGGTATTTCCCGACCGGTGGTGAAGCACAGCTTCCTGGTTAAGCAAACCGAAGATATCCCCGGCGTCCTGAAGAAAGCTTTCTGGCTGGCGGCCAGCGGCCGTCCCGGCCCGGTTGTTGTCGATCTGCCGAAAGATATCCTCAACCCGGCGAACAAGCTGCCTTACGTCTGGCCGGATGCGGTCAGCATGCGCTCCTATAACCCGACAACCAGCGGGCATAAAGGACAAATTAAACGCGCTCTGCAAACGCTGATCGCGGCCAAACATCCGGTGGTATACGTTGGCGGCGGGGCGATTAACGCCCAATGCGAAGAGCAGCTGTACAGCCTGGTGGAAAAACTGAATCTGCCGGTCGCGTCGTCGCTGATGGGGCTGGGCGCTTTCCCGGCCTCGCACCAGCAGGCGCTGGGCATGCTGGGCATGCACGGCACCTATGAAGCCAATATGACGATGCATCACTCCGACGTGATTTTCGCCGTTGGCGTGCGCTTTGACGATCGCACGACCAACAATCTGGCAAAATACTGCCCGAATGCCACGGTGCTGCATATCGACATCGATCCGACGTCAATTTCGAAAACGGTGCCGGCCGACGTGCCGATCGTTGGCGATGCCCGTCAGGTGCTGGAGCAGATGCTGGAGCTGCTGGGGCAGGAAGAGGCGCTGCAGCCGCTGGATGAGCTTCGCGACTGGTGGCAGCAGATCGAGCAGTGGCGCGCGCGTCACTGCCTGCAATACGATAAGCAAAGCGGCAAGATTAAACCGCAGGCGGTGATCGAGACTATCTGGCGTCTGACCAACGGGGATGCCTACGTCACCTCGGACGTCGGCCAGCATCAGATGTTTGCCGCGCTCTATTATCCCTTCGATAAGCCGAGACGCTGGATCAACTCCGGCGGCCTGGGCACGATGGGCTTCGGCCTGCCCGCGGCGCTCGGCGTGAAGATGGCGCTGCCGGATGAGACCGTTATTTGCGTCACCGGCGACGGCAGTATTCAGATGAATATCCAGGAGCTTTCCACCGCGCTGCAGTACGAACTGCCGGTTCTGGTGCTGAACCTGAATAACCGCTATCTCGGGATGGTGAAACAGTGGCAGGACATGATCTATTCCGGCCGCCACTCGCAGTCGTATATGGAGTCGCTCCCGGACTTTGTCCGCCTTGCAGAAGCGTATGGTCACGTAGGGATTCGCATTAACGAGCCGCAGGAGCTGGAGTCGAAGCTGACCGAAGCGCTGGAGCAGGTGCGTAATAATCGTCTGGTCTTCGTCGACGTAACGGTTGACGGCAGCGAGCACGTGTATCCGATGCATATCCGCGGCGGCGGGATGGACGAGATGTGGTTGAGCAAAACGGAGAGAACCTGATTATGCGCCGGATATTATCGGTATTACTGGAAAACGAATCGGGCGCCTTATCGCGCGTTATTGGTCTCTTTGCGCAGCGTGGGTATAACATTGAAAGCCTGACGGTGGCGCCCACAGATGACCCGACGCTCTCGCGAATGACGATTCAGACCGTGGGCGATGAGAAAGCGATTGAGCAGATCGAAAAGCAGCTGCATAAGCTGGTGGACGTGCTGCGCGTCAGCGAGCTCGGACAAAACTCGCACGTTGAGCGCGAGATTATGCTGGTGAAGGTACAGGCAAGCGGTTTTGGCCGCGAGGAGGTCAAGCGCAACACCGAGATCTTCCGCGGGCAGATTATTGACGTCACCCCGTCTATCTACACCGTTCAGCTGGTTGGCACCAGCGATAAGCTGGATGCATTCATCGCCTCGCTGCGTGACGTTGCGAGAATCGTTGAAGTTGCTCGCTCGGGCGTCGTTGGCCTGTCGCGCGGCGACAAAATAATGCGCTGAGTCGCTGAAAATGAGCTAAAAATAGCCCGGCACAAACTGTCGGGCTATTTTTTTGCGAAATCGGTAGGAACTGGAGACAAAACCGGTTGCTGTGCTAACTGTTCTGCGTTTAGATGTTATGAAAATGAATCCATACCTGAAGAAAGGTTATGTTCTGTACTAAATTACCCAAGGGGCAATTGTGAAACTGGATGAAATCGCCCGGCTGGCCGGTGTTTCGCGAACCACCGCTAGCTATGTGATTAACGGTAAAGCGAAGCAGTACCGCGTGAGCGATAAAACGGTCGAAAAGGTGATGGCTGTGGTTCGTGAACACAACTATCACCCGAATGCGGTCGCTGCCGGCCTGCGTGCAGGACGCACGCGTTCTATTGGTCTGGTTATTCCGGATCTGGAAAACACCAGCTATACCCGCATTGCTAACTACCTCGAGCGGCAGGCGCGCCAGCGTGGCTATCAGCTGCTGATCGCCTGTTCGGAAGATCAGCCCGATAACGAGATGCGCTGCATTGAGCACCTGCTGCAGCGCCAGGTCGATGCGATTATCGTGTCGACCTCATTACCGCCCGAGCATCCGTTCTATCAGCGCTGGGCCAACGATCCGTTCCCGATTGTTGCGCTCGATCGCGCGCTCGATCGTGAACACTTCACCAGCGTTGTCGGTGCCGATCGCGACGATGCGGAAATGCTCGGTGCCGAGCTGCGCAAATTCCCCGGCGACAGCGTGCTGTATCTTGGCGCTTTGCCGGAGCTGTCGGTGAGCTTCCTGCGCGAGCAGGGCTTCCGGACCGCGTGGCAGGACGATCCGCGTGAGGTGCAGTATCTCTACGCTAACAGCTACGAGCGCGAAGCGGCGGGTCAGCTGTTCGAAAAGTGGCTGGAAACCCATCCGATGCCGCAGGCGCTATTTACCACTTCGTTCCCGCTGCTGCAGGGCGTGATGGACGTGACGCTGCGTCGGGAAGGCAAGCTGCCCTCCGAGCTGGCGATTGCGACCTTCGGCGATAACGAACTGCTGGATTTCCTCCAGTGTCCGGTGCTGGCAGTGGCTCAGCGCCACCGCGACGTTGCCGAGCGCGTGCTGGAGATCGTCCTCGCCAGCCTCGACGAACCGCGCAAGCCAAAGCCTGGCCTAAGCCGGATTCGCCGGAATTTGTATCGCCGCGGGAGCCTGAACCGTCGTTGAATATTTCCGGCAGCGGGCTGCCGGGATAATTCTGCCGCCGCTCGCCAGACGGATACGCGTCTGGCGATAATCCATACAAATTGGCTTAAAAATGCAAAACTGAATATCTTTCAGACAAATCCCTAAACTTCTTTACGCATTATTTTGTTTTATTCTGGAGTAGGGGCTTTCTTGCACCTGATGGGTATAAGAAAAGATCTCCCGGCCGATATTTGTATTATTTTGTTACATTCACTGAGTTAATCGCTGAATTAACACTCATTTTATCGCAGACAATACCCCCAATCTTCGCCACCCCGCGACAAGAGAGCCTCTCCGCAGACATCAGGCACTGTTAACGGGCATCAGAATCGCCTAAAATGCCGCTCGCGTCGCAAACTGACACTTTATATTTTCCCGCCGAAGATATTTTGTTGCTTTTAACTGTTACGAATTTGTTGGTTGTTTTCTTACACGTATTCATGACGTTAATTTGCCTCGTTTGTTGATGATTTTATCATCAGGCCTAATATCGGCGGTAAATAATGGGTTTTTAAGCTTCGTTGGTATTCGTGCTGGCTTGACAAGCTTTTCCTCCGCTCCGTAAACTCCTTCTGGTGGGAATTTGTGGGTTAAAGTGGCGAAAAGGGGTGAGGCTGGCATGTTCCGTGGGGCAACGTTAGTCAATCTCGACAGCAAAGGCCGTCTGGCCGTACCGACGCGTTACCGCGACGGGCTGATTGAGAGCGCTTCCGGTCAATTGGTTTGCACCATTGACATTCATCACCCGTGCCTGCTGCTTTACCCCTTGCCTGAATGGGAAATCATCGAGCAAAAATTGTCGCGTTTGTCGAGCATGAACCCCGCTGAGCGGCGCGTACAGCGTCTGCTTCTGGGACATGCCAGCGAATGTCAGATGGATAATGCCGGGCGGCTCTTGATCGCTCCGGTGTTACGGCAGCATGCCGGGCTGACAAAAGAAGTGATGCTGGTCGGGCAGTTCAATAAGTTTGAGCTGTGGGATGAAACGACCTGGTATCAACGGGTCAAGGAAGATATCGACGCTGAGCAGTCCGCAACCGGGGAACTGCCGGAGCGACTGCAGGATTTGTCTTTATAAAATGATGGAAAATTTTAAACATACTTCGGTACTTCTGGATGAAGCCGTTAACGGCCTGAATATTCGCCCGGATGGTATCTACATTGATGGCACTTTTGGTCGCGGTGGCCACTCGCGCCTGATCCTCTCCCAGCTGGGAGCGGAAGGTCGTCTGCTGGCAATCGATCGCGATCCGCAGGCAATTGCCGTGGCGAAGACCATTGATGACCCCCGTTTTTCCATCGTACACGGACCTTTTTCTGCGCTTGCAGATTATGTTAGTGAGCGCGAACTGACGGGTAAGATCGACGGGATTCTTCTCGATCTTGGCGTCTCGTCGCCGCAGCTGGATGACGCGGAGCGCGGCTTCTCGTTTATGCGTGACGGTCCGCTGGATATGCGCATGGATCCGACGCGCGGCCAGTCGGCCGCCGAATGGCTGCAGACGGCCGAAGAGGCCGATATCGCCTGGGTGATTAAGACCTTTGGCGAAGAGCGCTTCGGTAAGCGCATCGCGCGCGCCATCGTCGAGCGTAACCGCATTGAGCCGATGACCCGCACCAAAGAGCTGGCGGAAGTGGTCACGGCGGCAACACCGGTGAAGGATAAGTTCAAACATCCCGCGACCCGTACCTTCCAGGCGGTGCGCATTTGGGTGAACAGTGAACTGGAGGAGATAGAGCAGGCGCTAAAAAGCTCGCTCAGCGTGCTGGCCCCGGGTGGGCGGCTTTCCATCATCAGTTTCCACTCGCTGGAAGACCGTATTGTGAAGCGCTTTATGCGCGAGCAAAGCCGCGGTCCGCAGGTTCCGGCAGGGCTACCGATGACTGAAGAGCAGCTCAGTAAACTGGGCGGCCGTGAGCTGCGAGCATTAGGCAAGTTGATGCCGGGCGAAGAAGAGGTGGCAGAGAATCCACGTGCCCGTAGTTCAGTTCTGCGCATTGCAGAGAGGACGAACGCATGATCGGCAGAGTGACAGAAGCCTTAAGCAAGGTTAAAGGATCGTTAGGAAGCAACGAGCGCCATGCCTTGCCTGGCGTTATCGGGGACGATCTTCTGCGGTTTGGGAAGCTGCCACTCTGTCTGTTCATTTGCATCATCATTACGGCGATTACGGTGGTAACGACGGCGCACCATACCCGTTTGTTAACCGCCCAGCGCGAGCAGTTAGTTCTGGAACGTGACGCGCTGGATATTGAATGGCGCAACCTGATCCTCGAAGAGAACGCCCTGGGCGATCACAGTCGGGTTGAGCGGATCGCGACCGAGAAGTTGCAGATGCAACACGTCGATCCATCACAAGAAAATATCGTTGTACAAAAATAAGGATTATTGCGACGCATGAAAGCAGCGCCGAAAACGCCAAGACCAAAACGTCAGGAAGAACAGGCCAACTTTATCAGTTGGCGTTTTGCGTTGCTGTGCGGCTGTATTCTGCTGGCTCTGACTTTCCTGCTGGGCCGCGTGGCGTGGCTGCAGGTTATCAGCCCGGACATGCTGGTGCGTCAGGGCGATATGCGCTCTCTGCGCGTACAGGAAGTGTCGACCGCGCGCGGGATGATTACCGACCGTTCGGGTCGTCCGCTGGCGGTGAGCGTGCCGGTGAAGGCGATCTGGGCCGATCCGAAAGAGCTGCACGATGCCGGCGGCGTCACCCTCGACAACCGCTGGAAAGCGCTGGCGGATGCGCTGAATATGCCGCTGGATCAGCTGGCGTCGCGCATCAATACCAACCCGAGAATGCGCTTTATCTATCTGGCTCGTCAGGTCAATCCTGATATGGCCGACTACATCAGAAAGCTCAAGCTGCCGGGGATTCACCTGCGCGAAGAGTCGCGCCGTTACTACCCGTCAGGCGAAGTCACCTCTCACCTTATCGGCTTTACCAACGTCGATAGCCAGGGCATTGAGGGCGTTGAGAAGAGCTTTGACAAATGGCTTACCGGCCAGCCGGGCGAGCGTATCGTGCGTAAAGACCGCTATGGCCGCGTCATCGAAGATATCTCTTCGACCGACAGCCAGGCCGCGCATAACCTCGCGCTGAGCATCGACGAGCGCCTGCAGGCGCTGGTTTATCGCGAACTGAACAACGCGGTGGCGTTTAACAAGGCGGAGTCGGGAAGCGCGGTGCTGGTTGATGTCAGCACTGGCGAAGTGCTGGCGATGGCCAACAGCCCGTCCTACAACCCGAATAATTTCTCCGGCACGGCAAAAGATATCATGCGTAACCGCGCCATCACCGACGTCTTCGAACCGGGTTCCACGGTGAAGCCGATGGTGGTGATGACGGCGCTACAGCGCGGAATCGTCAACGAAAATACCGTGCTGAATACCATTCCTTACCGTATTAACGGCCACGAAATCAAAGACGTGGCGCGCTATAGCGAATTGACCCTGACCGGGGTACTACAGAAGTCGAGTAACGTCGGTGTTTCCAAGCTGGCGTTAGCGATGCCGTCCTCAGCGTTAGTAGATACTTACTCACGTTTTGGGCTGGGAAAAGCGACCAATTTGGGGCTGGTCGGAGAAAGCAGTGGCATATACCCAAAAAAACAACGGTGGTCTGACATAGAGAGGGCCACCTTCTCTTTCGGCTATGGGCTAATGGTAACCCCGTTACAGTTAGCGCGAGTCTACGCAACGATCGGCAGCTACGGCGTGTATCGCCCGCTGTCGATTACCAAAGTTGATCCACCGGTTCCGGGCGAGCGAGTCTTCCCGGAACCTCTCGTTCGTACCGTTGTGCACATGATGGAAAGCGTGGCGCTGCCTGGCGGCGGCGGCGTGAAGGCGGCGATTAAGGGCTATCGCATCGCGATCAAAACCGGTACGGCGAAAAAAGTGGGGCCAGACGGCCGTTACATCAACAAATATATTGCTTACACCGCAGGCGTTGCGCCCGCCAGCCACCCGCGTTTCGCGCTGGTGGTGGTGATCAACGACCCGCAGGCGGGTAAATACTACGGCGGCGCCGTTTCCGCGCCGGTCTTCGGTGCCATCATGGGCGGCGTTCTGCGCACCATGAACATCGAACCGGATGCGCTGGCAACGGGCGAAAAAAGTGAATTTGTGATTAATCAAGGCGAGGGAACAGGTGGCAGATCGTAATTTGCGCGACCTTCTCGCTCCGTGGGTGCCAAATGCGCCGGAGCGAATTCTGCGAGAGATGACGCTGGACAGCCGGGTGGCTGCTTCCGGGGATCTCTTTATCGCGGTATTAGGTCATCAGGCGGACGGGCGTCGTTATATCCCGCAGGCGATAGCGCAAGGTGTTGCTGCCATTATAGCTGAGGCCAAAGATGAGGCTGGCGACGGTGAAATCCGTGAAATGCACGGCGTGCCGGTCATTTATCTTAGCCAGCTCAACGAGCGCCTGTCGGCGCTGGCCGGGCGTTTTTACCATCAGCCTTCGCAGCGGCTGCGCCTGATCGGCGTAACCGGGACCAACGGCAAAACCACCACCACTCAGCTACTGGCGCAGTGGGGCAAGCTGCTCGGCGAAACCAGTGCGGTCATGGGTACGGTAGGTAACGGCCTGCTGGACAAGGTTATCCCGACGGAAAATACCACCGGCTCTGCGGTAGACGTTCAGCACATACTGTCCGGTCTGGCGGGGCAGGGCGCGACCCTGGCGGCGATGGAGGTTTCTTCCCACGGCCTGGTTCAGCACCGCGTTGCCGCGCTGCAGTTTGCCGCCTCGGTCTTTACCAACCTGAGCCGCGATCACCTGGACTATCACGGTGATATGGCGCACTACGAAGCGGCGAAATGGCTGCTCTATTCCACCCACCACTGCGGTCAGGCGATCGTCAACGCCGATGATGAAGTGGGCCGCCGCTGGCTGGCGAAGCTGCCGGATGCGGTTGCGGTATCGATGGAAGACCATATTAATCCGAACTGTCACGGCCGCTGGCTGAAGGCAACCGCGGTGAGCTATCACGACAGCGGTGCGACCGTTCAGTTTGACTCCAGCTGGGGCAAGGGCGAAGTAGAGAGCCGCCTGATGGGCGCCTTTAACGTCAGCAACCTGCTGCTGGCGCTGGCTACCCTGCTGGCGCTGGGCTATCCGCTGGCCGAGCTGCTGAAAACGGCTTCTCGTCTGCAGCCGGTTTGCGGGCGTATGGAAGTGTTTAGCGCGCCGGGCAAAGCGACCGTGGTGGTGGATTACGCCCATACGCCTGATGCGCTTGAAAAAGCGCTGCAGGCCGCGCGTCTGCACTGCAACGGCAAGCTGTGGTGCGTGTTTGGCTGCGGCGGCGATCGCGATAAGGGCAAACGTCCGCTGATGGGCGCTATCGCCGAAGAGTTCGCCGATATTGCCGTTGTCACCGACGATAACCCGCGTACCGAAGAGCCTCGCGCCATTATCAACGATATCCTGGCCGGCATGCTTGATGCCGGGCACGCGAAGGTGATGGAAGGTCGGGCGGAAGCGGTGACCAATGCCGTTATGCAGGCGAAAGAGGGTGACGTCGTGCTGGTCGCCGGTAAGGGCCACGAGGATTACCAGATTGTCGGCAATCGCCGCCTGGACTACTCCGATCGCGTGACCGTCGCGCGTTTACTGGGGACGGTAGCATGATCCGCTTTACGCTTTCTCAGCTTGCCGACATCGCCAACGGCGAACTACAGGGTAGCGATCTGGCCATTGATGAGGTCACATCGGATACCCGCAAGATAACGGCGGGCTGCCTGTTTGTGGCCCTCAAGGGCGAGCGCTTTGACGCCCACGACTTTGCCGAACAGGCAAAACAGGCCGGCGCCGGCGCGCTGCTGGTCAGCCGCAGGCTGGAGTGCGATTTACCCCAGGTGGTGGTGAACGATACCCGGCAGGCTTTCGGCGAGCTGGCGGCATGGGTTCGCCAGCAGGTACCGACCCGCGTGGTCGCGCTGACCGGCTCCTCCGGAAAAACCTCGGTGAAAGAGATGACCGCGGCAATCCTCGGGCAGTGCGGCACAACGCTGTATACCGCCGGCAACCTGAATAACGATATTGGCGTACCGATGACGCTGCTGCGCCTGACTCACGAGCACCGGTATGCGGTGATTGAGCTGGGCGCCAACCATCAGGGCGAAATTGCCTGGACCGTGAGTTTGACGCGTCCGGAAGCCGCGCTGGTGAACAACCTGGCCGCCGCGCACCTTGAGGGCTTTGGCTCGCTGGCGGGCGTGGCGAAGGCGAAAGGCGAAATCTTTACCGGCCTGCCGGCAAACGGCATCGCCATTCTCAACGCTGACAATAACGACTGGCTGAACTGGCAGAGCGTCATCGGCGATCGTAAGGTTTGGCGCTTCTCGCCTAACGCTGCTAACAGCGACTTTACGGCGACCAATGTTCACGTCACCAGCCACGGTACGGAATTTACCCTGCAAACCCCGACCGGGAGCACGGACGTTCTGCTGCCGCTGCCGGGCCGCCACAATATTGCCAACGCGCTGGCAGCCGCCTCGCTGGCAATGGCGGTCGGCGCTGATTTAGCCGCGGTAAAGGCCGGACTGGCTCAGCTTACCGCGGTGCCGGGGCGCCTGTTCCCGATCCGGCTTACGGACAATCAGCTGTTGCTTGATGATTCCTATAACGCCAACGTCGGCTCGATGACCGCCGCGGTGCAGGTGCTGTCCGAAATGCCGGGCTACCGGGTGCTGGTGGTCGGCGATATGGCCGAGCTCGGCGCGGAAAGCGCCGCCTGCCATCGCCAGGTGGGCGAAGCGGCGAAGGCGGCAGGGCTCGATCGCGTACTGAGCGTCGGCGCGCTGAGCGCTGATATCAGCTCAGCCAGCGGCGTGGGTGAGCACTTTAGCGAGAAATCCGCGCTGGTGACTCGTCTGCGCGAGCTTATCGCAGAGCATAAAATTCTGACCATTTTAGTGAAGGGTTCACGTAGTGCCGCCATGGAAGAGGTAGTACGCGCATTACAGGAGAATGGAACATGTTAGTATGGCTGGCCGAACATTTGGTCAAATATTATTCAGGCTTTAACGTCTTTTCCTACCTGACGTTTCGCGCCATCGTCAGCCTGCTGACCGCGCTGTTCATCTCTTTGTGGATGGGCCCGCGTATGATCGCTCGTCTGCAAAAACTCGCTTTCGGCCAGGTTGTGCGCAACGACGGTCCGGAATCTCACTTCAGCAAACGCGGTACGCCGACCATGGGCGGGATCATGATCCTCACCGCGATTGTGGTATCGGTCCTGCTGTGGGCTTACCCCTCTAACCCGTACGTCTGGTGCGTTCTGACGGTGCTGATAGGCTACGGCATCATTGGCTTCGTTGATGACTATCGCAAAGTGGTGCGCAAAGACACCAAGGGCCTGATTGCCCGCTGGAAATACTTCTGGATGTCGGTGATTGCGCTGGGCGTTGCCTTTGCGCTCTATATGGCCGGGAAAGACACGCCGGCTACTCAGCTGGTGGTGCCGTTCTTCAAGGACATCATGCCGCAGCTGGGGCTGCTGTACATTCTGCTGGCCTACTTCGTGATTGTCGGTACCGGCAACGCGGTTAACCTCACCGATGGCCTCGACGGCCTGGCGATTATGCCAACCGTGTTTGTGGCCGCCGGTTTTGCGCTGGTGGCGTGGGCGTCGGGCAACATGAACTTCGCCAACTACCTGCATATTCCCTATCTGCGTCACGCCGGCGAACTGGTTATCGTCTGTACGGCGATCGTCGGTGCGGGCCTTGGCTTCCTGTGGTTTAACACCTATCCGGCTCAGGTCTTTATGGGCGACGTGGGTTCACTGGCCCTCGGCGGCGCGCTGGGCATCATTGCCGTGCTGCTGCGTCAGGAATTCCTGCTGGTTATTATGGGTGGCGTGTTTGTTGTTGAGACCCTGTCGGTCATTCTGCAGGTCGGCTCCTTCAAGCTGCGCGGTCAGCGCATCTTCCGAATGGCGCCGATTCATCACCACTATGAACTGAAAGGCTGGCCGGAACCGCGCGTGATCGTGCGCTTCTGGATTATTTCGCTGATGCTGGTGCTGATTGGCCTGGCGACGCTGAAGGTACGTTAATCATGGCAGATTATCAGGGTAAGAAAGTCGTCATTATTGGGCTGGGTATGACCGGCCTGTCTTGCGTGGACTTTTTCATGGCCCGCGGCGTGACGCCGCGCGTCATGGATACTCGCGCTGCGCCTTCCGGCCTGGATAAGCTGCCGGAAGAAGTGGAGCGCTACGTTGGCGGCCTGAATGAGGATTGGCTGCTGGCGGCCGATCTGATCGTGGCAAGCCCGGGTATCGCCCTGGCGCATCCCTCTCTGAGCGCGGCGATGGATGCCGGCGTGGAAATCGTTGGCGACATCGAGCTGTTCTGCCGCGAGGCGCAGGCGCCGATTGTGGCGATCACCGGTTCAAACGGTAAAAGCACCGTCACCACCCTGGTGGGTGAAATGGCGAAAGCGGCCGGCGTAAACGTCGGCGTCGGCGGCAATATTGGCCTGCCGGCCCTGATGCTGCTGGATGCTGAGCGCGAGCTGTACGTTCTCGAACTTTCCAGCTTCCAGCTGGAAACCACCTCCAGCCTGCGGGCGGTTGCCGCGACGATCCTCAACGTGACCGAAGATCATATGGACCGCTATCCGCTCGGCCTGCAGCAGTATCGGGCGGCCAAGCTGCGCGTTTATGAAAACGCGAAGAGCTGCATTGTGAATGCCGATGACGGATTGACGATGCCGGTGCGCGGCGCCGATGACCGCTGCATTAGCTTTGGCGTTGACGTCGGCGACTACCACCTTAACCGCCAGCAGGGAGAAACCTGGCTGCGGGTGAAGGGTGAGAAAGTGCTGAACGTCAAAGAGATGCCGATAACCGGCCAGCATAACTACAGCAACGCCCTGGCGGCGCTGGCGCTGGCGGATGCCGCGGGTCTGCCGCGAGCCAGCAGCCTCAAAGCGTTGACCACCTTTACCGGCCTGGCGCACCGTTTCCAGCTGGCGCTGGATCATAACGGCGTGCGCTGGATAAACGATTCCAAAGCCACCAACGTTGGCAGCACCGAAGCGGCGCTGAACGGCCTGCATCTGGACGGCACGCTCTATCTGCTGCTCGGCGGTGACGGCAAATCCGCTGATTTCACGCCGCTGAAGCGCTACCTGGCCGGCGATAATATCCGCCTCTACTGCTTCGGCCGCGACGGCGAGCAGCTGGCGGCGCTGCGCCCTGAAGCGGCGACGCAGACGGAAACTATGGAGCAGGCGATGCGTCAGATTGCGCCGCTGCTGAAGTCGGGCGATATGGTGCTGCTGTCGCCGGCGTGCGCCAGCCTCGATCAGTTCAAAAGCTTTGAACAACGGGGGGATATCTTTACCCGCCTGGCGAAGGAGTTAGGCTGATGCGTCTCTCCCTCCCGCGCCTGAGAATGCCCCGACCGACGCTGCCGCGTTTCCCGGGTATGCGTATCTTCTCCTGGCTGTTTGCCGCGCTGAAGGGCTGGGTGATGGGCTCGCGGCAGAAAGATAACGACAGCCTGGTGATGTATGACCGGATGCTGCTGTGGCTGACGCTTGGCCTGGCTGCGGTCGGTTTCATCATGGTGACCTCGGCTTCGATGCCGGTGGGCCAGCGTCTGGCAAACGATCCGTTTTTGTTTGCCAAGCGCGACGGACTCTACATTCTGCTGGCGCTGGGGCTCGCGCTGGTGACCCTGCGCCTGCCGATGGAATTTTGGCAGCGGCACAGTACCGCGATGCTGATCGCCTCGATCGTGATGCTGCTGATCGTGCTGGTGGTCGGGAGCTCGGTAAACGGGGCATCGCGCTGGATTGCGCTGGGCCCGCTGCGTATTCAGCCCGCGGAGTTTACCAAGCTGTCGCTGTTCTGCTACATCGCCAACTACCTGGTACGTAAGGGCGATGAGGTGCGTAATAACCTGCGCGGCTTCCTGAAACCGATGGGCGTAATTTTCGTGCTGGCGATCCTGCTGCTGGCGCAGCCGGACCTCGGAACGGTAGTTGTGCTGTTCGTGACAACTCTGGCGATGCTGTTCCTCGCCGGGGCCAAGCTGTGGCAGTTCATTGCCATTATCGGTATGGGGATCTCGGCGGTTGTGCTGCTGATCCTCGCCGAACCGTATCGTATTCGCCGCGTAACCTCCTTCTGGAACCCGTGGGAGGATCCGTTTGGCAGCGGCTACCAGCTGACCCAGTCGCTGATGGCCTTTGGCCGCGGCGAAATGTGGGGCCAGGGCTTAGGCAACTCGGTACAAAAACTGGAGTATTTACCGGAGGCGCACACTGACTTCATCTTCGCCATCATCGGCGAAGAACTCGGTTATATCGGTGTGGTACTGGCTCTTTTAATGGTATTCTTCGTCGCTTTTCGCGCCATGTCCATCGGCCGCAAAGCGCTGGAGATTGACCACCGTTTCTCCGGCTTTCTGGCCTGTGCGATCGGGATCTGGTTTAGCTTCCAGGCGCTGGTTAACGTCGGCGCGGCTGCGGGCATGCTGCCGACGAAGGGCCTGACGCTGCCGCTGATCAGCTACGGCGGCTCCAGCTTGCTGATTATGTCGACGGCCATCATGTTGCTGTTGCGTATTGATTATGAAACGCGTCTGGAAAAAGCCCAGGCGTTTACACGGGGTGTTCGATGAGCGGTCAGGAAAAGCGGTTAATGGTGATGGCGGGCGGTACCGGCGGGCACGTGTTCCCGGGACTGGCGGTCGCGCACCATTTAATGGACCAGGGCTGGCAGGTTCGCTGGCTGGGTACCGCCGATCGTATGGAAGCGGACTTAGTGCCGAAGCACGGTATTGAGATCGATTTTATCCGCATCTCCGGCCTGCGTGGCAAAGGCCTGAAGGCGCAGCTGCTGGCGCCGGTGCGTATTTTCAACGCCTGGCGTCAGGCGCGCGCGATTATGCAGCGTTTCAAGCCGGACGTTGTGCTGGGGATGGGCGGATACGTTTCCGGCCCCGGCGGACTGGCGGCATGGTCGCTGGGCATTCCGGTGGTGCTGCACGAACAGAATGGTATCGCCGGCCTGACCAATAAATGGCTGGCAAAAATTGCGAAGAAAGTGATGCAGGCGTTTCCCGGCGCGTTCCCCCACGCTGACGTGGTGGGCAACCCGGTGCGTACCGATGTGCTTGCGCTGCCTCTGCCGGAGCAGCGGCTGGTGGGGCGTCAGGGGCCGACCCGCGTTTTAGTGGTTGGCGGCTCGCAGGGCGCCCGCGTACTGAACCAGACTATGCCGCTGGTGGCCGGGAAGCTGAACGGCGCGGTAACCATCTGGCACCAGAGCGGTAAAGGCGCCCAGCAGACGGTACAGCAGGCGTACGCTGATGCCGGGCAGCCGCAGCATAAGGTGACCGAATTTATTGATGACATGGCGGCAGCATATGCCTGGGCCGACGTGGTGGTATGTCGTTCCGGCGCGCTGACGGTGAGCGAAATCGCCGCCGCAGGATTACCGGCGCTGTTTGTGCCGTTTCAGCATAAGGATCGCCAGCAGTACTGGAACGCGCTGCCGCTGGAGAAAGCGGGAGCCGCGAAAATTCTCGAACAGCCCCAGTTCACGGTGGATGCCGTGGCGCAAACCCTGGCCGGCTGGGATCGTGAAACGCTGTTGGATATGGCGGAACGAGCGCGTAGAGCCTCGATTCCGGATGCTACCGAACGGGTAGCGGAAGAAGTGAGCGCTGCAGCACTGGCGCGCTAATCGCGGTGAATCTCACCGCCCGAATAGAGAAGTTGATGGCGTAAAGAATGAATACACAAGATTTGGCAAAACTGCGTTCCATAGTGCCCGAGATGCGTCGCGTCCGGCACATTCACTTTGTTGGCATTGGCGGTGCCGGTATGGGCGGTATTGCCGAAGTTTTGGCCAACGAAGGCTACCAGATTTCCGGCTCCGACCTGGCGCCGAATCCGGTTACGCAGCAGCTGGCTCAGCTTGGCGCCACTATCTATTTCAACCATCGCCCTGAAAACGTGCGCGATGCCAGCGTGGTGGTGGTTTCCAGCGCAATCTCTGCGGAAAACCCGGAGATTGTTGCCGCTCATGAAGCGCGTATTCCGGTTATCCGTCGCGCAGAGATGCTGGCGGAGCTGATGCGTTTTCGTCACGGCATCGCGATTGCCGGCACGCACGGTAAAACCACGACCACCGCGATGGTCTCGAGTATTTATGCGGAGGCCGGCCTCGATCCGACCTTCGTCAACGGCGGGCTGGTTAAGGCCGCTGGCGTGCACGCCCGTCTTGGGCACAGCCGCTATCTGATTGCGGAAGCGGATGAGAGCGACGCGTCGTTCCTGCATCTGCAGCCGATGGTGGCCATTGTGACCAATATCGAAGCCGATCACATGGATACCTACCACGGCGATTTTGAAAACCTGAAGCAGACGTTCGTTAACTTCCTGCACAACCTGCCGTTCTACGGACGCGCGGTGATGTGCGTGGACGATCCGGTCATTCGTGAACTGCTGCCGCGCGTTGGCCGCCAGACGACGACTTACGGGTTTAGCGACGATGCCGACGTGCGTATTGAAGAGTATCGCCAGCTTGGCGCGCAGGGCCATTTCCGCCTGGTGCGCCAGGACAAAGAGGTCATCCAGGTCACGCTAAACGCACCGGGTCGCCATAATGCCCTGAATGCGGCGGCGGCCGTGGCGGTGGCGACGGAAGAGGGCATTGAAGACGACGCGATCCTGCGGGCGCTGGAAGCCTTCCAGGGCACCGGCCGTCGCTTTGATTTCCTTGGCGAATATCCGCTGGCTGAGGTCAACGGTAAAAGCGGCAGCGCGATGCTGATTGATGATTACGGCCATCACCCGACGGAGGTGGATGCGACCATCAAGGCGGCCCGCGCCGGCTGGCCGGATAAAAATCTGGTGATGCTGTTCCAGCCGCACCGCTTTACCCGTACGCGCGATCTGTACGACGATTTTGCCAACGTGCTGACCCAGGTCGACGCGCTGCTGATGCTGGACGTCTACTCCGCCGGTGAAGCGCCGATCCCGGGTGCCGATAGCCGCTCCCTGTGCCGCACAATTCGCGGCCGCGGCAAGGTGGACCCGATTCTGCTTTCCGACCCGGCCCAGGCGGCCGAGATGCTGGCGTCCGTGCTGACCGGGAACGACCTGGTGCTGGTGCAGGGCGCGGGGAATATCGGAAAAATTGCCCGCCACCTGGCTGAAATCAAACTCATGCCGCATAAAGCGGAGGAGGAGCGCCGTGGCTGATAAGATCGCGGTTCTTTTCGGCGGGACCTCCGCCGAGCGAGAGGTGTCGCTCAACTCCGGCGCGGCGGTGCTTGCCGGCCTGCGTGAGGCGGGCGTTGACGCTCATCCTGTCGATCCCCGTGATGTCGACATTACCCAGCTAAAGCAGCTGGGTTTTAAGAAAGCGTTTATTGCTTTGCACGGCCGCGGTGGGGAAGATGGAACGTTGCAGGGCCTGCTGGAGCTGATTCAGCTGCCTTATACCGGCAGCGGCGTGATGGCTTCGGCGATCTCCATGGATAAAGTGCGCAGTAAATTACTGTGGCAGGGCGCGGGCTTACCCGTTGCTCCCTGGGTGGCGCTGACCCGTTCGCAGTTCAACGCGGGCCTTACTGCGGAGGTCGCGCAGCAGATTACGGCGCTTGGGCTGCCGCTGATTATTAAGCCGAGCCGTGAAGGTTCAAGCGTCGGCATGTCGAAAGTTAGCGAAAGCTGTGAATTACACAATGCATTGGCGCTGGCTTTTCAGCATGATGATGAAGTTCTGATTGAGAAATGGCTCAGTGGACCGGAATTCACCGTTGCTATCGTCGGTGAAGAAATTTTACCGTCAATTCGTATCCATGTGGCTGGAACCTTCTATGATTATGAGGCGAAGTATCTCTCTGATGAGACGCAATATTTCTGCCCTGGTTGTGAGGATCCTGCCCGCGAGTCAGAAATTCAGGCCCTGGTACTGAAAGCCTGGAATGTTCTCGGCTGTAACGGGTGGGGACGGATTGACGTCATGCTGGACAGCGATGGCCAGTTTTATCTGTTGGAAGCGAATACTTCTCCTGGCATGACCAGCCATAGCCTGGTGCCGATGGCGGCGCGTCAGGCGGGGATGAGCTTCTCACAGCTTGTTGTTCGAATTTTGGACCTGGCGGGGTGATATGTCGCAGGCTGCGCTGAATACGCGGAACCACGAAGAAGAAGAGGAAATGTCTTCTTCGCGCCGAAGTAATGGAACTCGACTGGCGGGGATTTTCTTCCTGCTGGCGGTGCTGTGTACCGTATTGGTCAGCGGGTGGATGGTTCTGGGCTGGATGGAAGACGCACAGCGTTTACCGCTGTCCAAGATGGTGGTAACCGGTGAGCGTCACTACACGCGTAATGACGATATTCGCCAGGCAATTCTGGCGCTGGGTTCTCCGGGAACCTTTATGACCCAGGATGTGAATATCATCCAAAGTCAGATTGAGCGCCTGCCGTGGATTAAACAGGCGAGCGTCAGAAAGCAGTGGCCGGACGAATTGAAGATTCATCTGGTTGAATATGTGCCGATTGCGCGTTGGAATGATCAGCATATGGTGGACGTAGAAGGTAATTCTTTCAGCGTCCCGGCGGATCGCACCAATAAACAGAATTTACCGATGCTGTATGGCCCGGAAGGCAGCGAGAACGAAGTGTTGCAAGGATATCGCGACATGGGGCAGGTGCTGGCAAAGGATAAATTCACGTTGAAAGTGGCGGCGATGACCGCGCGTCGCTCCTGGCAGCTGACGCTTAATAACGATATTAAGCTCAACCTTGGCCGAGGCGACACCATGAAACGTCTTCAGCGCTTTATGGAACTTTACCCGGTTCTTCAGCAGCAGGCGCAGACCGATGGCAAACGGATAAGCTACGTTGATTTGCGCTATGACTCGGGCGCGGCGGTAGGCTGGGTGCCTGCTCCCGCTGAGGAAACTAATCAACAACAGAATCAGGCACAGGCAGAACAACAATGATCAAGGCGACGGACAGAAAGCTGGTAGTTGGACTGGAGATTGGCACCGCGAAGGTTGCCGCTTTAGTAGGGGAAGTTCTGCCCGACGGCGTGGTTAATATCATTGGCGTGGGCAGCTGCCCATCGCGTGGTATGGATAAAGGCGGGGTTAACGACCTGGAATCCGTGGTGAAATGCGTACAGCGCGCCATTGACCAGGCCGAACTGATGGCTGATTGCCAGATTTCGTCAGTGTACCTGGCGCTTTCAGGTAAACATATTAGCTGTCAAAATGAAATTGGTATGGTGCCGATTTCAGAAGAAGAGGTGACGCTGGACGACGTTGAGAACGTGGTGCATACCGCCAAGTCGGTCCGCGTACGCGATGAGCATCGCGTACTGCACGTCATCCCGCAGGAGTACGCCATTGACTACCAGGAGGGGATTAAAAACCCGGTTGGCCTGTCTGGCGTCCGTATGCAGGCAAAAGTACATTTGATAACCTGCCATAACGATATGGCAAAAAATATTGTTAAAGCGGTGGAGCGCTGCGGTCTGAAAGTGGACCAGCTCATATTCGCCGGTTTAGCGGCCAGTTATTCGGTGTTGACGGAAGATGAACGTGAGCTGGGCGTCTGCGTTGTGGACATCGGCGGTGGTACAATGGATATCGCCGTGTATACCGGCGGCGCGCTGCGTCATACCAAAGTGATCCCGTACGCGGGCAACGTGGTGACCAGCGATATCGCCTACGCCTTCGGTACGCCGCCGAGCGATGCCGAAGCGATCAAGGTGCGCCACGGTTGCGCGCTGGGCTCAATCGTCGGTAAAGACGAAAACGTCGAAGTTCCGAGCGTAGGCGGACGCCCGCCGCGCAGCCTGCAGCGTCAGACGCTGGCAGAGGTTATTGAGCCGCGTTATACCGAACTGCTCAACCTGGTCAATGAAGAGATCCTGCAGCTGCAGGAGCAGCTCCGCCAGCAGGGCGTGAAGCACCATCTGGCGGCGGGGATTGTGTTAACCGGCGGCGCGGCGCAAATTGAAGGCCTGGCCGCCTGTGCGCAGCGGGTGTTCCATACGCAGGTGCGTATCGGTGCGCCGCTGAACATTACCGGTTTAACGGATTATGCCCAGGAGCCGTACTATTCAACGGCGGTTGGGTTGCTGCACTACGGGAAGGAGTCTCATCTTAGTGGTGAAGCAGAAGTGGAAAAACGCGTAACTGCATCAGTTGGCTCGTGGATTAAGCGACTAAATAGCTGGCTGCGAAAAGAGTTTTAATTTTTTAAGAGAACGCAGAAAATTAGCGTTCTCAGGCGACAGGCACAAGACGGAGAGAAACTATGTTTGAACCAATGGAATTAACCAACGACGCGGTGATTAAAGTCATCGGCGTCGGTGGCGGCGGCGGTAACGCTGTGGAGCATATGGTGCGCGAGCGCATCGAAGGTGTTGAGTTCTTTGCTGTGAACACCGACGCTCAGGCACTGCGAAAGACGGCCGTAGGCCAGACTATTCAGATCGGTGGTGGTATCACCAAAGGTCTGGGCGCAGGGGCTAACCCAGAAGTAGGCCGTAATGCGGCTGAAGAAGACCGCGAAGCACTGCGTGCTGCACTTGATGGCGCCGATATGGTGTTTATCGCAGCGGGCATGGGCGGTGGTACCGGTACCGGTGCTGCGCCAGTGGTGGCTGAAGTGGCCAAAGATTTAGGTATTCTGACCGTTGCTGTCGTGACTAAGCCTTTCAACTTTGAAGGCAAGAAGCGTATGGCATTCGCGGAGCAGGGTATCACTGAGCTGTCCAAACACGTGGACTCTCTGATCACTATTCCGAACGACAAACTGCTGAAAGTGCTGGGTCGCGGTATCTCCCTGCTGGACGCGTTTGGCGCTGCGAACGACGTGCTGAAAGGCGCGGTTCAGGGTATCGCTGAGCTGATTACTCGTCCGGGTCTGATGAACGTCGACTTCGCTGACGTGCGCACCGTGATGTCCGAAATGGGCTATGCGATGATGGGCTCTGGCGTAGCGAGCGGTGAAGACCGTGCAGAAGAAGCGGCTGAAATGGCAATCTCTTCTCCACTGCTGGAAGATATCGACTTGTCTGGTGCGCGCGGCGTGCTGGTCAACATTACCGCTGGCTTCGATCTGCGTCTGGACGAATTTGAAACAGTAGGTAACACCATTCGCGCATTCGCTTCTGATAATGCTACTGTGGTTATCGGTACTTCCCTTGACCCGGAAATGAATGATGAACTGCGTGTGACTGTCGTTGCGACCGGTATCGGTATGGACAAACGTCCTGAGATCACTCTGGTCACCAACAAACAGACTCAGCAGCCGGTGATGGATCGCTACCAGCAGCACGGCATGGCGCCGCTGACGCAGGAGCAAAAACCGGCCGCGAAAGTGGTTAACGACAATACGCCGCAAACTGCGAAAGAACCGGATTATCTGGATATCCCAGCGTTCCTGCGCAAGCAAGCTGACTAAGAATTGGCTGGAATTTGGGGATTTTCGCTCTTTGTGCTAAACTGGCCCACCGTTAGTGATATACACTCTCGGTTGGATAAGTAATTTGGCGAGATTATACGATGATCAAACAAAGGACTCTTAAACGTATCGTTCAGGCGACTGGCGTCGGTTTACATACCGGCAAAAAAGTCACACTGACGTTACGCCCTGCGTCGGCCAATACCGGGGTCATCTATCGTCGCACCGACTTGAATCCACCGGTAGATTTTCCGGCTGATGCCAAATCTGTGCGTGATACTATGCTCTGTACTTGCCTGGTGAATGAGCATGACGTGCGGATTTCTACCGTAGAGCACCTGAACGCCGCCCTGGCGGGTCTGGGTATCGACAACATTGTTATTGAAGTCGATGCACCAGAAATCCCAATTATGGACGGTAGTGCTGCTCCGTTCGTTTATCTGCTGCTGGATGCCGGCATCGATGAACTGAACTGCGCCAAGAAATTTGTGCGCATTAAAGAGACCGTTCGCGTCGAAGATGGCGATAAGTGGGCTGAGTTTAAGCCGTACAATGGTTTTTCGTTGGACTTTACCATCGACTTTAACCATCCGGCGATTGACTCAAGCAACCAGCGCTATGCGATGAACTTCTCTGCTGATGCATTTATGCGCCAGATTAGCCGTGCGCGTACCTTCGGTTTTATGCGTGATATCGAATATCTGCAGTCCCGCGGCCTGTGCCTGGGCGGCAGCTTCGATTGTGCCATCGTTGTTGACGATTATCGCGTACTGAACGAAGACGGCTTACGCTTTGAAGATGAGTTTGTCCGCCACAAAATGCTGGATGCGATTGGTGACCTGTTTATGTGTGGTCACAATATCATCGGCGCATTCACGGCGTTCAAATCAGGTCACGCGTTGAATAACAAACTGCTGCAGGCTGTTCTGGCAAAACAGGAAGCCTGGGAGTATGTGACCTTCGAAGACGAAGCAGAAATGCCGCTGGCATTCCGTGCACCATCAATGGTTATGGCGTAAGCCTGACCATTCAGTAAAATCGACTGGTAACCTGGTACTCTCTCCGGCCAGGGAGCCAGTCGTTTTTCTTTTTTACCTCCCGGTTCTCATTTCACCCCGATTCAACCATCGCTGACGCCGCGCGTTCGCTGCTTAATTGACCGCTTTTACCTGCGCAAAGCTTTCATTCCTGCTGCCGTGGCGCGGTATTAATGGTAATATTTGGGCGCAAAATTATTTCCTGGGGTTGCTTCAACTAAAGGTAATGGACGTGAGTGGATTGCTGACGCGCTGGCGACAGTTTGGCAGACGGTATTTCTGGCCGCATCTCCTGTTGGGGATGGTCGCGGCTAGCTTTGGCCTGCCTGCGTTAAGCAATAGTCACGAAACGGCATCACCGGCGAAAGCAACGGCCAGCAGCCACACGCCGAATAAAGTTAATTTCTCCCAGCTTGCTCTGCTGGAAGCCAACCGCCGGCCAAACTTTACCGTCGACTACTGGCATCAGCACGCCATCCGCACGGTTATCCGTCATCTCTCATTTGCCATGGCGCCCCAGGCGCTGCCGGTTGCGGAAGAGTCTTCGCCGTTACAGGCGCAGCATCTGGCCCTGCTTGATACGCTCAGCGCGCTGCTGACGCAGGAAAGCAAACCGCCGGTCATTGTGCGTCAGGCGGCATATAACCCCTCCCATCGCGCTTTTTGCGTCTCCGCCTGGATTAGCCAGGTCACGGGGATACGCGCCGGACCCCAACGCCTCAGCTGAACTAAAAACGGATCATTCTATTTTTTGTGACTCCGCATCGCGGGGCGTTTGAGATTTTATTATGCTAATCAAATTATTAACTAAAGTTTTCGGTAGCCGTAACGATCGTACACTGCGCCGTATGCGCAAAGCTGTGACGCTGATTAACTCCATGGAACCTGCCATGGAGAAGCTCTCTGATGATGAGCTGAAGGCTAAAACAGAAGAGTTCCGCGCGCGTCTGGCAAAAGGCGAAAGCGTAGAAAGCCTGATCCCGGAAGCCTTTGCCGTGGTACGTGAAGCCAGTAAGCGCGTATTCGGTATGCGTCACTTTGACGTACAGCTGCTTGGCGGCATGGTGCTCAACGAGCGCTGCATCGCAGAAATGCGTACCGGTGAAGGTAAAACGCTGACCGCTACCCTCCCGGCCTACCTGAACGCACTGTCCGGTAAAGGCGTGCACGTCGTGACCGTTAACGACTACCTGGCGCAGCGTGATGCTGAAAACAACCGTCCGCTGTTTGAGTTCCTCGGTATGACCGTCGGTATCAACATGTCGGGCCTGCCTGCTCCGGCCAAGCGTGAAGCTTACGCCGCCGATATCACCTACGGCACCAACAACGAATACGGCTTCGACTATCTGCGCGATAACATGGCGTTCAGCCCGGAAGAGCGCGTACAGCGTAAGCTGCACTATGCGCTGGTGGATGAGGTTGACTCCATTCTTATCGATGAAGCGCGTACGCCGCTGATCATTTCCGGCCCGGCTGAAGACAGCTCGGAAATGTACAAGAAAGTGAACAAGATCATTCCTCACCTGGTGCGCCAGGATAAAGAGGACTCCGACACCTTTACCGGTGAAGGCCACTTTTCGGTAGACGAGAAGGCGCGTCAGGTGAACCTGACCGAACGCGGTCTGGTGCTGATTGAAGAACTGCTGGTCAACGAAGGCATTATGGATGAAGGCGAATCTCTGTATTCACCGACTAACATTATGCTGATGCACCACGTGACAGCGGCGCTGCGCGCCCACGTGCTCTTTACCCGCGACGTTGACTACATCGTAAAAGATGGCGAAGTTATTATCGTCGATGAGCACACCGGTCGTACCATGCAGGGTCGTCGCTGGTCAGACGGTCTGCACCAGGCCGTCGAAGCCAAAGAAGGCGTTGATATCCAGAACGAGAACCAGACGCTGGCGTCCATCACCTTCCAGAACTACTTCCGTCTGTACGAGAAGCTGGCGGGGATGACCGGTACTGCGGATACCGAAGCTTTCGAATTCAGCTCTATCTATAAGCTGGATACCGTCGTGGTACCGACCAACCGTCCGATGATCCGTAAGGATATGGCGGATCTGGTCTATATGACCGAAGCAGAAAAAATTCAGGCGATCATCGAAGATATCAGAGAGCGTACTGCCGCCGGCCAGCCGGTTCTGGTGGGTACGATTTCCATCGAAAAATCAGAAGTGGTTTCGCAGGAGCTGACCAAAGCGGGCATCAAGCACAATGTCCTGAACGCCAAGTTCCACGCCAGCGAAGCGGATATCGTGGCTCAGGCCGGCTACCCGGCTGCGGTCACCATCGCCACCAACATGGCCGGTCGTGGTACGGATATCGTGCTGGGCGGCAGCTGGCAGGCGGAAGTCGCCGCGCTGGAAGATCCGACGCCAGAGCAGATCGCCCAGATCAAAGCCGACTGGCAGGTGCGTCACGAAGCGGTGCTGGCCTCCGGTGGTTTACACATTATCGGTACCGAGCGTCATGAGTCTCGCCGTATCGATAACCAGCTGCGCGGCCGTTCAGGTCGTCAGGGCGATGCCGGTTCTTCTCGTTTCTATCTGTCGATGGAAGATGCCCTGATGCGCATCTTTGCCTCTGACCGCGTGTCGGGCATGATGCGTAAGCTGGGGATGAAGCCGGGCGAAGCGATTGAACACCCGTGGGTCACCAAAGCGATCGCCAACGCGCAGCGTAAGGTTGAAAGCCGCAACTTTGATATTCGTAAGCAGCTGCTGGAATATGATGACGTGGCTAACGATCAGCGTCGCGCCATCTACAGCCAGCGTAATGAACTGCTGGACGTATCTGATGTTAGCGAAACCATCAACAGCATTCGCGAAGACGTTTTCAAAACGACTATCGATGCGCACATTCCGCCGCAGTCTCTGGAAGAAATGTGGGATATCGAAGGCCTGCAGGAACGCCTGAAAAACGACTTCGATCTCGAGCTGCCGCTCAAAGAGTGGTTGGACAAAGAGCCTGAACTGCATGAAGAAACTCTGCGCGAGCGTATTCTGCAGAGCGCGGTAGAAACCTATCAGCGTAAAGAAGAAGTCGTGGGTACCGAAATGATGCGTCATTTCGAAAAAGGCGTGATGCTGCAGACCCTGGACTCCCTGTGGAAAGAGCATCTGGCGGCGATGGACTACCTGCGTCAGGGTATCCATCTGCGCGGCTACGCGCAGAAAGATCCGAAGCAGGAATACAAGCGTGAATCGTTCTCGATGTTTGCGGCGATGCTTGAATCCCTGAAGTATGAAGTGATCAGCACCCTGAGCAAGGTGCAGGTGCGGATGCCGGAAGAAGTTGAAGCAATGGAGCAGCAGCGTCGCGAAGAGGCGGAGCGCCTGGCGCAGATGCAGCAGCTCAGCCATCAGGATGACGATGCCCTGGCCGCAGCCGCATTGGCTGAGGAAACCGGCGAGCGTAAGGTTGGCCGCAACGATCCTTGCCCGTGTGGTTCCGGTAAAAAATATAAGCAGTGCCATGGTCGTCTGAGCTAAGCTCAGAGAATAAAAATAAAGGCGCAGATATCTGCGCCTTTTTTATGGAATTAACGCAATGAAAATACTGCAAATCTCCGTTGGCATCATCCGTAACCCGCAGGGTGAAATCTTTATTACCCAGCGCGCCGCCGATGCGCATATGGCAAATAAGCTCGAGTTTCCCGGTGGCAAAATTGAAGCGGGAGAGTCGGCCGAGCAGGCGCTGGTGCGCGAGCTACAGGAAGAGGTTGGCATTACGGTACGCGCGTCCAGCCTGTTTGATAAGCTGGAGTATCAGTTCCCTGACCGGCATATCACGCTGTGGTTCTGGCTGGTTGACGACTGGGAGGGTGAACCCTGGGGTAAAGAGGGGCAGCCGGGACGCTGGATTGCCCAGCGGGCGCTGCTGGCCGAGGAGTTTCCGCCAGCAAACGAACCGATTATTAGCAAATTAGTGCACGCCGCCCGCTGAGAAAATGGCCCGGACAGGACGCAAGGTCATCTCCGGGATTTTCTGCCGACGCGGCGCTACTGCTGCTGTTCGCTCCAGTCATCGGTATCGGACAGGTCGCCTGCGCTGGGAATGCGTTTTTCTTCCGCAGCCCACTCACCTAAATCAATCAGCTGGCAGCGTTTTGAGCAAAATGGCCGAAACGGGCTGTGCTCATTCCAGACCACATTTTTACCGCAGGTCGGGCAGTTAACGGTTGTCTCTTTTGACATCTTTCCTCCTTAACAACAGGCCAGTTCAAAATCAAAGCGCTCGGGGACGATACCGAGTTCGCTGTCCAGCGGGAGAAAGCGAATGGCAAAGCGGCTTTTATGGCCAGAAATTTGCGGATACAGCTGGCTGGCAAGATCGAGACGTAAGCGCAGCAGATCGGCATCATCGCCGTTATCCTGATAAAAACCGTTGAGGCTGGTCTGCTTGCGAAAGGGCGCAGAGTTGCGGATCAAATCGAGGATCAGCACCAGCGCCTGGGTGAGCGGCTGCAGGCTCGCTAACCATTTGCCAACCTGCTCGTCGCGATACTCCTGAGGCATATGCAGCCAGATATGCAGCGTGGGGAGATCGAAACTGCAGCAGCCTCCCGGAATGCTCAGTCGCTGGCGAACCAGCGCAATTAAACGATCCTCTCGCAGGAACTGACCGATGCGCGGGGCGGACATCAGCGCGCTGCCGGCGTGCTTCAGCTGTTGGCGCAACTCGTCAATACGCCCGCGGTCGACGCCCGGCACTTCTGCCCAGGACTGCAGTTTACGCTGCTGCCGCTCGAGCTCTTTGAGCAGATCCGTCCGCACCTCGCCGCGTTCGAGAACGTCCAGCAGATCGCCCGTATTGCGGAAGAAGTGGAGCGCATCCGAGTAGGTGGCGATCGTCGGGTGCACGGAGAGCTGTTGAATCAAAAATTCAATACGCAGCCAGGTGCGCATTTTCTCATTGAGGGGATGTTCAAATAGAACAGGGGTATGCATTACGATTTTTCCTGTGAGGCGGCCTGCGATGCCAGCATTAGATACTTTTCGTGCAGGCGGGCGACATCCGATGCGATGGCATCCGGAGGGCCCATATTTTCAATGACATCATCCGCAGCGGCGAGGCGTTGTTCACGCGTGGCCTGGGCGGCGAGAATGCGTTCTGCGTGCTCACGGCTGACCCGATCGCGCAGTATGGTTCGCGCTATTTGCGTCTCTTTTGCAACATCGACGACCAGCACGCGGTCGGCGTTGGCGACGAGATTGTTTTCGACCAGCAGGGGAACGACCCAGAGAACATAAGGAGAGGACGCCGCCTGCATTTGACGGCGGGTTTCCTGCTGAATGAGCGGGTGCAGCAGCGCGTTAAGCCAGGTTTTATCCTCGGCGTGAGCGAAGATACGTTCCCGCAGGCTGCGGCGGTTCAGCGTGCCGTCATCGTTAATCATCTGTTGGCCGAAACGAGCGGCAATTGCCAGTAGCGCAGGGGTTCCAGGCTCGACCACCTGACGGGCGATAACGTCGGCGTCAATCACGTTAACGCCGAGGTGAGAGAATGCATCGGCTACGGTGCTTTTACCGCTACCGATGCCGCCCGTTAACGCTACCGTATACCTCATATACCCCGTTCCTGAAACTGACCATATACACATTGACTTTTCAGCAGCGCCCGCGCTTCACGAGCCGTGACTCTGCGGTGGGTGTCCCGTCAGGCTGCTTCGAGCCGAAAGAGACTTTTACGACGAATACTGGATTGCTTTGTACATATAAATCAAATGGTTAAAAATAACGCTCTGGCCGTTGATTGTCGCGATCGCGCTTTCCTCAATCCACCAGGTAAATTTGTACGATTGTAGCGTAAAAAAAGTGAAAATCGCAGTCTTGCGCAGTCATGATTCGTGCGTATGATAACGTCACTGGAGTTGTGCTCTCACAATAATGCAATTAACCCCAGGAATTCGCACATGCGTATTGAAGAAGATCTGAAGCTTGGTTTTAAAGACGTTCTTATCCGCCCCAAGCGCTCTACCCTCAAAAGTCGTTCTGATGTTGAACTGGAACGTGAATTCACTTTTAAACATTCTGGCCTCTCCTGGTCCGGCGTGCCGATCATCGCCGCGAATATGGATACCGTCGGTACCTTTGGCATGGCAAAAGCGCTGGCCTCATTCGGGATCCTGACTGCCGTACATAAGCACTACACCGTAGAAGAGTGGCGCAGCTTTGTGCAGACCACCTCTGCCGATGTGCTGAAGTACGTCATGGTTTCTACCGGTACGTCGGATGTTGATTTCGAAAAAACCAAACAGATCCTGACGCAGAACCCGCAGCTCGGCTTCGTTTGTATTGATGTGGCAAACGGTTATTCCGAGCATTTTGTGCAGTTCGTGGCGAAGGCGCGCGAAGCCTGGCCGCTGAAAACGATCTGTGCGGGTAACGTCGTGACCGGCGAAATGTGCGAAGAGCTGATTCTGTCCGGCGCGGATATCGTGAAGGTCGGCATTGGCCCGGGTTCCGTTTGTACTACCCGCGTGAAAACCGGCGTTGGCTACCCGCAGCTCTCTGCGGTTATCGAATGCGCCGATGCGGCCCATGGCCTTGGCGGCCAGATCGTCAGCGACGGCGGGTGCACCACGCCGGGCGACGTAGCGAAAGCCTTCGGCGGCGGCGCTGATTTCGTCATGCTGGGCGGTATGCTGGCAGGTCACGAAGAGAGCGGCGGCACCGTTGTTGAAGAGAACGGCGAGAAGTTTATGCTGTTCTACGGCATGAGCTCCGAATCCGCGATGACCCGTCACGTTGGTGGCGTTGCGCAGTACCGCGCGGCGGAAGGTAAAACCGTTAAGCTGCCCCTGCGCGGCCCGGTTGAGAACACCGCCCGCGATATTCTCGGCGGCCTGCGCTCTGCCTGCACCTATGTTGGTGCTTCCCGTCTGAAAGAGCTGACCAAACGCACGACCTTTATTCGCGTACAGGAACAAGAGAACCGCGTGTTCAACAGCCTGTAGTGCCGCTTGCTGGCGCACCTCCTGCGCCAGCCGCTATCCCCCCATTCCGCTAATGGCGTCGCCCAGATGAAAAATGGGTAAATACATCGCCACCACCAGGATGCCAACGACGGCACCGGTTATCAGCAGCAGCATCGGTTCCAGCAGCGTGGCCAGGCCCTCTGCCTGGCGGTGCGTGCGCTCGCTATGATGGCGGGCCAGGTTCTCCAGCATGATATCCAGCGACCCTGAAGCCTCACCGGTGCGAATGAGCTGCAGGCAGAGTGGGGTAAATCCTTCACTGTTCGCCAGCGCCTGCCAGATGGCGGTCCCACGGGCAATCTGCGTATTAACCTGATGGATCCTCTGGCGCCAAAGCGGGCAGCTTAGCGTCTCTTCTACGCTCTCCAGACCCTGCATAAAGCTGATGCCGGCGCTCTGCGTGAGGGTTAAAACGGTAAATATCTGGCTGAGCCGCTGTCCGCCTATTAGCTTTCCGACTACCGGCAAAGCGTGAAGCAGCTTTTGTCGCCGGAGTAGCCACGAGCGGCGACGATGGGCCAGCCGGTTGAGGAGAAACGGCAGTATCGCCATCAGAAGCAGCTGCGGCCAGCGGCTGCTCAGGCCTTCTCCGGCGCTTATCACCACTTTGGTCAGCAGAGGGAGCGGCGTGTTGAACGTCTGGTAAATAGCGGCAAACTCCGGCAAGACAAAGGTGAGCATACCCATTACCACCAGCAGCGCCAGCAGCAGAACGATCAGCGGATAGCGCAGCGCCTTTTTGACCTTTTCGCTCAGCTGCAGCTGTTCCTGCTGCTGGCGAGCCAGATGAAAGCAGCAAAGATCCAGCTTACCGGTAAGCTCCCCGGTGCGGATCATCGCCAGATAGAGCGGAGGAAACGCCTGCGGCCATCTTTCCAGCGCGCTGGAGAGCGAGATGCCCTGCGCGAGATCCTGAGCCAGCGTTCGCAGCAGCGCCTGCCATTGCGCGCCCGTCTGCTGCTGTGCCAGCAGCTCCAGTCCCTCGGCGAGCGGCAGTCCCGCCTGCAGGAGAGTCGCCAGCTGGTGGATAATCTGGCCGCTGTAGCGCGGATGCCAAAGCGCGCTGCGTACCGTGCAGCGGCGAAGCGCGAGGGGGATAATTCGTTCATGCTGCAGCGCCTGCATCACCTCCTGGCGGGAGCTTTTCCATAGCGAGCCGTGACAGAGCGATCCTTTAGGATCAAGCCCGCGCCAGCGCCAAAGGCGTTCAGTCGCCATGGGGGAGCCCCAGCACGCGGACCACCTCTTCAAAGCAGGTCAGACCCTGCTCAATGGCCAGGCAGCCGCTTTCAAACAGCGTCGTCATTCCGGCCTCACGCGCCAGGGCCTCAATTTCCACCGCGCCCAGCCCCCGGGAAATAGCCTGCTGCAGCGCGGTGCCTATCGGTAGCACCTCAAATAGCGCCAGGCGCCCATAGTAGCCGTGATAGCAGTGCCGACAGCCCGTCGCCTGCCAGCGGGGCAGCCGACGCGGCCACAGGCTGTGCGGCACGTCGATGCCGCCTTCAGCCTCCCGGCGGCAGTGAGGACAGAGCCTGCGCACCAGGCGCTGAGCAATGACCAGCGATAGCGCGGATGAGAGCATCCAGCAGGCGATCCCCATCTGCTGCAGGCGAATAAGCGTTTCGCTGGTCGAGTTGGTGTGCAGCGTTGAGAGCACGAGGTGTCCGGTTTGCGCCGCTTTGATAGCAATTTCTGCGGTTTCCGCATCGCGGATTTCGCCGACCATAACAACGTCCGGATCCTGACGCAGCAGCGCGCGCAGAACGCTGTTAAAAGTTAATCCGGATCGCGGGTTGATCTGCGTTTGATTCATGCCGGCGATGGGGATTTCCAGCGGATCCTCCACGCTGCAGATATTAACCTCATCGCGGTTTCGCTTCTGCAGGGCGCTGTAGAGCGTGATGGTCTTACCGCTGCCGGTTGGGCCGGTGACCAGCAGCAGCCCCTGGGGCTGATTGAGCGCCGAGACAAAGGCGGCAAGCTGCTCTGGGGAGAGGCCGAGCGCCTCCAGGTCCAGCGCCTGTTCCACCTGATGCAGCAGGCGCAGAACGATTTTCTCACCGTAGCGACAGGGCAGGGTGGCGATGCGAAATGAGACCGATTGTCCCGAGAGCGTCTGAGTAAACTGACCGTCCTGCGGCAGGCGGTGTTCGGCAATATCAAGGTTCCCGAGCACCTTAAGCCGCGCCGTTATCGGCAGCGCCAGTTCGGCGGCGAGCGGCGCAAGCGGATGGAGCACCCCATCGACCCGCAGGCGTATGCGCAGGCTATTTTCGCCAGGCTCGACGTGGATATCAGATGCGCGCTGGCGCAGCGCCTGCTCGAGAATCTGATTAACCTGGTCGATGATGCCGGTCGGTGCTTCGCCGCTGGCGGCAGATGGGCCGGGCTGTGCGGACGACTGCAGGCGCTGATTCATTTTATCCTGGCTCCAGCACTCGATATCGATCCGCTTTTGTGTGGCAAAGCGCAGCGCTTCCATCAGCTCAGGCGGCGGAGAGTCTACGACCGCGATGGAAAGGGTTTGCTCATCGCTGTTAAGCAGCAGGGCATGGTAGCGCTGGCAGAGGGCGATCAATTTTTCGGCTTTCATCGCGGTGGCCTCAGTTAAAGCGGAAGACGTCTTCACACGCCTGCTTGAGCGCGCCGCCGCTGGCGATGTTGCACTCTCTTTGCCAGCCGGTAATGCCATTTGCGCTATCCCAGCCCGGCGTCATGGTGACGCGTAGCCCGTTGAGGCTCTCCTGCCCGCTAAGCGTGACGACGCCTTGAGCCACGGTCAGGGCGGAAACGTAGCGCGTGGTGGCGGGCGCGGGAATGCCGTTGCTGCCGCCGTCGCAGCTTGCCAGGCCGCCGTGCTCAAGGGCGCAGAGCTCCACCGCCGTGCGGTAGGGAATAAAGGTTTGCAGCACATCGGTGAGCGCCGCCTTGCGCAGATAGTTCTGGTAGGCGGGAATGCCGATGGCGCTGAGAATGGCGATAATGCCAATCACCACCATGAGTTCGATAAGGGTAAAGCCGCGTTGTTTGTCCATCGTTTGCTCCTTATTAGCGTCGGGAGCACTGTGGCGGTCTGCGGGGAGGATGACGAGCGGTAAATGAGCGCTCAGGAAGCGGCTTCCCGGGCTTTTTCTACTTATTACAGGGTGAGAGCAAAGCGCTGAGATCGCGCTCGCAAAGCGTGCGCCCCGGCAGGCGATGCGTGCCGGGGCGGAGCGTTAACGAAAACGCATCGACAGGTCGAGCGCGCGGACGTGCTTAGTCAGGGCGCCAACGGAGATGTAATCGACGCCGGTTTCGGCATATTCACGGATCGTCTCGAAGGTGACGTTGCCGGAGACTTCCAGCGCGGCCTGGCCGCTGGTGCGCTTCACCGCTTCGCGCATCAGGTCCGGGGTGAAGTTATCGAGCATGATGATATCGGCCCCGGCCTTCAGGGCTTCATCCAGCTCATCAAGGGATTCAACCTCAACTTCTACCGGCACGTCCGGATGCAGCCAGAAGGCCTTCTCGACGGCCTGGCGCACGGAGCCGGAGGCAATAATGTGGTTCTCTTTGATCAGGAAGGCATCGAACAGCCCCAGGCGGTGGTTTGCGCCGCCTCCGCACAGGACGGCGTATTTCAGCGCGGTGCGCAGGCCGGGCAGCGTTTTACGGGTATCGAGCAGCTGGGTTTTGGTACCCGCCAGCAGATCCACGTAGCGGCGCACCTCGCTGGCGACCCCGGATAGGGTCTGCACGAAGTTCAGCGCGGTGCGCTCGCCGGTCAGCAGCAGGCGGGACGGGCCCTGCAGCTCAAACAGCGGCTGATCCGCCTTGACCGCATCGCCATCGTCAACCAGCCAGGTGACGCTGACGTCATCGCCGGCCAGCTGAATAAAGACCTCTTCCACCCAGCGCTTGCCGCAAAATACGCCATCTTCGCGGGTAATGACCACCGCGTGCGAGCGCGCGCTTTCCGGCAATAATTGCGCGCTAATATCGTTGTTAGCGTCAACTTCGCCGCCTAAATCTTCGCGCAGGGACTGGGCTACGGCATCGGTAATATCGAGGTTAATACGTTCCAGCAGCGCGTCACGGCGGCGGTCGGGGTTGTAGCGACGAGGCGACATGATAAAGCTCCAGATAGATAAGATTCAGCAGTGGGAAACATGCTAACCTGAACGGCGTTTCTACACCATATACTCTTCATCCTTCAGGCTATTGCAGCGTTGATGTGCCTGCGCTGGAGAGGTTGAGGCGCGGCGCCTGCTCCTTTGCTAAAGGGCGGGCAGGTCGAATTAGCGGATGGCGCATTTTCCGCCGCCGGCTGCGGCGATCGGTTCCGAACGAATTTGTGTATGATAATCGGCATCCCTGGGCCATGGGCGGCCCGGGAGCATGCGTTAGTGAAAGGAGACTCCGCAATGCAGTTGAACGGAGGATGGCTGGTGGGCGCGCGTCGGGTTCCTTCGCCGCACCATGATTGCCGCCCGGATGATGAAACCCCCTCTCTGCTGGTGGTGCATAATATTAGCCTGCCGCCGGGTGAATTTGGCGGCCCGTGGATTGATGCTCTGTTCAGCGGTACGCTCGATCCCAACGCGCATCCCTATTTTGCCGGGATCGCTCAGCTGCGGGTTTCGGCGCATTGTCTGATTCGCCGCGATGGTGAAATCGTGCAGTATGTGCCTTTCGATAAGCGCGCGTGGCATGCCGGCGTATCCTGCTATCAGGGGCGCGAGCGCTGCAACGACTTCTCTATTGGTATTGAGCTGGAAGGTACGGATACACTGGCTTATACCGAGGCGCAGTATCAGCAGCTGGCCGCGATTACGCGGCTGCTGACCGCGCTGTATCCGGCCATCGCTGAAAACATGACCGGCCATAGCGATATCGCGCCGGTGCGTAAAACGGATCCCGGCCCGGCGTTTGACTGGGCAAAATTTCGCGGTCTGCTGACCGCTTCGTCAGATAAGGAGATGCCATGACGTTGTTTTCTACGCTGCTGGTTCTCATCGCCGAACGCCTGTTTAAGCTGGGCGAGCACTGGCAGCTCGATCATCGCCTCGAGGTCCTGTTCCGTCGCGTGAAGCACTTCTCGCTTTTCGGCACGCTGCTGATGGCGGCGGTGGCGATGGTCGCGGTATACATTATTCAACGCCTGCTGCACGGCGTGCTGTTTAACGTCCCGCTGCTGGTGTTCTGGATCCTGCTTGGCCTGCTGTGCATTGGCGCCGGTAAAGTCCGCCTGCACTATCACGCCTACCTGAAGGCCGCTTCCCGCAACGATAAGCATGCCTGCGACGCGATGGCCAGCGAGCTGACGCTTATCCACGGCGTCCCGCCGGGCTGCGACAATCGCGAATACCTCAGCGAACTGCAGAATGCGCTGCTGTGGATCAACTACCGCTACTACCTTGCGCCGCTGTTCTGGTTTGTGGTCGGCGGGCCGTGGGGTCCGATCACGCTGATTGGCTACAGCGTTCTGCGCGCATGGCAGTCGTGGCTGGCCCGCTATCAAACGCCGCACCACCGTTTACAGTCAGGAATTGACGGTATTTTGCACGTCGTGGACTGGGTGCCAGTGCGGCTGGTTGGCGTGGTTTACGCGCTGGTTGGTCACGGGGAGAAGGCGCTACCCGCCTGGTTCGCCTCGCTGGGCGATCGCCATTCGTCGCAGTATCAGGTGCTAACGCGTCTGGCGCAGTTCTCGCTTGCCCGCGAGCCGCATGTCGACAAGGTCGAGACGCCAAAGGCCGCCGTCTCAATGGCCAAGAAAACGTCGCTGGTGGTGGTGGTGATTATGGCCCTGCTGACGATTTACGGCACGCTGATTTAAGCGCCCGCCCGGCGGCGGGCGCGACGCTTAGTCTGTATCCGCAGGCGGGATGCCAAAATCAGGCATCCCGTTTTCTTGCCAGACGATCCGCTTCAGCCGCGTATGGCGATTAGGGTCGTACAGCGGGTCGCCTTCAATTTCGGTGTAGTTTCGCGCGTGATACACCAGCACGTCTTCCCCTTCCTCCGTTTGCGTAAAGGCGTTGTGCCCGGGACCATACTGGCGGTTCGCATCGCTGGTGCAAAACACCGGCTGCGGTGATTTATGCCAGTTCTCCGGCCGCAGCGGGTCGGCCTGACGGTCGATCCACAGCAGCCCCATGCAGTAGTTCTCATCCGTGGCGCTGGCGGAATAGCTCACGAACAGCTTGTCCTCATGAAACAGCGCCGCCGGGCCCTCGTTCACCAGAAAGCCGCGGCACTCCCAGTCAAACTCCGGCTTACTCAGCATCACGGGATCGCCTTTCAGCGTCCATGGGTTTTCCAGCTCTGCCAGATACAGATTCGAGTTGCCGTCGATATGCGGGGCCTTTTGCGCCCAGAGATACCACTGCTTTCCCTGATGACGGAAGGTGGTGGCATCCAGCGCAAAGGTGTCAAAGGGGGTTTTCACCCGGCCTTTTTCTCTCCACCTGCCGGTCAGCGGATCGCCGTCATCGCATTCAAGCACGAACATGCGGTGCTGGAACATGCCCAGCGCGTCGAGATCGTGGGTGTGGGTCGCCGCGAAGTAGATGTACCATTTCCCGTCAATTTCATGCAGTTCCGGCGCCCAAATCAGCTGGCTCATCGGGCCGCTTTCCGGCTTGCGCCAGACGACCACCGGCGGCGCCTCGCGCAGGCCCTCCAGCGTGGCGGCGCGGCGGATCTCCAGCCGGTCATACTCCGGGACCGAAGCAATAAAATAGTAGTGCTGCCGATGGCGCAGAATAAACGGGTCCGCGCGCTGTTCAATAAACGGATTCGGCCAGTTGTTCATCAGGCTTTCCTTATCTGTTCGCTGGTTTTGAGGTCCTGAAGTTCGTTCAGCTCGCCGTAGTTGACGCGGCGCTTCTCGAGGTCGGCCTGGATTTGGCTCATAAACTCGCGATTCACTTTTAGCATCCTCACCACCCCAGCGGTCAGCAGATAGCCAATGCCCGGAATAATGCTGAACAGCAGGATAATGCCGTTTACGGCGGAGGCGCTTTGCTCTTTGGCACCGGAATCATAGCCGTACCAGGAGAGCAGGAAGCCGACCATCGCCCCGGCTACCGCCAGCCCAACCTTCAGGAAGAAGAGGTTGCCGGAAAAGCTAATGCCGGTGATGCGTTTGCCGGTTTTCCACTCGCCGTAGTCATCAACGTCGGCCATCAGCGACCAGTGCAGCGGCGATGGGATCTGATGGAGGATGTTAAGCAGGAAGTAGAGCACCATAATCATCGTGGTGGCGTGCGGGTCGAAGAAGTAGAAGGCGCAGGAGAAGATAGCCAGCACGATGTTGGTCCAGAAAAATACCTGCAGCTTGCACCAGCGGTCGGTCAGCACCTTTGCCAGCATACTGCCGATCATCATCCCGACGACGCCGAGGCTAATAAACAGGGTCGCGAAGTGGGTGCTTTGCTGCATCACCCAGGTGACGTAATACATGGTGGCGGCCATACGGATAAAGCCCGGACAGACGTTGCACAGCGTCAGCAGCAGAATGCGCACCCACTGGTCATTTTTCCAGACGTCTTTGAAATCCTTCTTCAGTTCGTCATTGGTTTGTACCGCCGGACGTACGCGCTCACGTACCGTGGCGAAACAGAATAAAAACATGCACATGCCGATAAGCGCCAGCACGGTCATCGCCATCTGGTAGCCTTTGGCTTTATCGGCGCCGCCGAACCAGTCCGCCATCGGCAGGAGCGTTAACGACAGCAGCAGCGTGGCAATCCCGACCATCACAAAGCGGTAGGACTGGCAGGCAACGCGCTCCCTGGGGTCATTAGTAATGACGCTGCCCAGCGAGCAGTAGGGAATATTGATGGCGGTATAGGTCAGCGAGAGCAGGAAGTAGGTGACGAAGGCATAGATAACCTTGCTGTTATACGTCCACTCGGGCGTGGTGAACATCAGGACGCTAAACAGGGCGTAGGGGAAGGCTATCCACAGCAGCCACGGGCGAAAGCGGCCATATTTGCTGCGGGTGCGGTCGGCCATCGCGCCCATGATGGGGTCGGTCACGGCGTCAATAACGCGCACCGAGAGCAGCAATACGCCGACCAGCGCCGGAGCAAGGCCGAATATATCGGTATAAAAATAGTTAACAAACAGCATGATGGCGCCGAAAATGATGTTACATCCGGCATCGCCCATCCCATAGCCAATCTTTTCTTTAACTGAAAGCTTATTGTCTGCCATCTGGAGATCCTCCCCGTTGCGGTATGGAAGGATTATTTGCTGATATGTTGTTAAATGCGTTGCAGTATCAGGTTAACGATATGGACAAAACGACTGATGCAGGGGAAGTGTGAGGTGGGTAACAGTGCTCTGTGCCCGCAACGATGCGGCGGGCACAGAGTTTGGAGATGTATTAATGTGCTTTTACGGCGCTGGCATTTCTCTGTTTGAGCAGGTAGCCGACGCCGAGAACGGCAATCCACACCGGGATCAGGTAGACGGAAATCGCCATGCCCGGGGTGATCAGCATGATGACCAGCACTGCGGCCATGAACAGCAGGCAGATCCAGTTACCGACCGGGTAGAACAGGGCCGGGAAGCGGGAAACCGCACCCTGCTGCTGCTTTGCCCGACGGAACTTAATGTGCGCCAGGCTGATCATCGCCCAGTTAATCACCAGGGCAGAGACAACCAGCGCCATCAGCAGACCAAACGCTGATTCAGGGGCGAGGTAGTTAATCAGCACGCACAGCGCGGTTACCACGGCGGAAACCAGGATGGTATTCACCGGTACGCCGCGCTTGTCGACGTTCATCAGCGCTTTCGGCGCGTTGCCCTGCTGGGCAAGGCCAAACAGCATCCGGCTGTTGCAGTAGACGCAGCTGTTATAGACCGACAGCGCGGCGGTCAGTACCACCACGTTCAGCGCGTTGGCAACGAAGGTATCCCCCAGCTCGTGGAAGATCAGCACAAACGGGCTGGTGTCTGCGGTCACGCGGGTCCACGGCAGCAGAGAGAGCAGTACCGCCAGCGAGCCCACGTAGAAGATCAGAATACGGTAGATAACCTGATTGGTGGCTTTGGGAATGCTCTGCTCCGGGTTATCCGCTTCCGCCGCGGTGATCCCGACCAGCTCCAGGCCGCCAAACGAGAACATGATGATGGCCATCATCATCACCAGCCCGGTGAAGCCGTGCGGCAGGAAGCCGCCCTGATCCCACAGGTTACGCACGGTTGCCTGCGGGCCGCCGTTGCCGCTGAACAGCAGCCAGCCGCCGAACAGAATCATCGCCACAACGGCAACGACTTTAATAATGGCGAACCAGAACTCCATCTCGCCGAAGACCTTCACGTTGGTGAGGTTGATGGCGTTAATGGCAACGAAGAAGATAGCTGCCGAAACCCAGGTTGGGATCTCGGGCCACCAGAACTGGACGTATTTTCCGACCGCGGTCAGTTCCGCCATGGCGACCAGAACGTACAGCACCCAGTAGTTCCAGCCGGAGGCAAAGCCGGCAAAACCGCCCCAGTACTTATAGGCGAAATGACTGAATGAGCCTGCCACCGGCTCTTCCACAACCATCTCACCGAGCTGGCGCATAATCAGAAAAGCAATAAAACCGGCGATGGCATAGCCAAGGATAATACCGGGACCTGCTGACTGGATAACGGACGCGCTGCCCAGAAACAGGCCGGTACCGATAGCGCCGCCCAGAGCAATAAGCTGTATATGGCGGTTTTTCAGGCCGCGCTTTAGCCGATCGCCTTGCTGTTGACCTTCCATCATGAAACCTCGTGTGTGGTTATTTTGCGTTTACGCTTCATCCTTCAGGCTGTTGCTTTAGTGTCGGTCCCTGCCAGATAGCATAGCTATCCCTATTGCTGAGAGTTGATGACCAGCCCTGTTATGCGTGATTTAGCGTCGACATTATTGTGTTGTGTAATTATGAAATTCCGTTTCTGTATTAATTTCTTTACGCAAGGCGAAATATAAAATCACTAAAAGGCCTTTTGTATCATGGAGAATAGTGATAAGTGCGGGCGAATGCACCTGCTTTATGAAGGGATGATGACGAAGCGAACAAAAAGAAACCATTTGTAAATAGGGCTGCGATGGGCGCTTTTAACCCTTAATGACTAACCACGCAATAAAATTGAATATAAAGACGCATTTTGGCCTGTTGAATCGGTTCAGATAGCCTGTTTTACGTTTCATAAAAGTTAACGCTACCTCCAACGGGGTAAAGACATCATTTGTGAGAAGTTACAATTCTGAAATGTTATTTCTGTAAGGTTGTTAAAATATGCCGGGTTTACTGATTTCAATCAAAACCTGTATGGACAGAAGGTGAATACTTTGTTACTTTACCGCTACGAACTGCGAATTGGTAAGACCAATTGACTCCGGGCTAATGGCAGAGACAGGGAATATGGCCTACAGCAAAATCCGCCAACCAAAACTATCTGATGTGATCGAGCAGCAGCTAGAGTTTTTAATCCTTGAGGGGACGTTGCGCCCCGGTGAAAAACTCCCGCCTGAACGCGAACTGGCTAAACAGTTCGACGTTTCCCGTCCCTCGCTGCGTGAGGCGATTCAACGCCTCGAAGCCAAGGGCCTGTTGCTTCGTCGCCAGGGCGGTGGAACTTTTGTACAGAGCAGCCTGTGGCAGAGCTTCAGCGACCCGCTGGTAGAGCTCCTGTCCGATCACCCTGAATCCCAATTCGATCTGCTGGAAACCCGTCACGCGCTTGAAGGCATCGCGGCTTATTACGCGGCGCTGCGCAGCAATGATGCTGACCGCGAACGTATTCGCGAGCTGCATCAGGCTATTGAACGGGCTCAGCAGTCCGGCGATCTGGATGCCGAATCCGATGCCGTCGTCCAGTATCAAATTGCGGTCACCGAAGCAGCGCATAATGTTGTGCTTCTGCATCTGCTACGCTGCATGGAGCCGATGCTGGAGCAAAACGTTCGCCAGAACTTTGAATTGTTGTACGCCCGTCGGGAAATGCTCCCGCAGGTCAGCAATCATCGCACGCGTATTTTCGAGGCGATAATCGCCGGGGAGCCGGAGCAGGCGCGTGAAGCGTCGCACCGACACCTGGCGTTCATTGAAGAAATTTTGCTGGATCGTAGCCGTGAGGAGAGTCGTCGAGAACGCTCACTGCGTCGTTTACAGCAACGGAAAGATGAGAACTCCGGTTCTTAAGCGCCATTTTTTAGAGCGCGGCAACTAAACGCAGAACCTGTCTTATTGTGCTTTTGGTTGTTCAAATAGTTCGGGTTATATCGCGGCGGCAAGCGCGCGAATCCCCGGGAGCATAGCTAACTATGTGACCGGGGTGAGGAAGCGCAGCCAACAAAGAGATAACCTGAAATATGAAGAACAAAGAGTGCAATGGGACAGGTTCCAGATTAATCAACGATTAGATAGATAAGGAATACCCCCCATGTCAGAACGTTTACCAAATGACGTGGATCCGATCGAAACTCGCGACTGGCTACAGGCGATCGAATCGGTCATCCGTGAAGAAGGTGTTGAGCGCGCTCAGTATCTGATTGACCAACTCCTTTCTGAAGCCCGCAAAGGCGGGGTGAAGGTTGCTGCTGGCACATCTACTGGCAGTTACGTCAACACTATTGCCGTTGAAGATGAACCGGAATACCCGGGGAATCTCGATCTGGAACGTCGAATTCGTTCTGCGATTCGCTGGAACGCCATCATGACCGTTCTGCGCGCATCGAAAAAGGATCTTGAGCTGGGCGGCCACATGGCTTCCTTCCAGTCCTCCGCAACCTTCTATGAAGTGTGCTTTAACCACTTCTTCCGTGCGCGCAACGAGCAGGATGGCGGCGACCTGGTTTACTTCCAGGGCCACATCTCTCCGGGCGTCTACGCACGTGCGTTCCTCGAAGGTCGTCTGACTGAAGAGCAGATGAACAACTTCCGTCAGGAAGTACATGGCAAAGGCCTCTCTTCCTACCCGCACCCGAAACTGATGCCGACCTTCTGGCAGTTCCCGACCGTATCTATGGGTCTGGGCCCAATCGGTGCAATCTACCAGGCTAAATTCCTGAAATATCTGGAACACCGTGGCCTGAAAGATACCTCCAAACAAACCGTTTACGCCTTCCTGGGCGACGGCGAGATGGATGAGCCGGAATCTAAAGGCGCTATCACCATCGCGACCCGTGAAAAACTGGATAACCTGGTCTTCGTCATCAACTGCAACCTGCAGCGTCTGGACGGCCCGGTCACCGGTAACGGCAAAATCATTAACGAACTGGAAGGCATCTTTGCCGGTGCTGGCTGGAACGTTATCAAGGTTATCTGGGGCGGTCGTTGGGATGAGCTGCTGCGTAAAGACACCAGCGGTAAGCTGATTCAGCTGATGAACGAAACCGTTGATGGCGACTACCAGACCTTCAAATCCAAAGACGGTGCCTACGTACGCGAGCACTTCTTCGGTAAATATCCGGAAACCGCAGCGCTGGTTGCCGACTGGACTGACGAGCAGATCTGGGCCCTGAACCGCGGTGGTCACGATCCGAAGAAAGTCTTCGCTGCACTGAAAAAAGCGCAGGAAACCACCGGCAAAGCTACCGTCATCCTGGCCCATACCATCAAAGGTTACGGCATGGGTGATACCGCTGAAGGTAAAAACATCGCTCACCAGGTTAAGAAAATGAACATGGACGGCGTACGCTACGTCCGCGATCGTTTCAACGTGCCGGTTGCCGATGCTGATATCGAAAAACTGCCGTACGTGACCTTCCCGGAAGGTTCCGAAGAGCATACCTATCTGCACGCCCAGCGTGAGAAACTCCACGGCTACCTGCCGACCCGTCAGCCTAACTTCGATGAGAAGCTGGAGCTGCCGACCCTGGGAGATTTCGGTCCGCTGCTGGAAGAGCAGAACAAAGAGATTTCTACCACCATCGCCTTCGTTCGTGCCCTGAACGTGATGCTGAAGAACAAGTCCATTAAAGACCGCCTGGTGCCGATCATCGCCGATGAAGCGCGTACCTTTGGTATGGAAGGTCTGTTCCGTCAGATTGGTATCTACAGCCCGAACGGTCAGCAGTACACCCCGCAGGACCGTGAGCAGGTTGCTTACTATAAAGAAGACGAGAAAGGTCAGATCCTGCAGGAAGGTATCAACGAACTGGGTGCCGGCGCATCCTGGCTGGCTGCTGCGACCTCTTACAGCACCAACAACCTGCCGATGATTCCGTTCTACATTTACTATTCAATGTTCGGTTTCCAGCGTATCGGTGACCTGTGCTGGCAGGCTGGCGACCAACAGGCTCGCGGCTTCCTGGTCGGTGGTACTTCCGGTCGTACAACGCTGAACGGTGAAGGTCTGCAGCACGAAGATGGTCACAGCCATATTCAGTCTCTGACTATCCCGAACTGTATCTCTTATGACCCGTCTTACGCGTACGAAGTGGCAGTCATCATGCATGACGGTCTGGTTCGTATGTACGGTGAAGCGCAAGAGAACGTTTACTACTACATCACCACGCTGAACGAAAACTACCACATGCCGGCAATGCCGGAAGGTGCTGAGGAAGGTATCCGTAAAGGTATCTACAAACTCGACACCCTCGAAGGTAGCAAAGGTAAAGTTCAGCTGCTGGGCTCCGGTTCTATCCTGCGTCACGTGCGTGAAGCAGCAGAGATTCTGGCGAAAGACTACGGCGTCGGTTCTGACGTCTACAGCGTAACTTCCTTCACCGAGCTGGCGCGCGATGGCCAGGACTGTGAGCGTTGGAACATGCTGCACCCGCTGGAAACCCCGCGTGTACCGTACATCGCTCAGGTGATGAACGACGCACCGGCCGTAGCGTCTACTGACTATATGAAACTGTTCGCCGAGCAGGTTCGTACCTATGTACCGGCTGATGATTACCGCGTACTGGGTACCGACGGCTTCGGTCGCTCTGACAGCCGTGAAAACCTGCGTCACCACTTCGAAGTCGATGCTTCCTACGTGGTTGTTGCGGCGCTGGGCGAACTGGCTAAACGTGGTGAAATCGATAAGAAAGTTGTGGCAGAAGCAATCGCCAAATTTAACATCGATGCAGATAAAGTTAACCCGCGTCTGGCGTAAGAGGTAAGAGAATAATGGCTATCGAAATCAACGTACCGGATATCGGGGCAGATGAAGTTGAAATCACCGAAATCCTGGTCAAAGTTGGCGACAAAGTTGAAGCTGAACAGTCGCTGATCACCGTAGAGGGTGACAAAGCCTCTATGGAAGTCCCGTCTCCGCAGGCTGGCGTCGTTAAAGAGATTAAAGTCTCCGTTGGCGACAAAACCGAGACCGGTAAACTTATCATGATTTTCGATTCCGCCGATGGTGCAGCAGCCGCTGCACCTGCGCAGGAAGAGAAAGCAGCAGCGCCAGCTCCGGCCGCTGCACCGGCTACGGCCGCGGCGAAAGACGTACACGTGCCTGACATCGGCGGCGACGAAGTAGAAGTCACCGAGATCATGGTTAAAGTGGGCGACACCGTTACGGCTGAACAGTCTCTGATTACCGTTGAAGGCGACAAAGCGTCAATGGAAGTCCCGGCACCGTTCGCGGGTACCGTGAAAGAGATCAAAATCAGCGCTGGCGACAAAGTCTCCACCGGCTCGCTGATCATGGTCTTCGAAGTGGCGGGTGCAGCACCTGCCGCAGCGGCAGCAGCACCGGCACAGGCGGCCGCTCCGGCGGCAGCGGCACCGGCTGGCGCGAAAGACGTTAACGTACCGGATATCGGCGGTGACGAAGTTGAAGTGACCGAAGTGATGGTGAAAGTGGGCGACAAAGTTGCCGCTGAACAGTCACTGATCACCGTAGAAGGCGACAAAGCCTCTATGGAAGTCCCGGCTCCGTTCGCAGGTACCGTGAAAGAAATCAAAATCAGCACCGGCGACAAAGTGTCTACCGGCTCTCTGATCATGGTCTTCGAAGTGGAAGGCGCTGCGCCTGCAGCGGCTCCGGCTGCTGCGCCAGCACCTGCTGCTGCCGCTCCGGCTCCTGCTGCAAAAGCAGCGGCACCGGCGGCGAAATCCGAAGGCAAATCTGAGTTTGCTGAAAACGACGCGTACGTTCACGCCACTCCGCTGATTCGTCGCCTGGCGCGCGAATTCGGTGTGAACCTGGCGAAAGTGAAAGGGACTGGCCGTAAAGGTCGTATCCTGCGCGAAGACGTTCAGACTTACGTGAAAGAAGCGGTGAAACGCGCTGAAGCGGCACCTGCTACTGCCACCGGCGGCGGTATTCCGGGCATGCTGCCTTGGCCGAAAGTGGACTTCAGCAAGTTTGGTGAAATCGAAGAAGTGGAACTGGGTCGTATCCAGAAAATCTCTGGTGCTAACCTGAGCCGTAACTGGGTGATGATCCCGCACGTTACGCACTTCGACAAAACCGATATCACCGATCTGGAAGCGTTCCGTAAACAGCAGAACGCCGAAGCTGAAAAACGTAAACTGGACGTGAAATTCACCCCAGTGGTCTTCATCATGAAAGCCGTTGCGGCAGCGCTTGAGCAGATGCCACGTTTCAACAGCTCTCTGTCTGAAGATGCACAACGTCTGACGCTGAAAAAATACATCAACATCGGTGTTGCGGTTGATACGCCAAATGGTCTGGTTGTTCCGGTCTTCAAAGACGTGAACAAGAAGAGCATTACTGAGCTGTCCCGTGAACTGACAGTGATCTCCAAGAAAGCGCGTGATGGTAAGCTGACAGCCGGCGAAATGCAGGGCGGTTGCTTCACTATCTCCAGCATCGGCGGCTTGGGTACCACCCACTTCGCGCCGATTGTTAACGCGCCAGAAGTGGCGATCCTCGGTGTGTCTAAGTCCGCGATGGAACCAGTGTGGAATGGTAAAGAGTTTGTGCCGCGTCTGATGATGCCAATCTCTCTCTCCTTCGACCACCGCGTGATCGACGGTGCTGATGGTGCTCGCTTCATTACCATCATCAACAACACCCTGAGCGATATTCGCCGCCTGGTGATGTAATCGCAAAAGCCGGCCAGTCGGCCGGCTTTTTGTCTTGTAATCTCATGATAGTTGTGAGGTTATGGGTAAAGACAAGAATTCATGAGCCGTTTGTTGTTTCAAAATTGTTAACAATTTTGTAAAATACGGGCGGATAGAACGTCCCGGTGGATGAAGGGCGACAAGTACCTGGACCGCCGGAAATCAATAAGAGGTCATGATGAGTACTGAAATCAAAACTCAGGTCGTGGTACTTGGGGCAGGTCCTGCAGGTTACTCTGCTGCCTTCCGTTGCGCTGATTTAGGTCTGGAAACCGTTATCGTAGAACGTTACAGCACCCTCGGTGGTGTTTGTCTGAACGTCGGCTGTATCCCTTCTAAAGCGCTGCTGCACGTTGCTAAAGTTATCGAAGAAGCGAAAGCGCTGGCCGATCACGGTATTGTTTTCGGTGAGCCGAAAACCGATATCGACAAAATTCGTACCTGGAAAGAGAAAGTTATCACCCAACTGACCGGCGGTCTGGCCGGTATGGCCAAAGGCCGTAAAGTGAAAGTGGTAAACGGTCTGGGTAAATTTACCGGGGCTAACACCCTGGAAGTTGAAGGCGAAAACGGCAAAACCGTGATCAACTTCGACAACGCAATCATCGCGGCGGGTTCCCGTCCGATCGAACTGCCGTTCATTCCGCATGAAGATCCGCGCGTGTGGGACTCCACCGACGCCCTCGAACTGAAATCCGTACCTAAGCGCCTGCTGGTTATGGGTGGCGGTATCATCGGTCTGGAAATGGGTACCGTTTACCATGCGCTGGGTTCAGAGATTGACGTGGTTGAAATGTTCGACCAGGTTATCCCGGCCGCCGATAAAGACGTGGTGAAAGTCTTCACTAAACGCATCAGCAAGAAGTTCAACCTGATGCTGGAAACCAAAGTGACCGCCGTTGAAGCAAAAGAAGACGGCATCTACGTTTCCATGGAAGGCAAAAAAGCCCCGGCTGAAGCGCAGCGTTACGACGCCGTGCTGGTGGCTATCGGCCGCGTGCCGAACGGTAAAAACCTCGATGCGGGCAAAGCCGGTGTTGAAGTTGACGAACGCGGCTTCATCCGCGTTGATAAGCAGCTGCGTACCAACGTACCGCACATCTTCGCTATCGGCGATATCGTGGGTCAGCCGATGCTGGCGCACAAAGGCGTTCACGAAGGTCACGTTGCCGCAGAAGTTATTTCTGGCCTGAAGCACTACTTCGACCCGAAAGTGATCCCGTCAATCGCCTATACCGAACCGGAAGTTGCCTGGGTTGGTCTGACCGAGAAAGAAGCGAAAGAGAAAGGCATCAGCTACGAAACTGCCACCTTCCCGTGGGCAGCATCCGGCCGTGCGATCGCTTCCGATTGTGCAGACGGTATGACCAAACTGATCTTCGACAAAGAGACCCACCGTGTTATCGGCGGCGCGATTGTCGGTACTAACGGCGGCGAGCTGCTGGGTGAGATCGGTCTGGCTATCGAAATGGGCTGTGACGCAGAAGACATCGCTCTGACCATCCACGCGCACCCGACTCTGCACGAGTCCGTTGGCCTGGCGGCAGAAGTCTTCGAAGGTAGCATCACCGACCTGCCGAACGCGAAAGCGAAGAAAAAGTAACTTTTTCTTTCCGGCAAAAAGCATAAGCGGCTCTGTGAGCCGCTTTTTTTATGCCTGATGTTTAGATCTGTGTCTGCGTTAATAACCCGCCATATCTTATCAACACTTTGAAATTAGTTACTCACTAAACTTATAGGTAGTTAATTATAAGCGAGGTGGGTTATGAAACTCTTTTTAACAACGACTCTGCTGGCGGCAACGCTGGCTTCCGGCATCGCCTGTGCGGCCGATCCTGCAGTGCCCTGGGCTGATAACAGCGGCGGCACTGAGGGGACGCACATTGCGGCGATGGGCCAAAATCTGAACGCCCAGCATCAAATGGTGAGCAAAACGAGCGAAGGCGTTTGGGCGGCGAACTCGGGCAGCATCCAGGGCGATGAAGCCGCACTGAGCAGCACGAAGCCGGCATTTAGCGGCTACCCGCAGCTGATGCCTCATCAGGGCTAAATAACCCGCCCGGCGCTATCTTACGGCGCCGGGCGCTCTTCCTGATGCTCCAGCGCCTGCCAGCGGCTATCTGGCGCAAACTTCACTATCCCCCTGGCCTGGTCCGCAGTGTTCTCGCCTAAATTTGCCTGATACACCCGATCGCGACGATCGATCATAAAGCTCATCACCCCGGTTTCCCCCCACGCGACCGGCCACGCCAGCAGCGCTTCTCCCTGGTTGGCTTCGTCGTGAATCATGCGGAAATGATAGCCGTGATAGCCCGCGCCCGGCTCCACGGGGCTAAAGGCTGGCCCCAGCGGGCTGGGGGCTTCACCGGGAGAGGTGGGCCAGTAGAGACCATCTTTCTTGCCGGGACTGCTGATGATTTTCTTAGCCCAGGTATGGTTCAGCTGGTAAAAATCCTGCTGCGCGTCGACGTAGGCATGCATCGCCTGGATCGCGGCGAGCTCATTACGGCCGATCGCGCGGGTCAGGATTTCATCTTCGCCGGCCGCCATGTCAAAGTGCCAGCCCTCGCTGCTCTTGACCATCGGAACGGGCAGTCGCCAGGCTTCGCTCCCGACGTCGAGCCAGGCCGTATCCGCCTGCTGGACGATGCGGTGGCTAATCTTCCAGTCGCGCTGGAAGCGGGCGACGGCGTCCGGATCGATCCCTTCCGGTGGCAAAAACTGCTGCCAGCTATCGCCGAGCAGGGCGGTGAGCGCCGAATCGTTATTTTGCCCAAGGGCCTCGGCCAGCGCGTTGGCCGCCAGCTCCGGAGTGGAGAACTGCTGCTGCGCCAGCGCCATCAGCGGGGAGACTGCCAGCGCCAGCAGAGCCATCCGTAATTGTTTTTTCATCTGCTTATCCTCAGCGACGGCGAATTTCAGGGTGTTCGGCGCGGTGCTCTCTGACCGCAGCGCGCTGCCCGCTGTTCAGGTTAGAGGCGGTACGACTTTGCTGCCCACGCGCCTGCTGGGATTGCCAGGAGGGGGAGCGGCTTTCATTGCCGCTGAGGGCGTTGGCCCGCAGGCTGCTCGCCCTGTGCTGGCGCTGCTCCGGCGTCGCCGACTTGATCTGCGAGCGGCGCTGCTGCTGCTGTTCCGTGGGGTGCTGCGCGCGGGTTTTTGCGGTCTCGCGACGCTGCTGCTGCTGTGGCGTTGGGTTCTGCCGCGCGCTTTTGATCGCCGCGGCAGGCGCCTGGTCGTAGCCGCGATAGTTGCTGCGCTGGGTGGCCTGGTGCAGCTGCTGCGAGGCCGCCTGGCGCTGGGCATCGCGGGAAGAGGTATTCGCGATTCTGTCGCTGGCTGCCGGGCCGCTTCGCTCCTGCAGCTGGCTGAGGGCCGCCTGGCGCTGCTCGTTACGATCGGCCGGATGCTGCTGGGTTGAGCTTAAACCACCGGCGACGTTGGTCTGGTGGAAACGCTGGGAGACGGTGTTATCCGGGTAGGGGATATTGCCGCGATAGGCCGGATTATGCTGCCAGCCGGTGCGGTTGCCCGGCAGATTCTGGCCGGTGATATGGTTGAAGTTATTGACGTTGATATTGATGTTATCGCCATTGTGGGAATAGCCGCGGTTATAGTCGTTGTCATGATGGTAATCATCATCATGATCCCAGTCGATGCTGCTAAACAGCGCCCAGGTCGTCGCTACGCCGAGGCTATAGCCGAAGCCCTTCACGAAGCTGTCGGTAAACTGCTCCCCGGGAGGCGGCGGCAAATAGACCGGCGGATAGGCCGTATTGGGCCAGCTGCCGTATACGGTCGACGGGTTATAGGTTGGAACGTACACCACGTTTGGGTCGGTCGATTCAATTTTGATAATCTGCGTCGGGGCAGGGGCGGCCTGACTCCCCGCGGAGGAGGATGAGGTTGCCGCAGAGGAGGCCGGCGCGGAGGCGTTGGCGGTGGTCACCTTCTGCTGCGGCGTCGATTTCAGGCTGCCGGTCTGCTGGGCAAGCGCCCGCAGCCGCTGCACCGAATCCATCACGTCATGCGGCTGCGCTAAAAAAGCATCGCCGAGGTTCTCAACCCACGGCGGATTCTCGCCCATCAGCGCGAGCAGGGCAGGGAAGGCGACGAGCGATTTGACGCTCGGGTCCCAGGGCTGGCCCGCCACCGCCTGAACCGCCGCGTCGCCCTGCATGGAGGGATTATCCTGCGACCACTGCACGGCCTGTATCACGTTGCCGGGATAGGTTGATGCCATCAGCACCTGCGACAGCAGGTTGTCGGGATAGAGCGCGACGGGGGCAACCCATTGATCGATCTGCGCCCGGGTGTAGGTGGTGGTCACCGGCTGCGCGGCGGGTGCCGCAGGCGTTGGGGTTGCAGCAGGAGCCGCCGGTGCGGCAGGCTGAACCTCCGCTGACGCCTCGGCTATCGGCTGTGGTACGCGGCTTTTCAGGTACAGGGTACCCGCGGCGGCTAAAATCCCCGCGCTGCAAATTAACGCAATGACGTGGGGTTTAAAAAGTCGTGTCATGTTAGCTCCCGGCACAATAATTTGGCCCGTATCCACTGAGTATCGCCGAAAATAGCGTTTCCGAAGGAGTATATGCAGAGCAATTTTCTGTTTTTGATTATTGTTGGGATTGCGGTAGGTTATCTGTAACAGAATTAAATTTATCGCCGTTATCCGCCGCCGGCGAAGCGGGCTGAAGAATCGCTCCGGCGGGCTTGTTCAGGCTGGCACTGATGCCCGGTTAGGCGAATTATTCAGGGGATATATACCGGGAAATGTTCGTAAAGCCTGTAAAATCCTGCCCTTAACGATTCAGCTAATTTTTAATGTTGCTTTTTTGTAAACAGATTAACACCTCCCTTAAATCCTGCTATGCTGCCGACGCGGTATCGGGCATTTACCCTACAAACTGCTGTCTCACAGGAGCGTGAAGAGAATCGCCTACCGCATTTTACAATGAGAGCGAGGAGAACCGTCGTGCTAGAAGAATACCGTAAGCACGTAGCTGAGCGTGCAGCCGTTGGGATTGTTGCCAAACCCTTAGATGCAACCCAAATGGCCGCGCTGGTAGAACTGCTGAAAAACCCGCCAGCGGGTGAAGAAGAATTCCTGTTAGACCTGTTAATTAACCGCGTACCGCCGGGCGTCGACGAAGCCGCCTACGTTAAAGCCGGATTCCTTGCCGCCATCACCAAAGGTGAAGCGACCTCCCCACTGGTTACCCCTGAAAAAGCCGTTGAACTGCTGGGCACCATGCAGGGTGGTTACAACATTCATCCGCTGATTGACGCGCTGGACGATGCCAAACTGGCTCCGATTGCCGCGAAAGCGCTGTCCCATACGCTGCTGATGTTTGATAACTTCTACGATGTAGAAGAGAAAGCGAAAGCAGGTAACGAATACGCTAAGCAGGTGATGCAGTCCTGGGCTGACGCCGAGTGGTTCCTGAGCCGCCCGCCGCTGGCGGAAAAAATCACCGTGACCGTTTTCAAAGTTACCGGTGAAACGAACACCGATGACCTTTCCCCGGCGCCGGACGCGTGGTCCCGCCCGGATATCCCTCTGCACGCGCTGGCGATGCTGAAAAACGCCCGTGAAGGCATCGATCCGGATCAGCCGGGTTCGGTTGGCCCGATCAAGCAAATTGAAGCGCTGCAGAAAAAAGGTTTCCCGCTGGCCTACGTTGGCGACGTTGTCGGTACCGGCTCTTCGCGTAAATCCGCCACCAACTCGGTGCTGTGGTTTATGGGCGACGATATCCCGAACGTGCCGAACAAGCGCGGCGGCGGCCTGTGCCTTGGCGGCAAAATTGCACCAATCTTTTTTAACACTATGGAAGATGCGGGCGCACTGCCGATTGAAGTTGACGTCAACGACCTGAATATGGGCGACGTTATCGACGTTTACCCGTTCAAAGGCGAAGTGCGTAACCACGAAACCGATGCGCTGCTGGCGACCTTCGAGCTGAAAACCGACGTACTGATCGATGAAGTCCGCGCCGGTGGCCGTATTCCGCTGATTATCGGTCGTGGCCTGACGACTCGCGCGCGCGACGCCCTGGGTCTGCCGCACAGCACGGCCTTCCGTCAGGCGAAAGACGTTGCCGAAAGCACCAGCGGCTACTCGCTGGCGCAAAAAATGGTTGGCCGCGCCTGTGGCGTAACCGGTATTCGTCCTGGCGCCTACTGTGAGCCGAAGATGACCTCCGTTGGCTCCCAGGATACCACCGGTCCGATGACCCGTGACGAGCTGAAAGACCTGGCGTGCCTGGGCTTCTCTACGGACCTGGTGATGCAGTCCTTCTGCCATACCGCGGCCTATCCGAAGCCGGTCGACGTGACCACGCACCATACTCTGCCTGACTTCATTATGAACCGCGGCGGCGTCTCTCTGCGTCCGGGCGATGGCGTTATCCACTCGTGGCTGAACCGTATGCTGCTGCCGGACACCGTCGGTACCGGCGGTGACTCCCATACCCGTTTCCCGATCGGTATCTCCTTCCCGGCGGGCTCTGGTCTGGTCGCGTTTGCGGCTGCCACCGGCGTCATGCCGCTGGATATGCCGGAATCCGTGCTGGTGCGCTTCAAAGGGAAGATGCAGCCGGGGATCACCCTGCGCGATCTGGTTCACGCCATCCCGCTGTACGCCATCAAGCAGGGCCTGCTGACCGTTGAGAAGAAAGGGAAGAAAAACATCTTCTCCGGACGCATTCTGGAAATCGAAGGCCTGCCGGATCTGAAAGTTGAGCAGGCGTTTGAGCTCACCGATGCCTCCGCCGAGCGTTCTGCAGCCGGCTGTACCATCAAGCTGAACCAGGCGCCGATCGTTGAGTATCTGAACTCCAACATCGTGCTGCTGAAGTGGATGATTGCCGAAGGTTACGGCGATCGCCGCACCCTGGAGCGTCGCGTTCAGGGGATGGAAAAATGGCTGGCGGATCCGCAGCTGCTCGAAGCCGATGCGGATGCGGAATATGCCGCGGTTATCGACATCGATCTGGCGGATATCAAAGAGCCGATCCTCTGCGCACCGAACGATCCGGACGACGCTCGTCTGCTGTCCGACGTTCAGGGTGAGAAGATCGACGAAGTCTTTATCGGCTCCTGTATGACCAACATCGGCCACTTCCGTGCCGCAGGTAAGCTGCTGGATAACCATAAAGGCCAGCTGCCGACCCGCCTGTGGGTGGCTCCGCCAACCCGTATGGATGCGGCTCAGCTGACCGAAGAAGGCTACTACAGCGTCTTTGGTAAGAGCGGCGCGCGTATCGAAATCCCGGGCTGCTCCCTGTGCATGGGCAACCAGGCGCGCGTAGCCGACGGTGCGACGGTGGTTTCCACCTCAACCCGTAACTTCCCGAACCGTCTGGGGACCGGCGCGAACGTCTACCTGGCTTCCGCTGAGCTGGCGGCCGTGGCTTCACTGCTCGGTAAGCTGCCGACGCCGGAGGAGTACCAGACCTTCGTCGCTCAGGTCGATCAGACGGCAGCGGATACCTACCGCTACCTGAACTTCAACCAGCTGGATCAGTACACTGAGAAAGCGGATGGGGTTATTTTCCAGACTGCGGTATAAGGTCACGCGTCAGCTCGCCTGACGAACTGGCTGTAAAGTCTCCAGTGCCCGGTGAACATTGCGTCACCGGGCATTTTTATTTCCAATCCTTCATCCCCCACGCTTTTTTTCTTCCCCGGTGCTGCGATAATTACGCTATGGGTACAGTGCAGCGTGACGCATTGCCCTTGCAGAGGAAGAGACTATGGATTACGAATTTCTGCGCGATATTACCGGAGCGGTAAAGGTGCGGATGGCGATGGGCCACGAAGTGGTGGGGCACTGGTTTAATGAAGAGGTGAAGGATAATCTCGCCCTGCTGGACGAAGTGGAACAGGCCGCGCGTACCGTAAAAGGCAGCGAGCGCTCATGGCAGCGTGCCGGGCATGAGTACACGTTATGGTTAGACGGCGAGGAGGTCATGATTCGCGCTAACCAGCTGGAGATTTCCGGCGATGAAATTGAAGAAGGGATGAGCTACTACGACGAAGAGAGCTTCTCCCTCTGCGGCGTCGAAGACTTTCTGCAGGTCGTTGCCGCCTACCGCGAGTTTGTGCAACAGCGCTGAACCCGGCGGAGCCTCCGTGCTCCGCCAACGCTCTACACCGCCGGAATATTGCGCGCGTAGTAAATCTCGCGCATCTCCTTCCACAGCAGGTCGGTAATGACCCTGCGCTCCTCTTCGCTTAAATCTTCCGGCCTGGTATGGAACATGTAGTGCTTCAGGTCGAACTCTTTCAGCAGCATCTTGCTGTGGAAGATATTCTCCTGGTACACGTTGACGTCCACCATGTCATACAGCGACTTAATGTCGTCGGACATGAAGTTCTGTATTGAGTTAATTTCATGATCGATAAAGTGCTTCATCCCGTTGATATCACGCGTAAAGCCGCGAACGCGGTAGTCAATGGTGACGATATCGGATTCCAGCTGGTGGATAAGGTAGTTCAGCGCCTTCAGCGGCGAAATGACGCCGCAGGTTGATACTTCAATATCAGCGCGGAAGGTACAGAGCCCGCCCTCGGGATGGCTTTCCGGGTAGGTATGGACGCAGATATGGCTTTTATCGAGATGGGCGACCACGGTTTCCGGCAGCGGGCCAGGATGCTCGCTTTGATCGATAAGCTGCGGGTCAATCGGTTCTTCACTGACCAGAATAGTGACGCTGGCGCCCTGCGGCTCATAATCCTGGCGCGCGATATTCAGGATATTGGCGCCGATTATCGAGCACGTCTCGGACAAAATCTCGGTCAGGCGGTTGGCATTGTAGAGTTCATCGATATAGGCGATATAGCCGTCGCGCTCTGCCGCCGTTTTGGCGTAGCAGATATCGTAAATGCAAAAACTCAGGCTCTTGGTCAGGTTGTTAAAGCCGTGCAGCTTCAATTTTTTCAATTTAGTTCACCCCCTTATTTAAGATCGCTGACGGACAGCGCATCCAGCAGATATTGCGGTAGGGCGAATGCCGCCGTATGAATTGCCGGGTTGTAATAGCGGCACTTGAGGTTTGCTTTGTGGAAGCGCGCCTGGATAATTTCGCTGGAAAGATGGCGCAGCGCGTCATTGTCCGTCGCCCAGGCGAAGGTCATGATGCCGCCGTAATAGGTGGGCACCGCTGCCTGATAGAAGCTGACGTCGCTGAAGTAGTGGCCCAGCTTGCGGTGGCTGTCGACGGCTTCATCCTGCTGCAGAAAGCTCACGCCGTTCTGGGCGACAAAGATCCCGCCGGGGTTCAGGCAGCGCTTACAGCCGGCATAGAACGCCGAGGTGAACAGGCTCTCGCCGGGACCGATGGGGTCGGTGCAGTCGGAGATGATGACGTCAAACGTTTGCGTCGTCTGGTTAACAAAATTGACGCCGTCGTCGATAACCAGCGTAAAGCGCGGATCGTCGTAGGCGCCGGCGCTGTGGTTTGGCAGGTACTGACGGCAGAAAGAGACCACCCCCGCGTCAATCTCAACCATTGTGATCGTTTCGATATGCGGATGACGGGAGACTTCGCGCAGCATGGCGCCGTCGCCGCCGCCGATGATCAGCACGTGCTTCGCCTGGCCGTGGGCCAGCAGCGGAACGTGGGTCATCATTTCATGATAGATAAACTCATCGCGCTCGGTGGTTTGCACCACGCCGTCCAGCGCCATCACGCGGCCAAAGGCGGCGTTGTCAAAAATGATCAAATCCTGATGATCGGTCTTCTCGTGATACAGCACGTTATCAACGGTAAAATACTGACCAAAATGGTCGTGCAGTGTTTCATGCCACAGTTTGCTATCGGCCACGGATTGATTCCTCCTTTGTTAACATCTGTTACACCCGTAAAAAACGAGCGCAACATCATAGCCAACTATAGATGAGGATGCACGGCGGATATTTCAGCAATGCGCGCGCGGGCGAATACGCCTGAAAATGAAGGCGATAAGCTGACGGATATTTTATGGCGGCGACGTTATTTAACGTAAGCCAGCAGGCTTAACGAATCGCGCGCCAGCGCTTTACATTTTTTGGTGGTCGAAATCTTGATGCCGCTGAGATCGCGGTAGCTGTCTTCGCCGAGCGCTTTCATATTAAAGCTGTCGTAGTTGCTCAGATCCCATTGATTCTGTTGAGCAAAAAAGACCAGCGCGCGACGGATCTGGGTATTAGGCAGGTTCTGGTAACCGCAGTCGTTTTTCAGAAAAACAAATACCGCTGTTAAATCAGCCATATCTTCCGCTTCCGACTCGCTTAACGCGTAGCTATTGGCGGATAGTGCAAGCAGGCTGCCGAGCACTAGTGTTCTGCAAAGCGTCTTCATTTTGTTTACCATTGAATCACGGACGAACAAAGTTAGCATACTTCTTTACATGACGCCGAGCTTTATTCTTACTCTTCTGCTTGACCTTCCCGTTGCTGGAGGGTTTAAGCTCAAAAGTTCACCAGCAGAATAAAAGGATGTGAAATGCAACGTCGTGAATTTATCAAATTAACCGCCGCGCTTAGCGCATTCAGCGCGCTTCCGCTCTGGAGCCGCTCGGCATTTGCCGCCGCTCGCCCTGCATTGCCGATACCTGAACTGCTTGCTGCCGACGCGCGGAATCGCATCACGTTAACCATTCAGGCAGGGAAAACCCAGTTTGGTCCCCATAGCGCCACCACCTGGGGCTATAACGGTAATCTGCTGGGCCCTGCGCTGCGCCTCAAAAAAGGGGAGGCGGTCACCGTGGATATTCATAACCGCCTGGCCGAAGAGACCACCGTGCACTGGCACGGCCTGGAGGTCCCAGGCGAAGTTGACGGCGGGCCGCACGGGATCATTGCGCCAGGGGCTTCCCGCAGCGTGAGCTTCACGCCGGCGCAGCGGGCCGCCACCTGCTGGTTCCACCCGCATCAGCACGGTAAAACCGGGCGCCAGGTGGCGATGGGGCTGGCGGGGCTGGTGCTGATTTCCGATGAGGAGAGCGAGCGCCTGCTGCTGCCCAAGCAGTGGGGGATCGATGACGTGCCGGTGATCGTGCAGGATAAGCGCTTCACCGCCGCCGGTGAAATTGACTATCAGCTCGATATCATGAGCGCGGCCGTCGGCTGGTTTGGCGATACGCTGCTGACCAACGGGGCGCTCTATCCCGAGCACGCCGCCCCGCGCGGCTGGCTGCGCCTGCGCTTGCTTAACGGCTGCAACGCCCGCTCGCTCAATTTCTCAACCAGCGACGGTCGACCGATGTACGTGGTAGCCAGCGACGGCGGGCTGCTTGCCGAGCCGGTCAAGGTGAGCGAGCTGCCGGCATTGATGGGAGAACGTTTTGAAGTGCTGGTGGATACCCGCGACGGCAAAGCCTTCGATCTGATCACGCTGCCGGTCAGCCAGATGGGCATGGCGATTGCCCCGTTCGACAAGCCGCAGCCGGTGCTGCGCGTCCAGCCGTTGACGATTCAGGCATCCGGCCAGCTGCCGGATACCCTGGCGGCGATGCCCGGGCTGCCGCCGCTGGCTGGCCTGACCCAGCGCACGCTGCAGCTGTCGATGGATCCGATGCTGGATATGATGGGCATGCAGGCGCTGATGAAAAAGTACGGCGACGGCGCGATGTCAGGCATGCACCACGGCGGCATGATGGATAGCGGCAGCATGGGAAATATGAACCACGGCGAGATGGGCAAGATGAACCACGCGGGTATGGGGCAGATGAACCACGGCGACGGCGCGTTCGATTTCCACAACGCCAACCGTATCAACGGCAAAGCTTTTGATATGGACGTACCGATGTTCGCTGCGGCGAAGGGAGAGTATGAGCGCTGGGTCATCTCCGGCAAAGGCGACATGATGCTGCACCCGTTCCACATCCACGGTACCCAGTTCCGCATTCTGTCGGAAAACGGCCGCCCGCCCGCCGCGCATCGGACGGGGTGGAAAGATACCGTGCGGGTCGACGGCGGCGTCAGCGAAGTGCTGGTCAAGTTTGACCACGAGGCGCCGAAGGAGTTTGCCTATATGGCGCACTGCCATCTGCTGGAGCATGAGGATACCGGCATGATGCTCGGCTTTACGGTCTAGCCCGGCCCCTGTTGTGCAAAAGAAAAGGCCCGGTTCTCACCGGGCCTTTTGCTCTTCAACTGCAGCGGTTATTTCGCTTCGTCCGGCAGGGCGTAAGCGACGATGTAGTCGCCCATCTTCGTCCCGAACGAACCGTGGCCGCCGGCGGAGATGACAACATACTGCTTGCCATCGACCTCGTAGGTCATCGGCGTTGCCTGGCCACCCGCCGGCAGGCGGGCCTGCCACAGCTTCTCGCCGTTGCTCATATTGTACGCGCGCAGGTAGTTATCTGCGGTAGCGCCAATAAACAGCACGTTACCCGCCGTGGAGATTGGGCCACCCAGCATCGGCATGCCGAGCGTAAACGGCACCTGGACCGGCATCGGGAACGGCAGGCTGTCCTGCGGCGTCCCGATACGTTTTTTCCACACCACTTCGTTGGTCTTCAGATCCAGCGCGGAGATGTAGCCCCAGGCCGGCTGTTTGCACGGCAGGCCAAACGGCGACAGGAAGGCGTTGAGAGTTACGCCATACGGCACGCCGTACTGCGGCTGCACGCCGGACTCGGTGCCGGAGCCTTTCGCATCTTTTGGCGGCTCCATCGGGTTGCCCGGGCCGCGTGGGATCAGCTTAGAGACGAACGGCAGCGCCATCGGGTTGGCGATCGCCACCTGACGGTTCGGATCGACGGAGATACCGCCCCATTCGAACATGCCGAGGTTACCCGGGAATACCAGCGTGCCTTGCTCAGACGGCGGGGTGAAGATGCCTTCATAGCGCAGCTGGTGGAAGATAACGCGGCACACCAACTGGTCGAACATGGTGGCGCCCCACATATCCGCACCGGTCAAATCTTTCTTCGGACGGAAGCTCAGGTCGGAGAACGGCTGCGTTTTGGCAACGTAATCGCCTTTCGCTGCGCCCTGTGGAACCGGTCTTTCCGGCGCCGGGACGACCAGCTCGCCGTTACGACGGTCCAGAACGAAGATGTTACCGGTTTTGGCCGGCGCGTAGATAACCGGTACGGTTTTACCGTTGACGTCAATATCTGCGAGGGTTGGCTGCGACGGCATATCCATATCCCACAGATCGTGATGAACGGTCTGATAGTTCCATACCAGTTTACCGGTGGTCGCGTTCAGCGCGACGATAGAGCTGGCGTAACGCTCCTGCTCCGGCGTACGGTTGCCGCCCCAGATATCCGGCGTGGTGACGCCCATCGGCAGATAGACTAAATCCAGCTTCGCGTCATAGGCCGCTGGAGCCCACGAGTTAGGGGAGTTAAGCGTAAAGTGGTGCTGGTCGTCGGGGATCGCGTTCGGGTCTTTGGCACCCGGATCGAACACCCACTGCAGCTTGCCGGTATTGACGTCGAAACCGCGAATCACGCCCGACGGCTCGCGGGTAGAGAAGTTATCGGTCACCGCGCCGGCGATGATAATGGTGGTATCGGTAACGATCGGCGGTGATGTCGGTTCGTACATCCCCGGGGTGGTCACCGGCATGTTGGTCTGCAGGTTGAGAATGCCTTTGTTGGCAAAGGATTCACACAGCTGGCCGTTGTCGGCGTTAATGGCGAACAGGCGACCGTCGTTGACCGGCAGGATGATGCGGCGCGGGCAGTTGGCGACGACGTCAGCCGGCGCGCTGTCGGCCTTCGCTTCGTGGTAAGAGACGCCGCGGCAGGTCACGTGCTGGAAGGACGGGTCCGCGTTCAGCTGCGGATCGAAGTGCCATTTCTCTTTCCCGGTTGCCGCGTCCAGGGCGAACAAACGCTGGTGGGCAGTACACAGGTAGAGCATGTTGCCGACCTTAATCGGCGTCACTTCGTTAGTGATTTCACCCGGATCGTTCGGCTGCTTCAGGTCGCCGGTGCGGAACACCCAGGCTTCCTTGAGGTTCTTCACGTTATCGGCGTTGATTTGCTTCAGCGGCGAATAGCGTTGGCCCTCCTGGTTACGACCGTATGCCGGCCAGTCGCCGTCGGCAACGGCGGAGATCGGGGCCGCTGGCGTGGCGTCGGCGCTCAGGGTGCCGTTCACTTCCTGCGGATCGTTAAATCCGGCCCAGGTCAGGATCCCGCCGCTGATCAGCAGGGCGATAACCAGCCCGGCAACCGCGCCGGCGGAAGGGACGGGCAGGCGACGCCAGACGAAGGGCAAAATCAGCCAGATGCCGAAGAACACCAGGATATCGCTACGCGGGGTGAGCGCCCAGAAGTCAAAGCCGACCTCCCAGACTCCCCAAATCATCGTGGCGAGAAGCAGCGCGGCGTACAGCCAGAGCGCTGAACGCTTACCGCGCAGCAGCATAACGGTAACGGCGAGCATCACCAGGCCGGCAATCGGGTAGTACCAGGAGCCGCCGATAGCCGCCAGCCATACCCCGCCAACGAGAAGATAGAGACCGCAAAACGCTGCAAAGAGTGCAGTCAGCGTCACGAGTCGCCGTGATTGTTGAGATTTTGTTTCTGCCATAGAAAGATACTCGTTTTGTTTGTTAATTTTTTAGATGCAATTAATTATAGGATTTAACAAGTGTGATCGGAATCACAAAATAGCTTTTATTATTCCCTGCACCGCAGATTTCTTTTTACTGGTATACTGGTCAGCTTGCCGGTCAACGTCGATGTGAGAGCAGCGGCTTTGATGATTTATCTTAAGAATCAAATGGTTAGTTTTATGAAACATACTGTAGAAGTGATGATCCCGGAAGCCGAGATCAAAGCACGTATCGCCGAACTGGGTCGTCAAATCAACGAATGCTACAAAGACAGCGGCAGCGAAATGGTGCTGGTGGGGCTGCTGCGCGGCTCATTTATGTTTATGGCCGACCTGTGCCGCGAAGTTCAGGTGCCGCATGAAGTCGATTTTATGACCGCTTCCAGCTATGGCAGCGGCATGTCCACGACCCGCGACGTTAAAATCCTCAAGGATCTGGACGAAGACATTCGCGGTAAAGATGTCCTGATCGTGGAAGACATCATCGACTCCGGCAACACGCTCTCTAAAGTGCGTGAGATCCTCAGCCTGCGCGAGCCGAAATCACTGGCCATCTGTACGCTGCTGGATAAGCCGAGCCGTCGCGAAGTAAGCGTACCGGTTGAGTTTGTCGGCTTTGCTATCCCGGACGAGTTCGTTGTCGGTTACGGTATTGATTACGCCCAGCGCTATCGCCATCTGCCGTACGTAGGCAAAGTGGTGCTGCTGGACGAGTAGGACGTAGGTGAGCCGTTGTGCGGTGCCCGGCTAAGCAGCATGCCGCCGGGTTTATCCGGCGCGGCGCGGGCAGCCTGTCCGGATGTGAAAAGCGCGTCAGCTACTTGTGGTTGACGTGCTTAATTTTGAGGTTGGAAATGCCGTGACGGTAGCGCTGTTCGAGCGTTTCGCGACTGACGGCGGTCACGTCGAGATCGCGCAGCAGGCCATCGTGAATGCCGTAGGCCCAGCCGTGGATCGTCACCTTCTGCCCACGTTTCCACGCCGAGCGCATAATCGTTGAGTGACCCAGGTTATAGACCTGCTCCATCACGTTCAGCTCGCACAGCGTATCAAGGCGGCGCTCTTCGGGCATCTCGCCCAGCAGCGAACTGTGTTTAAACCAGATATCGCGAATATGCAGCAGCCAGTTGTCGATCAGGCCCAGCTCGGTGTTTTCAATCGCCGCCTGCACGCCGCCGCAGCCGTAGTGGCCGCAGATGATAATATGCTCGACCTCCAGCACATCAACGGCGTACTGCACCACGGAAAGACAGTTCAGGTCGGTATGAATCACCAGGTTGGCAACGTTGCGGTGCACAAACAGTTCGCCAGGCTCCAGGCCCGTTAACCGTTCAGCGGGTACGCGGCTATCAGAACATCCAATCCACAGAAAGCGCGGTTTTTGCGCATGAGACAAGGTTGCAAAAAAACCGGGGTCTTCTTCCACCAGCATTTTTGACCATAGTGCATTGTTGCTGATGAGTGTATCTATATCATTCATGGACGTTCACGGCCTATAACCAGGTAAGTGCGTTGCGCTAATATAGGTTAACCTCACATTTTTTAAAACAACCCATCGCGTGTCACGACACGAGAAGAGACATTTAATGACCATTGCTCTGGAACTAAAACAGCTTACAAAAACCTACCCCGGCGGGGTTCAGGCGCTGCGGGGGATCGACCTGCAGGTTGAGGCAGGCGATTTTTATGCGCTGCTGGGCCCTAACGGCGCTGGTAAATCCACCACGATTGGCATTATCAGCTCGCTGGTTAATAAAACCTCAGGCCAGGTCAACGTCTTTGGCTACGACCTGCAGAAGGACGTGGTTAACGCCAAGCGCCAGCTCGGCCTGGTGCCGCAGGAGTTTAACTTTAACCCCTTCGAAACCGTGCAGCAGATCGTCGTCAACCAGGCGGGCTACTACGGCGTTGAGCGTAAAGAAGCGGTTATACGCAGCGAAAAATACCTGAAACAGCTCGATTTATGGGAAAAGCGCGGCGAGCGCGCGCGGATGCTATCCGGCGGCATGAAGCGCCGTCTGATGATCGCCCGCGCCCTGATGCACGAGCCAAAATTACTGATCCTTGATGAACCAACCGCGGGGGTGGATATCGAACTTCGCCGCTCGATGTGGGGCTTCCTCAAGGATTTGAACGATAAAGGCACCACCATTATCCTCACCACCCACTATCTGGAAGAGGCGGAGATGCTGTGCCGCAATATCGGCATTATTCAGCGCGGTGAGCTGGTGGAGAACACCTCCATGAAGGCGCTGCTGGCGAAGCTAAAATCGGAAACCTTTATTCTCGATCTGGCGCCGAAAAGCCCGCTGCCGGTGCTCGAAGGCTATCAGTATCGGCTGGTGGATACCTCAACTCTGGAAGTTGAGGTGCTGCGCGAGCAGGGGATCAACAGCGTATTTTCTCAGCTGAGCGCGCAGGGCGTTCAGGTTTTAAGCATGCGTAACAAAGCCAACCGCCTGGAAGAGCTGTTTGTCACGCTGGTACATGACAGGAAAGGAGAATCAGCATGATGCAGCTGTACTGGGTCGCGCTGAAAAGCATCTGGGCCAAAGAGATCCACCGTTTTATGCGTATCTGGATCCAGACGCTGGTGCCGCCGGTGATCACCATGACGCTCTATTTCGTCATTTTTGGCAACCTGATCGGTTCGCGCATCGGCGAAATGCACGGTTTTACCTATATGCAGTTTATCGTGCCGGGCCTGATTATGATGGCGGTAATCACCAACGCCTACGCCAACGTGGCCTCCTCTTTCTTCAGCGCGAAATTCCAGCGCAATATTGAGGAGCTGCTGGTGGCGCCGGTGCCAACGCACGTGGTTATCATCGGCTACGTTGGCGGCGGCGTGGCGCGCGGGCTGTTTGTCGGGATCCTCGTCACCGCGATCTCGCTGTTCTTCGTCCCGTTCCAGGTTCACTCCTGGCTGTTCGTTGGGCTGACGCTGCTCCTGACGGCCATCCTCTTCTCGCTGGCGGGCCTGCTGAATGCGGTATTTGCCAAAACCTTTGACGATATCAGCCTGATCCCGACCTTCGTGCTGACGCCGCTGACCTACCTCGGCGGGGTATTCTACTCTCTGACCCTGCTGCCGCCGTTCTGGCAGGCGCTGTCGCACCTGAACCCGATCGTCTACATGATCAGCGGCTTCCGCTACGGCTTCCTCGGCATCAACGATGTTCCGCTGATTACCACCTTTGGCGTACTGGTGGTCTTTATCGTCGCGTTCTACCTGCTGTGCTGGTCTCTGATCCAGCGCGGACGCGGTCTGCGCAGCTAGCGGACCGTTATTGGCGCTTCGCTGAGCGATTAGGCGAAGCGCCATCGGCTAATCTTGACTGCCATCACCGACATCGCTCATTCCCCTTGTTAAATTAGCCTCCTGCTAAGGAGGTAGGCGATGTTAGGTTGGGTAATTACTTGCCATGACGATAAGGCGCAGGAGCTGCTGGACCGTCTGGAAAAAAAGTATGGAGCGCTGGCGCAGTGTCGGGCGGTGAACTACTGGCGCAATCTCAGCAGCAATATGCTGAGCCGGATGATGTGCGAGGCGCTGCACGCGGTCGACAGCGGCGATGGCGCGATCTTTCTCACCGATGAAACCGGCGCGGCGCCGTATCGGGTCGCGGCGCTCATGAGCCATAAGCACACCCACTGCGAAGTGATCTCCGGAATCGACTATCCATTGTTAGAGCGAATGTATCTGCTGCGCGAGAGCCTGAGCAGCGAAGCGTTTCGCGAGGCGATAGTCAGCGCCGGAGGCCCGACGGTCAGCAGCCTCTGGCACCAGCAGCAAAAAAATCCGCCTTTCCGCCTGCTGCATGAAGCGTTCGGGAATTAGGCGTTGGTATTGATGCCGCTTTTGTTACAATGGCGGCAGTTTTTTCTAGCGGTTAGACGTCGATGTTTGCCCGAATCTTTGCTCTGCTCCTTCTGCTGACGTCGCTCAGCGCCTCTGCCAGCCTGTTAAGCCAACAGGGCGTGCCTGCTCGCTATATGCAAACCACTGAAGACGCGGTTATCTGGGCGCAGATAGGCAATGAGGTGGTCAGCGTCGGCAATATCCGCGCCGGGCAAATTATTGCCGTCGTGCCGACCGCCGCCGACTATTATGAGTTCAGCTTCGGCTTTGGTACCGGTTTTATCGATAAAGGCCACCTGCAGCCGGTGCAGGGCAAGCAGCGGGTGGAGGACAGCCTCGGCGATTTGCATAAGCCGCTGAGCAATCAAAACCTGCTCACCTGGAAAGATACCCCGGTCTACGACGCTCCCTCCAGCGGCAGCGCGCCGTTCGGCACGCTGGCGGATAATTTACGCTATCCGATAATCAGCAAGCTGAAAGACCGGCTGAATCAGACCTGGTTTCAAATTCGCATCGGCAATCGCCTGGCGTGGGTCAGTAGCCTCGATGCCCAACAGGATAACGGCATTCCGATCCTGACCTATCACCATATCCTGCGTGATGAAGAGAACACCCGCTTTCGCCATACCTCGACCACCACCTCCGTTCGCGCCTTCAGCAACCAGATGACCTGGCTGCGCGACCAGGGCTACACCACCCTGAACATGTATCAGCTGGAAGGCTACGTGCGCAATAAGATCAACCTGCCGGCGCGCTCGGTGGCGATCACCTTTGATGACGGCCTGAAGTCGGTCAACCGCTATGCCTGGCCTATCCTCAGGCAGTATGGCTTTCACGCCACGGCGTTTATTATCTCTTCGCGCATTAAGCACCATCCGCAGAAATGGGCGCCTAAGTCGCTACAGTTTATGAGTATTTCTGAGCTGAAGCAGATTCAGGACGTCTTTGACGTGCAGTCGCATACCCACTTTCTGCATCGGGTTGACGGCGGGCATCGTCCGATTCTGCTGAGCCGCAGCTACCACAACATCCTGTTTGATTTTGAGCACTCGCGCCGCGCCTTGACGCAGTTTAATCCGCACGTGCTCTATCTCTCCTATCCGTTTGGCGGCTATAACGCCACGGCGGTGAAGGCCGCGAACGACGCCGGTTTTCATATGGCGGTGACCACGGTGAGAGGGAAGGTGATGCCGGGGGATAATCCGTTCTTATTGAAGCGCCTCTATATTCTGCGCACGGATTCGCTGGAGACGATGTCGCGGCTGATCAGCAACCAGCCGCAGGGATAGCTCGACGCCCGTTCTGAGCTGGGCGTCGCAGGGCTATCAGGCAACCTGAACCGGAATGGCTTTGGCCTGGCGCTTCATCTCGTTGTCGCCCTCAAAGTAGGCGACCTTTGGCCGCCAGCTGCGGGCTTCTTCATCGCTCATGGTGACGAAGCTGGCGATGATCAGAATATCGCCGACGCTGGCGCAGTGCGCCGCCGCGCCGTTAACGGAAATGATTCTGGAACCGCGCTCGGCGGCAATGGCGTAGGTGGAGAAGCGGTTACCGTTGGTCACGTTCCAGAGATGGATCGCCTCATTTTCGAGGATCCCGGACGCATCAAGGAAATCCTGGTCAATGGCGCAGGAGCCTTCATAGTGCAGATCGGCCTGGGTGACTTTTACGCGGTGGAGTTTGCCCTGCAGCATATTACGAATCATAGTGTCTACCTTTATTCCCGTCATACTTCAAGCGGCATACAGGCTGGCTGCACTCGAACTATTGCGGGTATCTACCTGACGAAAACGAAGCGGATATCGCATCCGCTTGAGCAAATGCCGGGCAGTATTGCCCGGTTTTTAACCTTTGTCTACAGGCCGAGCTCGACGATTTTGTTGTCGATAAGACGCGCCTGGCCGAGCCATGCTGCCATCAGGATCACCGCCCGCTGGCTGGTCTCCGTGAGCTCCAGCAGCGTATCGGCATCGCGGATCTGAATATCGTCAGAGCGGAAGCCCTTTTCGTCCAGCGCCTGCCCGGCAAGGGTAATCATTTCATCCAGATTACGATCGCCGGCCGCCAGCTTTTCCGCCACGCTATTCAGCACTTTATACAAGCCAGGGGCGATTTTACGCTGGTCGGCGGTCAGGTAGCCGTTGCGCGAGCTGAGCGCCAGGCCATCTTTGGCGCGGATAATCGGTACGCCGATAATCTCGATATCGTAGCCCATGTCGGCAACCATCTTGCGGATCAGCGCCAGCTGCTGGAAGTCCTTCTCGCCAAAGCAGGCGACGTCTGGCTGAACCAGGTTGAACAGCTTGCTGACGATGGTGGAGACGCCACGGAAGTGGCCTGGACGGCTGGCCCCTTCAAGCATGGTCGACAGGCCGGGAACGTCGACGTAGGTCTGGCCTTCGGTACCGTGCGGATAGATCTCCGCCGGAGCCGGTGCGAATACGAAGTCCACTTTGCGTTTGTTCAGCTTCTCGCAATCGTCCTGCAGCGTGCGCGGGTAGCGCGTCAAATCGTCAGGGCGGTCGAACTGCATCGGGTTAACGAAAATGCTGACCACCACGACGTCAGCGCTGGCTTTCGCTTCATCAACCAGCTTCATATGGCCGTCATGCAGGTTGCCCATGGTGGGAACCAGCGCAATGCGCTTGCCTTCCTGACGTAAACGGCGGATATGCTGACGCAGCAGCGGCAGGGATTCAATAATCAGCACAACAAGACTCCTTAATGGAAACTGTGTTCTTCGCCCGGATAGACGCCGGACTCCACTTCGGCAATATACTGCCGTACCGCCGCGCGCATGTCGCCTGCTGCGGTGAGGAAATTTTTAGCGAATTTAGGAATATGGCCGCCGGTGATGCCGAAGGCGTCGTGCATTACGAGGATTTGCCCGTCGGTGACGTTGCCGGCGCCAATGCCGATCACCGGAATGGTCAGCGCCTCGGTCACGCGCTGGGCCAGCGCCACCGGCACGCACTCCAGCACCAGCAGCTGCGCGCCTGCGGCTTCAAGCGCCAGCGCGTCGTCAAGCAGCGTTTGCGCCGCGTCGCCGCGTCCCTGGACCTTATAGCCGCCAAAAACGTTAACCGACTGCGGCGTCAGGCCAAGATGGCCGCAAACCGGCACCGCCCGTTCTGCCAGCATTTTTACGGTCTCGGCCAGCCACGCGCCGCCTTCAATCTTGACCATGTTCGCGCCCGCGCGCATCACCACGGCGGCGCTGGCGAAGGTCTGTTCCGGCGTGGCGTAGGCCATAAACGGCAGGTCGGCGAGCAGCAGGCAGGACGGAGCGCCGCGGCGTACCGCCTGAGTGTGATAGGCAATGTCTTCAACCGTCACCGGCAGCGTGGAGTCGTGGCCCTGTACCGTCATGCCCAGCGAGTCGCCAACCAGCATCACGTTAATGCCCTCATCGGCAAACAGCTTTGCGAAGCTATAGTCGTAGGCGGTGATGGTGGCGAAGCGCTTCTTCTCCTGTTTGCATTTCTGCAGCAGGGCGATAGTGGTCGGTTTCATAACGTTTCCTGATGATGAAAGTCATATTAACCGGCATTCTAACAGCAGCACTGGAGGGGGCAACGGTTTTAGGCAACCGATAACGACGATCGCCGGAATTGCTAAAAGCAGCGGGGACTACCAGAGAGCGGGTTTGTCGGCAGCGAGCTGGGTCAGTACGCTGCGTAACGCGACGCCGTCAGGAAAATGGAGTTCGGGGGCAATCTCAAACAGCGGCCACAGCATAAAGCCGCGGTTTTTCATATCGTAATGCGGCACCGTCAGGCGCTCGCTGTCGATGACCTGCTCGCCAAACAGCATGATATCGAGATCGAGCGTGCGCGGACCCCAGCGTTCGGCCTTGCGTTCGCGGCCCTGCTGCAGCTCGATGCGCTGGGTATTATCCAGCAGCGCTTCTGCGGTAAGCCCGGTCTCCAGCGCGACGGCGGCGTTAAGGTAGTCAGGCTGATCCTGCGGCCCCAGCGGCGGCGTGCGGTAGAAAGAGGAGACGGCGACGATCCGGCTATTGGGGATCTCCGCCAGCGCGGCAACGGCAGCATTAACCTGCTCCAGAGGAGCGGCCAGATTGCTGCCGAGGGCGATAAAGGCGAGCGTCATGCGCCGCCCGGGCGCGGGGCGCGTTTGCGTGGTCGACGATGACGGCGGCGCGGCGCCGGCTCTTCATCGAGCTCGTTAAGCATATCTTTTTGATCCGGCGGCGGAGCAACCTGGAACTCGCCCCACCATTTGGTCAGGCGCAGCAGCTCACCATTTTTTTCAGCACCGGCGCGCAGCTCAAGCAGATCGTACGCGGCGCGGAATTTCGGATGCTCCATCAGCTTCCACGCGCGTTTGCCCTGGCGGCGGGACATCCGCAGCTGTAGCTGCCAGATATCGCGAACCAGCGTAGTGATGCGCTTTGGAATCGCCAGCGTACGGCAGGCTTCGTCCAGCACGTCGTTCATCGCCAGCAGGAAGGCGTCGTTGTACGCCAGACCGCTCTCCTGGGTAATTTTCTGCGCCATTTCCAGCAGCGGATACCAGAACATCACCGCAAACAGGAACGCCGGGTTAACGCGCATATCGTTATGGATGCGGTTATCGGTGTTCTTCAGTACCTGGGTGATGATGTGCTCCATCGGGCTATCGCCGCGCTCGGTAAAGTAGCGGGTGATGGTCGGGAACAGCGGCTGGAACAGATTGTATTCGCGCAGCAGCATATAGGTATCAAAACCGTAGCCCGCCTGCAGCAGCTTGAGCACTTCTTCAAACAGACGCGCCGGAGGCACGTCGTGAAGCAGCGCCGCCAGGCGTGGGATCGGCTCGGCGCTTTCCGCGCTGATGCTCATATTGAGCTTGGCGGCAAAGCGCACCGCGCGCAGCATGCGTACCGGATCTTCGCGGTAGCGGGTTTCCGGATCGCCAATCAGGCGGATAACGCCATCCTGCATATCCTTCATGCCGCCAACGTAATCGCGGACGGTAAAGTCGGCCACGCTGTAGTAAAGGCTGTTAATGGTGAAGTCGCGGCGCTGAGCATCTTCTTCGATGGAGCCGAAGATGTTGTCGCGCAGCAGCATACCGTTCTGGCCGAGCTGCGAGGTGACGCGATCGGTGGTATGCCCTTCGTGGTGACCGCGGAAGGTGGCGACTTCGATAATCTCCGGCCCGAACATGACGTGAGCCAGGCGGAAACGGCGGCCGACCAGGCGGCAGTTGCGGAACAGTTTACGTACCTGATCCGGGGTCGCGCTGGTGGTGACGTCGAAATCTTTCGGCTTCTTGCCAAGCAGGAGGTCGCGTACGCCACCGCCGACGAGATAGGCTTCGTAGCCCGCCTTGTTCAGTCGATAGAGCACCTTGAGGGCATTATCACTGATATCTTTGCGGGAAATTGCATGCTGTTCGCGCGGGATAACCGTCATATGCGTTTGTTCGACGGCGGCTTCTGCCTCGCGCTCCTCACGGCTTAGCACCTTACGGCAAAAATTAGCGACTCGGGTAAAAATGTTGCACCTCGTAGTGTCAGACTGACTTCAGGACCAAAAAGCTACTCTATGGACTTCAGATTGCAGCGCGGCGACAGGCTTGTGGGCTCCCGGCGGCATAGAAAGCTATGTAACCTGGGCGGACAAATGCGGCTATCGCAGCGGCAACGTGTAAGGCGACGAGTAAAAATTGCGGCTAATCATAGCTCAGCGGGAGCCATTTGAGAATGCTGGATTTTTTCGGGTTTCCAGTTCACTACCGCCTGCTTGAGTAAATCATCGATACTCAACGCGCGCCATTCCTGCTCAACGTCCTGATTAAGAAACATTAGCGCCCGTATAATTTCCGGGCGCGGATCGCCTTCCGGCAGCGCCGGGGCGTGATTTTGTTTGGAGAGTTTATTCCCCTCGGCGTTCAGCGCCAGCGGCAGATGCAGGTAATCCGGCGCCTGCCAGCCAAAGTGCTGGTAGAGCGAAATCTGCCGCACCGTAGGCTCAATAAGATCGGCACCGCGGACTATCTCACTCACGCCCTGGAAACGATCGTCCACCACCACCGCAAGATTATAGGCGAACAGGCCGTCGCGGCGGTGGATAATAAAATCTTCGCGCGCCAAAGGCTCGTCGGCAACCAGGGTTCCGCGCAGCTGGTCATAAAACTCAAGCACCGGTCGCGTCTGGCGTATGCGCAGCGCGGCGTCCTGTGCCGGCAGCCGCAGGTCGCGACAGTGGCCGTCATAGATGCCGCCGACGGCGTGAATCCGCGCGCGGGTGCAGGTGCAGTAATAGCACAGCCCCTGCTCATGCAGCCAGGCAAGGTGCTCCCGGTAGGCTTCGTGGCGCTGCGACTGCCACAGCACGTCGCCATCCCAGTGCAGCCCGTAACGCTCGAGCTGGCGCAGAATGGTATCGGCGGCGCCGGGAACTTCCCGCGGCGGGTCGATATCCTCAATGCGTACGTGCCAGATGCCGTTTTTTGCCCGCGCCTGGAGATAGCTGCCGAGTGCGGCAATCAGGGAGCCGAAATGGAGTTCGCCGGAGGGTGAGGGGGCAAAGCGGCCTGTATAGCGTGAGTCATTCATGGTCTATAGAGCATGTAGGCGGGAGAAACTCCCGCCGGAGATACGATAGCGAAGTGGATCAGCCTGCCATCTGTTTTTCGCGAATTTCCGCCAGAGTTTTGCAATCGATGCACAGATCTGCGGTCGGACGCGCTTCCAGACGGCGAATGCCGATCTCAACGCCACAGGATTCACAAAAGCCGAAATCTTCGTCTTCGACTTTCTTCAGTGTTTTCTCGATCTTTTTGATGAGTTTACGTTCGCGATCGCGGTTACGCAGCTCCAGGCTGAACTCTTCTTCCTGAGCGGCACGGTCTACCGGGTCCGGGAAGTTAGCAGCTTCATCCTGCATGTGTGTTACGGTGCGATCCACTTCATCCCTGAGTTGATTACGCCATGCTTCAAGAATACGCTTGAAGTGCGCTAGCTGGGCTTCGTTCATATACTCTTCGCCCGGCTTCTCTTGGTACGGCTCCACCCCAGCGATGGCGAGAATACTCAGGGACGATGTTTTACGGTTTTGCCCTTCTTGCATGTTGCTTCTCCTTAACACGCACTATCGATCCCCATGGTGGGGGAAAAATCAGGCCGCTATAAATAGCAGATGCTTTTCCGGATAGCAATTATCTAAACGTTACACTTGACAACCCTGTGAAGAAAAGCGTATTTGCGCTCGCGACCCGGACACTATTTAGCCGTTTGTTTACCGGGAGTTAACACCACGGTAATCGGCTTATTCAGAGTCATCATCTCGGTAGAAAGTTCCGCTTTATATGCGAGAATTTCAACCCCCTTGGTTTGCGCTTCAATCAATAGCTGTGCGTATCTGGCATCAATGTGGTGAGCGGGAGAGAAACGGTCGATCGCCGAATGCAGCACGGCGAATAAAATCACCGCCCGATCGCCGGCTGCCGCCACGCCCATCAGCTCCCGCAGGTGCTTCTGGCCGCGCTCGGTGACCGCATCGGGGAAATAACCGCTCTCTTTCTCCGCTAACGTAACCGATTTCACTTCAATATAGCAGTTTTGTCGTTCTTCTGCCTGTAACATAATATCGATGCGGCTGTTCTCTCCGCCATATTTCACTTCACTTTTCAGCGTGTTATAGCCAGAAAGCTCGCTAATATTCCCCGCCAGTATCGCCTCTTTTGCCAGCGTATTGGCGCGTAAAGTATTCACGCAAATCGTCGCGCCCTGCTGAGTTTCGGTTAATTCCCAGGTATGGGCATACTTGCGCTTCAGGTTATCGGAGGTGGAATACCAGACGGTATCGCCGGGCGTCGCGCAGCCGGTCATCGCCCCGGTGTTCGGGCAGTGCAGGGTCAGCTCGCGTCCGTCGGGGGTCACCACGTCGGCCAGAAATCGTTTGTAACGTTTAATCAGAACGGCGGACCGTAGCGGTGGGGTGAACAGCATCAGCTCTCCTCGTTGAAGGGGTAACGTTCCAGCGCGGTATAGCGGGTACGTCCGCGGGCAAAGCTGGATTCATAAAGCACAAATTCGCGCACCGCAAACGTCCAGCTGAAGCCGGGCGGCGGGATGGGCACCGCGCTGCGGGCATCGCGCAGCAGGGTGATATGCGGATGGAACGGCTGCGGGCTTTGATAGCAGCCGCTGCGGGCCGCCTGCGCGCGCAGCATACCGGCCAGCTGCAGCACGCCGCGCGGCGGCTGGCGCGTACCGAGCCACACCACCCGCGAACGCAGCCACTGTCCGGCATCGTCGAGGGTCAGCGTAAAGCCGGGCTGGCGAATGCGTCCCGCCAGTGCCGCCAGCGCGCGCTGCTTATCCGCGCTGACCTCGCCAAGAAACGCCAGCGTCAGGTGCAGATTGGCTTTTGCTACCGGCCTGCCGGCGTCATCCGGGAAGCTCAGGGCGCGCCAGTCGACGATCCGCTGCTGCACCTCTTCAGGCAGTTCAAGGGCGAAAAACAGCCTTTTCGGCTCGGACATGATAAATACCCGGTAATCATTTCAGTGCGATGAATTTCAACCTGCAGCGGATCTGCAACGCGAAAGACGACAAGTCAGGCGTGATGCTACAATGCCTGCCCTTGAATGTTAAGCCCTGGAGCCTTTCGTGTCCTCATTGCCGGTTGCCGCCGTCCTCCCCGAACTTCTCTGTGCTCTGCAGCAGGCGCCGCAGGTGCTGCTCAATGCGCCAACCGGTGCCGGTAAATCGACCTGGCTGCCGCTGCAAATCCTCGCGGCGGGCCAGATCGACGGGCGCATTATTCTGCTGGAACCGCGCCGGCTGGCGGCACGCAACGTCGCGCAGCGGCTGGCCGAACTGCTGGGCGAGAAGCCGGGCGATACCGTGGGCTACCGGATGCGTGCGGACACCTGCGTCGGACCAAATACCCGAATCGAAGTGGTCACCGAGGGGATCCTGACGCGCACGCTCCAGCACGATCCCGAGCTGACGGGCGTGGGTCTGGTGATCCTCGATGAGTTCCACGAGCGCAGCCTGCAGGCGGATCTGGCCCTCGCCCTGCTGCTCGACGTGCAGCAGGGCCTGCGCGAGGATCTCAAGCTGCTGATTATGTCGGCGACGCTGGATAACGATCGCCTGCAGCGGATGCTGCCGCAGGCGCCGGTGGTTACCTCCGCCGGCCGGGCCTTCCCGGTGGAGAAGCGCTATCAGGCGCTCGCCGCGCACCAGCGCTTTGATGAGGCGGTGGCGATAGCCGCCGCCGAGCTGCTGCGCCAGGAGAGCGGGTCGATGCTGCTGTTTCTCCCCGGCGTCGGCGAAATTCAGCGGGTGCAGGAGCAGCTGGCCGGGCGGGTGGCTGACGATGTGGCTATCTGTCCTCTGTACGGGGCGCTGCCGCTGAGCGAGCAGCGAAAGGCGATTCTGCCGGCGGCGCAGGGGATGCGCAAGGTGGTGCTGGCGACCAATATTGCCGAAACCAGCCTGACCATTGAGGGGATTCGGCTGGTGGTGGATAGCGCCCAGGAGCGGGTTGCCCGCTTTGACGCCCGCACCGGCTTAACCCGCCTGATAACCCAGCGCATCAGCCAGGCCTCCATGACCCAACGCGCCGGCCGCGCCGGGCGTCTTGAGCCCGGAATTTGCCTGCACCTGATCGCGAAAGAGCAGGCGGAGCGCGCGGCGGCGCAGAGCGACCCCGAGATCCTGCAAAGCGATCTGTCGTCGCTGCTGCTGGAGCTGCTGCAGTGGGGATGCCAGGACCCCGCCGAACTCCGCTGGCTGGATCTGCCGCCGGAGATCAACCTGGCAGCGGCCCGGCGTCTGCTGACGGCGCTCTCCGCGCTGGAGGGCGGCAGGCTCTCGGCGCGCGGGCGGAAGATGGCCGCGCTGGGCAACGATCCGCGCCTTGCGGCGATGCTGATTGCGGCGGACTCTCCCGATGCGGCGGCAACGGCGGCTAAGCTGGCGGCGATCCTCGAAGAGCCGCCGCGCGGCGCGAATAGCGATCTTGGTTCGGCGTTTGCCCGCCAGCAGCCCGGCTGGCAGCAGCGGGCGCAGCAGCTGCTGAAGCGCTTCGGCGGCCGCGCGGGCCATCCCGACGCCCAGCGCGTGCCGGCGCTGCTGGCACCGGCCTTTGCCGACCGGATCGCCCGCCGACGCGGCCAGGAGGGGCGCTACCAGCTGGCCAACGGCATGGGGGCGATGCTTAACGCCGATGACGCGCTTGGACGCCATGAGTGGCTGATTGCGCCTCTGCTGCTGCAGGGGAGCTCGTCGCCGGATGCGCGCATTTTACTTGCGCAGCCGCTGGATATTACCGCGCTGCTCGAGCAGCTGCCGGATCTGGCGCAGCGCTCCGATACCGTGGAGTGGGATGAGGCCCAGGGAACGCTGAAGGCCTGGCGCCGCACCTGTATCGGCCAGCTGGTTATCAAAACTCAGCCGCTGGCAAAGCCGTCGGAAGAGGAGCTGCACCGGGCGATGCTCAACGGCATTCGCGAGAAGGGCCTCAGCGTGCTGAACTGGACGGCGGAGGCGGAGCAGCTCCGTCTGCGCCTGCACTGTGCGGCGCAGTGGCTGCCGGAGGAGGCGTGGCCGGCGGTGGATGAGGCCTCGCTGCTGGCAACGCTGGAGGCGTGGCTGCTGCCGCAAATGAGCGGGGTGCACTCGCTGCGCGCGCTCAGGGCGCTGGATATTCGCCAGGCGCTGCAAAACTGGCTGCCGTGGCCGCTGCGCCAGAAGCTCGATAGCGAGCTGCCAACCCACTACGTCGTGCCGACCGGCAGCCGGATCGCCATTCGCTACCACGAGGAAAACCCGCCGGCGCTGGCGGTGCGTATGCAGGAGATGTTTGGCGAAGCGACGACCCCGACCATTGCTCAGGGCCGGATGGCGCTGGTGCTGGAGCTGCTGTCGCCCGCCCAACGCCCGCTGCAGATCACCCGCGACCTCAGCGCCTTCTGGCAGGGGGCCTATCGGGAAGTGCAAAAAGAGATGAAGGGACGCTACCCCAAACACGTTTGGCCGGACGATCCGGCAAACGCCGCGGCGACCCGGCGCACCAAAAAGTATGCGCCGCCGGGATCGCACTGAGGCCGGTTACCACGCCTGGGTCCACAAAAACAGGCCGCCGCCGGCCAGCGCCAGCCAGGGACCGAAGGCCAGCGGTCGATCCAGCGGCTGGTGGGTCAGCTGCCGCAGCACCAGGGTGCAGATAAGCCCGCTGGCCGAGGCCAGCAGCAGCGTATGCGGCAGCGCCTGCCAGCCAGACCACGCGCCGAGCGCCGCCAGCAGTTTAAAATCGCCGTACCCCAGCGCCTCCTTGCCGGACAGCAGCCGAAAGACCCAGTACACCGCCCAGAGCGACACGTAGCCTGCCATCGCGCCGATCACCGCCTCCGTCAGCGGCACAAACGTCGCATCGAGATTAAACAGCAGCCCGGCCCACAGCAGCGGCAGCGTCAGGCGGTCGGGGAGCAGCTGCGTCCTGGCGTCGATGATGGCCAGCACCAGCAGGGTGGAGAGCAGCCCCAGTCCGCCCAGCAGCGCGAAACCCGGAGTCAGCAGATACCCGGCGAGCACAAACAGCAGCCCGCAGAAGAGCTCGGTCAGCGGATAGCGGCGTGAAATCGGTCGCGCGCAGCAGCGGGAGCGCCCCTTCAGCAGCAGGAAGCTGAACAGCGGGACGTTATCCCGCCAGGCAACGGGCTGCCGGCACTGCGGGCAGAACGACGGCGGAAAGCTCAGGCTGAGCCGCTCCTGGCCCTCCTCGGCCATTAACATCAGCGGCAGCCGGTAGATAACGACGTTAAAAAAGCTGCCGAAGCACAGACCGAAAATAAACAAAAAACCGCCCCATATCAGGGGGAACTGCAGTGAAAATGCGGCAAGTAGCGTCATGGTTTCTCCGGTAGTGACCATTTTCCCTGCAGCTGCCAGGGCGTGCGTCCATGTTCATCCTGGCGGCCGCTCTGGGCGATAAGCGCCGCGAGCAGCGTCGGCGTTGACTGCCGGCTCTGTAGCGTTCCGCGAAACGCGTAATCGCCGTCAGGTGCGAGGGTGCCCCGTCCGCTCAGGCTCAGCTGATGCGAGTCCTGGCTGATGTTCAGCGCCAGCGCCCCCGCGGGCGTGCAGCTGAATTTTCCGCTGACGCTGGCCAGCGTCAGGGACCCGGCGGGGGAGCTCAGCGTCGCATCCTGCCAGCGCGCGCGGCCGTCGGAGATCTGCTGGCAGCCGGCGGGGCTGAAGCGCGCCTCGGCGATCTCCAGCGTAATCAGGCCCTCGGCGTCAACCGACCCGGACTGCGCCAGCCCGCGACCGGCCACGCCGGCGGGGACGATAAGGCGGCCATCGCGCAGCGTCAGCGCGCTCAGCCCCTGCAGCCAGACCTGGCCGCGCAGCCCGCTGGGATCGCTGAACGAAATCTGCCAGCCCGGAAGCGCGCCGGAGAAAGCCAGCCGCCAGCGCAGGTGGGCGAGGCCGGCTCCGCGCCAGACAATATCTCTGGCCTCGCCCTGCCAGACGGTGCCGGCAAGCTCGCCGACGCCGATCCCGGCCGGCAGCGCGGCGGTCAGCAGCCTGGCGGGGGCGGTGAGCAGCATCCACAGCAGCCAGGCGCCGAGCAGCACTCCAACGGCGGATTTACTTCTCATGCCGACGCTCGAGGATCAACGTATTCACTGTCACCCAGCCGGGACGCTGGGGATGCGCGGTGACGGCCAGGGAGGCGGCGTGAATGCCCTGCCGGCCCAGGGCGTCGAGCCATGACATCAGGGCTTGAAAGGTACAGGCCTCGAGGGTGACGTTGACCCGCATCCCCTGCGGCTGCAGCCGGACGATCGCCAGCGCCTGGCGGGTCGCCTCGCGCATGATGACCGCCGAGGGCTCTTCGGCGGTGGGCGCAGGGCCCGGCCGCTGGCGGCTTAGCTGCTGCAGGAGCGGAGCCTGCTGCTGCATCCAGCGCAGGCTGGCCTGCTCTTTGGCGAGGGTTTGCCGCCACTGCTGCTCGCGGTCGAGCCACGGCTGCCAGAAGGCGTAATAGGCGATACCGACAAACAGCGCGAGGGCCATCGCCACCAGCAGGCGCTGCTCCCGCTGCGAGCGCTGCTGCCATAAAATACGCAGGCTATGCATCGTTTTCCTCCAGGGAGAGACGCCCCTCAATGCCGTCCGCTCGCGGCTTCATTTCGCCGGTACGCACGCGAAAATGGGGCTGCGCCCGCAGCCTGAACTGCTCCAGCGCCCGGGGTGATACCGCCGATACGTCGAGCTGCAGGGCGTTGCGCGCGCCGTCATAGGCCAGCGCCCGCAGGCGGATCCCCGGCGTTTCGGCGACGATCTTTTGCACCAGGCTGATGGTGACGACCGACGGCGGATGCGCCGCCGTCTGCTCAAGCTGGCGCAGATGCTGCTGCATCTGCAGACGGGGGTTAATCACCCGGGTCTCCGTCTTAAACCACTGATGATAAAACGCCCGGCTGGCCTGCTGGGCCGCGGCCGCCTGCTGGCCGAGCGCCAGATGGTCGAGCACGGCGTTGACTCCCCACAGCAGCACCAGCGCGGCGGCAGCAGCCATCGGCGGACGCCAGCGCAGCCCGGCGGGCTGCCAGCGGCGCTTCGGCGCAAACTCTCCCTGGCGTAGGCAGATGCGCTGCGCTGCCGGATTTGCCGCCGCCAGCTGGAGTAAATCCTGCGCCGCCAGCGCGCGCCACGGTGCCGGGATCGCCGGAGGCGGCGAGTAGCTATCGATCGGCGGCTGCGCCTCGCCGGGGGAGAGCAGCTCGGCCAGCCAGCCGGCTTCCGCCGCCATCCCGCCCCAGGCCTGATGGCGAATCAGCCACTGTTCGCCGACCTGCAGCGCGCTCCAGCGGCCCGGAGTGAAGGGGAGAGCCAGCGCATCCGGCGTCAGGGCGAGGATCTCGAGCCCCAGCTCGTCGCAGCGGGCAAGCCACTCGCGCATTTTTTGCCGCTGCAGGGCGGCGACGTGGCAGAGATTTTTCTGCCGGTGGAGCAGCGCAAAATGAACCTCCTCGACGTCGGTTGCCAGCTGCTCCTCGAGCAGGAAGGGTAGAACCTGCTGCGGGCGCTGGCGCAGGCCGGCGGGCAGCGTCACGCTGTGAAAAGCGCAGTCGCTGGCCGGAACCAATACCCAGGCGGGATAGCGCGCCGCCAGCTCGCGCAGCGTCGGGTCATCGTCGCCGGCGGACCATTCGCCGGCGCTCTCCGGCTGCCCGGGCGACATCAGGCGCCAGGCGATCGGTCGTTCAGGGGCGCCGAGGCGCAAAATGAGCGCCGCGCGGGGCGGCGTTTTATCGTTATTCATCGGCCACTCTGTAAAGTCCATAACGTCGCTGGATAACGCGGAAGCTGCGCCCTTCGCGCTGCAGGAGGCTGCGCTGCTGATAGCGCGCGCTGCCCATGACCACGGTGAACGAGGCGACAAAGCGTTCACTGTGGACCGTCAGCCAGGGGCGCACGGCGGTGGTGTCGGTGTCCTGCAGCGCCTGCTGGGCTAAAAACGCGGCGACGCTGTTCCAGCCGCTTGCCGGACGGGTGCTCAGCAGCTGGCGCGCCTGCTGAATGCTCAGATCTGCGGGAAACAGCGCCGCCAGCAGGGCGGCCTGCGCCGGCTTCAGGGTGTTGATATTGATCTGCAGGGCGTCGTTCGGGTGGGCGCAGACGTAGGGCAGCAGACGCTGGTACAGCGCCGCGTCCATCCCGGCCAGCAGGCGCAGCTCGCTGAGATCCTGGATATTCTGGTTGCCGGTCAGGTAGCCCGGCGACTGCGCCATATAGACCTCGTCTTCCGCGCCGTTGAGCAGCGGCTGGCTATCCGCATCGATCCAGTCGCGCAGGGCGGCGGTGAGCTGCAGGGCGCGCAGCGGCTCCGCGCCGAGCTTCTCCAGCAGGCGGGTAAAGGCGCGCGCCGCGGCGGGGATCGCTTCGCTTTCATCGGCGGTGGTGCGGTTGATGGCATTCAGATTGAAGCAGGCCAGATCGTCGGTAATCGTGGCATAAATCTCGCCGTCATCGACGGTGAAACGGCGTCCCTGCTGGGCCCAGTTTTGCGCCAGATGGGTCTGGTTCGGCGAATCAAGCGCGTCGCGCTGCAGCAGCGCGGCGACCATCGTCTCCGCGCCCAGCGCGTACCACCTGGCCTGCAGGTTATCGAGGGTGGTGGCCGTCTGCTGGTACATCCGCGCCGTCCTTTCGGTGATGGCGCTCGCCAGCACCATCATCAGCGCGAGGATCAGCAGCACCATCAGCAGCGCGACGCCGCGCTGTCGGCCGTTCATGGCGGGTCTCCGGGGGCAACTAAAAACAGGCGCGTGATGTCGCCGTAGCCCTTCAGCGTTAAGGTGACTTCAAGCGCCTGCGGCAGATTTTGCGCGGACTCCCAGCGATCCTGCCAGCCGCCGTTGGCGTAAAAGCGCAGGCGGAACGCCTCGACGTCGCGCTGCAGGACCCAGGTCGTCGGCCGGCTGCCGGTGAGCGGGTCCTGCTGGCCATAGCTCAGGCGCTCCAGCCGCTGCTGGCGCAGGCGGTAGCTGACGTTCTGGATCTCTGAGCGCGGCAACATGCCCATCGGGTTTGGCCAGCCGCTGCGGCTAAAGGCTATCGCCCAGTCGTCGCTGCTCAGCTGGAAGCGCCCGGCGGAGAAGGGAGCGTCGTCGTTGCGGCCGCGGCGGGGGACTATCTGGTTGAAGTCGGCGGCCATCTGGCTAAAGGTCTGCTGCAGCGTGCGGATCTGCTGCGCTTTCTCTTTGGTGAGCGTATCCGCGCGAATGACGTTTTGCAGCACGCTGACCGCCGCCACGCTCAGCGCGGCGAGGATCGCCAGCGCCAGCAGCATTTCAACGAGGGTAAAGCCGCGCATGGAGCCGGTGTTCATGGCCGGGTCACCCAGGTGCGCAGCGAGGAGACCGGAGCCTTGTCGCTTTTGACATGGCGGACCTCGACGTCCAGCGCCCGCAGCTGCGGGAGCTCGGTTTCGACGCCCTGCCAGCGGATGTGCCAGCTGCCGCCTGCCGCCTGGACCGTCGTTTCCGAGGGGCTCAGCGCCGGCCAGCGGTTTTCCAGCTTCAGCTGGATCAGCTGATTGTCGGCAAGCCATCCGGCGAGGGTTTTCTCCTCCATGCGCCCGAGATGGTTCGTCTGCTGCAGCGTGGCCTGCATCACGGATAGCCCGGCGAGGGCGAAGACCACCAGCGCGACCATGACTTCGATAAGCGTCATTCCGGACTGCGATTTCATGGACTCTCCTCCCGCTGCGTGGGCTGAACATCGCCGCGGGCGTCAACCTCCAGCGCCAGACCGCGGCCGATGTGCAGCTGAAAGGGAGTCACTTCCCCGCCGGGGAACAGCAGCACGTCGGGCTGTTCGCCCGGCGTCCAGGCGGCGCCATCGGGGAAGCTCAGCGCCAGCGGTTCCGAGGCGGCGCTGCCCGAGGTGGCGACGCGCGCGATCTGCAGCGGCTGCCAGCGGGAGCCCTCCTCGCCGCCGTCCGCTTCGCCAGCGTTGCCGCTCTCGTCCGGGGTCAGCAGCCGCATAAACTGCCAGCGGTCGGGGTGAATCGAGATAGCGTAGAACTGGCCGGTCTGCAGCCCGCGGTCGCGGACAAAGCTCAGCTGTGCCTGGAAGCGCTCGAGGGTCTGCGCCGGGTCGTTCTCGCGCGATGGCGGAAACGCCAGCATCACCATGCCCGCGCTAACGCCCATCAGCAGCAAAATGAGCATCATCTCCAGTAACGTGAAGCCGCGCTGCTGCACTATTTTTTCCCGATATTCCAGTTGCCGAGATCGTCGTTGGTATCCGGCATGCCGTCCGGCCCGACGCTAAACACATCGACCTGGCCGTGCTGGCCGGGGCTGAGCAGCTGATAGTCGTTGCCCCACGGGTCCTGCGGCAGGCGGCGGATATAGCCGCCTTCCGGATAGTTACGCGCCTGCGGCTCGGTGGCGGGGCGGCTGACCAGCGCCGCGAGCCCCTGCTCGGTGTTGGGGTAGCGGCTGTTATCCAGCTTGTACATATCCAGCGCGCCCTCCAGCGCCACCAGATCGCTGACCACCTTTTGCCGGTCCGCTTTCTCTTTATTGCCCATCAGGTTAGGGACCACCAGGCTGGCAAGAATGCCGAGAATGACAATCACCACCATAATTTCCAGTAAGGTGAATCCACGCTGTCGTTGCATTTTTTTCTCCATTATTACAATCACATACTCATAAGGGTGTTGAGCTGCAGGATCGGCTGCAGAATGGCCAGCACGATAAACAGCACCATGCCGGCCATCGCCACCACCAGCAGCGGCTCAAACAGGCTGAGCGCCATCTGAATTTGCGCGCTCAGCTCGCGGTCCTGGTTATCGGCGGCGCGCTCGAGCATGCCGTTGAGCTCGCCGCTCTGTTCGCCGCTGGCAACCATGTAGCGCATCATCGGTGGGAAGAGGGCGGTGGCTTCGAGGGCGCGGTGCAGGCTGATCCCTTCGCGCACCGACTCGGCGGCGGTTTCCAGCTGGCGGCGCGCCCAGGTGTTGCTTAACACCTCCGCGCTGATGCGTATTGACGGCAGCAGCGGGACGGCGCTGGCGTTCAGAATGCTGAGGGTGCGGGCGTAGCGGGCGCTGTTGATGCTGCGGGCCACCCGGCCAATCAGCGGCAGGCGCAGCAGCTGTCTATGCCAGATAAGCCGCCGCGCGGGCTGGCGCAGGGCGTAATGCAGTAGCAACCCGCTCGCCAGCAGCGCCAGCAGTAGCCAGGGTCCGGCGCTGCGGACGATATCGCTCATGGTCATCAGCAGGCGGGTGGAAAACGGCAGGGCCTGCTTGAGATGAACAAACTGATCGACGACCTTTGGCACCACCGTGGAGAGCAGGATAGCGATCACGCTGATGGCGACCAGCGTCAGCACGATGGGGTAGATCATGGCCTGCAGCAGGCGGGCGCGAAGCTGCTGGCGCTGTTCGGTATAGTCCGCCAGCCGGTTAAGCACGCCGGCAAGGTGCCCGGAGGTTTCGCCCGCGGCGACCATCGCGCAGTAGAGCCGATCGAAGCAGGCCGGATAGCCGCGCATGGCCTCCGCCAGGGTATGACCCTCCAGCACCTTGCCGCGCACGCCGGCCATCAGGGTTTTCAGGTGCGCTTTTTCACACTGCTGCGCCACCGCGTCCAGCGCTTTTTCCAGCGGGATCGCGGCCGCCACCAGCGTTGCCAGCTGGCGGGTGAGGAGGGCGAGGTCGCCGGCGCCGGTGCGCCGCGTCAGCAGCGAATGCCCGCCGCCGCGCGCGGAGCCTTCAGCGGCGCCGATCTCAACGGGCAGCCAGCCCTTTTCCCGCAGCAGCTGGCGGGCGTGGCGGGCGGAGTCCGCCTGCTGTACGCCGCGCTGCGTCCTGCCACGCTCGTCCAGCGCCCGGTAGCTAAAAATGGCCATCCTGGTCCCCCTGCGCCGCATGCTGCTCGGTCACCCTGACCACCTCTTCCCAGCTGGTTATGCCGCTCAGCACCTTCTCCAGCCCGGCGCGGCGGAGGGTGATATAGTCCGCCCCCAGCCGCTGGCCCAGCGTTAATTCGTTTTCCCCGCGGTGAATTGCCATCCGCACCCGATCGTCAACCCGCAGCAGCTCGTGGATCCCGGTACGCCCGCGATAGCCGCTGAAGCCGCACTCCGCGCAGCCCTCGGCGTGCCACAGGGCGGTACCGGCCGGGACGCCCATCCGCGTCGCCGTATCCTCATCCGCCTGCCCCGGACGACGGCAGTGCGGGCAGAGCCGGCGCACCAGGCGCTGCGACAGCACCGCCAGCAGCGAGGTTGACAGCAGAAATGGCTCCACGCCCATATCCTGCAGGCGCGAAATCGCCCCCAGTGCGCTGTTGGTATGCAGCGTGGAGAGCACCAGGTGGCCGGTGAGGGAGGCCTGCACGGCAATCTGCGCCGTCTCGCCGTCGCGGATCTCGCCCACCAGCACCACGTCAGGGTCCTGGCGCAAAATGGCGCGCAGCCCGCGGGCAAAGGTCATCTCCACCCTGGGGTTGACCTGGGTCTGGCCGATCCCTTCCAGCTCGTATTCGACGGGGTCTTCGATGGTCATAATATTGCGCTCGCGAGCGTCCAGCCGGCTGAGGGCGGCGTACAGGGTGGTGCTTTTGCCGGACCCGGTGGGGCCGGTGACCAGAATGATGCCGTGCGGGCGGGCCATCAGCTCATCGACCTGCTGCAGGAGCGCGGGCGGCATCCCGAGGGTCAGCAGGTTGAGATTGACGCTGTTTTTATCCAGCAGGCGCAGCACCACGCGCTCGCCGTGGCCGGAGGGCAGCGTCGAGACGCGCACGTCAACGGCGCGCCCGCCGATGCGCAGCGCCATGCGGCCATCCTGCGGAATGCGCTTTTCCGCGATGTCGAGGTTGGCCATCACCTTAATGCGTGAAATCAGCAGGGCCGCAAGCCGACGCTGCGGGCGGAGGATCTCCCGCAGCACGCCATCGACGCGAAAGCGGATCTGCAGGTGGCGCTCGTAGGTTTCGATATGAATATCCGAGGCCTGCTCTTTGATAGCCTCCGTCAGCATAGCGTTGATCAGGCGGATAATCGGCGCATCGTCCTCGCTATCCAGCAGATCGTCGGTGTCGGGCAGCTCGTCGGCGAGGGTGTATAAATCCAGCTCGTTGCCGATATCGGCCATCATGCGCCGGGCTTCCGCCGAATCGCGCTGGTAGCTCAGTACCAGCAGCTTTTCGAACTCGTCGGCGGCCAGCCGCTGGACCTCGATCGGCCTGTCCGCTACCCGGCGCGCCTCAAGCAGCGCCGCCGTTGGCGTCTCGGCGAGGCAGCGGACGGCGCAGGTCGCGCCGTCGCTCAGCAGGATAATGCCGTGGGCGCGGGCGTAGACGAAAGGCAGCAGCGGGCGGCTCTCCGCCAGCGGCGTCACGGCTGGCCTCCCAGGTTGAAGGCGTCGATAGCGGCGCCGATCCGGCGAAACGCGGCGGTATCCTGCTGGGGGTAGATATGCAGCAGGTCATCGTTCAGCGACGCTTCCGTGCCGTCTTTGCCGCGCTGTTTGGTTTGCGCGTCGTTAAAGGCGTTGTACTGGCCGGAAGAGGCCTGCCGGTAGCCGTCGCGGTCGCGAATGATGGTCGGACGGATAAACAGCATCAGGTTGCGTTTGGAGACCTTTTTGCTGGTGGAGCGGAACAGGGCGCCTATCACCGGGATATCGCCGAGCAGCGGCACCTTATCGGCGGAGTCGGTGACGCTTTTGTCCAGCAGCCCGCCCACGACGACGGTTTCGCCGCTGCCGACCAGCACCGCGTTGTTAACCGTGCGGGTATTGAAGGTGGCACCTAAATCCGAGCTGGTGCTGGAGGCGGAGTCGGCGACGCTGGAGACCTCCTGCTCAATTTCCAGCAGCACCGAGTCCCCTTCGTTAATCTGCGGCTTGACCTTCAGCTTAATGCCGACGGTTTTGCGTTCGACGGTATTGAAGATGTTATCGCCGGAGGTGGTCTGCGAGCCGCTGAGTACCGGCACCTCCTGGCCGACGTTAAAGGTCGCCTCCATGTTGTCGAGGGTGACGATGCTGGGGGTGGCGAGAATATCGTTTTTGCTGCTGCTGGAGAGGGCGGTAAGCAGCATCGCCCAGTTCCCCTGATAGAACCCGGCGGCGATGCCGTTAAAGGAGCTCAGGGCGCTGGCGAGCGAGCTGGTGACCGTGCCGTCTTTGTTGTACTGGTTGGCGCCGGCAATGGCCGTTGAGATCGGCAGCCCGCTGTTGTTGAACTGGGTCATGCCGGCATTTTTATTGGCCCACTGCACGCCGAGATTGAGGCCGTCGGCGTCCTGAACCTCAGCGATAATTGCTTCAACCAGCACCTGCGGGCGGCGAATGTCCAGCTGCGCGATGACCCGCTCGAGGTCGTTCATGACGTCCGGGGCGGCGGTGACGATCAGCGCGTTGGTCTGGCCGTGGGCTTTGATAATAATGTTTTTATCCAGCGCCGCCACCGGCTTCGCGCTCTGTTTCTCGCTCTGCATGCTGCTGCTGATGCCGGTTAGCACCTCCACCAGGTCGGCGGCTTTGGCATACTTGAGATAGATAACCTTGGTGTTTCCCTGCACCGCCTGCTGGCGGTCGAGCTGGCGGATCATGGTGATGATGCGCTGGCGTGAGTTCGGTTCGCCGCTCACCAGCACCGAGTTGGTCCGCTCGTCGGCGACCACGTTCGCCACCATCGAGCCGGGGAGCGCGGATTTGCTGGTGTCCTTGTTCAGCTCATTCACCAGCTTAACCACGTCGGCGGCGGAGGCCCAGGAGAGCGGGACCGTCACCACGCTGCGATCGCCGGCGTTATCAACCCGCTCGACGATGGTCAGCAGGCGCTTAATCACCGCCGCGCGCCCGGTCATCAGCAGCACGTTGGACGGCTCGTAGTGCACCACGCTGCCGGCCCCGGCGTTGTCGTTGAGCTGGCGCAGCAGCGGTGCGAGATCGCGGGCGGCAACGTTGGTGAGCGGCACCACGCGGGTCACCACCTCATCGCCCACGCCCGGGGAGGCGTCGCTGGCGACCGGTACTGCCGCGGTTTTGGCATCTTTTGAACGCACCACCTTCAGCACGCCGTTATTCATATTGATAACCGCAAAACCGTAGACGTCCAGTACGCTGAGGAAGAACTGATAATATTGTTCTTCATTGAGCATATCGTAGCTACGAACGGTAATTGTGCCGCGTACGCTGGGGTCGATAATGACCGTCTTATTGAGGTTTTTGCTGACGGTATTAATAAATTCCTGAATATCCGTGCCCTTGAAGCTGGCGGAGAATTGTTCCGCAGCGGCGGGTTTGAATAACAGCGCGCTGAATATCATCAGCAGCGTAAAAAGCAGGCGGAAAATTAGGGTGCTGCGCAATTATTCATCCCTCAAGGCTAAATAGATATCCTGCCGCTGGCCGTCGCGTTCGACGGTCAGCGTTATTTCGCTAAGCTCGGGGAGCTGTTTTAATGCTTGCTGAGCCTGCTGCCGATCGCGGAGATCGAGACCGTTCAGAGCGACCGCCAGATCGTTTTCCTGTAATCCGGCCTGGCGAAAAAGAGTGGGGTCTTTGCCCGGATTAAGTCGATATCCGCTGAGCTGCTCATTGACCATAATCGGGGAAATATTGAGATAGTTGAGAATATTTTGCGGCCGCTCGCGCACCTGCTTAATCCACTCTTTCGCCGGCGGCGTCGGGGCGGATTTCACCGCTGCGCCAGCGTCGTCAAAGAGCGGTATCGCTTCGTTCCTGCCCCGATAGTTAACGATCAGGCGATCGTTAAGAATGGCGACTATTTTGGCTTCGTTACCCGGGGTGCTGTCGCCAACGCCCAGGCTAACCTGTTGATTTCCTTTCGCCACGATGGCAATTGAACGTGCGGCATCGCTGCTGGCGAGCAGGCCGGTGATCCGCAGCTTGAGGGCGGAGAGTGGCGCCTCGGCCAGGGTTTTACCGTCGGCTGAACCGTCCGCTGGCGGCGGCGTTTTTTCCGCATTGCCAAATAGCGTAAACGGCGCTAATTCGTCTGGTCGAATAGCCGCCGGGGAAGGTAAAACCGCCGCGGCGTTAATCGTTATAGCCGCAGAGTCTACAGGGAATATAATCCGCCAGCTTAATTTGGCGAGCTGCTGAGCAATAGGTAATAACATGACGAACATCACAATATGAGGCGCGTTGTTTATTATCGTTTTATTTGTTAGTGTTAACTTCATCACAGAAAAAGGTATTTTAATTCTTTTTCTCATCCTGTTTTCCCCGGGGCGGTCGCGATCCCTACCTTTATTGGTGGGTGGCTTTTTATATTTAAATCTTTTATTGCGAAATTCTCGGTGAGTCGCCGCAAAGCATAATGAGTTTCGCTATCCGGGTCGTCATTCCCTTTTTATTTTTACTCCCCCGGCCGCCTACGCCCCCCCATTAATTGCTAATGGATGATTGAATCGCTGAAAGCAAAAATATCTAATTGCGGCGCTTTACAGATAAACATCTTTTCTTACCTTTCATAATTTATTAAGCATATTAGGGACTATCGAATGCTCAGATATACCTGTAATGCCCTATTCCTTGGCTCGTTGGTTTTACTTAGCGGCTGCGATAATAGTTCTTCATCTTCTTCCTCTGGCTCACCCGACACGCCCGATAATCAGGATGTCGTCGTTCGTTTACCCGATGTGGCGGTTCCCGGTGAAGCTGCCACGGCTTCCTCTCAGCAGGCGGTCATTCATCTGGTTGATATTGCTGGCATTACCAGCGCCACTGCCGCGGATTACAGCACCCGGAATCTCTATCTCTGGAATAATGAAACCTGCGATGCGCTCAGCGCCCCGATGACGGACTGGAATGACGTCAGCACCACGCCGAGCGGCAGCGATAAATACGGCCCGTACTGGGTGATTCCGCTCAATAAAGAGAGCGGCTGCATCAACGTTATCGTCAGAGACGGCACCAACAAGCTGATCGATAGCGATCTGCGCGTGTCGTTCAGCGACTTTACCGACCGCACGGTCTCGGTTATTGCCGGCAGCAGCTCGCTGTATGATACCCGCGCGGATGCGTTTCGCGCCGCGTTTGGCGTGGCGCTTGCCGAGGCCCACTGGGTCGATAAGACCACCCTGCTGTGGCCGGGCGGCGAGGGCAAACCGATCGTTCGCCTGTACTACAGCCACAGCAGCAAAGTGGCCGCCGATAGCGAAGGCAAATTTACCGACCGCTATCTGAACCTGACTCCCACCACCGTCAGCCAGCAGGTGAGCATGCGCTTCCCGCAGCTCTCCAGCTACGCCGCATTTAAGCTTCCGGATAATGCGCCGGTTGATGAGCTGCTGCAGGGCGAAACGGTGGCGATCGCCGCCGAGAAGGACGGTATTCTGATCTCCGCCACCCAGGTGCAGACGGCGGGCGTGCTGGACGACGTCTACGCGCAGCCGGCGGAGGCCCTTAGCTACGGGGCGCAGGTGAGCGACGGTGGGGTTAATTTCCGCCTGTGGGCGCCGACCGCGCAGCAGGTCGATCTGGTGCTGTATAGCGCCGATAAAAAGGTGCTCGCCAGCCATCCGATGACCCGCGACGCGGCCTCGGGCGCCTGGGCATGGCAGGGCGGAAGCGATCTGAAGGGGGCCTTCTACCGCTATGCGCTGACGGTTTACCACCCGCAGTCGCGCAAGGTTGAACAGTACGAGGTGACCGACCCGTACGCCCATAGCCTCTCCACCAACTCGGAGTACAGCCAGGTTGTCGATCTAAACGACAGCGCGCTCAAGCCCGACGGCTGGGATAGCCTGGCGATGCCTCACGCGCAGAAAACCAAAGCCGATCTGGCGAAGATGACCATCCATGAATCGCATATTCGCGACCTTTCTGCCTGGGACAGCACCGTTCCGGCCGAGCTGCGCGGTAAGTATCTGGCGCTCACCGCTCAGGACAGCAACATGGTGCAGCACCTGAAAAAGCTCTCCGCCTCCGGGGTGACCCACGTTGAGCTGCTGCCGGTGTTCGATCTGGCGACGGTCAACGAGTTCAGCGATAAAGTTGCCGACATCCAGCAGCCGTTTAGCCACCTCTGCGAAGTCAACAGCGCGGTGAAGAGCAGCGAATTTGCCGCCTACTGCGCCAGCGGTTCGACGGTGGAAGAGGTGCTTAATCAGCTCAAGCAAAGCGATGGCCAGGATAACCCGCAGGTTCAGGCGCTGAATAGCCTGGTGGCGCAAACCGATTCCTACAACTGGGGCTACGATCCGTTCCACTACACGGTGCCGGAAGGCTCTTACGCCACGAACCCGGAAGGAACCGCGCGGATCAAAGAGTTCCGTACCATGATCCAGGCGATTAAGCAGGATCTGGGAATGAACGTGATCATGGACGTGGTGTACAACCACACCAACGCCGCCGGGCCAACTGACCGGACTTCGGTGCTGGATAAAATCGTCCCCTGGTACTATCAACGTCTGAACGAAACCACCGGAAGCGTGGAATCGGCAACCTGCTGCTCGGACTCCGCGCCGGAGCATCGGATGTTCGCCAAGCTTATCGCCGACTCGCTGGCGGTATGGACCACCGATTACAAAATTGACGGCTTCCGTTTCGACCTGATGGGCTATCACCCGAAAGCGCAGATCCTCTCGGCGTGGGAGCGGATGAAGAGCTTAAATCCGGATATCTACTTCTTCGGCGAAGGCTGGGACTCCGGGCAGAGCGACCGTTTCGAAATCGCTTCGCAGATCAATCTCAAAGGTAGCGGGATCGGCACCTTCTCCGATCGTCTGCGCGACTCGGTGCGCGGCGGCGGTCCGTTTGACTCCGGCGATGCGCTGCGTCAGAACCAGGGGATCGGCAGCGGCGCCGGCGTATTGCCTAACGAGCTCACCAGCCAGAACGAAGATACGGTGCGCCACCTTGCCGATCTGACGCGTCTGGGCATGGCCGGTAACCTCGCCGACTTTGTGATGATCGATAAAGACGGCGCGGTGAAAAAGGGCAGCGAGATCGACTACAACGGCGCGCCGGGGGGCTATGCGGCTGACCCGACGGAGGTTGTTAACTACGTTTCGAAGCACGATAACCAGACGCTGTGGGACATGATCAGCTACAAAGCCGCGCAGGAGGCCGACCTCAATACCCGCGTGCGGATGCAGGCGGTATCGCTGGCGACGGTAATGCTGGGCCAGGGGATCGCCTTCGATCAGCAGGGTTCGGAGCTGCTGCGCTCTAAATCCTTCACCCGCGACTCCTATGATTCCGGCGACTGGTTTAACCGCGTCGATTACGCCATGCAGGACAACAACTTTAACGTCGGGATGCCGCGCAGCAGCGATGACGGCAGCAACTACGATCTGATTTCCCGCGTTAAGGAGATGGTGGCGACTCCCGGCGAGCCGGAGCTGCAGCAGATGACCGCGTTCTACCAGGAGCTGACCCAGCTGCGTAAATCATCCCCGCTCTTCACCTTAGGTGACGGCAGCGCGGTGATGAAGCGCGTCGATTTCCGCAATACCGGCGCCGATTCGCTGGCTGGCCTGCTGATCATGACCATCGATGACGGCGTCCAGGCGGGCGCAAGCCTCGACGGCCGGGTGGATGGCCTGGTCGTGGCGATCAACGCGGCGCCTGAGAGCCGGACCCTCCATGATTTCAATGGTGAAAACCTGCAGCTGAGCGCCATTCAGCAGGCGGCGGGAGAGGGGTCGCTGGCGAACGGCGTCGAGATCGCTGCCGATGGCGCGATTACGCTGCCGGCCTGGTCCGTGGCGGTGCTGGAAAAACCGCAGGGCGATGCGCAGGGCGCTGGCCTGCCGGTAAGCAGCAAATAAAGCATCTCTTTAGCTGACCTGCATTCACGGGGTCAGGCAGCCCGGCGCTCGGCGTCGGGCTGCGATTCTTTCGCTATCAGGAGAAAGGGTGTGATGATTCGCCATGATGAAGAGTGCCCGATGCCCGCGGTGAGCGTCCGGGAGGCGGGATCGCCGGTGATGGTTGGTACAATGGTGCAGGTTCCCTGGCTTACCGTTCCGCTCTACGCCGCGCTATTTATCGCGCTGGGCTGGTTTGGCGGCGAGCAGTGGCGAAACGCGCCGGTCGCGCAAAAGCCGCTGGTGCCGGTGGCGCATGCGGCGCTGGTGCCGCTTAGCCAGCCTGCACCGCAGCAGGCGGCCTCCGTACCGGTATCTGCTCCGACAAAGCAAAAGGCGCAGGCCAGCGTCGAGGAGGAGAGCCCGCAGGAGGAGGATTATTTACCGGCATTACGCTACAGCGCGCATATCTACGCCTCGAGCGAGGATAAGCGCACGATTGTGATCAACGGTCAAAGCTGGCAGGAGGGGCAATCGCCGCTGCCGAATCTGGTGATTGAGCAGATTCAGCAGGATTTAACCGTGTTTAGCTTTAAGGGCAATACGTTTACTCTGGCGGCGCTGGATGACTGGCCGGGAGGTATTATTGCGGATAGTCCGCAGGGGCAATAAATTAGGCGCCAATAAAACGCAAAATAAGCGGCTGCGACATTTTATGCGCGATCTAAGCCGGCAATAAAGGGCGCCAGCTGGCGATTAAACTGACTGCATTTGGTTGTTTCCGGAGTGCTGTCCCGCTGCAGCTGTTGATACATCTGCGCGCTGCGCTGAGCCAGGGTTGCGTAATCGATATTTCCCCATCCTCTTTTTTTTCCGACATTCCACGCGGCCTGGGTGAGGGCTTCATCTGCGGGCAGATCGCTGCGATTGCATTTGTTCTTCAGATAGCGGGCGCCTGCGGCCACCGACGAGAGCTGCTCAAGCTGCGCCTCGCTGCTGACGCCAGGGCTTAACGTTGAGGAGCGATTCTGCTGACACCCTGAAAGCACGGCGATCATGATAAGCGGAAATATAACGAAAGTTCGCATAATATTAAGCTGGAATGGTTAACTGAAGGCTAGTTTAACAAATATTTCCCCGCTGTCATCAGTAAATATTATTATATATAGTTAAGCGCCTCTCACTTTTATCCACGGATGGTTTAAGATTTACCTTTACTTACGAGAAAAATATTTATTGTCACAGTCCTAATATAATATTTCGTGCGCCGGGAAGTTTTCATTTTTATCCGCAGCGCGGGGGCCGAAAAGCGTGAAGCGCACGGGGCGGCGGGGCGCATTTTTTATGCTATTAAAAAACATAATATTTTCCCTTTTGTTACGCTTTGGCGGGGTAAAATGCTGGTTAAGCATATCCTGGTTTAGTGCTATCCTGTGTTCCCTGGACGATTAGTTCTATGTCCCAAAATTCTCTGCAGGTGAAGTATGTAACATGATGATTTATTTTATGATTTTTTTAACTAAACTCATGAGAATCGATCATAGCTGCGCCGTGAGACGCTGACTGCGCGAAGTACAGTCAATAGATGGTCGCCTGCAGGAATAAGACCCCACGGGCGTGAATTTGAGAGATATCTTCTTCCTCTGGCAGGGGGAAGCATTGAGAATCAGGCTTTTACGCCTGAAAGTTGCGGAGAAAAAGCATGGCGGGAGATGACCGCGAGCCTATCGGACGTAAGGGTAAACCCTCGCGTCCGGCAAAACAAAAAGTGACTCGTCGTCGGGTTCGGGACGAGGACTATGACGATGATTACGACGACGATTATGAGGACGAAGAGCCGATGCCGAAGAAAGCGAAAGGCAAAGGTAACAAGCCTCGGCGTAAACGTACCTGGCTGTGGCTGTTGATCAAGCTGGGTATCGTTGTCGCGGTGCTGGTTGCCGCCTATGGCGTCTACCTCGATCAGAAGATCCGCAGCCGCATTGACGGCAAGGTTTGGGAGCTTCCGGCGGCAGTGTATGGCCGGATGGTCAACCTTGAGCCCGATATGCAGGTCAGCAAAAACGAAATGGTGCGCCTGCTGAATGCCACGCAGTATCGTCAGGTGAGTGCGATGACGCGCCCGGGCGAATACACCGTGCAGGCCAACAGCATCGAGATGATTCGCCGTCCGTTTGATTTCCCGGACAGTAAAGAAGGGCAGGTGCGCGCGCGTCTGACCTTTGATGGCGATCGTCTGGAAACGATCGAGAACATGGAGAATAACCGCCAGTTTGGCTTCTTCCGCCTCGATCCGCGGCTGATCACCATGCTGCAGTCGGCCAACGGCGAGCAGCGCCTGTTCGTTAAGCGCAGCGGCTTCCCGGACCTGCTGGTTGATACCCTGCTGGCTACCGAAGACCGCCACTTCTACGAGCATGACGGGATCAGCCTGTACTCGATTGGTCGTGCGGTGCTGGCTAACCTGACGGCGGGGCGCACGGTGCAGGGCGCCAGTACCCTGACCCAGCAGCTGGTGAAAAACCTGTTCCTCTCCAGCGAGCGCTCCTACTGGCGTAAGGCCAACGAAGCCTATATGGCGCTGATCGTTGACGCCCGTTACAGCAAGGATCGGATCCTCGAGCTGTATATGAACGAGGTCTACCTCGGTCAGAGCGGCGATAACGAAATTCGCGGCTTCCCGCTGGCCAGCCTTTACTACTTTGGCCGCCCGGTGGAAGAGCTGAGCCTTGACCAGCAGGCTCTGCTGGTGGGGATGGTAAAAGGCGCATCGATTTACAACCCGTGGCGTAATCCGAAGCTGTCGCTGGAGCGTCGTAACCTGGTTCTGCGTCTGCTGCAGCAGCAGAACGTTATCGACCAGGAGCTGTACGACATGCTGAGCGCCCGTCCTCTGGGCGTGCAGCCGCGCGGCGGCGTCATTTCTCCGCAGCCGGCGTTTATGCAGATGGTGCGTCAGGAGCTGCAGGCGAAGCTGGGCGATAAGGTGAAAGATCTCTCCGGCGTGAAGATCTTTACGACCTTCGATTCCGTGGCGCAGGACGCGGCGGAAAAGGCGGCCACCGAAGGGATCCCGGCGCTGAAGAAGCAGCGTAAGCTGCCGGATCTGGAAACCGCGATGGTGGTCGTTGACCGCTATACCGGCGAGGTGCGGGCTATGGTCGGCGGCGCGGAGCCGCAGTTTGCGGGCTATAACCGCGCGATGCAGGCCCGTCGTTCGATTGGTTCTCTGGCTAAGCCGGCGACCTATCTGACCGCGTTAAGCCAGCCGAACCAGTACCGTCTGAATACCGCCATTGCCGATGCGCCGGTGACGATTCGTCTCTCCAACGGCCAGACCTGGTCCCCGCAGAACGACGATCGTCGCTTTAGCGGCCAGGTGATGCTGGTTGACGCGCTGACGCGTTCGATGAACGTGCCGACGGTCAACCTCGGGATGGCGCTGGGCCTGCCGGCGGTGATCGATACCTGGGTTAAACTGGGGGCGCCGAAAGACCAGCTCAGCCCGGTCCCGGCGATGATCCTCGGGGCGCTGAACCTGACGCCAATTGAAGTGGCGCAGGCGTTCCAGACCATCGCCAGCGGCGGTAACCGCGCGACGCTGTCGGCGCTGCGTTCGGTGATTGCCGAAGATGGCACCGTCCTGTATCAGAGCTATCCGCAGGCTGAGCGGGCGGTTCCTGCGCAGGCCGCATACATGACGCTGTGGACCATGCAGCAGGTTGTGCAGCGCGGCACCGGTCGCCAGCTTGGGGCGAAATATCCGGGCCTGCATCTGGCAGGGAAAACCGGGACCACCAACAACAACGTCGATACGTGGTTCGCCGGTATCGACGGAAGCCAGGTGACGATTACCTGGGTGGGTCGCGATAACAACCAGCCGACGAAGCTATACGGTGCCAGCGGTGCGATGTCGATTTATCAGCGCTATTTGGCTAACCAGACGCCAACGCCGCTGGTGCTGACGGCGCCGGAAGACGTGGTGGATATGGGCGTCGACGGCAGCGGTAACTTCGTCTGCAGCGGCGGGGTGCGTACTCTGCCGGTATGGACTACCGCGCCGGATGCGCTCTGCCGTCAGGGTGAGCAGATCCAGCAGCAGCAGCTTGAGCAGCAGCAGCAGAACAATCCGTTTAATCAGTCCGGTCAGCAGCCTCAGCAGCAGCAGCCGGCGACCCAGCAGCCGCCGAAGCAGGAAAAAAGCGACGGCGTTGCGGGCTGGATTAAGGATATGTTCGGCAGTAATTAACGATCCGCCTGCTTCTGCAGGGCGCCTCGCTGCGGCCTGCAAGCCGCGCGAATAGGTTGTTACAAGATTAGCCCTCTGATACTTCAGTATTAGAGGGCTTTTTCATTTCTGTAGATTACTTAACAGTCACTTAACCCCACAATTACCGTCTGGTTATTTATTCAGCCTTTGGCATCTCAGCAGGGGCATATCGCTTGCCTTGCATTTCGCGTTTCGCCTATTATGTCAGCCGTCATAATAATAATTCTCGTTTACGTTATCATTCACCTTTATCAGAGATCTACCAATGGCGCGTCCAAAAACTGCTCAGCCAAATCACTCGCTGCGTAAAATCGCAGTCGTAGTAGCCACGGCGGTTAGCGGCATGTCTGTCTATGCACAGGCGGCAGTTGAACCGAAAACAGAAGAAACTATTACCGTTATCGCGGCCCCCGTCAGCCAGGAAAGCGCCTGGGGACCGGCTCCGACTATCGCGGCAAAGCGCTCTGCAACTGCCACCAAAACCGATACCCCGATTGAAAAAACGCCGCAGTCGATCTCCGTGGTGACCCGCCAGGAAATGGACATGAAGCAGCCGACAACGGTGAAAGAAGCGCTGGCCTATACGCCGGGCGTTTTCTCCACTCGCGGCAGCTCAACGACCTATGACGTGGTGACAATTCGCGGCTTTACGACCTCGACAACGGTGAACACCAACCAGTATCTGGATGGCATGAAGCTGCAGGGGAATAACTACTCTGAAGTGTCGATGGACCCCTACTTCCTCGAGCGCGTGGAAGTGATGCGCGGACCAACCTCCGTGCTGTACGGCAACAGCAACCCTGGCGGCATCGTCAGCATGGTCAGCAAGCGCCCGACGACCGAGCCGCTGAAAGAAGTTCAGTTCAAAATGGGTACCGATAACCTGTGGCAGACGGGGTTCGATTTTAGCGATGCGATTGATGATAACGGCGTATGGTCCTATCGCCTGACCGGCCTGGGCCGCAGCCAGGACGCGCAGCAGCAGATGGCGAAATCGACCCGCTACGCGGTGGCGCCCTCCTTTAGCTGGCGTCCGGATGATAAAACCGACTTCACCTTCCTGAGCAACTTCCAGAACGATCCGTATGCGGGCTACTACGGCTGGCTTCCGCGCGAAGGGACCGTGGTGCCGTACTACGACGCTAACGGTAACGCGCACAAGCTGCCGACCGATTTCAACGAAGGCGAGCCGAGCAACAAGATGTCGCGCCGCCAGCAGATGGTGGGCTACAGCTTCTCACACCAGTTTGACGAGACCTTTACCGTTCGTCAGAACCTGCGCTACGCCGACGTCAATACGCTCTATCGCTCCGTTTACGGCAACGGCTACACGGCGCCGGGACAGATCAACCGCGCCTACGTGCGCTCTGATGAGCATCTCAACACCTTCACCGTTGATACCCAGCTGCAGTCCGACTTTGCTACCGGCGCGGTGGACCATAAGCTGCTGACCGGCGTGGACTATTCGCGCATGCGCAACGACGTCAATGCCGACTACGGTTCTGCGGATCCGATCGGCATGTCCAATCCGCAGTACGGTAATCCAAACGTCTCGGTGTACTTCCCGTACGCGGTGCTCAACCGGATGGAGCAGACCGGCCTCTATGCCCAGGATCAGATGGAGTGGGATAAGTGGGTGATGACGCTGGGCGGACGCTATGACTACGCCACGACCTCTACGCTGACGCGCGCCACTAACGTTCTGGCCGAAAATCACGACCAGCAGTTTACCTGGCGCGGTGGTATTAACTATCTGTTCGACAACGGTATCTCTCCATACTTCAGCTACAGCCAGTCGTTTGAGCCGGTTTCAGGCTCGGGCCTCGACGGCAAACCGTTCGATCCGTCGCGCGGCGAGCAGTATGAAGCGGGCGTGAAATACGTCCCGAAAGATATGCCGGTAGTGGTGACCGCGGCGGTGTACCAGCTGACCAAGGATAAAAACCTGACGGCAGATCCGCGCAACCCGACGTTTAGCATTCAAACCGGCGAGATCCGCGCGCGCGGCCTGGAGCTGGAGGCGAAAGCGGCGGTGAACGCCAATATCAACCTCACCGCAGCCTATACCTACACCGATGCTGAGTACCAGCACGACACCGTATTTAACGGCAAACGTCCGGCGGAAGTTCCGCGCAATATGGCGTCGCTGTGGGCGGATTACACCTTCCACGAAACCGCGCTGAGCGGCCTGACGGTCGGCGCCGGCGCGCGCTACGTTGGCTCTACGGTCAGCTACTACAAAAACGATACCGCCGATGCGAAGCAGAATGACTCCTTCGGCGTCGCGGGCTACGCGTTGATGGATGCGACGGTGAAATACGATCTGGCGCGCTTTGGTTTACCGGGCTCGTCGGTGGGTATCAACGTCAATAACCTGTTCGATCGTGAGTACGTTTCCAGCTGCTATAGCGAATATGCGTGCTACTGGGGCGCAGGTCGTCAGGTCATTGCGACCGGAACCTTCCGTTTCTAATCACTCACCGGGCGCGGTTCGCCGCGCCGTTAAACAAGTTGGCCGCTATGCAGGAAAACACACCGCAATCCGATACCACGTTTTCGTTGAATCGCGTGACCTTTCGCGTGCCTGGTCGTACGCTGCTGCATCCGCTTTCGTTAACCTTCCCGGCAGGAAAAGTGACCGGCCTGATTGGTCATAACGGCTCCGGCAAATCGACGCTGTTGAAAATGCTCGGCCGCCATCAGCCGCCGTCAGAGGGCGAGGTGCTGCTCGACGGCCAGCCTCTCGATAGCTGGAGCAGCAAGGCGTTTGCCCGGAAGGTGGCCTATCTGCCGCAGCAGCTGCCCGCGGCGGAGGGGATGACGGTGCGCGAGCTGGTGGCGATTGGACGCTATCCGTGGCACGGGGCGCTGGGGCGCTTTGGCGCGACGGACCGGCAGAAGGTTGAGGAGGCGATTACGCTGGTCGGGCTGAAACCGTTGGCGCATCGGCTGGTCGATAGCCTCTCCGGCGGCGAGCGCCAGCGCGCGTGGATTGCCATGCTGGTGGCCCAGGACAGCCGCTGTCTGCTGCTGGATGAGCCCACCTCGGCGCTGGATATTGCTCACCAGGTTGACGTGCTGGCGCTGGTGCATCGCCTAAGCCAGCAGCGCGGCCTGACGGTGATTGCCGTGCTGCACGACATCAATATGGCGGCCCGCTACTGCGACTATCTGGTGGCCCTTCGCGGCGGCGAGATGATTGCTCAGGGCACGTCGACTGAGCTGATGCGTAGCGAAACGCTGGAACAAATTTACGGCATCCCGATGGGAATTCTGCCGCATCCGGCGGGCAGTGCGCCGGTAAGCTTCGTCTATTAATGGAAAAAAACAACGTGATCACCCGTCGACGTTTACTGACGGCGATGGCGCTATCGCCGCTGCTGTGGCAGATGCGCGGCGCGCGGGCGGCGACCGTCGATCCGCAGCGCATCGTGGCGCTGGAGTGGCTGCCGGTCGAGCTGCTGCTGGCGCTGGGCGTCGTGCCGTACGGCGTCGCCGATATCCCGAACTATCGTCTGTGGGTGAATGAACCGGCGCTGCCTGACTCGGTCATTGACGTCGGGCTGCGCACGGAACCCAATCTTGAACTGCTGACGCAGATGAACCCTTCATATATCGTCTGGTCGGCAGGCTACGGCCCGTCGTCAGAGAAGCTGGCGCGTATTGCGCCGGGGCGCGGATTTACCTTCAGCGACGGCAAGCGGCCGCTGATGATGGCGCAGCAGTCGCTCAACGAGATGGCCGAGCTTATCGGCAAGCAGCAGGCCGCGAAGCGCCATCTGGCAGAGTTCGACGCGCTGATGGACGAACTGCGCCCGCGCTTCGCCCACCGCGGCGATCGGCCGCTGCTGATGATTAGCCTGCTCGACCCGCGCCACGTCCTGGTTTTCGGTGATAACTGCCTGTTTCAGGAAATCCTCGAGCGCTTTGGTATCAAAAACGCCTGGCGCGGGGAGAGCACCTTCTGGGGCAGCGTGACCGTCGGCATCGACCGGCTGGCGGCCTATAAGGATGTGGACGTGATCTGCTTCGACCACGGCAACGATAGCGAAATGGCGCAGCTGATGCGCTCCCCGCTGTGGCGGGCGATGCCGTTTGTCCGCGAAGGGCGCTTCCAGCGCGTTCCGGCGGTGTGGTTTTACGGCGCCACGCTCTCGGCGATGCACTTTGCCCGCGTGCTGGCTGACGCGCAGGGAGGCCCGGCGTGAGATCGCGAATTTCTCCTCTGGCGGCTCTGCTGCTGGCCATACTGCTGATTGCCGCCTTCGCGCTCAGCCTCTTTAATCTGCGCACCGCGCTGCCGCAGAACGAGTGGCGACAGGCGCTGTGGCAGCCTGATATCGATAGTATTGCCCAGATGCTGTTTCACTACAGCCTGCTGCCGAGGCTGGCGGTATCGCTGCTGGTGGGCGCGGGCCTGGGGTTGGTCGGCGTCCTGTTCCAGCAGGTGCTGCGCAACCCGCTGGCGGAGCCGACGACTCTTGGCGTCGCCACCGGCGCCCAGCTGGGGATGACGGTTACCGCGCTGTGGGCGATCCCCGGCGTGCTGGCATCGCAGTTCGCCGCCCTGGCGGGCGCGTGCCTGGTCGGTGCGCTGGTGTTTGGCGTCTCCTGGGGCAAAAGACTCTCGCCGGTGACCCTGATCCTCGCCGGCCTGGTCGTCAGCCTTTACTGCGGGGCGCTCAATCAGCTGATGGTCATTTTCCATCACGACCAGCTGCAGAGCATGTTCCTGTGGAGCACCGGCACCCTGACGCAAACCGACTGGAGCGTAGCGCAGCGGCTGTGGCCGCAGCTGCTCGGTGGCGCGATGCTCACGCTGCTGCTGCTGCGGCCTCTCACCCTGATGGGGCTGGACGACGGCGTGGCGCGCAACCTCGGCCTGGCGCTCTCCCTGGCACGCCTCGGGGCGCTCTCCCTGGCGATTGTTCTCAGCGCGATGCTGGTGAATGCGGTGGGGATTATCGGCTTTATCGGCCTGTTTGCCCCGCTGCTGGCAAAAATGCTCGGCGCCCGCCGCCTGCTCTCGCGCCTGCTGCTGGCGGCGCTGATTGGCGCGCTGATCCTCTGGCTCTCCGATCAAATCATTCTGTGGCTTGCCCGTGTCTGGATGGAGGTGTCAACCGGATCGGTGACCGCGCTGGTCGGCGCGCCGCTGCTGCTGTGGCTGCTGCCGCGCCTGCGCAGTATTAGCGCCCCGGTGATGAACGCCGGCGATAAGGTGCTGGCGGAGCGGCAGAACGTGCTGTGGTTCGCCCTCGGCGGGCTGGTCATTCTGCTGCTGGCGGTGATTGCGGCGCTGGCCTTTGGCCGCGATGCGCAGAGCTGGCACTGGGCCAGCGGTACGCTGCTGGATCAGCTGATGCCGTGGCGCTGGCCGCGGATCCTGGCGGCCCTGTTTGCCGGTGTGATGCTGGCGGTGGCGGGCTGCATTATTCAGCGCCTGACCGGTAACCCGATGGCCAGCCCTGAAGTGTTGGGGATCAGCTCCGGCGCGGCGTTTGGCGTGGTCGTGATGCTGTTCTTTGTCCCCGGCAACGCCTTTGGCTGGCTGCTGCCTGCCGGCAGCCTCGGCGCGGCGGCGACGCTGCTGGTGATTCTGGTTGCTGCCGGACGCGGCGGCTTTTCGCCGCATCGGATGCTGCTGGCGGGCATGGCGTTGAGCACCGCTTTCACCATGCTGCTGATGATGCTGCAGGCCAGCGGCGATCCGCGGATGGCGCAGATTCTGACGTGGATCTCCGGCTCAACCTACGGCGCGACGCCGGAGATGGTGGCGTACAGCGGCTGTGCGATGCTGGTACTGTTGGCCCTGGCGCCGCTGTGCCGCCGCTGGCTGACGATCCTGCCGCTCGGCGGCGAGGCGGCGCGCGCGGTAGGGGTTGCGCTGACGCCGTCGCGCATCGGCCTGCTGCTGCTGGCCGCCTGCCTGACGGCCACGGCAACGCTGACCATCGGCCCGTTAAGCTTTGTCGGTCTGATGGCGCCGCATATTGCGCGCATGATGGGGTTCCGCCGCACGATACCGCATATGGTGATGTCCGGGCTGATTGGCGGCCTGCTGCTGGTGTTTGCCGACTGGTGCGGGCGGATGATCATGTTCCCGTATCAGATCCCGGCAGGTCTGCTGTCGACCTTTATCGGCGCGCCGTACTTTATCTATTTGCTGAGGAAGCAGAGCCGCTAGCTTATCGCGGCGAAGGGGCGTTATTCCGGGCGAGGCGTGATGCTCGCCCGGAAGTGCGTGGTCTACAGTTTGGCGAACGCGCGCCGCGCGGCGGCGATGGTATTGTTGATATCGTCTTCGCTGTGGGCAACGGACATAAATCCGGCTTCAAACGCCGAAGGCGCCAGATACACGCCCTCTTCCAGCATCAGGTGGAAGAAGCGCTTGAAGCGCTCAACGTCGCACTTCACCACGTCCTGATAGCAGGTGACGCTTTCGGCGTCGGTAAAGAAGAGGCCGAACATGCCGCCAACGTTATTCACCACCAGCGGAATGCCCGCGTCGCGCGCGGCGTCCAGCAGCCCCTGGGCCAGCTGGTTGGTTAAATCCGTCAGCGTTTCGTGAACTCCCGGCTGCGCCACTTCGGTTAAGCAGGCGAAGCCCGCCGCCATGGCGATCGGGTTGCCGGACAGGGTGCCCGCCTGATAGACCGGGCCGGTCGGCGCCAGCGCATCCATCACCTCACGACGGCCGCCGAAGGCGCCCACCGGCATGCCGCCGCCGATGATTTTGCCCAGGCAGGTCAGATCAGGGACCACATCGTAGTACGACTGGGCGCCCGCCAGGGCAACGCGGAAGCCGGTCATCACTTCGTCAATAATCAGCAGGGCGCCAAATTCGTCGCACAGCGCGCGCAGGCCAGGCAGGAACTCCGGCTGCGGCGGGATGCAGTTCATATTGCCCGCCACCGGCTCAACGATAATGCAGGCAACCTCCTGCGGATACTGCTCGAATGCGGCGCGGACCGACGCCAGGTCGTTATAGGTGCAGGTCAGGGTGTGTTTGGCGAAATCGGCCGGCACGCCCGGGGAGTTCGGCTGGCCGAGGGTCAGGGCGCCGGAGCCCGCTTTGACCAGCAGGCAGTCGGCGTGACCGTGGTAGCAGCCTTCAAATTTGATGATTTTATCGCGGCCGGTAAACCCGCGCGCCAGGCGAATGGCGCTCATGGTGGCCTCGGTGCCGGAGTTAACCATCCGCACCATATCCATCGTCGGCACCAGCTCCGTTACCAGCGCCGCCATTTTTACTTCCATTTCCGTCGGTGCGCCGAAGCTCAGGCCGCGCTGCGCCGCTTCAATGACCGCATTACGAATGGCCGGGTGGTTGTGACCGAGTACCATCGGGCCCCAGGAACCGACATAATCGATATAGGCTTTACCGTCGACGTCGTACAGATAGGCGCCGTCCGCACGTTCGATAAACAGCGGCGTGCCGCCAACGCCGTTAAAGGCTCGTACCGGCGAGTTAACGCCGCCGGGGATAAGCTCACGTGCAGCGCTAAAGAGAGTTTCAGATTTGCTCATTGCCTGGTTCCTGATTCGTGAAAAATGTTTTGCTGGTTATTCTAAGTTATTCCAGGATAGTTATGAAATTTTTGCCCAATTGAAACAAAGCGCCAGCGGTGAATTTTTTCCGCGACGGAGGGCGTCCTGGCAGTTAAAATGCCCTCTGTACTATTTGTATGACTATTAACCGACGAGAGTATGAAAGCAGAAGCCTCCTCTTTTGAAGCAAAACAAATCGTGCGCCTGCGTCGCGGCGACGTCGTTCGCCGCCTGGTTCAGCGGGATAAAACGCCGCTGGCGGTGCTGTTAATGGCCGCCGTCGTCGGAACCCTGGCCGGGCTGGTGGGCGTCGCTTTTGAAAAAAGCGTCAACTGGGTGCAGAACCAGCGTATCGAAACCCTGCTGCAGGTGGCGGACTACCGTTTCCTGGTCTGGCCGCTGGCCTTTATCACCTCCGCGCTGCTGGCGATGGTCGGCTACTTCCTGGTGCGTCGCTTTGCGCCGGAGGCGGGCGGCTCCGGGATCCCGGAAATCGAAGGGGCGCTGGAAGAGCTGCGGCCGGTTCGCTGGTGGCGGGTGCTGCCGGTGAAGTTTATCGGCGGGATGGGAACCCTGGGCGCCGGCATGGTGCTGGGCCGTGAAGGGCCGATGGTGCAGCTCGGCGGGAATCTTGGGCGTATGGTGGTGGACGTATTCCGCATGCGCAGCCCCGAAGCGCGGCATACGCTGCTGGCAACCGGCGCCGCTGCGGGCCTCTCCGCCGCGTTCAATGCGCCGCTGGCGGGGATCCTGTTTATTATTGAAGAGATGCGCCCGCAGTTCCGCTACAACCTGATCTCTATTAAGGCCGTGTTTACCGGCGTGATTATGTCGAGCATCGTATTTCGCATATTTAACGGTGAAGGGGCGATTATCGAGGTCGGTAGGCTGAGCAATGCGCCGGTCAACACCCTGTGGCTGTATCTGATTCTGGGGATGATTTTCGGCGCGATTGGCCCGCTTTTTAACACCCTGGTGCTGCGTACCCAGGATATGTTCCAGCGTCTTCACGGCGGCGATCTCAAAAAGTGGGTGCTGATTGGCGGCCTGATTGGCGGTAGCTGCGGTATTCTCGGGCTGATCCAGCCTGCGGCTGCCGGGGGCGGGTTTAACCTCATTCCGATTGCCGCGGCGGGTAACTTCTCCGTTGGCCTGCTGCTGTTTATTTTTATCGCCAGGGTGATTACCACGCTGCTGTGCTTCTCCTCCGGCGCGCCCGGCGGGATTTTTGCGCCGATGCTGGCGCTGGGAACCCTGCTGGGAACGGCATTCGGCATGGCGGCGACGCCGCTGTTTCCGGGCTATCATCTCGATCCGGGCACCTTTGCCATCGCCGGAATGGGCGCGCTGCTCGCCGCCTCGGTGCGCGCGCCGCTGACCGGAATTGTGCTGGTGCTGGAGATGACCGATAACTATCAGCTCATTTTGCCAATGATTATTACCTGCCTCGGCGCAACACTACTGGCTCAATTTCTCGGGGGTAAACCCTTGTATTCAACTATCCTTGAACGAACGCTGGCGAAACAGGCCGCTGAGAAGGAGGCAAAAGCGCGTGCGGTTGCCGGGGAGAATACTTGAACGATTTACCAGGGTATTAGATAATGGCTCAAAAGGTCCGGTTATTCTTTAAGCGGATCGGCAGTATTAATGGGAGCATAAAATGAGTGATGATGTCGTGTTGCCGCTGGAGTTTACCGAAGCCGCAGCCAAAAAAGTAAAATTCCTGATTTCTGATGAAGACAACCCGAACCTGAAGCTGCGCGTTTATATCACCGGCGGCGGCTGCAGCGGTTTCCAGTACGGCTTCACCTTCGACGATCAGGTTAACGAAGGGGATATGACCATCGAGAAACAGGGCGTTGGCCTGGTGGTTGACCCAATGAGCCTGCAGTATCTGGTCGGCGGCGCCGTCGATTACACCGAAGGCCTCGAAGGCTCACGTTTTATCGTGACCAACCCGAATGCGAAAAGCACCTGCGGTTGCGGATCTTCGTTTAGCGTTTGATTCGATCCCGCCGAAGTGGGGCCCATGGACGGGCCGCGCAGCCGGCACCTCTTCCCCGACTGCGGCCGGTTTACGCCACAAGCCCGCGTTCTAACGTCCGTTATCATCCAGCGCAAACGTCGGCAGCTTCAGGTGCCAGCGGATTGCCGCCAGCCGAATGACCAGCGTCACGGCCATCCCCATCATCGCCGAATTTTGCAGCGATACGTGAAACGTATCGTAGGCCGTTGCGTGCACGATACCGCCGACAATGCAGGCCGTGGCATAGATTTCGGTACGTAAAATCATCGGGATTTCACGCGCCAGCACGTCGCGAATAATGCCGCCGCCGACGCCGGTCACCACCCCCATGCAGACCGCGACCAGCGGACCGCTGTGGGCAATAAAGGCTTTATTGACGCCGATGCCGACAAAGACCGCCAGGCCGACGGCGTCGAGCACCGGCAGTATCCATTTTGGCAGCCGGCGCGGCTGGCGTACCAGCAGGATAGTCAGCATGCTGGTCACCATGGCCACCACCAGGTCCGTTGGGTCTTTAACCCAGAACACCGGGCCGTTGGCGAGCGCCATATCGCGGATCGTCCCGCCGCCCACGGCGGTCACTACCCCCAGCACCAGCACGCCGAAAGGGTCCATCCGCAGTTTGCCGGCCAGCAACACGCCGGAGATCGCAAATACGGCGGTGCCAATAATATCCAGCCAATAGACAAGCATCGTCAGTTCCCGCTTAGCGCCTGGTTAACAGGCGATTATTTTACCTGCTCGAGCGCAGTACAGAGTTGTTTTGCGGCGAGGATAATACGTGGGCTCGCGCGTTCAAACCAGTCGCTATGCAGCGCAATCAGCGAAATTTTTAACTGATTATGCCAGTAGCGTTCGACTTCGGGAATTTTGCGGGCATCGCCGGTGATGACAATGGCCTGCGGCTGCCTGGCGAGAACCTGCTCGCGGCTGACCTGGGGCCAGGGTGCTTTACTGGCAGCGAAAATATTCTCGCCGCCGCACAGCGTCAGGATCTGATCCTGAATCGATCCCTGGCTGCTGGTAAAAAGAGGGTTGCTGCCGAACTGGAGAAAGACGCGCTTCTTCGCAAGGTGGGAGTAGCGGGCCTTTAGCGCGCTATAGTCGTCCTGCATCTGCTGCGCCGCCTGACGGGCCTTTTCCGGCTGAGGGCTCCACTGCGCCAGCTGCCGCAGGGTGGTGATAATCTCTTCGATGGTGGCGGTATCGACCCAGATGACCTTGATACCGAGGGAGCTTAGCTGATTAACCTGCCGCTCGGCGTTGCCTCCGCGCCACGCCAGGACCAGGTCGGGCCTGAGGGCGACAATGCGCTCCAGGTTCATCCCCTGCCAGCTGGAAACCTGCTCGATGCCGGCGGCTTCCGGCGGGTAGTCGGAATAGCTGCTGACGCCAACCGGCGTGATGCCTGCCGCAAACGCCAGCTCGGTATTGGCCGGGGATAGCGTAATCACCCGCGGCGCGGCAAAGAGCCACGCCGGGGCCAGCAGCAGCAGGGCGGCAAGCGCCTGTTTTAGCGATTTAGCCACGCGTCAGGTTCTGCACCAGATTTTCCACCATCAGGGTGGACTGCCTGGCGGCAACGGCGAGGAACTCGTCGAAGCTCAGATGGGACTGCTGATCGGCAACGTCGGAGATGGCGCGAACCACCACGAACGGGACGCCGAAGTTATAGCAGACGTGCGCGATGGCAGCGGCTTCCATTTCGACCGCTACGGCCTGCGGGAAGTTATGGCGGATTTTCGCCAGCCCGACGGAGCCGTTGATGAACGCGTCGCCGCTGACGATCAGACCGCGTACCGCGTTAAGATTCAGCGCTTCAATGCTGCTTTGCGCGGCGGCAATCAGCTTATCGTCGGCTTTGAAGCCCGCCGGGCAGCCCGGCAGCTGGCCGTATTCGTAGCCGAATGCGGTCACGTCGGCGTCGTGGTAGCGGGCTTCGTCGGAGATAACGATATCACCGACTTTTAGCGTTGGCTCAAGACCGCCCGCGGAGCCGGTGTTGATAATCACGTCCGGCTTGCAGACTTCCAGCAGCAGCGCCGCGCCCATCGCCGCGGCAACTTTACCGATCCCCGATTTCAACAGGGCGACGTCGGTACCGTGAAGCTGGCCGGTATAGATTTCGCTGCCGCCAAGGGTGATAGTCTGGCGGTTTTCGATTTTGTCGCGCAGAAGGGTAACTTCTTCTTCCATGGCGCCAATAATGCCGATTTTCATAGATTTACTCGCGATGTGTCAGGTTTAGTTGCATAGTCTATCATGCACTCAAAGGGAAACGTTATTGCTCGCGAGCGGGAGAGGCTATGGCAAAGATTGATTTTCGCAACAAGATTAACTGGCGCCGACGCTATCGCTCGCCGCAGGGTGTCGAAACGGAACGTGAAATCCTGCGTATTTTCGAAAGCGATCGCGGGCGCATTATTAACTCCCCGGCCATCCGCCGTTTACAGCAGAAAACCCAGGTCTTTCCGCTGGAGCGCAACGCGGCGGTGCGCACCCGACTTACCCACTCTCTCGAAGTGCAGCAGGTTGGACGCTACATCGCCAAAGAGGTTCTGAGCCGGCTGAAGGAGCAGCAGCTGCTGACGGCCTACGGCCTGGATGAGCTCGGCGGGCCGTTTGAGAGCATTGTCGAGATGGCGTGCCTGATGCACGACATCGGCAACCCGCCGTTTGGCCATTTTGGCGAGGCGGCAATCAATGACTGGTTTAGCCAGCGCCTCGCGCCGGACGATGCGGCTAACGAAGCGCTGCCCAACGATCGCTGCACGGTTGAGGTGCTGCGCCTGCGGCCGGGTGAGGCGTCGCTGAACGCGCTGCGCAGTAAGATCCGCCAGGATCTGTGCTGGTTTGAGGGCAACGCGCAGGGGATTCGTTTAGTGCATACGCTAATGCGAATGAATCTTACCTGGGCGCAGGTTGGCTGTATTCTTAAATATACTCGCCCGGCCTGGTGGCGCGGTGACGCGCCTGCCAGTCACAGCTATTTAATGAAGAAACCTGGTTATTATTTAGCCGAAGAAGGCTATATTGCGAGGTTACGTAAAGAACTGGATCTGGCTCCTTACAATCGCTTTCCTTTAACATGGATTATGGAAGCGGCGGACGATATCTCATATTGCGTCGCCGATCTTGAAGATGCGGTAGAAAAACGAATTTTCAGCGTAGAGCAACTCTATCAGCATCTGTACGACGCGTGGGGGCAGCATGAAAAAGGTTCGTTATTTTCCCTGGTGGTAGAAAATGCGTGGGAAAAATCACGTTCTAATTCCCTAAGCCGGAGTACAGAAGATCAGTTCTTTATGTATTTACGGGTGAATACGCTGAATAAACTGGTGCCGTATGCGGCCCGACGCTTTATAGATAACATCGCGAAGATTTTTACCGGTGATTTTAATCACGCGCTGCTTGAGGATGATAGCGACTGCAGTCAGCTGCTGGAGCTATATAAAAACGTGGCGATAAAACATGTGTTTAGCCATCCGGATGTAGAGCAGCTGGAATTGCAGGGCTATCGTGTTATTAGCGGTCTGTTAGATATCTATAAGCCGCTGCTGAAATTGTCGCTGGAGGAGTTCAGCTTATTAGTCGAAAAAGAGAGAGTGAGAAGCCTGCCTATCGCTTCGCGGCTATTTCAGAAACTTTCCACACGACATCGGCTGGCCTACGTGGAGGCGGTAAACAAAATTCCGGCAGATTCCGCAGAGTTTCCGCTGATGGAATACTATTATCGCTGCCGCCTGATCCAGGACTATATTAGCGGGATGACGGACTTGTATGCATGGGATGAATATCGGCGGCTGATGGCGGTAGAATAGGTACAGGTTTTGTAAAGACGGACAATAATTTTTTACTTTTTGGCAGTGCTTAATTCCGGAACTTAGCGCGATAAAATGACTCTGATAGTCACTTACATAGCAATTCTGCGTTATCTAAAATCGAGATTGAGACATATGAAAAAAACCACGTTAGCAATGAGTGCACTGGCTCTGAGTTTAGGTCTGGCGTTATCCCCGCTCTCTGCGAGCGCGGCAGAAACAGCTTCTTCGGCGACTAATGCGCAGCAGATGCCGAGTCTGGCCCCGATGCTGGAAAAAGTCATGCCGTCGGTCGTCAGCATCAACGTTGAAGGCAGCACCACCGTGAACACGCCGCGGATGCCGCGTAACTTCCAGCAGTTCTTCGGCGACAACTCGCCGTTCTGCCAGGACGGTTCACCGTTCCAAAGCTCTCCGTTCTGTCAGGGCGGCGGGCAGGGCGGCGGCGCGCCGGCTGACGGCAGCCAGCAGCAGAAATTTATGGCGCTGGGCTCCGGGGTCATTATTGATGCGGCGAAAGGCTATGTCGTCACCAATAACCACGTTGTGGACAATGCGACGACCATCAAAGTTCAGCTCAGCGACGGGCGCAAGTTTGACGCCAAAGTGGTGGGTAAAGACCCGCGTTCCGATATTGCGCTGATTCAGATTCAGGATCCGAAAAACCTGTCGGCAATCAAGCTGGCTGACTCCGACGCCCTGCGCGTAGGCGACTACACCGTGGCTATCGGTAACCCGTTTGGTCTGGGTGAAACCGTGACCTCCGGTATTGTTTCCGCTCTCGGCCGCAGCGGCCTGAACGTGGAAAACTACGAAAACTTTATCCAGACGGATGCGGCGATTAACCGCGGTAACTCCGGCGGTGCGCTGGTGAACCTGAACGGCGAGCTGATTGGTATCAATACCGCGATCCTCGCGCCGGACGGCGGCAACATCGGCATCGGCTTTGCTATCCCGAGCAACATGGTGAAAAACCTGACCGAGCAGATGGTCAAATATGGTCAGGTGAAACGCGGTGAGCTGGGGATCATGGGGACCGAGCTGAACTCCGAGCTGGCAAAAGCGATGAAGGTTGATGCCCAGCGCGGCGCCTTCGTCAGCCAGGTGATGCCGGGCTCTGCCGCGGCGAAAGCCGGTATCAAGGCCGGGGACGTGATTACCTCGCTGAACGGTAAACCGATTAGCAGCTTTGCCGCACTGCGTGCGCAGGTCGGAACGATGCCTATCGGCAGCAAAGTCGAGCTTGGCCTGGTGCGCGATGGCAAACCGGTCACCGCGACCGTCGAGCTGCAGCAGAGCAACCAGACTCAGGTTGACTCCAGCAGCATCTTCAACGGTATCGAAGGGGCTGAAATGAGCAACAAGGGCCAGGATAAAGGCGTGACGGTCAATAACGTCAAGGCCGGGACCCCTGCGGCACAGATTGGCCTGAAGAAAGGCGATATTATCGTCGGTGCTAACCAGCAGCCGGTGAAAAATATTGCCGACCTGCGCAAAATCTTTGACGCTAAACCGTCGGTGCTGGCGCTGAATATTCAGCGCGGTGATAGCACTATCTACCTGCTGATGCAGTAATCTCTGTCGGTTACATCAGCCCCTTCTCCTCGCCCGAGGGAAGGGGCTTTTTTTATCCTGCACCGCGGCCGAACCGTCATTCTGTGATTCCTTCCACAACTCCATACTTCTCTCCCGTGCTTTGTGCATACGCACAATGCAGCGCTAACCCAACTCTTTTATGCTGGTGCCCTGCTCACGGGAGGGTTACATGGCTGGCTGGCATCTTGATACCAAAATGGCGCAGGATATTGTGGCGCGTACCATGCGCATCATTGATACCAATATCAACGTAATGGATGCCCGTGGGCGCATTATTGGCAGCGGCGATCGTGAGCGTATTGGTGAATTGCACGAAGGCGCGCTGCTGGTTCTCTCGCAGGGACGTATTGTCGATATCGATGATGCGGTGGCCCGCCACCTGCACGGCGTACGCCAGGGGATCAACCTGCCGCTGCGTCTGGAAGGGGAAATCGTCGGCGTCATCGGCCTGACCGGCGAGCCTGAAACGCTGCGCAAGTATGGCGAGCTGGTATGCATGACCGCAGAGATGATGCTGGAGCAGTCCCGGTTGATGCACCTGCTGGCCCAGGACAGCCGCCTGCGTGAAGAGCTGGTGATGAACCTGATTCAGGCGGAAGAGAACACCCCGGCGCTTACCGAATGGGCGCAGCGCCTGGGAATCGACCTGAATCAGCCGCGGGTGGTGGCAATGATTGAGGTCGATAGCGGCCAGCTGGGCGTGGATAGCGCCATGGCGGAACTGCAGCAGCTGCAGACGGCTCTGACCACCCCGGATCGCAATAACCTGGTGGCGATTGTCTCATTAACGGAGATGGTGGTTCTTAAGCCCGCGCTCAACGCCTTTGGCCGCTGGGATGCGGAAGATCACTGCAAACGGGTTGACCAGCTTATCGCCAGAATGAAGGAAAACGGCCAGCTGCGTTTCCGCGTGGCGTTAGGCAACTTCTTTACCGGGCCCGGGAGCATTGCGCGCTCGTATCGTACCGCCCGCACCACCATGATGGTCGGCAAGGAGCGCATGCCGGAGAGCCGGAGCTATTTTTATCAGGATTTGATGCTGCCGGTGCTGCTCGATAGCCTGCGCGGCGGCTGGCAGGCCAACGAGCTGGCCCGTCCGCTGGTTCGCCTGAAGGCGATGGACAATAATGGTCTGCTGCGACGCACGCTGCAGGCCTGGTTTCGCCATAACGTTCAGCCGCTGGCGACCTCAAAGGCGCTGTTTATTCATCGTAATACGCTGGAGTACCGGCTGAATCGTATTTCAGAGCTGACGGGGCTGGACCTGGGCAGTTTTGACGATCGGCTGCTGCTCTATATTGCGCTGCAGCTGGATGAACAGAGGTAGAGGATAATCCCGGATGATGGCGCGAACGCCTTATCCGGGCGGCTGTACACATAGCCCCGACGGGCATCGCCGGCCAGGGAAGGGGAGCAGACTTACTTGTTGCGGGTCAGTTTTTCCAGATCGGCTTCAATTTCGCTGATCTTATGGGTGACCACGCTTTCAAGATGACGCAGATCGTCGAGGATCTTACGTTTCAGATCGACTTCAGTGCGATCGCGCTGGCAGATCTGATCGAGTTCATCGATAACGTAACGCAGGTTGGGACTGATCTCCTGCACCTCTTTATAACCCTGGCCTACGCCATCGGCGACCACGGTCTTACGCTGACGCGGATACTTAAACTTAACGCTCTTGGCGAAGAATTCGCCCTTGTCCTTCTGAAAATAGATTTTCAGAATGTCGTTGTTAGCTTCCTGCCGCAGGCTATAGCGATCGATTTCATCAGGATTGGTAATGCCAAGACTTTTCAGATTATCGTACATAACGGTACCTTTGATATCATCATAACCTTTGAATAATTAACGAAAAAAGCCATCTTCGCCAGCGTCAAATATAAAAAAAGCGGGATATCTCCCGCTTTTTATACTGTTTAGTCGATGGTACGCAGCAGTTCGTTAATGCCGACCTTGCCACGAGTTTTCGCATCAACCTTCTTCACGATCACCGCGCAGTACAGGCTGTACTTGCCATCTTTCGACGGCAGGTTGCCGGAAACCACCACCGAGCCGGCCGGTACGCGACCGTAGAAGACTTCGCCGGTTTCGCGGTCGTAGATTTTGGTGCTCTGGCCGAGGTACACGCCCATCGAGATAACGGAACCCTCTTCGACGATAACGCCTTCGACAACTTCAGAACGCGCGCCGATAAAGCAGTTATCTTCGATGATGGTTGGGTTAGCCTGCAGCGGTTCCAGCACGCCGCCGATACCCACGCCGCCGGAGAGGTGCACGTTTTTACCGATCTGCGCGCAGGAGCCGACGGTAGCCCAGGTATCAACCATGCTGCCTTCGTCAACGTAGGCGCCGATGTTGACGTAGGACGGCATCAGCACGGTGTTGCGGGCAATGAACGCGCCCTGGCGAACGGCCGCCGGCGGAACCACGCGGAAGCCCTCTTTCTGGAAACGCGCTTCATCGTAGTCGGCGAATTTCATCGGTACTTTATCGAAGTAGCGGCTTTCCGCACCGTCGATAACCTGGTTATCGTTAATACGGAAAGAGAGCAGAACCGCTTTCTTCAGCCACTGGTGGGTGACCCACTGGCCATCGATCTTTTCAGCGACACGCAGAGCGCCGGAATCAAGCAGGGAAATGACCTGGTTAACCGCTTCGCGGGTTACGGTATCCACATTTGCCGGCGTGATGTCGGCGCGACGCTCAAAGGCGGACTCAATAACATTCTGTAATTGCTGCATTGTTTACTCTTTCTCTATTACACATAAAAGTTCGTTACCCTTTATCGTTTGGATTGAGGGCCTCTGTCAACCGTTGTTGTACTTCTTGTTGCAGCTCATTATTAAGCGCACGCCGGTCTGCCGTGGCGATTATAAATAAATCTTCTACTCGCTCACCAATTGTCGTAATTCTGGCCCCGTGCAGGGAAATATTGAGGTCGGCGAAGACCTGGCCGACCCGGGCCAGCAGGCCGGGCTGATCGAGCGCAATCAGCTCAAGAAACGATTTTCGGTCGGTATGCGTGGGCAGGAAATTGACCTCGGTGGCGACGGAAAAATGGCGTAATTTTGCCGCCTGCCGGCGCGGAGCCGGCGGCTGCCAGCTGCGCTGAGTAATGGTCTGCTCGAGCCCGAGGCGGATCATTTCGTGGCGATCGGCGGAGAGCGGGCTGCCGTCCGGTTCGAGCACGATAAAGGTGTCCATCGCCATCCCGTCGCGGGTGGTAAAGACCTGGGCGTCGTGCACGCTCAGATTTCGGCGGTCAAGTTCACCGCAGACGGCGGCGAAGAGATACGGGCGGTCCGGGCTCCAGATAAAGATTTCGGTGCCGCCGCGCGTGGCCTGCGAGCTGAGCAGGATCATCGGTTTATTGAGATCGTGCCGGAGCAAATTACGCGCGTGCCAGGCGAGCTGATTTGGCGTGTGGCGCACGAAGTAGTTGGCCCGGCAGCGGTTCCAGATTTGATGCAGGGCCTCTTCATTGATGTTTTCCATCCGCAGCAGCGCCAGCGCCTGTAGCTGATGATGGCGAACCCGTTCGCGCATATCCGGCGTGCTTTGCATGCCGCGGCGCAGCTGTTTTTCGGTGGCGAAATAGAGCTCGCGCAGCAGGCTCTGCTTCCAGCTGTTCCACAAGGTTTCGTTGGTGGCGCAGATATCGGCCACGGTCAGGCACACCAGGTAGCGCAGGCGGTTTTCCGTCTGCACCTCTTCGGCGAACTGTTTGATGACCTCGGGATCCTGAATATCACGGCGCTGGGCGGTGACGGACATTAGCAGATGATGGCGAACCAGCCAGGCGACCATCTGAGTTTCTCGCGAGTTCAGGCCGTGCAGTTCGGCAAACTTCAGGACGTCCTGGGCACCGAGCACCGAATGATCGCCGCCGCGGCCTTTAGCAATGTCGTGGAACAGGGCGGCAATCAGAATCAGCTCAGGATGGGTCAGGCGCGGCCACAGCTCAACGCACAGCGGGTGGCGGCTGCGGGTCTCCTCTTTGGCAAAACTCTCCAGCTTGAGCAGGACGCGGATCGTATGCTCGTCCACGGTGTAGGCATGGAACAGATCGAACTGCATCTGGCCGACGATATGCGACCACTGCGGCATGTATGCCCACAGCACGCTATGGCGGTGCATCGGCAGCAGCCCGCGGCTCACCGCACCCTGGTGGCGCAGCATGCTGAGAAAAATGGTTCGCGCTTCCGGGATATAGCACAGCGGCTGCGTCAGGTGGCGGCGCGCGTGGCGCAGGTGGCGCAGCGTTGTGGAGTAGATGCCGGTGATGCTGCTGTTGCGTACCATAATATAGAACATGCGCAGAATAGCCTGCGGCTCGCGGATGAACAGCGTATCGTCGCGCAGGTCGATGAGCGAGCCGCGCAGCTGAAAATCATCGTCAATCGGCCGCGGCTTTTCGTCTTCGGTCAGCGCCAGGATGGCCTCATCAAACAGCTGCAGCAGCATATGGTTCAGCTCGCTTACCCGTCGGGTGACGCGGAAGAAATCCTTCATCATATGCTCGATGGGCTGATTGCCCTCGCCGTCATAGCCCAGCCGGCGCGCCACGCTGAGCTGGCGGTCGAAGAGCAGGCGGTTATCGTAGCGGGTCAGCTCCAGGTGCAGGGCGAATCGAATGCGCCACAGCTGGTGCAGGCATTCGTTGAGCTCGTTGCGCTCCGCCTCCGTCAGGAAGCCGAAGCCCACCATTTCATCCATCGAGGTGGCGCCGAAGTGGCGGCGCGCGACCCACTGCAGGGTATGAATATCCCGCAGGCCGCCGGGGCTGCTTTTTACATCCGGCTCGAGGTTGTAGCTGGTGCCGTGGTAGCGCTGATGGCGCACGCTCTGTTCTTCGAGCTTGGCGGCGAAGAATTTCTCCGACGGCCAGAAGCCATCGCTAAAAATGTGCTTTTGCAGCTCAAGAAACAGCGCGACGTCGCCGATCAGCAGGCGCGATTCGATCAGGTTAGTGGCGACGGTGAGATCGGATAATCCTTCCAGCAGGCACTCTTCGAGGGTGCGCACGCTGTGCCCGACCTCCAGCTTGACGTCCCACAGCAGCGTCAGCAGCTCGCCGACCTTCTGCGCCTGTTCGTCAGAGAGTTTTTTTCGGCTTAATATCAGCAGGTCGACGTCGGAGAGCGGATGCAGTTCACCGCGACCGTAGCCGCCTACCGCCACCAGAGCCATGTCGCAAACCGACCCGAAGCCGTACTCTACCCACAGGCGCTGCAGCAGCTGATCGATAAACTCGGTGCGGGCTTCAATCAGCCGCTCAGCGGCGGTGCCGGCATCGAAAGCTTCGCCCAGCCAGCGCTGGAAAAGCTCGAGATGGGACTTAATCGTCGCGCAGTTCAAATCGTCCTGCGGCCAGGCGCCCGGATCCTCAGGTTGGCCCGAGAGGGCCAGGGGGAGAGTGCCAGGTAAAGAGTTGCTCATCGCGCCACCATAAGAAAAAAATATCGCCCATTAAAAAATCGCCGGGAGCGATTTTTAACGTCGCTTGCGGCGGCCCGTAGGGTGACGGGCAGGACGCCCGTCATAAAAAATCGCCGGGAGCGATTTTTAACGTCGCTTGCGGCGGTCCGTAGGAAGCCCGTCATAAAAAAGCCGGCGGGCGCCGGCTTTTCGTTATTCGTTGTGCGAGATTATCGCCGGGATGGTGTCATCCTTGCGTAACGTCAGAATTTCGCAGCCGTTATCCGTCACCACAATAGTATGCTCGTACTGGGCAGACAAGCTCCGGTCTTTCGTTTTCACCGTCCAGCCGTCTTTCATGCTGCGGATCTCTTTCTTACCGGCGTTGACCATCGGCTCGATGGTAAAGGTCATCCCCGGCTTGAGCACCACGTTGGTCTCCGGTGAGTCGTAGTGCAGCACCTGCGGCTCTTCATGGAAGCCGCGGCCAATGCCGTGCCCGCAGTATTCACGCACCACGGAAAAACCTTCCGCTTCGACAAATTTCTGAATGGCCGCGCCGATGGCCCGCAGGTTAATGCCGGGTTTGACCATCTTCAGGGCCAGATAGAGGCTCTCCTGAGTGACGCGGCACAGACGCTCGCCGAGGATCGTCGGTTTGCCGACGATAAACATTTTGGAGGTGTCGCCGTGGAACTCATCCTTAATGACCGTGACGTCAACGTTGACGATATCGCCATCTTTCAGCCGTTTTTCATCATCCGGGATACCGTGGCACACCACTTCGTTAATCGAGATACACACCGATTTAGGGAAGCCGTGGTAGCCGAGGCAGGCGGAGATCGCTTTCTGCTCGTTGACGATGTAATCGTTACAGATGCGGTCCAGCTCGCCGGTGCTGACGCCCGGTTTTACATAGGGTTCAATCATTTCGAGCACTTCGGCGGCCAGGCGGCCCGCGACGCGCATTTTTTCGATGTCTTCAGATGTCTTGATAGAAATAGCCATGGATTGTGTCCAGCTGTGTCGATTTTTTCGACAATAATAGAGTAAGTCCCGTCAATGTTAACAGTCCGGGTGACCTGGTGCCAAATTGAGAATCATTAACAGCACTCAGCGTCAACAAGAGTTGGTGTCCAATCCTATTTTGTGGTATAAAGCGCGCCGGACTTCCGTTCCATTTCGTACTACACAGGATGGACTGAAGCGACAAATCTCACTTTGTGTATATAACACACACGTATCGACACATATTCCGGGGTGCCCTTTGGGGTCGGTAATATGGGATACGTGGAGGCATAACCCCAACATTTACTATAGAGGTTTTTACCATGGCAACTGTTTCCATGCGCGACATGCTCAAGGCTGGTGTTCACTTTGGTCACCAGACCCGTTACTGGAACCCGAAAATGAAGCCTTTCATCTTCGGCGCGCGTAACAAAGTTCACATCATCAACCTTGAGAAAACTGTACCGATGTTCAACGAAGCTCTGGCTGAACTGAACAAGATCTCTGCTCGTAAAGGCAAGATCCTGATCGTTGGTACTAAGCGCGCTGCAAGCGAAGCGGTAAAAGACGCTGCTAACAGCTGCGATCAGTTCTTCGTGAACCATCGCTGGTTGGGCGGTATGCTGACTAACTGGAAAACCGTTCGTCAGTCCATCAAACGTCTGAAAGACCTGGAAACTCAGTCCCAGGACGGTACTTTCGAGAAGCTGACCAAGAAAGAAGCGCTGATGCGTACTCGTGAACTGGCCAAGCTGGAAAACAGCCTGGGCGGTATCAAAGACATGGGCGGCCTGCCGGACGCACTGTTTGTTATCGATGCAGACCACGAACACATCGCTATCAAAGAAGCAAACAACCTGGGTATCCCGGTATTTGCTATCGTTGATACTAACTCCGATCCGGACGGCGTAGATTTCGTTATCCCGGGTAACGACGATGCAATCCGCGCTGTTAGCCTGTACCTGGGTGCAGTAGCTGCAACCGTGCGTGAAGGTCGTTCTCAGGATCTGGCTTCTCAAGCGGAAGAAAGCTTCGTAGAAGCTGAATAATAAGGTCTAGCCCTTATTTAGTACCGTGTATAAATAGGGGCCTATATTTGGCCCCTTTTTCACTTTTAAACCTGTTTGGTTCCTGGAACCGGGCAGGTCATATCTCTCCCGAGGATTAAAGAATGGCTGAAATTACCGCATCCCTGGTAAAAGAGCTGCGCGAACGTACCGGCGCAGGCATGATGGATTGCAAAAAAGCACTGACTGAAGCTAACGGCGACATCGAGCTGGCAATCGAAAACATGCGTAAATCCGGCGCGATCAAAGCGGCGAAAAAAGCAGGTAACGTTGCTGCTGACGGCGTGATCATCACCAAGATCGACGGTACCTACGGCATCATTCTGGAAGTTAACTGCCAGACTGACTTCGTAGCAAAAGATGGCGGTTTCCAGGCATTTGCTAACAAAGTTCTGGACGCAGCCGTTGCCGGTAAAATCACCGACGTTGACGTACTGAAAGCTCAGTTCGAAGAAGAGCGCGTTGCGCTGGTTGCTAAAATCGGTGAAAACATCAACATCCGTCGCGTTGCTTCCCTGGAAGGCGAAGTGCTGGGTTCATACCAGCACGGCGCGCGCATCGGTGTTCTGGTTGCCGCTAAAGGCGCAGACCAGGAGCTGGTTAAACAGCTGGCTATGCACATCGCTGCAAGCAAGCCAGAATTCGTTAAGCCGGAAGACGTTTCCGCTGAAGTGGTAGAGAAAGAGTACCAGGTTCAGCTGGACATCGCGATGCAGTCCGGTAAGCCGAAAGAAATCGCAGAGAAAATGGTTGAAGGCCGCATGAAGAAATTCACCGGCGAAGTTTCTCTGACCGGCCAGCCTTTCGTTATGGACCCAAGCAAATCTGTTGCTCAGCTGCTGAAAGAGCACAACGCAGACGTGACTGGCTTCATCCGCTTTGAAGTGGGCGAAGGCATCGAAAAAGTTGAGACTGACTTTGCAGCAGAAGTTGCTGCGATGTCCAAGCAGTCTTAATTTTTTAAAAGGAGCCGCCTGAGGGCGGCTTCTTTTTGTGCCCATTTTGTAAATTCAGCCAACCCTTATAGTGGCTGCGCTGAAAAGCGACATACAATGTCGCCAGAATTAACTCATCTCACTCGTTGACAGTCTCAGGAAAGAAACATGGCTACCAATGCAAAACCCGTCTACAAACGTATTCTGCTTAAGTTAAGTGGCGAAGCTCTGCAGGGTTCGGAAGGCTTCGGTATTGATGCAAGCATACTTGACCGTATGGCTCAGGAAATCAAAGAACTGGTTGAACTGGGTATTCAGGTTGGCGTAGTGATTGGTGGCGGTAACCTGTTCCGTGGTGCTGGTCTGGCGAAAGCGGGAATGAACCGCGTTGTGGGCGACCACATGGGCATGCTGGCAACGGTCATGAACGGCCTTGCAATGCGTGACTCCCTCCATCGCGCCTATGTGAACGCTCGCTTGATGTCAGCGATTCCGCTGAACGGCGTTTGTGATAACTACAGCTGGGCAGAGGCGATCAGCCTGCTGCGTAATAACCGCGTCGTTATTCTGGCTGCGGGTACCGGTAACCCGTTCTTCACGACCGACTCCGCAGCCTGCCTGCGCGGTATTGAAATTGAAGCTGACGTGGTGCTGAAAGCGACCAAAGTCGACGGCGTGTTTACCGCTGACCCGGCTAAAGACCCATCTGCCACCATGTACGATCAGCTGAGCTACAGCGAAGTGCTTGATAAAGAGCTGAAAGTAATGGATCTGGCCGCCTTTACCCTGGCGCGTGACCATAAATTGCCGATTCGCGTATTCAACATGAACAAACCCGGCGCGCTGCGCCGCGTGGTGATGGGCGAAAAAGAAGGTACGTTAATTACGGAATAATTTCCGTAATACGCCTCATCGTTCAGACTGTCTCTGCGTTGGCCGCCTTTGCTCACCTCAGCCGCTGAATTTAGTAAGCTGCTGGGGGAGTTCGCTCCGCCGTCGCCACGATACAACGTGAATGATTTTGTGTAGAAATGAAGGTAAGATTCCGCTCTACCTTAGTAGCGGTTTTTTACTCAGACGCGCCCAGGGCGTCGTCATGAATTAAACGGGACTATACTTAGCTCACCTGATAGCAGCTGTGCGGCGTTTAGTCTGCCTGAGACAAGTTTCCAAGGATTAGTAACGTGATTAACGACATCAGAAAAGATGCTGAAGTGCGCATGGAAAAATGCGTTGAAGCGTTCAAAAACCAAATCAGCAAAATACGCACCGGTCGTGCTTCCCCCAGCCTGCTGGACGGCATCGTCGTGCAGTATTACGGCACGCCTACGCCGCTGCGTCAGCTGGCAAGCGTAACGGTAGAAGACTCCCGTACTCTGAAAATCAACGTGTTCGACCGCTCCCTGAGCCCGGCCGTTGAAAAAGCGATCATGGCTTCTGACCTCGGTCTGAACCCAAGCTCTGCGGGCAGCGATATCCGCGTTCCGCTGCCTCCGCTGACCGAAGAGCGTCGTAAAGATCTGACTAAGATCGTACGCGCAGAAGCCGAGCAGGCTCGCGTGTCGGTACGTAACGTTCGTCGCGACGCTAACGATAAAGTGAAAGCGCTGCTGAAAGACAAAGAGATCAGCGAAGATGACGATCGCCGTTCTCAGGACGACGTGCAGAAAATGACTGACGCCGCCATTAAGAAAGTGGATGCGGCGCTGGCAGATAAAGAAGCGGAACTGATGCAGTTCTGATTTCCTGCCGTTATGCCCGTCCTCATTGCCGTTTGATGAACGGAACGGGCGTACAGTCTGAAACGCCGTACAGAAGACCGAACGCTCAGCTCCAGGGATTGCGTTGAAAAGGTCGGCCCTGTAGCCTTTGACACTCTTGTTGAAGGCGATACACCGCCTGCCCGCCTCCTGATTGCTGATGCGCGAGGGCTTGCTGGCGGCGTTTTTCTTTTTATCCTGTCTTACTTCTTCTGGACGCCTCATGAAGCACTTAACCGTTCTCGGTTCGACCGGTTCAATTGGCTGCAGCACGTTGGATGTCGTGCGCCATAACCCCGATCGCTTTTCCGTCGCCGCGCTGGTCGCGGGGAAAAATGTCGACCGTATGGTTGAACAATGTCTGGAATTCACCCCCCGCTACGCGGTCATGGATGATGCGAAAAGCGCCGAATCTCTGCGTATCGCGCTGCGCGAACGCGGCAGCCGTACCGAAGTCCTGAGCGGCCAGCACGCCGCTGCGGAAGTCGCCGCGCTGGATGACGTTGACCAGGTCATGGCAGCGATTGTCGGCGCCGCAGGGCTGGTTCCTACGCTCGCGGCCATTCGGGCCGGCAAAACGGTACTGCTGGCCAACAAAGAGGCGCTGGTGACCTGCGGTCGTCTGTTTATGGACGCCGTACAGCAGTCCGGCGCGCGCCTGTTGCCCGTTGATAGCGAACATAACGCTATTTTTCAGAGTATGCCGGAAACAATTCAACACAATCTGGGATACGCTGACTTAACGCAGAACGGCGTCTCGTCGATTCTGCTGACCGGTTCCGGTGGTCCTTTCCGGGATACAGCGCTCTCTGAGCTGGCGGCAATGACGCCGGATCAGGCCTGTCGCCACCCGAACTGGTCAATGGGACGCAAAATTTCTGTCGATTCCGCCACGATGATGAATAAGGGGCTGGAGTATATCGAAGCCCGCTGGCTGTTTAACGCCTCGGCGCAGCAGATGGAAGTGCTGATTCACCCGCAGTCCGTTATCCATTCAATGGTGCGCTATCGCGATGGCAGCGTTCTCGCACAGCTCGGTGAGCCGGATATGCGTACGCCGATCGCCCACACTATGGGATGGCCGCAGCGCCTGAACTCCGGGGCTGAAGCGCTGGATTTCTGCCGTCTGAGCAATCTGAGCTTTGCCGCGCCGGATTACGGACGCTATCCGTGCCTGAAGCTGGCGATGGAGGCATTTGATGTCGGTCAGGCGGCGACGACGGCGCTGAATGCTGCCAATGAAATTTCGGTAGCCGCGTTCCTCGCTACGGAGATTCGCTTCACCGATATTGCGGCGGTTAACCTGGCGGTGCTGGAGCAGCTGGTGCTGGATGAGCCGCAAAGCATTGAAGAAGTTCTGATTATCGATGCTCAGGCGAGAGCCGCTGCTCACCAGCAGCTGAAACATCTGGCGGCGCGGAGCTGACCGACGCAATACGTTGTGATATTTGTGGGCGCTGGGCTTCAGTGATATAGTCTGCGCCACCCGATCGTTGTCTAAGATTGCGGTGGCCGTGGCATGACACGGCTTTTTTGCGTAAAGCTCTTGGTTGTTCTCTGCGATTAGCCGCAGCCTCGGCACTGGATAAAAATGCGTATATAGCGCTGACCGGTTGCTTGCGTTTAGCGGCGTGGCTAATCCTTATTATGGACTTAAAACGCGTTATGTTGTCTGCTAATCAAACTGTCAGCGAAATATCACCTGTACATGGCTGCCGTCATGTCGCCATCATTATGGATGGCAACGGACGTTGGGCGAAACAGCAAGGGAAAATTCGCGCATTCGGCCATAAGGCCGGAGCGAAGTCAGTCCGTCGCGCAGTTTCCTTCGCGGCGAACAATGGTATTGAAGCGTTGACGTTATACGCATTCAGCAGTGAGAACTGGAACCGTCCGGCGCAGGAAGTCAGCGCGCTGATGGAGCTGTTCGTCTGGGCGCTGGATAGCGAAGTCAAAAGCCTGCACCGGCATAACGTTCGCCTGCGTATCATCGGCGAAACCACGCGTTTTAATGCTCGCCTGCAGGAGCGGATCCGCAAAGCGGAAGCGCTCACTGAGAATAACACGGGCTTAACGCTGAATATTGCGGCGAACTACGGTGGGCGCTGGGATATCATTCAGGGCGTCCGCAATCTGGCCGAACAGGTAAAAAACGGGTTACTTCAGCCCGAACAGATCACGGAAGACATGCTGAGTCAGCAGGTCTGTATGCATGAACTGGCACCTGTAGATTTAGTTATTAGGACCGGGGGAGAGCATCGAATCAGTAATTTTTTGATTTGGCAAATTGCCTATGCCGAACTTTACTTTACCGATGTTCTTTGGCCCGATTTTGCTGAACAGGACTTTGAAGGTGCACTCCATGCCTTTGTTAATCGAGAGCGTCGTTTCGGCGGCACTGAGCCGGGTGGCAGCAATGCCTGATGGGGGTCACTTTTGCTGAAGTATCGCCTGATATCGGCTTTTGTTTTGATCCCCGTGGTGATTGCGGCGCTTTTCCTGTTGCCGCCTGCGGGTTTCGCCATCGTCACGCTGGTCGTTTGTATGCTCGCCGCGTGGGAGTGGGGGCAGCTAAGCGGCTTCACCTCAACGACCCAACGCGTCTGGCTGGCGCTGCTCTGCGGCCTGCTGCTGGCGCTGATGCTTTTCCTGATGCCTGAGTATCACTATGACGTCCATCAACCGGTGGTTGAGGGGTCGCTATGGGCATCGCTGGGCTGGTGGATTGCGGCCCTGCTGCTGGTCCTTTCCTACCCGGCTTCCGCTGCCTTCTGGCGGAACTCTAAAACGCTGCGCCTGGTTTTTGGCATTCTGACCATTGTTCCGTTCTTCTGGGGCATGCTGACGCTGCGCGCCTGGCACTACGCGGATAACCACTACAGCGGCGCGCTGTGGCTACTGTACGTGATGATTCTGGTTTGGGGCGCGGACTCCGGCGCCTATATGTTTGGCAAAATGTTCGGTAAGCACAAGCTGGCACCGAAGGTTTCACCGGGCAAAACCTGGCAGGGCTTTTTTGGCGGGCTGGTTACCGCAGCGGTTATTTCCTGGGCGTACGGCCAGTGGGCGAATCTCGATGTTACGCCGGCGGTACTGCTCATTTGCTCGATCGTTGCGGCGCTGGCTTCGGTGCTCGGCGACCTGACGGAAAGTATGTTTAAGCGAGAGGCCGGCATCAAGGATAGCGGGCATCTGATTCCCGGACACGGCGGAATTCTGGATCGTATCGATAGCCTGACGGCGGCGGTACCGGTATTCGCGTGTCTGCTATTGTTGGTCTTCAGGACGATTTGACGGAAGGTTTTATGCTAAGCGTTCTCTGGAATTTGGCCGCCTTTATCATTGCGCTGGGCGTATTGATCACCGTGCATGAGTTTGGCCATTTCTGGGTGGCTCGTCGCTGTGGCGTTCGCGTTGAACGCTTCTCCATCGGCTTTGGCAAAGCGCTATGGCGGCGCTCTGACAAGCAGGGGACGGAGTTCGTTATCGCCCTTATCCCACTCGGCGGTTACGTCAAGATGCTCGACGAGCGCGTCGAGCCGGTGGCGCCAGAGATGCGCCACTACGCTTTCAATAATAAAACCGTTGGTCAGCGCGCAGCGATAATCGCCGCCGGACCGATCGCGAACTTCATTTTTGCCATCTTTGCCTACTGGCTGGTGTTTATCATCGGCGTCCCTGGCGTTCGTCCGGTTGTTGGCGAAATAGTGCCCGATTCGATTGCCGCACACGCACAAATTGCAAAAGGAACGGAACTTAAAGCGATAGATGGCATCGAAACGCCTGATTGGGATGCTGTGCGTATGGCGCTGGTAACGAAGATCGGAGACCAGCAAACAATAGTTTCGGTCGCCCCTTTCGGGACCAGCCAGCGCCAGGATAAAATCCTCGATTTACGCCATTGGGCGTTCGAGCCGGACAAACAGGATCCGGTGACATCGCTGGGCATTCAGCCCCGGAGCGCGCAGGTTGATACGGCTCTGGCAGAAGTACAATCGAATTCGGCAGCGCAGAAGGCGGGTTTGCAAGCGGGCGACAGGATCGTTAAAGTCGATGGTCAACCGTTAACGCAGTGGATGACGTTTGTTAATCTGGTGCGTGATAATCCCGGTAAAGCGCTGGTTCTGGACATCGAACGGCAGGGGAGTCCTCTGTCAGTGACGCTGACACCAGATTCGAAGTCCGGTAGTAAAGGTCAGGCTGAGGGATTTGCAGGGGTTGTGCCTAAGGTCATCCCGCTGCCCGATGAATATAAGACAGTTCGTCAGTACGGGCCGTTTGCCGCCATCGCTGAAGCCACGGATAAAACCTGGCAACTGATGTCGTTAACGGTCAGGATGCTGGGTAAATTGATAACCGGTGATGTCAAACTGAACAACCTCAGCGGGCCGATCTCTATCGCCCAGGGGGCTGGAATGTCAGCGGAGTTTGGGTTGATTTACTATCTGATGTTCCTTGCGCTGATAAGCGTGAACCTCGGAATAATCAACCTGTTCCCGCTTCCCGTCCTGGACGGGGGGCACCTGCTGTTTTTAGCGATTGAAAAGCTAAAAGGCGGGCCGGTATCCGAGCGAGTTCAAGACTTTAGTTATCGCATTGGCTCAATACTGCTGGTGTTGTTAATGGGGCTTGCACTTTTCAATGATTTCTCTCGGTTGTAAGAGAGTTTGTTAGGAAGAACGCATAATAACGATGGCGATGAAAAAGTTGCTCATAGCGTCGCTGCTGTTTAGCAGCGCAACCGTATACGGTGCTGAAGGGTTCGTGGTGAAGGACATTCATTTCGAAGGCTTGCAGCGTGTCGCTGTTGGTGCGGCCCTCCTCAGTATGCCAGTGCGTCCTGGCGATACGGTGACCGATGATGATATCAGTAACACCATTCGTGCTCTGTTTGCCACTGGCAACTTTGAGGACGTTCGCGTCCTGCGCGATGGTGATACCCTGCTGGTGCAGGTGAAAGAGCGCCCAACGATTGCCAGCATCACTTTCTCCGGTAACAAGTCGGTGAAGGATGACATGCTCAAGCAAAACCTTGAGGCATCCGGCGTGCGCGTTGGGGAGTCCCTTGACCGTACTACGCTCGCTGATATCGAAAAAGGGCTGGAAGATTTCTACTATAGCGTCGGTAAGTATAGCGCCAGTGTAAAAGCTGTCGTCACGCCGCTGCCGCGTAACCGCGTCGACCTGAAACTGGTGTTCCAGGAAGGCGTCTCGGCGAAAATCCAGCAAATCAATATCGTCGGTAACCATGCATTCAGCACGGACGAACTGATCTCTACCTTCCAGCTGCGCGATGAAGTGCCGTGGTGGAACGTGGTTGGCGATCGCAAATACCAGAAGCAGAAACTGGCAGGGGATCTCGAAACTCTGCGCAGCTACTACCTGGATCGCGGCTACGCACGTTTCAACATCGACTCCACCCAGGTGAGCCTGACGCCGGATAAAAAAGGCATCTACATCACCGTGAACATAACCGAAGGCGATCAGTACAAGCTTTCGGGTGTGCAGGTGACGGGCGATCTGGCGGGGCATTCGGCGGAAATTGAAGCGCTGACCAAAGTCGAGCCGGGCGAGCTGTATAACGGCGCCAAAGTGACCAAAATGGAGAATGATATTAAGAAACTCCTCGGTCGCTACGGCTACGCCTATCCGCGCGTGCAGTCGCAGCCGGAAATCAACGACGCCGACAAGACCGTGAAGCTGCACGTCAACGTCGATGCGGGGAACCGCTACTACGTGCGTAAAATTCGCTTTGAAGGCAACGACACCTCGAAAGATTCCGTTCTGCGTCGCGAAATGCGCCAGATGGAAGGGGCGTGGCTGGGCAGCGACCTGGTTGACCAGGGTAAAGACCGTCTGAACCGTTTAGGCTATTTCGAAACCGTTGATACCGATACGCAGCGCGTGCCGGGCAGTCCGGATCAGGTCGACGTGGTCTATAAGGTCAAGGAGCGTAACACCGGTAGCTTCAACTTTGGTATCGGCTACGGTACTGAAAGCGGCGTAAGCTTCCAGGCGGGCGTTCAGCAGGACAACTGGTTGGGTACCGGCTATTCCGTTGGAATTAACGGCACCAAAAACGATTACCAGACCTATACTGAACTGTCGGTGACTAACCCGTACTTCACCGTTGATGGCGTTAGCCTCGGTGGTCGTGTGTTCTATAACGACTTCGATGCGAACGATGCGGACCTGTCCGACTATACCAACAAGAGCTACGGTACGGACGTTACGCTGGGCTTCCCGGTTAACGAATACAATACGCTGCGTGCGGGCGTGGGTTATGTCCATAACTCCCTGTCTAACATGCAGCCTCAGGTGTCGATGTGGCGCTACCTGAACTCAATGGGTCAATATCCGAGCAACACGGACGATAAAAACTCATTCAGCGCCAACGACTTCACCTTTAACTACGGCTGGACGTATAACAAGCTGGACCGCGGCTTCTTCCCGACGGAAGGTTCACGCGTTAACCTGAATGGTAAAGTGACCATTCCGGGTTCAGACAACGAATACTACAAAGCCACGCTGGATACCGCGACCTATGTGCCGATCGATAACGATCACAAATGGGTTGTGCTGGGACGTACCCGCTTCGGTTACGGTGACGGCCTTGGCGGCAAAGAGATGCCGTTCTACGAGAACTTCTACGCCGGTGGTTCAAGCACCGTGCGCGGGTTCCAGTCGAACACCATTGGTCCGAAAGCGGTTTATTTCCCGGCTAATAGTCGTCACGATGGCGATGACAACTATGACAGCAACTGTAAGAGCACCGAATCTGCACCTTGTAAGTCTGATGATGCGGTCGGCGGTAACGCCATGGCGGTTGCCAGCCTGGAGCTGATTGCTCCGACGCCGTTTATCAGCGATAAGTATGCTAACTCGGTCCGTACTTCCTTCTTCTGGGATATGGGTACCGTGTGGGATACGCACTGGGATTCGAGCGCGTACGGTGGCTATCCGGATTATGGCGATCCGAGCAACATCCGTATGTCCGCAGGTATTGCGGTACAGTGGATGTCGCCGTTGGGGCCGTTGGTATTCTCCTACGCCCAACCGTTTAAAAAGTACGAGGGAGACAAAGCCGAGCAGTTCCAGTTTAACATTGGTAAAACCTGGTAACTGTGGGCAACAAAGGAATGTAAGTGCAGTATCGCGCTGACTTTAGGCGATAACTTCGGTTGTCGCCTGGCCACGCAAATAACGGTACCCCTGGGTACTCATGGGATGGTAAGGAGTTAATTGTGAAAAAGTGGTTATTAGCTGCAGGTCTGGGTTTAGCAATGGTAACTTCCGCACAGGCGGCAGATAAAATTGCAATGGTAAACATGAACAGCCTGTTCCAACAGGTTGCCCAGAAAACAGGCGTTTCTAATACGCTGGAAAACGAGTTCAAAGGCCGTGCGAGCGAGCTGCAGCGTATGGAAGGTGACCTGCAGTCTAAAATGCAGCGTCTGCAGTCCATGAAGCCTGGCGCCGATCGTACCAAGCTGGAAAAAGACGTAATGGCTCAGCGCCAGACTTTCTCTCAGAAGGCACAGTCTTTTGAGCAGGATCGTTCACGTCGTTCTAACGAAGAACGTGGCAAGCTGGTTACCCGTATCCAGACCGCTGTGAAAAGCGTCGCGAACAGCCAGAGCATCGATCTGGTTGTCGATTCTAATGCCGTTGCATACAACAGCAGCGATGTAAAAGACATCACCGCTGATGTGCTGAAACAGGTTAACTAAGTAATGCCTTCAATTCGACTGGCTGATCTTGCGCAGCAGTTGGATGCAGAATTACACGGTGATGGCGATATCGTCATCACCGGCGTTGCATCCATGCAGGCCGCAAAAGCGGGCCATATTACGTTCATGGTAAATCCTAAATACCGTGATCGCCTGGCCGATTGCCAGGCTTCTGCCGTTGTTATGACGCAGGATGATTTACCTTTTGCCCACGGCGCCGCGCTGGTAGTGCGTAATCCCTACCTGACCTACGCGCGCATGGCTCAAATACTTGATACCACGCCGCAGCCGGCGCAGAATGTCGCGCCCAGCGCGGTCATCGATGCCACGGCGAAGCTGGGTAAGAACGTAGCGATCGGTCCTAATGCCGTTATCGAATCCGACGTAGAGCTCGGCGATAACGTGGTTATCGGCGCCGGATGCTTCGTTGGTAAAAAGACAAAAATTGGCGCCGGCTCGCGTTTATGGGCCAACGTCACCGTTTATCACGAGATTGAGATCGGCGAAAATTGCCTGATCCAGTCCGGCACCGTGATCGGTGCAGACGGTTTCGGTTACGCCAACGATCGCGGTAACTGGGTGAAGATCCCGCAGCTGGGTCGCGTCATTATTGGCGATCGCGTGGAGATCGGCGCCTGTACCACCATCGACCGCGGTGCGCTGGATGACACCTCGATCGGTAATGGCGTCATTATCGACAACCAGTGCCAGATTGCGCACAACGTCGTGATTGGCGACAATACCGCCGTTGCTGGCGGCGTTATCATGGCAGGCAGCCTGAAAATCGGCCGCTACTGCATGATTGGCGGTGCCAGCGTGATCAACGGCCATATGGAAATCTGTGACAAAGTGACCGTCACGGGGATGGGGATGGTTATGCGTCCTATCACCGAACCTGGCGTTTACTCTTCGGGTATCCCGCTACAACCGAATAAGGTTTGGCGTAAAACAGCCGCGCTGGTGATGAATATTGATGATATGAGCAAGCGACTCAAAGCAGTTGAGCGCAAGGTTAATCAACAAGATTAGCGCACCCAGCCAAACGCGAATCATGCCACGTAGCCGATAAAGCGGCTGCCTGGAAGGTGAAGCGTGAAAATTTTCGGCCTGTTGCATTCATAAGATTGCCGCAGGCCGTGTTATTATTGCCTTTTAGTATATTTGGACAGGAAGAGTATTTTGACTACTGACACTCATACTCTGCACATTGAAGAGATTCTGGAACTTCTGCCTCACCGTTACCCGTTCCTGCTGGTAGACCGCGTGCTGGATTTTGAAGAAGGTCGTTTTCTGCGCGCAGTAAAAAATGTTTCTGTTAACGAGCCGTTTTTCCAGGGGCATTTCCCTGGTAAACCGATTTTACCAGGCGTACTGATTCTGGAAGCGATGGCGCAGGCCACCGGCATCCTGGCATTCAAAAGCGTGGGTAAGCTCGAGCCGGGCGAACTGTACTATTTTGCCGGGATTGATGAAGCGCGTTTCAAACGTCCGGTAGTACCAGGCGATCAGATGATTATGGAAGTCACTTTTGAGAAAACCCGCCGCGGCCTGACGCGTTTTAAAGGCGTCGCGACGGTTGACGGGAAAGTGGTTTGCGAAGCAACGATGATGTGTGCGCGTAGCCGGGAGGCCTGATACGTGATTGATAAAACCGCCTTTATTCATCCTTCAGCCATTGTAGAAGAAGGCGCCGTTATCGGTGCTAACGCTCACATTGGTCCGTTTTGTATTGTTGGTGCTAACGTCGTGATTGGCGAAGGTACCGTACTGAAGTCTCATGTTGTCGTTAACGGTCATACCACGATTGGCCGCGATAATGAGATCTATCAGTTCGCTTCCATCGGCGAAGTTAACCAGGATCTGAAATATGCTGGCGAACCGACTCGTGTGGAAATTGGCGATCGCAACCGCATCCGCGAAAGCGTCACCATTCATCGCGGTACAGTACAGGGCGGTGGATTAACGAAGGTGGGCAGCGATAACCTGCTGATGATCAACGCCCACGTGGCGCATGATTGTACGGTTGGCGATCGCTGCATTCTGGCCAATAACGCGACCCTTGCCGGGCACGTCTCGCTGGATGATTACGTTATCATCGGCGGCATGACCGCGGTGCATCAGTTCTGCATCATCGGTGCCCACGTGATGGTTGGCGGCTGCTCCGGCGTTGCGCAGGACGTTCCGCCGTTCGTTATTGCCCAGGGCAACCACGCGACGCCGTTTGGCGTCAACATCGAAGGCCTGAAACGCCGCGGCTTCAGCCGTGAAGCGATCACCGCAATTCGTAACGCGTATAAGCTGCTGTACCGCAGCGGCAAAACGCTGGACGAAGCCAAGCCGGAAATCGCCGAACTGGCGGCTCAGCATGCTGAAGTTCAGCCATTTTACGACTTCTTTGCCCGCTCTACCCGCGGCCTGATTCGTTAATGGCAGCACAGCGTCCCCTGACTATTGCCCTGGTCGCCGGAGAAACCTCCGGCGATATTCTTGGTGCTGGTCTGATCCGCGCGCTCAAGGCACGCATTCCCGATGCGCGCTTTGTCGGCGTGGCGGGGCCGCTAATGCAGGCCGAGGGCTGCGAAGCCTGGTATGAAATGGAAGAGCTGGCGGTGATGGGCATTGTTGAAGTGCTCGGTCGCTTACGCCGCCTGCTGCACATCCGCGCCGATCTCACCCGTCGCTTCAGCGAGCTGCGTCCCGACGTTTTTGTTGGTATCGACGCGCCGGACTTCAATATCACCCTCGAAGGCAACCTGAAAAAGCAGGGCATCAGGACTATCCATTACGTCAGCCCGTCCGTTTGGGCATGGCGACAAAAACGCGTTTTCAAAATTGGCAGATCGACCGATCTGGTGCTGGCATTTCTGCCTTTCGAAAAAGCGTTTTACGACAAATTTAACGTTCCCTGCCGCTTCATCGGCCACACCATGGCGGATGCGATGCCGCTGGATCCGGATAAAGGCGCCGCGCGCGACCGCCTGGGCATCGCCCGGGACGCGCACTGCCTGGCGCTGCTGCCGGGGAGCCGCGGGGCAGAAGTTGAAATGCTCAGCGCGGACTTCCTCAAAACCGCGCAGATTTTGCGTGGCAGCTATCCCGATCTGCAGGTGCTGGTCCCGCTGGTGAACGCCAAAAGGCGCGAACAATTTGAACGTATCAAAGCCGAAACGGCGCCGGATCTCCCGGTTCACCTGCTGGATGGTCAGGCGCGTGATGCGATGATCGCCAGCGATGCCGCGCTGCTCGCCTCCGGGACGGCGGCCCTGGAGTGCATGCTGGCCAAATGTCCGATGGTCGTTGGCTACCGCATGAAGCCGTTTACCTTCTGGCTGGCGAAGCGGCTGGTGAAAACCGATTACGTTTCGCTACCTAACCTGCTGGCCGGGCGCGAGCTGGTTAAAGAGCTGCTGCAGGATGAGTGTCAGCCTCAGCTGCTCGCCGATGCGCTGCGGCCGCTGCTGGCCGACGGCAAAACCAGCCATGAAATGCACGACACCTTCCGCGCGCTGCATCAACAAATTCGCTGCAATGCTGATGAGCAGGCGGCGGACGCGGTACTGGAGTTAGTAAAATGATTGAGTTTGTCTATCCGCATACCCATCTTGTTGCCGGCGTTGATGAAGTTGGACGCGGGCCGCTGGTGGGGGCGGTCGTCACCGCAGCGGTGATCCTCGATCCGGCAAAGCCGATTATTGGCCTGAATGACTCCAAAAAATTAAGCGAAAAGCGTCGCCTGGCGCTGTTCGATGAGATCAAAGAGAAGGCCCTGTCATGGAGCCTTGGCCGCGCGGAGCCGCACGAGATTGACGAGCTGAATATCCTGCACGCAACGATGCTGGCCATGCAGCGCGCCGTCGCTGGCTTACACATAGCGCCGGAGTTCGTGCTGATTGACGGTAACCGCTGTCCGCCGCTGCCGGCCCCGTCGCTGGCGGTTGTTAAAGGCGATAGCCGGGTGGCGGAAATCAGCGCGGCGTCTATTCTGGCTAAAGTCACGCGCGATGCGGAGATGGTGACGCTGGATCTGGAGTTTCCTCAATACGGCTTTGCGCAGCATAAAGGCTATCCCACCGCTTTCCATCTGGAAAAGCTGATAGAGCATGGCGCAACAGAGCATCATCGGCGCAGTTTCGGCCCGGTAAAACGCGCGCTGGGCCTCGCGTCCTGAATCAATACGCAATCAAGTAACGCGGAATCTGAAGATGGCTGAACCACGTTTCGTACACCTCAGGGTGCACAGCGACTATTCCATGATCGATGGGCTGGCGAAAACCGGGCCGCTGGTGAAAAAGGCGGCCGCGTTAGGCATGCCGGCGCTGGCGATCACCGATTTTACCAACCTGTGCGGGCTGGTGAAGTTCTACGGAGCGGGACACGGAGCCGGGATCAAGCCGATCGTCGGCGCGGATTTTCACGTCCAGTGCGATCTGCTGGGCGATGAGCTGACCGAAATTACCGTCCTGGCGGCCGATAACGCCGGCTACCAAAACCTCACCCTGCTGATTTCACGCGCCTATCAGCGCGGTTACGGCGCCCTCGGGCCGTGGATCGACAGAGACTGGCTGGTTGAGCATCAGGAAGGGCTGATTCTGCTCTCCGGCGCGCGCAAAGGCGACGTCGGCGTGTGCATGACGCGCGGCAACGCGGCGCTGGTTGAACAGTGCGTCGACTTCTACGAAGAGCACTTCCCCAATCGCTACTATCTGGAGCTGATCCGCACCGGTCGGGCGGACGAAGAGACCTATCTGCACGCCGCCGTCCAGCTGGCGGAGGAGCGCGGGCTGCCGGTGGTGGCGACGAACGACGTGCGCTTCCTCGAGACCGGCGACTTCGACGCGCATGAAATCCGCGTGGCGATCCATGACGGCTTCACCCTCGACGATCCGAAGCGCCCGCGTAACTATTCGCCGCAGCAGTATATGCGCAGCGAAGATGAGATGTGCGAGCTGTTCTCCGATCTCCCCGAGGCGCTGGAAAATAGCGTAGAAATTGCCAAACGCTGTAACGTCACCGTGCGCCTTGGCGAATACTTCCTGCCGCAGTTCCCGACCGGCGAGATGACGACTGAAGATTTCCTGGTATTGAAATCGAAAGAGGGTCTGGAAGAGCGCCTGGAATTCTTGTTCCCCGACGAAGCCGAGCGCAAAGAGAAGCGTCCGGAATATGATGAACGTCTGGAGATCGAGCTGCAGGTTATCAACCAGATGGGCTTCCCTGGCTACTTCCTGATCGTGATGGAATTTATCCAGTGGTCGAAGGATAACGGCGTGCCCGTTGGTCCTGGACGAGGCTCCGGCGCCGGCTCGCTGGTGGCCTACGCGCTGAAAATTACCGATCTCGATCCGCTGGAGTTCGATCTGCTGTTCGAACGCTTCCTGAACCCGGAGCGCGTGTCGATGCCCGACTTTGACGTCGACTTCTGCATGGAGAAGCGCGATCAGGTTATCGAGCACGTTGCGGACATGTACGGCCGCGATGCGGTATCGCAGATTATTACCTTCGGTACGATGGCGGCAAAAGCGGTTATCCGCGACGTTGGCCGCGTGCTGGGCCATCCGTATGGCTTCGTCGATCGCATCTCAAAACTGGTGCCGCCGGATCCGGGGATGACCCTGGCGAAAGCCTTTGAAGCCGAACCGCAGCTGCCGGAAATCTACGAAGCTGACGAAGAGGTCAAAGCGCTGATCGATATGGCGCGCAAGCTGGAAGGCGTCACGCGTAACGCCGGTAAGCACGCGGGCGGGGTGGTTATCGCCCCGACCAAAATCACCGATTTTGCCCCACTGTACTGCGATGAGGCCGGGCTGCATCCGGTCACCCAGTTTGATAAGAACGACGTGGAATATGCGGGGCTGGTCAAGTTTGACTTCCTCGGCCTGCGTACGCTGACGATCATCAACTGGGCGCTGGAGATGATCAACAAGCGGCGGGCCAAGAACGGCGAAGAGCCGCTGGATATCGCCGCCATTCCGCTGGAAGATAAGAAAAGTTTTGATATGCTGCAGCGCTCGGAAACCACCGCGGTTTTCCAGCTTGAATCGCGCGGCATGAAAGACCTGATCAAACGCCTGCAGCCGGACTGCTTCGAAGATATGATCGCCCTCGTGGCGCTGTTCCGTCCCGGTCCGCTGCAATCAGGGATGGTGGATAACTTTATCGACCGTAAGCACGGCCGGGAGGAGATCTCCTATCCGGACGTGCAGTGGCAGCATGAGTGTCTGAAGCCGGTGCTGGAGCCGACCTACGGCATTATCCTGTATCAGGAACAGGTCATGCAGATCGCGCAGGAGCTTTCCGGCTATACGCTCGGCGGCGCGGATATGCTGCGTCGTGCGATGGGTAAGAAAAAGCCGGAGGAGATGGCCAAGCAGCGCGGCACCTTTGAAGAGGGCGCGAAAAGCCGTGGCGTAGACGGTGAGCTGGCAATGAAAATCTTCGACCTGGTGGAGAAATTCGCCGGTTATGGATTTAACAAATCGCACTCCGCTGCTTATGCGCTGGTTTCGTATCAAACCCTGTGGCTGAAAGCGCACTATCCGGCAGAATTTATGGCGGCGGTAATGACCGCTGATATGGATAACACCGAGAAAGTGGTTGGCCTGGTCGATGAATGCTGGCGTATGGGGCTGAAAATCTTGCCGCCGGATATTAACGCCGGGATGTACCATTTCCACGTCAACGACGACGGTGAAATAGTTTACGGTATCGGTGCTATCAAAGGCGTGGGCGAAGGCCCAATCGAAGCGATCATCGACGCGCGTAACAATGGCGGTTATTTCCGCGAACTGTTCGATCTTTGCGCCCGAACTGATACCAAAAAACTGAACCGTCGAGTACTGGAAAAACTGATTATGTCCGGGGCGTTTGACCGCCTCGGCCCGCATCGCGCGGCGCTGATGAACTCCCTCGGTGACGCGCTGAAAGCGGCTGACCAGCACGCGAAAGCGGAAGCGATTGGCCAGGCAGATATGTTTGGTGTACTGGCGGAAGAGCCTGAGCAGATTGAGCAGTCTTATGCCAACTGTCAGCCGTGGCCAGAACATACAGTGCTGGAAGGAGAGCGTGAAACGTTAGGTTTGTACCTGACGGGGCATCCGATTAACCAGTATCTGAAAGAAATTGAGCGCTATGTCGGAGGCTACAGGCTAAAAGACATGCATCCGACGGAACGTGGTAAAATGACCACGGCGGCGGGGCTCGTCATTGCGGCGCGGGTTATGGTCACCAAGCGCGGTAATCGCATCGGCATCTGTACTCTGGATGACCGTTCCGGGCGGCTGGAGGTGATGTTATTCACCGAAGCGCTGGAAAAATACCAGCATTTGCTGGAAAACGACCGCATACTTATCGTCAGCGGACAGGTCAGCTTTGATGACTTCAGCGGCGGGCTTAAAATGATGGCCCGTGAAGTGATGGATATTGACGAAGCCCGGGAAAAATATGCTCGCGGGCTTGCTATCTCGCTGACGGACAGGCAAATTGATGACCAGCTTTTAAACCGACTCCGTCAGTCTCTGGAACCCCATCGATCGGGGACCATTCCAGTACATCTCTACTATCAGAGGGCGGATGCACGTGCGCGATTGCGCTTTGGTGCAACGTGGCGTGTCTCTCCGAGCGATCGTTTACTCAACGATCTCCGTGGCCTCATTGGTTCGGAGCAGGTGGAACTGGAGTTTGACTAATACAGGAATACTATGAGTCTGAATTTCCTTGATTTTGAACAGCCGATTGCAGAGCTGGAAGCGAAAATCGATTCCCTGACTGCAGTAAGCCGTCAGGATGAGAAACTCGATATTAACATCGATGAAGAAGTGCATCGTCTGCGTGAAAAAAGCGTAGAGCTGACGCGTAAAATCTTCGCCGATCTCGGCGCATGGCAGGTTGCTCAGCTGGCACGCCATCCACGTCGCCCATACACCCTGGATTATGTCCGCCTGGCGTTCGACGAGTTTGACGAACTGGCCGGCGACCGTGCCTACGCTGATGATAAAGCTATCGTCGGCGGTATTGCGCGTCTGGACGGGCGTCCGGTGATGATTATCGGCCACCAGAAAGGGCGCGAGACGAAAGAAAAAATTCGTCGCAACTTTGGCATGCCGGCACCGGAAGGCTACCGTAAGGCGCTGCGTCTGATGGAGATGGCCGAGCGCTTTAAAATGCCGATCATCACCTTTATCGACACCCCAGGTGCCTACCCGGGCGTTGGCGCGGAAGAGCGCGGCCAGTCGGAAGCGATTGCCCGTAACCTGCGTGAAATGTCGCGCCTGAGCGTACCGGTCATCTGCACCGTTATCGGCGAAGGCGGCTCCGGCGGCGCGCTGGCGATTGGCGTCGGTGACAAAGTGAATATGCTGCAGTACAGCACCTATTCCGTTATTTCACCGGAAGGCTGCGCGTCCATTCTGTGGAAAAGCGCGGACAAAGCCCCGCTGGCTGCTGAAGCTATGGGGATCGTGGCCCCGCGTCTGAAAGAGCTGAAGCTTATCGACTCCATTATTCCGGAGCCGCTGGGCGGCGCGCATCGCAATCCGGAAGCCATCGCTGCAAGCCTGAAAGCGCAGCTGCTGGCCGATCTGGCGGACCTCGATATCCTGAGCGAAGAAGAGCTGTTAAACCGTCGCTATCAGCGTCTGATGAACTACGGCTACGCCTGATTCTTCCTTGCGTTATGCCGTAAAAAGGGCCGGATTTTCCGGCCCTTTTTTTATGTGCGATACCCAGGCGCGGTTGCTATGATGCCTGCCTTAGGTCAATTCCAGGAGGAATGCGTGAACATCATTGCCATCATGGGTCCCCACGGCGTCTATCATAAAGACGAACCGATTAAAGAACTGGAAGCCGCCCTGCAACAGCAAGGCTTTCAGACCATCTGGCCGCAAAATAGCGCCGACCTGCTGCAGTTTATCGAACATAATCCGCGGATCTGCGGCGTCATTTTTGACTGGGATGAGTATAGCGTCGAGCTGTGCAGCGATATTAATCAGCTCAACGAATATCTGCCGCTGTACGCGTTTATCAACGCGCATTCGACTATGGACGTCAGCAGTCAGGATCTGCGTATGACGCTGTGGTTCTTCGAGTATGCTCTCGGCCTGGCGCAGGAGATTGCCACCCGCATCGGCCAGTACACCCGCGAGTATCTCGACAACATCACGCCGCCGTTTACCAAAGCGTTGTTCAACTACGTCCAGGAGGGTAAATATACCTTCTGCACGCCGGGACATATGGGCGGCAGCGCCTACCAGAAAAGCCCGGTAGGCTGCCTGTTTTATGATTTCTTTGGCGGCAATACGCTCAAGGCCGACGTCTCCATTTCCGTGACGGAGCTGGGATCGCTGCTCGATCACTCCGGGCCGCATCTGGAGGCGGAAGAGTATATCGCCCGCGCCTTCGGTGCAGAGCAGAGCTATATGGTGACTAACGGCACCTCAACGTCGAACAAAATTGTCGGCATGTACTCTGCCCCGGCGGGGAGCACGCTGCTTATCGATCGCAACTGCCACAAGTCGCTGGCGCATCTGCTGATGATGAGCGACGTCGTCCCGCTGTGGCTCAAGCCGACGCGCAACGCGCTGGGGATCCTCGGCGGCATCCCGAAGCGGGAGTTTACCCGCGACAGCATTCAGCACAAGGTGAGCACGACGGGCGGGGCGCAGTGGCCGGTACATGCGGTGATCACCAACTCCACCTACGACGGCCTGCTGTATAACACTACCTGGATAAAAGAGACGCTCGACGTCCCCTCTATCCACTTTGACTCCGCGTGGGTGCCCTATACCCATTTCCACCCGATTTATCAGGGGAAGAGCGGCATGAGTGGCGATCGCGTGCCGGGCAAAGTTATCTTTGAAACCCAGTCGACGCACAAAATGCTGGCGGCGCTGTCGCAGGCTTCGCTGATCCATATTAAAGGCAGCTATGACGAAGAGACCTTCAATGAAGCCTTTATGATGCATACCTCTACCTCGCCGAGCTATCCCATCGTCGCCTCGATTGAAACCGCCGCGGCAATGCTGCGCGGGAACTCGGGCAAGCGCCTGATCCAGCGCTCGATTGAGCGGGCGCTGGATTTCCGCAAAGAGGTACAGCGCCTGCGCGAAGAGGCGGACGGCTGGTTCTTTGATATCTGGCAGCCGGAAGATATTGCCGAGACTCGGTGCTGGCCGGTTGCTGCCGGCGAGCAGTGGCACGGTTTTCAGGATGCCGATGACGACCATATGTTCCTCGATCCGGTTAAGGTGACGATCCTGACGCCGGGGATGGATGAGCAGGGCAATATGGATGACGAAGGCATCCCGGCCGCGCTGGTGGCGAAGTTCCTCGATGAGCGCGGCGTGGTGGTGGAAAAAACCGGGCCCTATAACCTGCTGTTCCTTTTCAGCATCGGCATCGACAAAACCCGGGCGATGGGGCTGCTGCGCGGCCTGACGGAGTTTAAACGCGGCTACGATCTTAATCTGCGGGTGAAGAATATGCTGCCGGATCTCTACGCCGAAGACCCGGATTTCTACCGCAATATGCGCATTCAGGATCTGGCCCAGGGGATCCATCGTTTGATCCGTCAGCACCAGCTTTCGCAGCTGATGTTGAGCGCCTTCGACGTCCTGCCGGAAATGAAGATGACGCCGCACCAGGCCTGGCAGCGGCAAATCAAAGGCGAGGTGGAGACCATCGAGCTGGAAAATCTGGTCGGGCGTATATCCGCTAACATGATCCTGCCGTATCCGCCGGGCGTGCCGCTGCTGATGCCCGGGGAGATGATTACCGAGGAGAGCCGCGCGGTGCTCGATTTCCTGCTGATGCTGTGCTCTATTGGCCGCCATTATCCGGGCTTTGAAACCGACATTCACGGGGCGAAGCGCGACGAGGATGGCGTCTATCGGGTACGGGTCTTAAAAAATGATTAGGTGCTTGCGCCGCGGCGGGCGGTGCGGGTAACCTGGCTGATATCAATACGAGGATGTTTACCATGCTGGGTCTAAAACGGGTTCACCATATTGCGATTATTGCGAGCAGCTATGCGCAGAGCAAAGCCTTCTACTGCGATATTCTCGGGTTTACGCTGCAGAGCGAGTTCTACCGCGAAGAGCGCGACTCGTGGAAGGGGGATCTGGCGCTGAACGGGGAGTACGTCATTGAGCTCTTCTCCTTTCCTTCGCCTCCGGCCCGCCCGTCGCGCCCTGAGGCCTGCGGTCTGCGTCACCTGGCCTTCAGCGTGGATGATATTGACGCATCGGTGGCCCACCTCGAGGCCCACGGCGTGAAGTGTGAAGCGATACGTATCGATCCCTTCACCGATAAGCGCTTTACCTTCTTTAACGACCCTGACGGCCTGCCGCTGGAAATTTATCAGCAGTAGTCCTTGCCAGAGATGGCCCCGGCCGGTAACGTGCCGGGCTATCTCCCCTCAGCCAGCACTATCATGAAGATGACCCCAGATATTGCGCAAAACCTTCAGCCGCACCGCCAGTTTTTGGTGGCCTTCAGCGGCGGCCTCGATTCAACGGTTCTGCTCCACCAGCTGGTCTGCTGGCGCGCGCAGGATCCGACGTTAAGGCTGCGAGCTATCCATATTCATCATGGCCTGAGCGCTAACGCCGACGATTGGGTCGCGCACTGCCAGCAGCTGTGCCGGCAGTGGCAGGTCCCGCTGGTGGTCGAGCGCGTGGTGCTGGCGGATACCGGTCTGGGAGTCGAGGCGCACGCCCGGGAGGCGCGCTACCGGGCCTTCCGAACGGCGCTCGAGCCGGGAGAGGTGCTGGTGACAGCCCAGCATCTCGACGATCAGTGTGAAACCTTCCTGCTGGCGCTCAAGCGCGGCAGCGGCCCGACCGGGCTGTCGGCGATGGCCGCCTCTTCCGCCTTTTCTGACACGCTGCTGCTGCGTCCGCTGCTCAATACCCGCCGGGAAGCGCTACACCAGTGGGCGCTGCGCCATCAGCTCAGCTGGATTGAGGATGAGAGCAACCAGGACGATACCTACGATCGCAACTTTCTGCGTTTGCAGATTATTCCTCGGCTTAGCGCCCGCTGGCCGCACTTCACCGAGGCGGTAGCCCGCAGCGCCGACCTCTGTGCTGAACAGGAGAGCCTGCTGGACGAGATGCTGGCAGAAGAGCTGGCGTCGTTGATGGCGGATGACGGAACCTTAGCGATTGAACCCCTGGCCGCCGTGAGCGCCGCGCGTCGCGCCGCGCTGCTGCGCCGCTGGCTGGCATGGCACAACGCGCCGATGCCATCCCGCGAGATGCCGGAACGGATCTGGCGTGAGGTTGCCCAGGCGCGGGAGGATGCGTTTCCCTGCCTGCGTCTCGGTGACTTTACCGTTCGCCGCTACCGGCAGCGGCTGTGGTGGGTGAAATATCTCCCCGGCCAGACGGAGGCGGTGCTCTCATGGCCCGATAGCCGTCAGCCTCTGCGGCTGCCGGAGGGGATGGGCGAGCTGTCGCTGCTTGCCGGAGGGCCGCTGCGCGCTCCGCTCGCCGGCGAAGCGGTGACGGTGCGCTTTCGCGCCGGCGGCAATCTGCATATCGTCGGTCGTCACGGCGGGCGCAAGCTGAAGAAAATCTGGCAGGAGCTGGGTATCGCGCCCTGGCGTCGCGATACCACGCCGCTGCTGTTTTACGGCGAAACGCTTATTGCTGCCGCGGATTTGCTGTTTATTACCCGTGAAGGGGAAGCGCAGGATAGCGAGGGCGTACGGCTGGTATGGAGGAAAACGGGCGGCTAAGCCACCCGTTTTTATTCAGGACTCACTCACCACCACGGTACCGATTTCCGGGTGGCTGAAGCTGGCGATAGTATCGAGGCGTAGCTCGCGACTGTTGTCGCCAAGTTCCACCACCAGATACTCGATATTTTTGCGCGAGATAAGATCGTTTGCCTTCGCCTGCAGCTGCTCACCATCTTTGAGCGCCAGCGTCAGCACCAGATGATGCTGGCAGGCAAGTTCGAGATTGTCATAATCATCGCAGTTGATGGGTTGATAAGTATCATTCATTGACATAATCGCTCACCAGTAAGTTTGCTGCCGCATAGGCGGCCTTTTCCCTGACTGACTCCGAAAGGGCCTCATCCGCCGCAATTTCATTCAATACTTTCAACACGCAACCCAGCGCATTCGGGATATACCCCAGGTCTCCGCTGGCTATTTCCGCATACCGCTTGCGTATTAACTCACAATATTGGTCCACATGCCCTCCTGTCAGTATTCTGACTCAACCGTGGGATGCAAGTTTAAGCCTACGAAGATAAACTCTGTTTAGCAAGGTGACTATACCATAGTCATTTAAGCAATATCAGCAGGATGAAAAGGGATCCCTCGATTGTCGACAGCCTTTTGTCGCCAGTTTCGCTACAATGTACGCCATTTTTTTCAGGAGTTTTTTCATGGCGCTGAAAGCGACGATTTATAAAGCGACGGTAAATGTAGCCGATATGGATCGCAACCGGTTTATTGATGCCAGCCTGACGCTGGCGCAGCATCCGTCTGAAACCCAGGAGCGCATGATGCTGCGCCTGCTGGCGTGGATTAAGTATGCCGACGAGCGGCTGCAGTTTACCCGCGGCCTCTCCTCGGATGACGAGGCCGAGCTGTGGCTGCTCAACGATCATCTGGGCGTCGAACTGTGGATTGAGCTCGGATTACCGGACGATAAGCGGATTAAAAAAGCCTGCTCGCGTTCGCAGGAAGTCGCATTGTTTGCCTACAATAGCCGGGCGGCCGAGGTTTGGTGGCAGCAGAATAAGAGTAAAATGGCGCAGTTCAGCAAGCTGACGGTCTGGTATCTTGACGATGCGCAGCTGGAGCAGCTCAGCGCCTTTGCCGATCGCACGATGATTTTGCAGGCCACTATTCAGGACGGCAGCATCTGGTTATCCGACGCTAAGAATAATCTGGAAATTCATTTGGCGGCCTGGCAGCCGGCGGCATGATTACCTTTAGCCGCAGCGTCTCTATTGCGGAGGATGAAGTCTCCCTGACGGGGATCCGCGCGCAGGGCGCGGGCGGTCAGCACGTGAATAAAGCGTCAACCGCGATCCACCTGCGCTTTGATATTAAGGCTTCGAGCCTGCCGGAGTACTACAAGGAGCGTTTGCTCACCGCCAGTCATCACTTAATTTCTGCCGACGGTGTGGTTATCATTAAGGCTCAGGAATACCGCAGCCAGGAGATGAATCGCGAAGCCGCGATTGCTCGCCTGATTGCGCTGATACAAGAATTAACCGTAGCGCAAAAAAGTCGCCGGGAAACGCGACCAACCCGAGCATCAAAAGAGCGTCGGCTTGCTTCTAAGTCGCAAAAATCATCGGTCAAAGCGCTGCGTGGGAAAGTTCGTCAGTAGGCAATGCGACGAACGGGTGGCATGGATTATAAGGAATTTACAGTGAAGAAAATCATATTCTCAGTGGCGGCAGCCTGTTCGCTCTTTGCGCTGTTTGGCTGCAATCATCGGGCAGAAGTTGAGACGCTGCAGCCGGCGGCGATGACGGAGCTGAAGCCGATGCAGCAGAGCTGGCGCGGGATACTGCCGTGCGCCGATTGCGAAGGCATCGAAACCTCGCTGTTTCTCGAAAAAGACGGCAGCTGGGTGATGAATGAGCGCTACCAGGGCGTGACCCGCGAGCCGTCATCGTTCGCGTCGTACGGGACCTGGGCCCGCACCGCGGACAAGCTGGTATTGACCGATAGCAAAGGGGAGAAATCCTACTATCGCGCGAAGGGCGACAAGCTGGAGATGCTCGATCGCGAAGGCAACCCGATTGAGTCAACGCTGAACTATACCCTCGAGTCGGTGAAAGCCAGCCTGCCGACCACGCCGATGGCGATGCGCGGCATGTATTTCTATATGGCGGATGCGGCGACCTTTACCGATTGCGCCACCGGCAAACGAACTGCGGTTGCCAATAATGCCCAGCTTGAGCGTGATTATGCCGCCGCGCGTGGAACGGATACGCGTCCGGTACTGCTGGTGGTGGAAGGGCACTTTACTCTCGAGCCTAACCCTGACAGCGGTGAAATGGTGAAAACGCTGACGGCGGATAAGGACGTGAAGTTTATCCCCGGCAAAGAGTGTGGCCAGTAAAAAGTAGCACCGATAAAAAAGGCCTCGCAGATGCGAGGCCTTTTTGCATTCAGGCGCGGAATTAACCTTTAATGGCGTTAACCAGGTAGTTCACGATGTCGCCCGTTTTGATCAGCTGTTTTTCACCGACGCGACGATGCTTATATTCGATATCGTCGTTGTCGAGGTTGCGGTCGCCCAGCACGATGGTGTGCGGAATACCGATCAGCTCCATATCGGCAAACATCACGCCCGGACGCTCTTTGCGGTCGTCCATCAGGACTTCAATGCCCTGGGCGCGCAGTTCGCTATACAGCTTCTCGGCCAGCTCCTGCACGCGGTAGGATTTGTGCATGTTCATCGGCAGAATCGCCACCTGGAAAGGCGCGATAGCTTCCGGCCAGATGATGCCGCGATCGTCATAGTTCTGCTCGATAGCTGCGGCGACCACGCGGGTGACCCCAATGCCGTAGCAGCCCATCGTCAGCACCTGGTTGCGGCCATCTTCGCCCTGCACCGACGCGTTCAGCGCCTGGGAGTACTTGGTGCCCAGCTGGAAGATGTGGCCGACTTCGATGCCGCGTTTGATCAGCAGCGTACCCTGACCGTCCGGGCTCGGGTCGCCGGCGACAACGTTACGGATGTCGGCGACTTCCGGGGTGGCAACGTCGCGATCCCAGTTGATGCCGAAGTAGTGTTTGCCATCAACGTTAGCGCCAGCGGCAAAATCGCTCATTGCCGCCACGGTACGGTCGATAACGACCGGAACCGGCATGTTGACCGGACCGAGAGAGCCAGGGCCTGCTTTGACGATAGCGCGGATCTCTTCTTCGGTGGCGAAAGTCAGCGGGCTGGCAACCTGCGGCAGCTTCTCCGCTTTGACTTCGTTCAGCTCGTGGTCACCGCGAACCAGCAGGGCAACCAGCGGATAAGCGCTGCCTTCCACCGCTTTAACCAGCAGCGTTTTCACGGTCTTCTCAACCGGCAGATTAAACTGCTCAACCAGCTCGGCGATGGTTTTGGCGTTCGGCGTATCGACCAGCGTCATTTCCTGAGCGGCAGCGGCGCGCGGCTCTTTCGGCGCAATGGCTTCGGCAAATTCGATATTGGCGGCAAAGTCGGAGCTGTCGGAGAAGATCACGTCATCTTCGCCGCTCTGCGCCAGAACCTGGAACTCGTGCGATGCGCTTCCGCCGATAGAGCCGGTGTCAGCCTGTACCGCGCGGAAATCGAGACCCATGCGGGAGAAGATTTTGCTGTAGGCGGCATACATCGCGTCGTAGGTTTCCTGCAGCGATTCCTGAGTCGTATGGAAAGAGTAGGCGTCTTTCATCAGGAACTCGCGCGAACGCATCACGCCAAAGCGCGGGCGAACTTCATCGCGGAACTTGGTCTGGATCTGGAAGAAGTTCAGCGGCAGCTGCTTATAAGAGTTCAGCTCGTTGCGGATCAGGTCAGTGATCACCTCTTCATGCGTCGGGCCGAGGACGAACGGGCGATCGCCGCGATCGACGAAGCGCAGCAGTTCCGGACCGTATTGCTCCCAGCGACCGCTCTCCTGCCACAGGTCTGCCGGCTGAACGACCGGCATAGACACCTCGATAGCACCGGCGTTGTTCATCTCTTCACGCACGATGTTTTCGACTTTTTTCAGGACGCGCAGGCCGGTCGGCAACCAGGTATACAACCCAGAGGCCAGCTTGCGGATCATCCCGGCGCGCAGCATCAGCTGATGGCTGATGACTTCGGCGTCGGCAGGTGTCTCCTTCAGTGTGGAGAGCAGATATTGGCTAGTACGCATGTTGTTACGGTTCCATTTCGACGATTGGACCAGGCTGAAACGTCAGACTGACACAAAAAAAGTGGTTTAGTTTACCAGTGTGGCAAAGATGCCAAAAGAGAGGAAAATAAAATTAGCGCGGTTCCAGAGAAAAGACTTCAAAACCGGACGCAATCACGCGCCAGCGCACGTTAAAATCGAGCAGCCAGACGGCGTAAGTTTTTCCTGCTTCTTCCTCTTTACGATAGGCCGGACGTGGGTCCTGCGCCAGAACTTCGCGAATGAACGCCTTAAGCTGCGGATAGCGCTTTTCCAGCAGGGCAAGCTGCGCGTCCATCTCCGGCGTAAAGCTGACCGTCATTTCAGCCAGCGGCGCCTGCTGGGCGTAGCTGGCGCTGGCATCCGGCAGCGCTTCGGCAAACGGAAGATAGGGTTTGATATCAACGACCGGCGTACCGTCGACCAGATCGAGGCTGCCGAGCTCAAGTATCACCCGATCTTTCTGGCAGCGAATACCCTTGAGCTCGACCAGCGACATGCCGATGGGGTTTGGCCGGAAGGTTGAGCGCGTGGCGAAAACGCCCATTCGCGCATTGCCGCCGAGGCGGGGAGGGCGCACGGTAGGCCGCCAGCCGCCGTCCATGGTTTGATGAAAAACAAACAATACCCACAGATGGCTGAAGTTTTCCAGGCCGCGCACGGCGTCGGCCTGGTTATAGGGGGGCAGAAGATGCAGCTCGCCGCCGCCGTTTTTAACCAGCCCGGGCTGGCGAGGTACGGCAAACTTTTCTTTATACGGCGAGCGAATAACACCTATCTGCGCAAACTCAAAAGAACTCATTGCGCCGAAACGTTAAGCGCAGAGCCAAGGCAAACGGCCTGGCGATAGCATCCTGGCGTACCGCTGGTGACTTCGCATCTGTGCAGCAGGACCGCGTTAGCTTTCATTTTCGCAGCATTAATTTGCAGACGCTTGCGGGCGGTAGGGATGTTCGGCGGTGAATCCTGATTTGAGGCCTGGCATGACTCACCGGTGACTTCACCCAGATCGCGGAAAGGCTTGCCGACCAGCGCTGACGCATCGGTATAGATTCTTACCGGTGCCGGGCGAACGGCCTTGGGTTTTGCCGGTTCCGATTTGGCAGGTGCCGTTGCCGTGCTTTGTACAGGTTCGACGGGAGATCTGCTTAGCATAGAGCAACCGCTTAACATGAGTGCTAACAAACAGATCGGTAAAGCACGCATAGTATTTCCTCAATGAATAATAAAACAGGGCGCTATTGAATCAGGTGCTTGCATAAATGACAAGACGGGCATAAAGCCCGTCCTGAATGATATTACGGTGAAAAAAGATTACCAGCCTTTCACTGCACCGCCGTTAAAGATTTTATTCGCGGCTTCAAAAACTTCATCGCTCTGGTAAGCCTGAACAAATTTCTTAACATTTTCCGCGTCCTTGTTGTCTTCGCGAGCAACAATCAGGTTGACGTACGGAGAGTCTTTACCTTCGACAAAAATACCGTCTTTTGCCGGGGTCAGGCCAATCTGGCTTGCATAGGTGGTATTGATAACCGCCAGGGCAATCTGCGCATCGTCGAGGGAGCGCGGCAGCTGCGGTGCTTCCAGCTCAACAATCTTCAGGTTTTTCGGGTTCTCAATGATATCCAGAGAGGTCGGCAGCAGGCCAACGCCTTCTTTCAGCTTGATCAGACCCGCCTGCTGCAGCAGCAGCAGAGAACGGCCGAGGTTAGTCGGATCGTTAGGAATGGCAATCTGGGAGCCCGGCTGCAGTTCGTCGAGGGCTTTAATTTTCTTGGAGTAGCCGGCAATCGGATAAACAAAGGAGTTGCCGACGGCGACCAGCTTATAGCCGCGGTCTTTAATCTGCTGGTCGAGGTAAGGCTTGTGCTGGAAGGCGTTAACGTCGATGTCGCCTTTGCTCAGCGCTTCGTTCGGCAGAACGTAGTCGTTGAACGTAACCAGCTCAACGTCGAGACCATATTTCTCTTTAGCGACTTTCTGCGCCACTTCAGCAACCTGCTGCTCAGCACCGACGATGACGCCGACTTTAATATGGTTCGGATCTTTTTCATCCTGACCGCAGCCCACCAGAGCCAGAGAACCGATCAACGCACCTACTGCCGCAAAGGTTTTAAAATTAAAGGCCATGCTATTTCCTTCCTGTAAGAGTCTGTGTGTACACGCGTCGCCCAGGCCGCGCGGAGGCGCCCTGAACGAAGTTGTGTCGATAATGTTATTTGTGAGTCACAGCCCGGACGATACGGTCGCCAGAGAATTGAATTAAATAAACCAGAATAACCAGTAATACCAGCACGGTATTCATTACCGTGGCGTTGTAGCCGATGTAGCCGTACTGATAGCCAATCTGCCCCAGACCACCGGCGCCGACCGCGCCGCCCATGGCGGAATAACCGACCAGGGTAATGAGCGTAATCGTCGCGGCGTTCACCAGACCCGGCAGCGCTTCAGGCAGCAGGACCTTACGCACGATCTGCATCGGCGTGGCGCCCATCGCGCGGGATGCTTCGATAAGACCCGTTGGGATCTCAAGCAGCGCGTTCTCCACCATACGGGCAATAAACGGCGCGGCGCCAACCGTCAGCGGCACAATGGCTGCCTGCAGGCCGATGGACGTACCGACAATCACGCGGGTAAAGGGAATCATCCACACCAGCAGGATAATAAAAGGTATAGAGCGGAAGATGTTCACCAGCGCCGACAGGGTTCGGTAGAGTTTGGCGTTAGCGGCAATCTGCCCCGGGCGGGTGACGTACAGCAGCACGCCTACCGGCAGGCCGAGGACAAAACCGAAAAAGCCGGAGACAAAGGTCATTGCCAGCGTTTCCCACACGCCGCGCAACAGCAGCCAGATCATTGCCTCAGACATATCCCAGTACCTCTACTTTTACATGATTTTCCTGCAGCCAGGCGATTGCCGCCTGGGTGTCTTCCTGCGTGCCGTGCATCTCGGTCAGCATAATGCCGAACTTCACGCCGCCGGCGTAATCCATCTGCGCGCTGATAATGTTGTTATTTACATTAAAGCGGCGGGCGGTTTCAGAGAGCAGCGGAGCATCGACGGAGTGGCCGGTAAACTCCATGCGCAGCATCGGGACGCTATCGGGGAGCGCGGTTGGCTTCAGGCGTGCCTGATAGTCATCCGGAATATCCAGATGCAGCGTTGATTGAATAAACTGCTGTGCCAGCGGGGTTTTTGGGTGAGAGAAGACTTCGCTCACCGTATCCTGCTCGATCAGCTGCCCGTTGCTGATGACCGCGACGCAGTCGCAGATGCGTTTGACGACGTCCATCTCGTGCGTGATCAGCAGAATCGTCAGGCCGAGGCGGCGGTTGATATCCTTCAGCAGCTCCAGAATGGAGCGGGTGGTCGCCGGATCCAGCGCGCTGGTGGCTTCGTCACACAGCAGAACCTTCGGATTACTGGCCAGGGCACGAGCAATTGCCACGCGCTGCTTCTGTCCGCCCGAGAGGTTGGCCGGGTAGCTATCATGCTTGTCGGACAGGCCGACGAGATCCAGCAGCTCGGTCACGCGGCGTTTAATCTCCGCCGGCGGAGTATTGTCCAGCTCGAGGGGGAGCGCCACGTTGCCGAAAACGGTACGTGATGACAGCAGGTTAAAGTGCTGGAAAATCATGCCTATCTGGCGGCGTGCGCGGGTGAGCTCCTTTTCAGAAAGCGCGGTAAGCTCCTGCCCACCCACCTGTACGCTGCCCTGGGTTGGACGCTCGAGGAGGTTTACGCAACGAATCAGCGTACTCTTACCGGCGCCGGATGCGCCGATAACGCCGTAAATTTGCCCGGCGGGAACATGCAGGCTGACATCGTTCAGCGCCTGTATGGTGCGGTTCCCCTGCTGGAACACTTTGGTGATATTCGAAAGTTTAATCATCAGTTATTTATTATCGTTTAGCCGTTTGCCGTGGCATTTTCTTCTGCCGTGTCCAGGCGATGCCTGTCAATGAAATGGATGTTAAGGCATCCAGACGTCTAAATCAATCCGACTCTGTATAATGAGCACTTTCTTGCATCAGGAAACATGCGATACTAATCAGACTAGCCTTTATCAGGAGTAAACCGGTGGCACAGTCAGTACCCGCAATTTTTCTCGACCGTGATGGCACGATTAATGTCGATCACGGCTATGTCCACGAAATCGATAATTTTGAATTTATCGATGGCGTAATTGATGCAATGCGTCAATTAAAGGAGATGGGCTTCGCCCTGGTGGTCGTCACCAACCAGTCCGGTATCGCTCGCGGTAAGTTTAGCGAAGCGCAGTTTGAAACGCTGACCGAATGGATGGACTGGTCGCTGGCCGACCGCGGCGTCGATCTGGACGGTATCTACTATTGTCCGCATCATCCGCAGGGCACCGTTGAAGAATACCGCCAGACCTGCGATTGCCGTAAGCCGCATCCGGGGATGCTCATCTCCGCGCGTGACTACCTTAATATAGATATGGCCGCTTCTTATATGGTAGGCGACAAAGTTGAAGATATGCAGGCAGCTCTGGCGGCGGATATTGGCACTAAAGTGCTGGTGCGCACCGGCAAGCCGGTCACGGCTGATGCGGAAAGTGCCGCTGACTGGGTGCTTAATAGCCTTGCAGACCTGCCCGCAGCCATCAAAAAGCAGCAAAAATAAGCGTTACGTATAAAAGATGAGCGGTTGAAATAAAATTGTATTTTTCCGCTTGTCATTCCCGGCGGGCTCCCTATAATGCGCCTCCATCGACACGGCGGATGTGAATCACTTCACACCAACTAGCCGGTTCGGTTGAAGAGAAAAAATCCTAAATTAAGGGTTGACTCTGAAAGAGGAAAGCGTAATATACGCCACCTCGCAACGGTGAGCGAAAG
>RCUT01000012.1_pt1 | contig 180219 bp, 159 predicted proteins | sample 2166171 | NCBI WGS metagenome assembly RCUT01 (sample SAMN09932757, study PRJNA488358) | compost metagenome | isolation source: compost soil in 4-hydroxybenzoic | place: Germany: Experimental Botanical Garden | reverse complement strand
CGCTCACCGTTGCGAGGTGGCGTATATTACGCTTTCCTCTTTCAGAGTCAACCCTTTAATTCAGGATTTTTCTCTTCAACCGAACCGGCTTAATCTGTGAAGTTGTTCACATTTGCCGTGTCAGTGGGAGCGCATTATAGGGAGTTCTTTTGGTATGGCAAGCCTTAAAATACAAAAAACCTATCAAGCGCTCATTATTTGAACTTTCCTTTCCATCTCACGAATAGCTGATACCGCTGAAACCCAGTACTGGCGCGGCCTGCGGCCTATTCCCATCTCCAGGCAGTTTTTTCAAAAAATGTATGGCGTCCCGCACGCAGACGGCGGCCGCTGGCGTAGAGGAGCCATAAACGGCGGATTAAGCAGCCGCTTTGACTCACGACAAGGCGCCCTCGGTTCACACCTTTTTATAATCAGGACCGTTTCTCCTTACTGGTGTGAATCTATGGCTTATCAACTGAACATTAACTGGCCCGAGTTTTTAGAGAAGTACTGGCAAAAGCAGCCGGTAGTATTAAAGAATGCTTTCCCGAACTTCGTCGATCCGATCACCCCGGACGAGCTGGCGGGTCTGGCCATGGAACCGGAAGTCGACAGCCGGCTGGTCAGCCTGGTGAACGAGCAGTGGCAGGCCAGCAACGGGCCGTTCGAACATTTTGATGGCCTGGGCGAAACCGGCTGGTCGCTGCTGGCGCAGGCGGTCAACCACTGGCATATGCCTGCCGCCGAGCTGGTTCGCCCGTTCCGCGTGCTGCCTGACTGGCGCCTTGATGACCTGATGATCTCCTTCTCGGTCCCGGGCGGCGGCGTTGGCCCGCACATCGACCAGTACGATGTCTTCATTATTCAGGGTATGGGCAGCCGCCGCTGGCGCGTGGGCGACAAGCTGCCGATGCGTCAGTTCTGCCCGCACCCGGCGCTGCTGCACGTCGATCCTTTCCCACCGATTATTGATGAAGACCTCGAGCCAGGCGATATCCTTTATATTCCACCGGGATTCCCGCACGACGGCATCACCCACGAAACGGCGCTCAACTACTCCGTTGGCTTCCGCGGGCCGAACGGTCGCGACCTGATCAGCAGCTTTGCCGACTACGCGCTGGAAAACGATCTCGGCGGCGAGCACTACAGCGATCCGGACCTGACCTGCCGCGAACATCCCGGCCGGGTTGAAGAGTATGAGCTCGACCGTCTGCGCGGGATGATGATCGACATGATTAACCAGCCGGAGGACTTTACCCAGTGGTTCGGCCGCTTTGCCACCACCCCGCGTCACGATCTGGACATCGCGCCGGCCGAGCCGCCTTATGAAGAAGAAGAGATTGTTGATGCCCTCAACGGCGGCGAAACGCTGGCCCGCCTGAGCGGCCTGCGCGTGCTGCATATCGGCGACAGCTTCTTCGTGAACAGCGAAGCGCTGGCAATCACCGATGTCGACGCGCTGGACGCGCTGTGCCGCTACACCTCGCTGAGTAAAGATGAGCTGGGCAAGGGGCTGCATAACCCGGACTTTATCGCCGAGCTAACGCGCCTTATCAACCAGGGTTACTGGTACTTCGAAGAGTAAGCCTCCCAAAGCCTGGCACCGCCAGGCTTCTTTTTATGGTCTGCTTTTATTACCTGCTTTTATTACGCCCGTTTTGGCAGCGTCAGAATAAAGCGGGTTGAGCGCGCGTCGGACTCTACCGCCACGCTGCCGCGGTGCGCCGTGACGATCGATTTAACGATAGCCAGGCCAATGCCGCTCCCCTCACCTTTACGCTGGCGGGAGGGATCGACGCGGTAGAAGCGGTCGAAAAGCCGCGACAGATGTTCTGCAGGTATCGGCGCTCCCGGATTCTCAACGATCAGCTGAACCCGGGCATCGGCCTCCGTCAGGTGAACGGTGACCGCCCGGCCGCCCGGCGTATAGCGAATGGCGTTAGAGAGCAAATTACTCATCGCCCGGCGCAGCATCAGCGGGTCGCCAACCACCCAGCAGGCGCTGCCGCTAAAGTGCAGGGTCACTTCCCGCTCCTCGGCCCAGGCCTCAAAGAAGTCGAAGACCTTGCTGACCTCATCGGCCAGATTCAGCGCTTTTAGCTCCGGGATCAGCTGATTGTTGTCGGCCTGCGCCAGAAACAGCATATCGCTGACCATCCGCGACATCCGCGAGAACTCTTCCAGATTGGAGTAGAGCACATCCTCCAGCTCTTTTTGACTACGGGTCTGACTGAGCGCGATCTCCGTCTGGGTCACCAGGTTAGTTATCGGCGTGCGGATCTCATGGGCAATATCCGCGGAGAAGTTGGACTGACGGGTAAACACATCCTCGATACGTTCCAGCATATGGTTAAACGACAGCACCAGCCGCTCCAGCTCAATCGGCACCGACTGCGGGTTTAAGCGCACGTCGAGGTCGCGGGAGGTAATGTTTTGAATCTGTCGGCTGACCCGGCGAATCGGCTTATGCCCGTGATAGACCACGAACAGCACAATAAAGAAGATAAGGATGCTGATAATCGTCGCCGCCGAAATCAGCCTCGCCTTCAGCTCGTTAATATAGTGGAGATGAAAATCGATCGACAGGGCCATAAGCAGGCGGTAGGCCGGCCTGCCGTCCGCCGCGCGGCCAAGCGGCAGCATAATCAGCCGCCAGGAGCGGGTCTGCATCTGGTGGTTATCGTGAGTTAACGCCCGCGGATGCGGATCTACCCACGAGATAACGTTGCCATCCTGCAGCCTGGCGGCAATGCCCGGCGTGCTCATGATATGGCTGAGATCCGGGCCGTTCGGTGACTGGAAAAGGGTCTGGCCGCTGCCGTCATCGAGGCAAATAAAGACGTTGGCGTAGCCATCGATCACGTTCTTTAAGATCTCCAGCCGCCGCGCCTGAGGATAGTCGGCGTGGTTGAGCACCGTCTCAAGGGTGGTGGCCAGCTGCCTGAGGTCGTGGGCGTCGCGCTCTTCAAAGTGCGCCTTTACCGAGTGGATCATTATCCAGGTGAAGGCGAAAAAGGCCACTATCGTCGCCAGGCTGATAAAAAAGGTCAGCCGCGTCGCCAGCGAAAACGGGCGCCGCAGCAGCTTAATCGCCATCCGGCACCTCGAGCACGTAGCCGACGCCGCGCACGGTCTGGATAAGCTTAGGTTCAAAATCATTATCGATTTTACCCCGCAGCCGCTTCACCGCCACGTCGATGGCGTTGGTGTCGCTGTCAAAATTCATGTCCCAAACCTGGGAGGCGATTAGCGAACGGGGCAGCACTTCCCCCTGATGACGAATAAAGAACTCCAGCAGCGTAAACTCTTTGCTGGTCAGCGTGATGCGCGCGCCCGCGCGGGTCACCCTGCGGCTGACCAGGTCGAGCGTTAAATCCGCCACCTGGAACTGGCTCTCAACGATCGTCGCCGCCCCGCGGCGCAGGAGCGTCCTCACCCGCGCCAGCAGTTCGGCAAAGGCAAAGGGCTTGACCAGATAATCATCGGCCCCAAGCTCCAGCCCCTTCACCCGATGCTCAACGGTCCCCAGCGCGGTCAGCAGCAGGATCGGCATGCCTTTATCGGCGGATCGCAGCATTCTGACGATATCCCAGCCGTTCACATCCGGCAGCATGATGTCGAGGATCAGCAGGTCATAATCGCTGGTCATCGCCAGGTGATAGCCGTTCAGACCGTTATCCGCCAGATCGACAACAAAACCGGCTTCCGTCAGCCCTTTCGTCAGGTACTCACCGGTTTTCATCTCATCTTCGACGATCAAAATCTTCATCACCTGCTCCTTCACGCGCCGATTGTGCGGGCTTTCAATTTTAGAGGAGCCCAACCGGATAGCAATGAATTCTCAGGAAAATGACAGCTTTGTCATTTTCCCGTCACGCGTCAAACAGACGCCGTTGCGTAAAGTACAGGGCATTCCCTGATAGCCGATAAACCTGCCACTATGCGCCAGTTAAAGCTTATTTCGCTCAGCGTTATTTTTATCCTGACGGGCTGTCTCTCCTTAGCCCCGGACTACCGCCAGCCGACCTCGCCGGTACCGCAGCAGTTCTCCCTCAGCCAGAACCAACTGGTGACGCCGCCTGCGGGCTATCAGGAGACCGGCTGGCGCGCGTTTTTCGCCGACCGGCAGGTTAAATCGCTGATTGCCACCGCGCTTGGTAATAACCGGGACCTGCGCATGGCGACCCTGAAAGTGCAGGAAGCGCGGGCGCAGTACGGCGTGACCGATGCCGACCGCTATCCGCAGCTCGACGCCTCCGCCAGCACCACCTACGGCGGGAAGCTTAAAGGCGATACCACCACCCGCAGCGACTATCAGGCCGGGCTGAACCTCAGCTTCGATCTCGACTTCTTCGGCCGCCTGAAAAACATGAGTGAAGCGCAGCGGCAGACCTTTTTCGCCAGCGTAGAAGCCCAGCGCGCGGTGCACATCTTATTGATTGCTAACGTTTCACAAAGCTACTTCAACCAGCGGCTGGCCGCAGCGCAGCTCGCCGTGGCCCGCGAGACGTTACAAAACTACCGCCAGTCCTATGCTTTCGTAGAGAAACAGCTGCTGACCGGCAGCAGCAGCGTGCTGGCGCTGGAGCAGGCGCGCGGGGTGATTGAAAGTACCCGCGCCGATATCGCCAGGCGGGAAGGTGAGCTGGCGCAGGCCAACAACGCCCTGCAGCTGCTATTGGGCAGCTATCAGCGCCTGCCGGACGACGCGGCCGACGGCGCGGGGGATATTCACAGCCTCAGGCTGCCGCCCGCCCTCTCCTCGCAGATCCTGCTCCAGCGCCCCGATATTTTAGAGGCCGAGCACGGGCTGCGGGCGGCGAACGCCAATATCGGCGCCGCGCGGGCGGCCTTCTTCCCGTCGATTACGCTAACCAGTTCGCTTTCCGGCAGCAGCGCCGACCTCTCCAGCCTGTTTAATCCGGCCAGCGGGATGTGGAACTTCATCCCTAAAATCGAGCTGCCGATATTCAACGCCGGGAGAAATCAGGCCAACCTCGACGTCGCCGAAATCCGTCAGCAGCAGTCGGTGATGAATTACGAACAGAAAATCCAGAACGCCTTTAAAGAGGTGGCCGATGCCCTGGCCCTGCGCCAGAGCCTGGCGGATCAAATCAGCGCCCAGCAGCGCTATCTCGCCTCCCTGCAAATCACCCGCCAGCGCGCCGGAACGCTCTATCAACACGGCGCGGTCAGCTATATCGAAGTGCTGGACGCCGAACGTTCGCTGTTCGCCACGCAGCAGACCCTGCTGGATCTCAACTACGCCCGCCAGGTGAACGAAATTCAGCTCTTTACCGCCCTCGGCGGCGGCTGGCTCGAATAACCCATTATTGAATATCAGGAGTGTTAATCATGAATCATGTCACAAAAACGGTCATTTTTGGTCTTCTTCTGTCCGCAGCGGTGTCCGGCGCCCAGGCCGCCGGACACCAGCATGGCGAAATGATGCCCGCCGCCGGGCAGGCGCAGGCCATCAGCGCCACCGGCGAAGTCAAAATCATTGATATGGAGAGTAAAAAAGTCACCATCGACCATGACGCCATCCCGGCGCTGAACTGGCCGCCGATGACCATGCGCTTCACCATCACTCCGCAAACCCAGCTTGGCGCGGTTAAGCCCGGCGATAAGGTCGCCTTCACCTTTATTCAACAGGGCAACCTCTCCTTATTACAGGATATCCACGTTAACTAATAAGGTGTTCACGGAGCGCATTACGATGGTCTCTCTAAAACTTAAAACCGCTGCGCTCATTATCAGCAGTATGTCTCTTGGCGGGATGATTGCGGCGGGCCTCTATAGCGGGCTTGCGCCCGCTCACCCTGCGGGCGACGCGGAGCCTGCCGCCGGGCAGGCGCGTAAAGTCCTGTTCTGGTATGACCCGATGTACCCCAATACGCGCTTTGATAAGCCGGGGAAATCGCCGTTTATGGATATGGACCTGGTGGCCAAATACGCCGATGAAGAGGCGCCGCCCTCGGCCGCGCCGGGCGTACGCATCGACCCGACGCAAACCCAGAATCTGGGCGTTAAAACCGCCGCCGTCGTCCGCGGCCCGCTCAGCTACGCCCGGACCTTCCCGGCCAACGTCAGCTATAACGAATACCAGTTTGTCATCGTCCAGGCGCGCTCAGCGGGCTTTATCGACAGGGTCTACCCGCTGACCGTCGGGGATAAGATAAAGAAAGGCACCCCGCTTATCGACCTGACCATTCCCGACTGGGTCGAGGCGCAGAGCGAATATCTGCTGCTGCAGGAAACCGGCGGCACCGCCACCCAGGTGGAGGGGATCCTCGAGCGGCTGCGCCTCGCCGGAATGCCGGATGAGGATATCCGCCGCCTGAAGGCGACGCGCAAAATTCAGACCCGCTTCACCCTTAAAGCGCCGATTGACGGCGTGATTACCGCCTTTGATCTTCGCACCGGCATGAACATCGCCAAAGATAACGTGGTGGCCAAAATTCAGGGCATGGACCCGGTGTGGATTAGCGCCTCGGTGCCGGAATCTATCGCCTGGCTGATTAAAGACGCCTCGCAGTTTGTCCTTTCCGTTCCGGCATGGCCGGACAAAGCCTTCACCATCAGCAAATGGAGCATGCTGCCCGGCGTGGATGCGGCTACCCGCACGCTGCAGCTGCGTCTGCAGGTCGATAACCCGGACGAGGCGCTGAAGCCGGGAATGACCGCCTGGCTGAAGCTGAACGCGCAGAGTCAGCCGATGCTGCTGATCCCGTCGAAAGCGCTGATCGACAGCGGCGCGGAGCAGCGGGTTATCACCGTGGACGGCGACGGCCGCTTCGTGCCGAAACCGGTCGAGGTCTTCCAGCAGTCCGGCGATATGACGGCGATCCGCTCCGGCATTCACGAAGGAGAGAAGGTCGTCGCCAGCGGCCTGTTCCTGATTGATTCCGAGGCCAATATCTCCGGCGCGCTGGATCGGATGCGCGCAAAGCCGACCGCCACGACGCCGAACGTACCGAATAGCGCGGCGCATGCGCACTGAGGAGATGACAAATGATTGAATGGATTATCCGTCGCTCGGTGGCCAACCGCTTTCTGGTGATCATGGGGGCGCTGTTCCTCAGCATCTGGGGGACGTGGACCATCGTCCATACGCCGGTGGATGCCCTGCCGGATCTCTCTGACGTGCAGGTGATCGTCAAGACCAGCTACCCCGGCCAGGCGCCGCAAATCGTCGAAAACCAGGTCACCTGGCCGCTGACCACCACCATGCTCTCGGTGCCAGGGGCCAAAACGGTGCGCGGCTTCTCGCAGTTCGGCGCCTCCTACGTCTACGTGATTTTTGCCGACGGCACCGATCCCTACTGGGCGCGCTCGCGGGTGCTGGAGTACCTCAACCAGGTGCAGGGCAAGCTTCCGGCCGGCGTCAGCGCCGAAATGGGTCCGGATGCCACCGGCGTCGGTTGGATCTACGAGTACGCGCTGGTCGACCGCAGCGGCAGGCACGACCTCGCCGAGCTGCGCTCGCTGCAGGACTGGTTTTTAAAATATGAGCTAAAAACGATTCCGGACGTCTCGGAAGTGGCCTCGGTGGGCGGCGTGGTCAAAGAGTATCAGGTCGTGGTCGACCCGCTGAAGCTGACCCAGTACGGCATTACCCTGGCGGCGGTGAAATCGGCGCTGGATGCCTCCAACCAGGAGGCCGGCGGCTCTTCCGTCGAGCTGGCGGAAGCCGAATATATGGTGCGCGCCAGCGGCTATCTGCAAAGCCTCGATGACTTTAACCACATCGTGCTGGCAACCGGCGACAGCGGCGTGCCGGTCTATCTGCGCGACGTTGCCAGGGTGCAGATCGGCCCGGAAATGCGCCGCGGCATCGCCGAACTGAACGGCGAAGGCGAAGTGGCCGGCGGCGTGGTGATCCTGCGCTCCGGCAAGAACGCCCGCGAAGTGATTTCGGCCGTAAGGGCCAAACTGGCATCCCTGCAGAGCAGCCTGCCGGAAGGGGTTGAAGTGGTCACCACCTATGACCGCAGCCAGCTGATCGACCGGGCCATCGACAACCTCAGCATGAAGCTGCTGGAGGAGTTTATCGTCGTCGCGCTGGTCTGCGCCCTGTTCCTGTGGCACCTACGCTCGGCGCTGGTCGCCATTATCTCTCTCCCGCTCGGCCTGTGCTTCGCCTTTATCATGATGCATTTCCAGGGGCTGAACGCCAATATCATGTCGCTGGGCGGAATTGCGATTGCGGTGGGGGCGATGGTCGATGCCGCCATCGTGATGATAGAAAACGCCCACAAGCGGCTGGAGGAGTGGGATCATCAGCATCCCGGAGAGCGGCCCGATAACGACACGCGCTGGAAAATCATCACTGACGCCTCGGTGGAGGTCGGCCCGGCGCTGTTTATCAGCCTGCTGATTATCACCCTGTCGTTTATCCCGATTTTCACCCTCGAAGGGCAGGAAGGTAAGCTGTTCGGCCCGCTGGCGTTTACCAAAACCTGGTCGATGGCCGGGGCGGCGCTGCTGGCGATCGTGGCGATCCCGATCCTAATGGGGTTCTGGATCCGCGGCAGGATCCCGGCGGAGAGCAGCAACCCGCTCAACCGCTTCCTGATCCGCATTTATCATCCGCTGCTGCTGAAGGTGCTGCGCTGGCCGAAGGCGACCCTGCTGGTCGCGGCGCTAACGATCCTGACGGTCATCTGGCCGCTCAGCCGGGTGGGCGGCGAGTTCCTGCCGCAGATCAACGAAGGCGATCTGCTGTATATGCCATCAACCCTGCCGGGAATTTCCGCCTCGCAGGCGGCGGATATGCTGCAGAAGACCGATAAGCTGATCATGACGGTGCCGGAAGTGGCCCGCGTGTTCGGCAAAACCGGTAAGGCCGAGACCGCCACCGATTCCGCCCCGCTGGAGATGGTCGAGACCACCATTCAGCTCAAGCCGCAGAATCAGTGGCGCCCGGGGATGACCATGGAGAAGATCGTCGAAGAGCTGGATAAAGCCGTGCGCCTGCCGGGACTCGCCAACCTGTGGGTGCCGCCGATCCGCAACCGGATCGATATGCTCTCCACCGGGATCAAGAGCCCGATCGGCATTAAGGTCTCCGGCACTAACCTCGCCGATATCGACGAGAGCGCCGAGCAGATTGAAGCGGTGGCCCGCACCGTGCCGGGCGTCACCTCAGCGCTGGCGGAGCGGCTGGTCGGCGGGCGCTATCTCAACATCGATATCAACCGCGAGCAGGCCGCCCGCTACGGCATGAGCGTCGGCGACGTGCAGCTGTTCGTCTCCTCGGCCATCGGCGGCGCGATGGTGGGCGAAACGGTAGAAGGCGTCGAGCGCTACCCGATCAACATCCGCTACCCGCAAAACTACCGCGACAGCCCGGAGGCCCTGCGCCAGCTGCCGATCCTCACTCCGCTGAAGCAGCAAATCGTCCTCGGCGACGTGGCGCAGGTCAAGGTAGTAACCGGCCCGTCGATGCTGAAAACCGAGAACGCCCGCCCGACCAGCTGGATCTATATCGACGCCAGGGATCGCGACATGGTGTCGGTGGTGCACGATCTGCAGCAGGCCATCGCCCAGGGCGTGAAGCTGAAGCCGGGGACCAGCGTCTCCTACTCCGGCCAGTTTGAGCTGCTCGAACGCGCCAACCAGAAGCTGAAGCTGATGGTCCCCATGACGCTGATGATCATTTTCGTCCTGCTGTACCTCGCGTTCCGTCGCTTTGGCGAGGCGCTGCTGATCATCGCCAGCGTGCCGTTCGCGCTGGTCGGCGGCATCTGGTTCCTCTACTGGATGGGATTCCATCTGTCGGTGGCGACCGGTACCGGCTTTATCGCCCTTGCCGGGGTGGCGGCGGAATTTGGCGTGGTGATGCTGATGTACCTGCGCCATGCCATTGAAGCGGAGCCGTCGCTGGAAAACGCGGAAACCTTCCGCGCTGATAAGCTTGACGAGGCGCTGTACCGCGGCGCGGTGCTGCGCGTGCGGCCAAAGGCGATGACCGTGGCGGTCATTATCGCCGGCCTGCTGCCGATTTTATGGGGTACCGGTGCCGGTTCGGAGGTGATGAGCCGCATCGCCGCGCCGATGATTGGCGGGATGATCACCGCCCCGCTGCTGTCGCTGTTTATCATTCCGGCGGCCTATAAGCTGATGTGGCTGTACCGGCACCGACGCCCGGCGCAGCGGGCATAACCTGGCGGCGAGCGCACTCTGCCAGGAGGCGCTAGCACGTTGATGGCGACATCTGCGTGGTTCGATGCTGGATATGCGCCCGCAGCAGCTTCTCCAACTCCTCTTCTCTTACCTGAGGGTCGATCTTTTGACACTCAAAGGCCAGCGCTCGCTGCCGGTAGGGAGCCAGCAGCGGATTATGCTGTAGTAATAATTCGCCGATCGCCTTAATCCGGCTCGCTTCAAGCCCCGGCAGCGCTTTAATGATGGCCCCGCACGGAATATCGCCGTCGTCGCCGATCATAACCAGCGAATAAAAATCGCTGAAGGCGGAGAGTTTCCACGCCGGCACGTTAAATTTATTGTAGTTAATTCCGCTGCTGTCGATATTGGCAAAATTGACGGTATAGAACGGAATAAAATCGTTTGCCTGCAGGGCCAGGGAAATAAACGCCGCGTCCCCGGTCTTATGTATCGTTGCCAGCAAAAGGTTGAGCAGAAACTCCATCTGCGTAACCGTCAGATCGACGGATATCACCTCATCATTTTGCAAAAAGAACAGAAAGGTGACCTTCTCCTGACCATCTTTCATCACGAAATCGGTCACCCGCAGCGCGACGTTGGGGTTCTGTATTTCATCAAGCGTGACGGTGAGCGTACGGTTGTTTAACCGCTCGGTATCGGCGATGGTGCGGGCTCTGATGCTCTCGGGGTCCTCGCGAAACAGCATTTGCAGCCTGCGGTAGCCGCTGAAAACCGCAAATACGAGGTCCTGAACCCGATCGGGCGGGAGATACACCAGCGCTTCCGCACTCACGACGCTTTGCATCTTCAGGGCTAACGCCAGCACCGCGTTGGGGGATTTAATTATTCCGCTATTAATACCCGCTAAGATGTTCATCAAATAGTCTCCGTAGTAAGCTGCTGTGGCAACGAGGTCAGTTTCGCTAAATCAATAATTCGATCGGCGCTGGCGATGGTTGAAGGACGGTGGGCGATAATAATTCGGGTGATGTTTAAAGATTCAATCGCCGCGTTGACCATCTTTTCATTATTAATATCGAGATGGCTGGTAGCCTCATCCATAAATAAAATTTTCGGCTTTTGATAGAGCGCCCGGGCAATGAGCAAGCGCTGCTTTTGACCGCCGGAGATCCCGGCGCCAAGCTCGCCGATAATCGTTTCATAGCCCATCGGCATGCGCTGGATCTCTTCATGGATATTGCATCTCATGGCGCAGTCAACGAGCAGCGCCCGATCCATCTCCTCATCAAAGCCCGAAATGTTATCGGCAATAGACCCGGAAAACAGGCGGTCCTCCTGTAATACGCAGGCGATATTGCTGCGGAAGTTATTAATGCCGATTTTGTTAATATCAAAACCGCCGATAAATATATCGCCGCGCTCGGGCGTCAGCAGGCCAGACATGACTTTAAGTAACGTTGTTTTACCGATGCCTGACGCGCCGATCAGCGCGACGGACTCTCCAGCGGCCACGCTGATATTGACGTTAGAAAATACGGGTTTTGACAGCAGGTCATACTGATAGGCCAAATTCTGCACGTCTAAAGAAACGCCAATGTCATCGGCAAAAATCTTTCTTACCGGCGACTCTGCCTCCGGTTCGCTGTAGACAATTTCAGAAATACGCTCGTTATGTAGCGACAGCATTTTCAGCTGCATCGTGAGGTCGATAAGCGACGCGGCGCGCTGGGCAAACTGGCCGCGATAGGCGTTAAACGCCATATACATACCGATGGTCATCGTGTTATCCATAACCATCTGCGCGCCCAGCCATAAAATGACAACCTGATCGGCCGAGTTAATGAAGGTATTAATCCCGCCAAACAGCATATCGAAACGTGTTTGCTTCAAACCGGCGTTGCTGACATCGATATTGGTATTCAGCCAGTGCTGGGAGCGCCTGTTTTTCAGGTTAAGCGATTTTATCGTCGCGATGCCGTACAGCGTCTCCATAAAATGCGAGCCCGAACGCGCGCGTTTGACGATCAGCTCTTCATTGATGGCGCGATAAAATTTATAGGTGATCGCGCGCATCGCGGCGTAGCAAAGAGTGAACCCCAGCACAACCCACACCAGCCAGCCGCCGTACAGGCTCAGCATCACAAGCAGGCCGATGGTCATGATGGAGTCAATAATTCCGCTGACGATGCTGTTGGTAAAGGTTGAGCGGATGGTATCCAGAGAAGCAAACCGCGACTGTATATCCCCCAGCTGGCGCTTCTCAAAGAAAGCGAGCGGCAGGCCGATCAGATGATCGAAAAAGCTCGTTTTCCACTGCACGTCGGTCAGCGTATTCAGCTTTAGCGAAACCCACGCGCGCAGCATACTGACCCAAGTTTTAAAAATCGTAAAAAACATTAGCCCGACGCAGATGACCAGCAGCAGGTTTTCATCATGTGCGGTAATAACATGGTCGGTAACAACCTGCGTGCCCATTGGCAGCAGCAAATTCACCGTTTCAATGACTACCGACAGCATCAATATTTTCGTCAGCGCTGACTTCAGGCCAACAATGTTGTGCATTAACTCCCGCAGCTTGAGCCGCGAGCGCTGCTTTTCCTGAACGAAGCCGCTATCCGGCCACGCCTCAAGCGCGATGCCGCTGAAGTTATCTGATAATTCCTTACGATGAACCACGCGTCGCCCAAGCGCCGGATCGTTAATAACAAAACGCTTACCCTTTACCGCAACCAGCACGACAAAGTGATTTAATGACCAGTGCAGTATGCAGGGCAGACGGAGCTCGCCGATCTCTGCAATATCCAGGGATAATGCCCGCGTTTTCAGGCCAGCCTTCTGCGCAACCGTCGCCAGGGCGTTTAACGTCGTTCCGTGGGATGAGGAGCCGTAGGTATTGCGAAAGTTGAACAGATCGATATCTTTGCCGTAGAACCCACAAATCATTGCTAAGCAGGCATTACCGCACTCCGTTGATTCAGACTGTATAATTACCGGGACTTTGTTCCTGATTGAAAAGTTGATCCTTCTAAAAATTGAATCAAGCACATCTTTATTCATCTTTGGGTCCCTTAAGGCTCTGAACTACTTTATATACTGGTGAGAACAGCCACTGATACAGCGGCCTCTCCTCGGTAAAAACAATGCTCTTCGCCTTAAGGCCATTCGATAGCACAAGCGTTCTGTTCTTATAAATAAACTCTTTTTCTTTAACGTTGATAATTGCTTTGTAGAGCGTGGGTGTCGTATTGCTGTTGGCCTGGCTATTGCCATAGTCAGATAATTCCCGGCGAGTAACCGGCATTGATGAGATTGACATCACCTTGCCAGAAAATTGACCAAACTTATCTGAAGGAAACGCATCGTAGCGGATATTCACGGTATCGCCGATTTTGACATAGGGTAAACTGTTATCGGGTAGCCACAGCAGTAAATAATAGTTAATGCCGGTAAGCTGCTTAACCTGAGCCAGGCTGCTCCCGGCCTCGATCATTTGACCACGGGTAACGGCTATCGACTCCACCCGGCCATCAATCGTCGACTTCACTAAAATTCTTCCGCTCGCGCTGTTTTCAATCAGCTGAGTTTGCAGATCTCTCAGCTGGCTATATTGTGAAGTAATCTGATTATCAATCTCAGCGGTCTTTACCGTTAAATCACTCCGGGTCTGGGTGAGCTGCAGTTCTATCTGCATTTTCTGCGATGATAACGACTGAAACGCATTTTGCTGCTGGACGAAAAGAGAGTGCTGATTATTGTACTGATCTTTATTAATCAACCCCCGCTGCAGGTAGCTGCTGTAGTTCTTCAGCGATGTCTCAATATGTGAAAGCCCTTTTTTGGCCGTCGTCAGCATTTTCTCGGTTTCATCCAGGGAGCGCTCATAGCGCTGAATCTGGCGACGCGTGGTGCCAATAAAATCATCTTTGTTAGCTTTTAGTTTTTGGATGATATCTTCAGCATTGACAATCTTGGCTTTCACCATCGAAACATTGGTATCACTGACGTTGCCGACGTCAGTGTTTTTGGACACATCCAGCTCAAATAGTACGGCGCCTTTCTTAACAACATCACCGACCTGGACATACTGTTTCGAGATCGAACCCAGCAGCGGTGAGGAGATATTAAGAGGATGAGGCAAAGTGATCACCTCGCCGGCGACATCAATTCTTTTGGTATATTTAAAAAAGCAAAGCATGGCGATGATAACAGCTAAAAAAGCGATACAGCAGGCGGAAACTATCAGCGGCGAAACGCCGCCGAACAAAATCACGCGTCCTTTCCAGTAGCTTCGCTGATGCTCTATCGCTTCCTGTCTGAACAATCTTTTACCCATGAGTACCTGACCTGATATAAAAAGGCCCGACGCATCGGGCCAGAAGAGGAATTAATTCAAAATCATGGTTTAAAGGTGCCGTCGAGGTAACCCTCGACCAGCTTTTGGGTATACTTCCAGGTATCATCGTAACCCACAATCGCGCCGCCGATACCGCAGGTAATGCCGCCGATAATACCGCCGACGATCATGCCAACACCCTGACCAATCGAACCAACACCCAGGAGCCCGCCGCCGTCGCCGCCATGCGTACCACCAATAACGGCCCCGCCAGCAAAGCCGGCAACTGCGCCAAGCGTTGCGCTGACTACCGCTTCACCGATATTGCCAAAAATATCCCACGGGCTGCTCCAGGAGTAAGCACCAGAAACGGCATTCATTTCTTCAAGAGAAAGTACTTTCATCACAATTCCTTATATATTTAATTTGTATATTCCAGATGGTATAAATTTATCAATCACATATGCTGTGTTGATGGGAGGCTATTTTCGGCACTTCCTGTAAAAAAACAACTTTAGTTTCATGAATAATCCAGGCTTCAGATCTAAATAAGAAATAAAAATATGAATAAGAAAAGTGATTGTTATCAAAGAGTATCGTTATCCGGACTTAACCTGTTTTCTACAGCCTTCGATCATATAGAGGGCAGCATCCTCATACCGCGGTGCTGATACCAGCGTCGGCCGTGATGACCTGTCGCGAAGGGTGCCGGACTGGGCACTATTATTTTTTCTGAATCACAAAAAAGAAGGTGTAATTTGTCATATTTAACAACAACATAGAATAAAATTAACCAAGGAGAAAATCAAGACATCAACGACTCAGCGGCCCATGGGTGATGAACTTCAACGCTCACTGGTAGCTATCTCATTTTTTATTTTCTGAGCACCAGAGCTTGCAAAGCGTTACCGCTGTCGATAACAAGGATATTACGACTGCCATGAATAATAATAATCACGCGGCCACGATTATTATAAGCGTTTCACTACTATCTTACCTAAAAGAAGAGCGATGCTGACTCAGCGCCTCAAATCAAACCGCACTCAATCTTTATAGATATTAACTTTGTTTAACCTCATAACTTATCTCAACGGATGTTTTCCCACCTATATCGCCCCGGCAGCGCCCGCCATGAGTACGCTCCCCATCGTCCAGGAAAGCCATTTCCCCTGCTCGCTGCTTAACGTTTTACCTGTATTAAGTTTTATTGAAATAAATTCAGATGAGTATTTTAACAGACCAGGATTAATATAGCGGCACTTACCCATACAAGCCGTAAGGGTTGCAGAGTAAGTATATATGGATACATACGGGAGAAGTTGCTGAAGTCTATATACACGGTCTCTTTTCCGGTACTCAATATTTTAACTTTAAATGAATGGATTAAACGGATGAAAAAAACAATTCTGGCTATGGTTATTACTGCCGCTACCGCTTTCAGTGCTCAGGCTTTGGCAACGAACCAGGCTGAAGTTACTATTCTGGGTGAAGTAGCAGACTCTCAGACTTCCTGCGTCGTGACGCCGACCGGTACCCTCAACAACGGTATCGTTAAGTTAATGACCGTGACCACTGCTGAAGCAACCGGTCAGTCTGTTAATACCTTATTTAAAAACCAGAAGTTTGGTTTCCAGGTTAAAGACTGTGCTATCGGCGGCGCGGATGAAAGCAACATTACCGGTCTGAGCGTGAAAGTCACCGGTACATCCTCTGTAGCTCCTGAGATTCTGGACAACGTTGCCGATAACGGCGCTCAAAACATCGGTATTGGTATTCAGAAAGTAAGCAACAGTGCTCGTATCAAATTCGATGGCACTGCGGTTGCTGAAGCCTATACCCCGCAGCAGGCAACTAACCTGGAATATCTTGCTGGCTACGTGAAAGTCAACGCGGCAAACCCGGTTACTGAAGGCCCGGTTAAAGGTGTTGCAACCTTTACCATTGATTACACCCTCTAATTAATTTTTAAGGGGCCTGCTCATTCAGCAGGCCCTTTTAATTAAATGCTGAAGGAATCTAATGTACCAGATGATGATCAAGGCAATCATTGCCTTCGCCATGATACTGAGCGGCTTTGCGCATGCAGGTATTGTTATCGAATCAACTCGCTATCTTTATAAAGAAGGCGCTCGTGAGATATCTGCGCAGATTGATAATAAAGACGAAATGCCTTACCTGATCAAGTCGTGGGTTGAAGCAGCAGAGGGAAAACCTCCTGCATTTATGGTCACGCCCCCCCTTTTTCGCCTGGAGATGAAACAGAAAAATACCGTCCGTATATTCTCCACTGGCAACGTCAACGCCCCCACTGACCGTGAATCATCCTATTTTTTCAATATTATGGCCATCCCGCCGTCGGATGATACCTATGTGAGCAACAATACTATACAGCTCGCCGTTCGCCATCGCATGCGGCTTATTTACCGACCGAAGGCGCTAGCCGAGCTGTCCAATAATACCGAAGCCGAGAAAATAGAATGGCGCAGGGCCGGAAAGCAGCTCACCATAAAAAACCCAACGCCATTTTTCTTCTATTTCAGAAATGTTCAGATTGGCGCCAGTGAATATCAGGCACAAATTAAATTTATTGAGCCTTTCTCCTCAAAAGCTATAACGCTAAAAGATAACGGCAATGCTACCAAAGTAACGTGGAAAATAGTCAATGATTATGGAGGTGCAGGTTCCCTCTATTCATCGATATTGCCATAAACAGTTCGCATTTATAAATGGATGTTTTTATGCCAATAGAACACAAAGATCACTTCAGGCTATCTACGCTCTGCATAGCGATTATTACTATAATGACGGCGAGCATTCACACTACGGTGAATGCGCGTGAATTCTTTGATCCCGCATTTATTACATCAGCCAATGGAGGTGATGCCTCCAACGTCCCCGACCTGTCAATTTATCAGTCGGTCAACGCTCAGGCTCCGGGCGACTACCGGGTTGACGTCGTCTTTAATGGTCGCTACCTGGAAACCAAAAACGTTAAATTTGTCACGACCGAGCGCAGCAGCAGGCTTGATAAACAGCTAAACCTAACCCCCTGCTTTACGCTGGAGGCCCTCTCCCGGTATGGCGTCAGAGTTAAATCATTTCCCGAGCTAAAAGAGAACGAACAAGGCTGCGCCAACTTCGATATTATTCCAGACAGCAAAACAGTGTTCGATTTCACCGCCCAGCGCCTGGATATTTCCACCCCTCAGGCCGCGATGAGCACGGTAGCCAACGACTACATCCCGCCGGAAAAGTTTGATGACGGCATAAACGCCATGTTTGTGAACTACCAGTTTAACGGTTCGCAGGATTATAAAAGCGATAATGAATACTACGGCCTGAATCTGGAATCCGGGATAAACCTCGGCCCCTGGCGCATCAGGAACCTTAGCATGTGGAACAAAAGTAAGGGGGAATCAGCTCATTTTGATTCCGCCTATCTTTATCTGCAGCGCAGCTTGCGCTCTATCAGCAGCGACCTGATCATCGGTGAAAGCTCTTCTCTATCCGGCATATTTGATAGCGTTCCTTTTTCCGGCGTGCAGCTGGCGACGGATACCAGCATGCTGCCGGAGAGCATGCGCGGCTACGCCCCGGTGATCCGCGGTATTGCTAAAACCAACGCCCGCGTGGTGATCAAACAGAATGGCTATCAGGTTTACCAGACCTACGTCGCGCCGGGCGCGTTTGAAATTACGGATATGTACCCCAGCGGTGGGAGTGGCGATCTGTATGTTACGGTTGAAGAGTCCGATGGCTCGAGACAGAACTTTATCGTGCCCTTTGCGGCTCTGCCGGTGATGCTGAGGGAGAACCAGTTCGAATATGAAATCACCTCGGGGAGATACCGCCCTTACGTCGGCAGCATTGATGAACCCCCTTTTACACAGGCCACCGCCAAATACGGCTTATCAACCAGCGCCACCATTTTTGGCGGTATGCAGGCATCGGCAAAATATCAGGCCCTTTCTGGCGGAATGGGGTATAACCTCGCCAACCTGGGCGCCCTGTCAGCCGACGTGACCCAGGCATGGTCAAAAAAACGCTATGACGATAAAACGTCCGGCCAGTCGTGGCGCATACGCTACGGTAAAAATATTATCGAAACCGGAACCAATTTCACTATTGCCGGCTATCGCTACTCGACAAAAGGGTTTAACACCCTTTCCGAAGTGCTTAATACCTATTCCGATGACGGACGTTATTACTCGGCGCGCTCTTTACGCAATCGTACTAACCTGACGCTTAACCAGAGCCTGGGAAAATCGCGAGGTAGCCTGTCCATCAGCGCCCTCATCGAAGATTACTGGGATAACAAGCGTACCAATAAATCATTGAGCCTCGGCTATAACGGCGGCTGGCGGGGTGTTAACTACTATCTGGGCTATAGCTATAACCGCTATACCTGGGGTACACACAGTTCCAGCCATGAGGTGCGAAACGATCAGCGCCTCGCGCTCACCATTTCCATACCTCTGAGCAACTGGCTGCCAAATACCTATGCCAGCTATCAGATCACCGAAAGTAGCCCAGGTTCTACGGATCAGTACGTTTCTTTAGGCGGCATCGGGCTGGAAAACAATAATCTCGCCTGGGACATCCAGCAGGGTTACAGCAACCGTGAGCACTATAGCGGCGACCTCAGGGGAACCTATAACGGCTCGCGCGGCAGCATCAACGCAGGCTACAGCTACGACAACAACAGCCGGCGCTTCGACTACGGCGCCAGCGGTAGCCTGATCGCGCATGCGAACGGAATAACGTTTGGCCAGAATATCAGCAATGCGGCCGTGCTAATCCAGGCCCCAGGTCTGGACAACGTCAGGCTCAGCTCGGATTCAACGATCGTCACCGACAGTCGCGGCTACGCCATCGTTCCCTATATTACCCCCTACCGCAGTACCGATATCACTCTGGACAGCACATCCTTTGGCGACGACATGGAGCTGATGCAGACCACGCAGCAGGTTGTTCCCACCCGTGGCGCCATCGTGCGCGCAAACTATGCCGGGAATATTGGGCAGCGGGCATTTATTCGGCTTAAAACGCCAGCAGGCCGGGAGGTGCCATTTGGCGCGATGGCCACGCTTGCCGGGGCGGCTAAATCCCAGGCCAGCATCGTGAGCGACGCAGGCATGGTTTATATGACCGGCCTGCAGCCAACGGGTGCGCTGACGGTCAGCTGGGGTAAAAATGCGGGCCAGAAATGTACCGCCATCTATACCTTACCTGCCAGCCAGAATAAAAACGCCGGAGTCAGCCAGACTGAAGCCCTGTGTCGATAATAATCATAACGAGATGAGTGAAATGAAAAAAATGATTGTACTGCTGGCCGGAATATTTTTCTGCGGCGGGGTTTCGGCTGCACGGCTATGCTCTTATACCGATTCTGCGGGTAAAGAGGGTCCTAATGGTGGCGTAGAAGAACGTCAGGGTATGACGCTGTACCCCAAGATATCAGCCGATCCGACTCTTCCGGTTGGTGCAATCCTTTATAGCCGAACGATAGGCGGGATGAATCTACATCACCGACTCTATACCTGCGGACCGGGAGCAAATTATATCGTCGCCGTGAGCAGGCCAGAGGTTCCGGGGATGAGCCTTCGCGGCATGCCCGTTTATGAAACCGGCGTTGACGGTATCGGTATTCAGTTCAGCGATATATTCTCGAGCCGAGTCGGTAAACAGATCGTCGGAAAGGCAGGAACCTGGCCAACGCCTTATGATAAATCCGCGCAGTTTCTCGCAACGCCGTACTTTTCTGCCTGGTTAGTTAAAACGGGCCCCATTGATACCAGCGGGGCGACCAACATCAACGTCGAAATTGAGTTTCGCGTGGCAGACCCGGCCGACCCGGGATATGCAAGAAAAGGCGCTATCTACTGGGTAAACCCCAAAACATCAAGAGCAATATCCTTTCGTAATGAGAGCTGCAATATTTCGCTTAAAGGGCCGAGTACGGTCCATCTGCAAAGAATTGCCAAAAGCGATCTGCTGGCGCTTGCTCGCGGGGCGACAACCGGCAAAGGTAAAGAAATTGACATGAATATTACCTGCCCAACTGAACTGCAAGGTCAGAAACTCACCTACTGGTTTAACCCCAAAGGGGGAGCGGTTGGCGCCGATCCAGGAGTACTGGAAAATACAGCAGGAGCCGGAGGCGCCAACAACGTTGGGATCATTTTGAAAAAAAATAATAGTCCGGTGAAATTTTTCGATACCGATGCCTACACTATTCCGTCCCTTAGCCTTGATCAGGACATCAGCTTTACCGCTGATTATTACATGATAAATCCTGCTATTACGGACGGGCCGGTTAAAGCGGTTCTGGAGGTCGTTATCCAGGAAGATTAATCCCCGGCATTCAGAGTATAAAATGCCCTCAGCAAGAGGGCTTAAACGATTGGGGTAGATACGGGTATTTTGAATAACGTTGGCAGGGCCTGCTACACGAACCTCCGCATTCGGCCGTTAACAGCCCGACTCAGGAAACAAAACGACTAGCGGGGCCCTTATCCTTAGGCCAGCCCTGAAGTTCAGGAGACCGCCCTGCCAGCCTGACTCATCGCAGCTTTTTTACATATCTGGCCTGAGCGTTCCTTTGACAGGCTCAGAGCGAAACGGCTAGCGAGCCTTCACCTAACGTCACGAACGAGTGTGTTTAAATAATATAATAATAACAAAATTCATTTTACAGCTATTACGTTCACGTGCTTATGCTTGTCTTTTACCAGGAGATAAATAAAATGGCGAACGACAGCAATAAATTACATAAATTAATAACAGACTTACGCACCAATTATATCATTAATGAATGCGTAGAGTTCCAGCCGGCGACAAGTACCCTACGTAATATCCACAATCCAGATCTTAAGGTCACGCTTAATTTACCCGCCGGACGCTGTTTGCTGTTATTAATTAATCATGGGGGCGACGTCGTCACGCAGCAGGATTTTATGAATATCGTCTGGAAACAGAGCGGCATGCGAGTCACCGCCAACGCCTATTACCAGAATATCTCGATTCTCCGCAGAGGTCTTTCCCATGCCGGGTTAGAGGAAAATGTGATCATTACCCTTCCCCGGATCGGGCTGACTCTGGCCTCCGGCACGCAAATCCGTCAATCAGTCACGGACGCATCCCCTGACTCAGGAAGCACCAAGAAACCGCTCCACAATACATCGATCGCGGTGGTTAAAGACAATAGCCACAAGGAGATCGAACTCGCATCGACGATTATGGACGAATATAGCTTAAAAAATGAGCCAGCATGGTCGGGAGACGGCAACAAACCCTTGCCAGCCACTCTTGTCAGCATTAAGAGACGCAGACCGGTTCTCACGCTAAAAAATGGCGTTCTTCTGGCGACAGCCATCGTGGCGATGGCCGCGCTTTTCTCATACATGGCGGGTATAAAAGAAAGCTATTTTTCTGGCTATGAAACGATAACCTCGACCCAACAACGCTGCCATGTTTTTTCGGCAGAACCGGCATCCGACAGCCTGAAAAAAGCAGTGCTCAGCAAATATGGCGAACATATCACCCGCGATTGCCGGAACTATCCCTGGGTATACGTGACGACAACAACAGACCTCCCGAGAACCTCGATCATCCGCTGCAATAAACCCTTCGCGCAATCGACTGCGTGTATTTCCGAATACTTTATTGAATAATGGCAAAAACGTTATGCCGCCATTTCGCTGCATCGACGAATTAAAACATCAAGTAAAAATCATGCCGGGATCGCTCTTAATTTAATCTGATATCAGACAATCTGCCGTCAGGTTCATGCAGACGTGTAATGGCAACCCGATGATTCGCATATGTTATTGAGGGAAAGAATGTCCTGCCCGCGATAGCCCGCCCGGACAGGCTCGTTGATTCAAAGCAATTATATAAATAAGACTTTTCGCCAGGAGCCAGAGTATGCAGTGCTTAATCTATCACTTATACTTTTATCTAAATGTGAAAATATCTTAATTTTATCTGCATCCGCCGGATAAATCTTACCTGCTGCTGAATGAGTTATATATAATTAATGCATAGATATTACGTTATTAACAATGCTGTTGAATTCCACCCAACGACCCGCAAGTTAAGAAATATTATCATCCCCACGAATATGGTCGTTCTGAACTCTCCGGCAAGCCGTTGTTTATTATTATTAATCGAGAGATCCGGAACAATTGTGACGCAGCAAGAGTTTATGTATAACGTTTGGGAAAAACTCGGGCTCGTAGTCTCAGCAAATACCTACTATCAAAACATTTGTCTACTCAGAAAGGGGATGAAAGAGATTGGATTTACCCGCGACCCCATCACAACGATACCGCGTATTGGCTTAACGCTGGCCCTTGATACACAGATTCAGACCATTGAATCCACTGACCCGCCAGCACCAGACAATGATGATGGACAGGCAGCCGATGACGCAGCATTGCCCGCATCTTATGAAGAGCTGAACAAAGCGGACTCTGGCCATGCCAGCAGCCCGCACGAAACCGTCGAGTCCGTTGCTGATATACCGGCATCAGTCCCCGACATTCCCGATCCGCTGTACCTGAAAAAGGGAGACGCCGGCAGACTCAGTAAACTTTTTTTGCTCATCTCGATTCTTATCTTTTCTATTCTGCTGACGGATCTCAAGGTCATTGTGGCCCACTTCCAGGATCAGCGTTACTTCGAAAACTATCAGCTCACCGTCAACACCGATGGCTGCCATCTGTTCCTCAATAAAGATATTCATAGCGCCGATGAACGAACGAAAGCGCTTAACTACGGCGTTCAGTTCAAATCTGACTGCCAAAAGTTCCCATGGGTATATATCAGCAGATACGCCATGCTGCCCAGGGCTTCGGTGATTCGCTGTAATAAACCCATGTCCAGCCCTAACTACTGTATTTCAAACTATTTTATTGAGGATCATTAGAATGAGACATTACCGTGTATCGGTGTATGTGCTTTGTGTATGCTTATTTTTAACTTTAATACTGGCGGGTTATTCGTTGTGGCAGCGCTATCAGCCGCTTGAATTCACATGCAAAGCAACCTTTGTTCAGCACCACGCGGACGAGAACCTCTATGTCTCGTTAACTTACAGAATTAGCAAAGATAGCGGCATGCTCAGCATGAATGGCCGTTCCATTACTAATGGGGCAAACAAATTCAATCGAAAAATATTTTTCAACATTGAAAAGCGCAACAACGTTTATCACCTGCACTCGGTTAACAATGTCGTTTTCCCTGATGAAACCGTTAACAACAGCTGGTTAGAGAAATATGAACCTATGTTTTTCGTTTATCCCCAAAAGGATATTTACGTGAAAATACTTGAGCAACAAAACAGCTATTTATTTATATTCTCGACCTTGCCAGCCTACGTATGTCATAAGCAAAAAGGTCTCTGAGATCGTCATCGTCCTTGCAGGCCACGGCGCTCTTTGCGTAACCGGCCATGACAGGCAGAGTCCTGCCGGATGATTTAAACATGATTATATTTCTTACAGTAGAACACCGGCATATTATGTAAGTAGATGACAGGATTTTTATACTTATCATACTCAATCTTCAGCGCAAGCTCTTTTCCTGCTTCATAAAAGAATGCAGGAAAATGAAAATCTACATTGCTGCCTTTGCTGTTATCGGTACTCAGGTACTCGACATACTGATTTTTAAGTATGTAAACATCATTATTTTTCACGTATGTAAAATTAATGACCCTGCCAACCTGCGACTGCACGCCATTCTCAGCGGCGATGGCGTGCACCGTGAGTTCGCCTTTATCATTCCCCAGGGTGAAACCAAAATTTGAGTCCAGACGAAAACCATCATGCAGCAAGGTATGACGGCTCTGGCATACAATTTTATTATTTGAATCATCCGAATTGAAAAAATAGACCGCCGCAAATACAGTCACTATCAGTAAAGCTGCCAGGTAATATATCTTTGTTCGCATTACTTTACCTTCATGTTTTTCATTACCGTCAGCGAGCGGCAGTTTTGATTGTTTTTATCGTATACGGGGCAATACATTAAGTTTAAGCGTGTATTCATTGGCGACGCAGTAAAATAAACCACTTCTTTATTCGCACAGGATAACCCCAGGGCCCTGAGGATTTCCTTAATCTCGGCGGGTGAATAATTGCGGTCTGCTGAAAATAGAGTACAGCCATCGGAAGAGATTTTGATATAGTCAGCAAAAGCATCGCCGCCGGCGCTATAGTGATGATTAAAAATACTCACTAAAGCCATCGCCACAATGACGACTATCCCTGCATTCCTTAACCATTTACCTCTGTTATTGCCATGATTATTTACCGAACTCTCTGCTGGCTTGATTTCATCTACCGCCGGATCGTGTAATACCTCGGGCGTGCTATCAAACACCTCCAGAGTATCATCAACCTCTGCCAGGGTTGGAATTTCACCCGCGATATTATTCGGAGCCAGGGCCTCTTTGCCGTCAAGGTCGGTTTTTACACTGTTGTCAATTTGTAGCTCAATATCTTCATCCGGATACAGATATGCTACCTTTACGCTATTATTAAACCTCAATCCGTGCCTTGGCACCGTATCAATAACGTCTGAAAACCCTAAAGCTGCAAGGGACTTTCGGAGATGTAAAATACACTGGTAATAAGTGTTATGGCTCACCCCGGCATTGCGCTTGCTTCCCCATCCGCAGAGGATCAGCTCTTCCTGAGAAACTATCTCGCCCTGGTGACGGAGTAACTTTTCCAGACAGCAGCTCGCAGGAAGATGTAGCTTAATTTCTTTTGCATTTAGCTTATCAACAATCACCCGCTGGGAAGGGACGAACGCAGCCCTCTCCCCAATAATAAAGCTTTGGATGTTATCTGAGCGATCCATATTACTACACCCTTAGCTACCAGTGTCTTTGAAATCAGTGAGTTAGATATTCGGCGAATGAAGAAAATTTTTCGCGCAAATATTAACCGAACAAATAAAGATTAACAAACGGAATTTAACTATGTTCCGGTGTAGAAAATCCATATCGCAATACGCAAAATGCGAGGGATATCTATTTATTTCAGCAACATCCATTGACAGACTATCAACTTGTTTCCAGATTAGCATTGGTGTAACTAATTATAAATGCTAATGCCTTCCAAAAAGTCTTTAAAAGGTTATCAGAATGATTAGTTTATTAATTACCGTTCCCGACAACTCGTATCACGTAGCATCATCTTCTTCTCCGCCAGCGGCATATTTAGCCAGATTCTACTCTAACCGCTTACTTTTCGCCGGCAGTCGGGACGGCTGAAACGCATGAGATGATGAACGCAAATGATAAACAAAGCTGGAGTATTGCACCATAGACCGCGATGTCGGTAGAAACATATCAAAACATCCGATAACCTTCTGAAAATAGTCGCCTGCTTCTATATCCTGAAAAGAGTGGCCAATAAGATTGATATATTAAGATCAGATTGTTACGAGACCACGCCAGGTTTTAACCGTTCTAAAACACCTGACTTACACATGGCAAGCATTTCATTTACCCAACAGGTATTCGAGTTTAAAACACTCTGCGACTATATACAGGCACTGATTATAAAGCCGACAAGCCAGATATTCAGCCACGAGAATTGATGGTAGTTTTTGTTCACAATAAGGCAATCCGTTTTGGGAGGGGGAAATAATTAACGAACTATCGTGTGGCGAAGGGGTTACAAAACACCACGGCAAATCAGCGGCGCGCTCGGACGGAACAATAAGATAGCGTCGGGAGCGATTAAGGCGACGGAGCTGGACGCTATCGCCTTCTCTATCGCGGGCATCGACTGCGCGCTCCATGCCCTCCATGCGAATAAATCCGGGAAATGACGTCTATCTGCAGGATGTACAGAACCCAATGCAAAGCGCTATCGGCATCGCGCTGCGGGGGAAGGCTTCGGCAGTCATCCTCAGGAATTGCGCGCACAGCCCGCGCTAAGATAAATAAAGGACGCTATCTCCGGCGCCGGTTACCGCCCGCCTTCAGCGTAAAGGAGAGTAAAACCGCCGGGCAAACTGGCAGTCTCGGGCAGAATTACTAAGCTTAATCAGGTAAAACGGTTATTTTTCTTATAGGGAGCGTATATGGGATTCTGGAGAGTTGTTTTAACGATTATTCTGCCGCCGCTTGGCGTGCTGTTGGGTAAAGGCTTCGGCTGGGCATTTATTCTTAACATTGTGCTGACGCTGCTGGGCTATATTCCCGGCCTGATTCACGCGTTCTGGGTGCAAACCCGCGATTAACCGCCCCACCATTACGGCGCACAGGCGCCGTTTGTTTCGTTAAGCCCGGCAGAACAATAATGGCTATCTGTATATTAGGCTTGAATACTATTTTTCAGCCGAGCCTCCCTATCGCGCGGGTCAATGCCGTTTTAATAACAGCCCTCTTATTATGAGATCCTTATCCCTGGCCAAAATAAAGCTAGCAATATGCAAATACTCCCCAGCTAGTACCAATAATTTAAGACCCGAAAAATGATTCAACCCTTATGTTCTATATTTTGACATAATAATATTTAATATATTAACCGGATCAATAGAAAGCAAGACAGCAATATGTGCAAATTCCACGACATCTAATCTCCTCTCGCCACTCTCCATTTTGGCGACAAATGATTGTGGGCGCCCCAGTGCCTGGGCCAGCTTTACCTGAGTTAACCCCTTTTCCTTCCTTGCTGTGCGCAATAATTTTATAACCATTTGATATTCTTCAGAATAAATAGAAGGCATGTTGTTTTTCTCGATCTATATCCCAAAATCGAATATTGATCGCTTCCATGAATATCCCAAAATGGGATAATTTATTATCCAACGCTCCCCAGAAAAAAACAGAGCGCATTACGGTAGCTCACGCGCTATGACCGAAGAAAAGAAGAAAAATAGCCGCCAGCTTATTTATTAGGCGTGAAACATCGGGATCCTGGCCGTTCCGTAACTCAGGTACATCACAAAGGCAACTGCATTAGCTTCCAGGGGAATCCAAATATAACCCCGTTAAAACAATGAGTTTCGTTTGTAACCTTAACCACCACAGGGAACTTTACTTATGAAAATCACCACCGCTGCCGCACTGTTCACTCGCCCTACGCAAGGAGGTCGCCATGTTTCTGGTTACCCTTGCTGAAAGCTTTATCGATATCTTCCAGCTCGCCGGGAAGGTCTTTCTCGACATGATGAGCGGGATAATCCCGATGCTGATCTGCCTGCTGCTCACCATCAACTTTCTGATGAAGCTGGTAGGCCAGCAGCGCATGGAGCGGGTCGCGACGCTGCTTGCCCGCTCGCGCATTCTGACCTATGGCCTGCTGCCGATCCTCGGCTGGTTTTTTATGAGCAGCCCCGGCGCGTTGACGCTCGGCAAGCTGCTGCCCGAAAAGAGTAAACCCGGTTATGAAGACGCTCTGGGCACCACCGCCCATCCGCTAACCAGCCTGTTTCCCCACGTGGTGCCCTCGGAGCTGTTTGTCTGGCTCGGCGTCGCTGCAGGGATCCAGGCACTGGGGCTACCGGTAACCGAGCTGGCGCTACGCTATATCGCTGCCGCCATCGTAATCGGCCTGCTGCGCGGCATGATCACCGAATATCTGTTCCTGCGCTTACGCCATAAAGCAACGGGAGGTACAGCATGATCTATCAGGCCCATATCGAACGCATCGGCCCTCACGTAGCGGACGGGCTGGCGGATAACCTACTGATTACCTTCCGCGCCGACGGCCCGCCGGACTGCCTGGACTATGCCCTCGCTCTGAGACCGGTTTTCCGGCACGAGCATGCCCGTCTCCTGGCGGGAGATCGGTTAGTTATCGACGGCGAAAACTACACTATCAGCGCCGTTGTCAGCCATGCCCTACAAGCTCTGCTGGAACTCGGGCACCTGACCTTCATCTTTGACGGCGCCAGCACGCCACGCCATTCGGGAGCCGTGCATCTGGCAGGGAACGCGCCAGCGCTCGTTGCATTACAAGGGGATATGACCGTTAAGGAGGGGACGCGATGAACGTTGTCAATGTTGCTCCCGGCAGCGAGGGTTACGGTTCCGGGCTGGCGCTGCCAATCGGCAGCGGCCTGAAGGTGGTCTCGCTGACCGGACGCGAAATCCATCCCGTCGCCCGCAGGCTGGGTGAGCTTACGCAATCGGAAGTGATCAACGGCTTTCAGGCCGTCCCGCCGGATGAGGAGACGCTGTGCGTGGTGATCAACTGTGGCGGTTCGCTACGCTGCGGGCTGTATCCCAAAAAAGGGATCAAAACGATTAACGTGATGCCCACCGGCCAGGCCGGACCGCTGGCGCAGTTTATCAACGCCGGCAACTACGTTTCGGACGTGCGAGAGGCGCAGATTACGCTAATTACCCAGGAGACATTAGCGAGCGAGCCGCAGACGGCGATTGCCGAGCCTTCCCCGCCTGCCGCGAGGCCCCAGTCCGTCCCCACGCCCGGCAACATGCTGATTCTGGCGGTGGAAAAGCTCGGCAATAAGACCGGCCACGTGATTGCCCTGCTGTTTGCCGCCAGCCGCGAGGCGGTGGACGTGTCGCTGCGCACGGTGATCCCCTTTATGGCCTTTGTGTCGGTGCTGATCGCTATCGTGCAGGCCACGTCGTTGGGCAACGTAATCGCCCACGCCCTGACGCCAATGGCGAACTCGCTGTGGGGATTGTTGCTGCTGTCGGCGATCTGCGGCATCCCCTTTCTGTCGCCCATTCTCGGGCCCGGCGCGGCGATTACCCAGGTAGTGGGGGTGATGATTGGCACCCAGATTGGGCTGGGGCATATCTCGCCGGCCTTCGCCCTGCCCGCTCTGTTCGCCATTAACGTGCAGGTGGGTTGTGATTTCGTCCCCGTCGGCCTCTCGATGCAGGAGGCCAAACCGGAGACCATTGCCAGCGGCGTACCGGCCTTCTTGCTTTCCCGCCAGCTAACCGGCCCGCTGGCCGTGATGATTGGCTGGGTATTTTCCCTGGGACTGTTTTAATACATCTGAAAGGAACGTCATGATGAACAACTTAAAAGTGGCCGTTGTAGGCGCGGGAATTTACGGCAAACATCATATCAACGCCTATCTGCATAACCCGGACGTGGAGCTGGTCGCGGTGTGTGACAACAACGTGGAGCGGTGCCATGCCGCGGCGAATGAGCTGGGCATTCCGGGCTATGCTAGCCTGCCCGCGCTGCTGGATAAACAGCAGGTGGATATCATTTCCGTGGCGACTTCCGATCCTTTCCATAAGGAACCTGCGCTGCAGGCCATTGCCCAGGGTAAGCATGTGCTGATTGAGAAACCGCTGGCGACCTCGGTCGCCGACTGCGAGGAGATTATTGCCGCCGCCGTGGCGCACGGGGTGACCGTCGGCGTCGACTTTCACAAGCGCTGGGACCCGGCAGCGCTCCGCGTGGGCATGGAGGTACAGAAGGCAGAAAGCGGCAAGATCCTGCGCGGCTATATCAATATGGATGACGTGATTGCCGTTCCGACCGAATGGCTGGCCTGGTCGGCACAGAGTTCACCGGTGTGGTTCCTCGGCTCGCACTGCTTCGACCTGGTGCGCTATATCAGCGGGCAGGAGGTGAAATCGGTTTACGCGGTCGGGCAGAAACGGCTGCTGGCGAGCAAGGGGCTGGACACGTGGGACAGCGTGCAAAGCACCCTCCTGATGGAGGACGGCAGTTCGTGGGTGATTGAAAACAGCTGGGTCCTGCCCGCCGCTTTCCCGAAAGATAACGACGGGCGCATGGCGGTGCTGTGCGAGAACGCCTGGATCCGCTCCGATTCACAAAACCGCGGGCTGGAGATCTTCGGCCAACAGTCGGTTAAAAACCCGAACAGCTACTTTATTACCTACCGCGACGGCGTCGCCAGCGGGTTTGGTATTGACCCGATTAATGACTTTATTAAAGCGGTGAAAACCCATACTCCGTATGCCGCCAGCGCAGACGACGGGCTACAGGCCAGCCGGATTTGCGAGACGGCGCATAAAAGCCTGCAGAGCGGCCAGGTGGAGCTACTGGTTTAAAGGGGCCGGGAACAGGGATGTCTCCTCTCCCTTTGTTACTTTATACATCCGGTGACTGGCGTTAACCGATAACCGGATGGACTGCCCCGCGGATGGCGATTCGCGCCACGCCTTCGGGCACGAATCATTCACACGTCGAACACATCAGTTTCTTTATGCTGCCGCATCGTTTAAAAGCAGCTCGCCGCAGAACGGGACATTCCCGGAAGACGCCGGGCATCCTCCCGGGCATCGATGAGGCGAAGGGGCTTGTTCGCAGTTTAGCGTCATGGGCTGATATTTTTACCCTGTGGTTGATAATAATATTTCGCGTTAAATAGTTTAATTTTCAATAAGACAGCAAATCCATTCATTTATTTTATTCATTATTTTAAAACATCACGATTAAATATTAATCCCATGATTCTTAAAATAGGCCAGAAGGCGCCGATTAAGTTTTATTATCAGTTGGACTTTATTTTTATTACTGGGTAAATTTACAGGTGTTATTTAGCGCGATGCGAACGTGTTGAAGCACGTCCGCACCGCTTATCACAATCACTATTTAGAAGGAATAGCAATTATGACTGAGACCGATTGTATTGCAGATTCATTCGATGCAGAAGCGTCGATGAAAAATAAGCGCCAGCTTACCGTGAGCTATGCGAGCCGCTTTCCGGATTATACCCGTATTCCGGCTATCGTTATGAAGGGCCAGTGGCTGGAGGCGGCCGGGTTCGCGACGGGAGCAAAGGTAGAGGTTCGGGTCATGGCGGGCTGCATCGTGCTGACGGCGATTGAGCCGGAACCGGAGCTGGAAGAAGCGATGCGCAATGTAGAGAAGCTGTCGGCGAGGAAGCAGAAACAGGTCCGGGAGTTTATTGGGGTGATTGCGGGAAAGCGAGGTTGAAGCCTCTCGCATAAGGTAAATATCAATGCTTAATTCAAATGAGGGCTTAGGCTAAGCCCTCATTACATCCAGCAGCATTCTGCCATATGAGACAGAGGCTCTTGCCGTTGCTAAGCCATCAGCGCTTCTCAATGATGAAACCATCCCGCCGCAAAAAATCTATCACCTTTTCGATATTGCCAATTCCCCACTGATTAGATATCGCAATCAGTTCGCCGGATGGGAGTTCGATCAGCGCATCTTCGTGCATATGATACCTGTTTTGCCTGCCTTCCGGGATTTGTTCGGCCAGGACGATCGTTCTGTGTATCAGAATTTCGCTTAGCTTAGATTTCAGCGTATTAAGATCCTGGGGATTATGTTTACTAATCCAGTCAGTGAAAAGTGCCAGGGCCAGCTTACGTTTATTATAAATCACGCCATTATATTTATACTCGGAGTAATCTTTTTCTGATTTTTGGCTGCTGATTATTTGCTCTGTCCGCTTCTCCCGGAATCTCACCTGGTACTCTTCTAATTCCGGCACCGGAATGATCTGTTCGGCATTAATGAAAACTTCGCCCTTAAAGCTATACGGCGTGAGGCGAACGCAGCGAATATCGATACCCTTATCCCTTAACCATATTGCGGTAGTCGTCAGCTCTTTGCTAAAACCTGCAGAAGCAAGAATAATGCGAATATCCTTACCAAAATCAACGAGTTCACTCTCATCAAGGTCAACAAATTCAAGTAAGCTATCTTTGGCATTTATCTCTTTATTGTGCTTCAGCAAATAGGATTGATAGTATTCACACGCTTTAGTAAAGCTCATTGTGGAAATCATTGCCGCATATCTTAGCGCCTGCAGCTCCATATGCGCACCGATCTCATCTCGCTTCAGCTCGATGACCACAAGATTGGCCTGCTTATCAATGGCTAACAGATCGATTCTACGACGGCTATCTTCCCAGTCAGAAAACTCTTCCGCGATCACCATGCAATCTGGCGCGATAATATCGATATTTTTCTCGATCGCTGCCTGTAAATCATATCGTTCCTGGAGGCCTTCTGAAGTGAAAGACGTTTTTTCCAGGGCTGTGAGTTTTTTATCAAAAATATTATACAGTGCCACCTTTAAGTTCCTTGTAGGCAAAAAATAATTATTCTACATCCATCAGGCTTTTTAATTCTTGCGGTGTAAACGGGGGATTTCGGCGATGCAACATAGCATGGCAATTAGGGCAAACCGGAATAAGATCGGTTTTAGGGTCCAGATGATAATCCTCTTTAATTGCCGACAGCGGAGTCAGATGGTGAACATGGATAAATCCTTTCGCTATGTTCCCGTACTTCTTTGACATATCGAGGGCACAAACCATACATAAATAGCCATGATAGCGCAGCGCAGCCTCGCGGGCATGACGATCCCGTTCATAGCGATTTACCATCACCTGAACCGCCGCCCCTTCAACGAACTCGTCCTGCGACAGTAGCTCATCGGGGAACAGAGAATCATCTGCAGCAACGCTGCCTCTATGATCTTCAATAATACGAAACCCCTGGTCCATCAGCAGCTTGACGCATTTTGATTTGATCCCACCGCTGAAATCCGCAGGTGTAAACTCAAAGCCGGTGACCATTGAAGCGGCAATCCCCACGATAGCCTTTGAAGGGTAACGACGCCCCTCAAACTCGACTTCGTACAGCCGCGCTGCCTTGAACTGGTGAGCAACACCTGCGTCATAGGCGCGAATGGCTTCGATGATGCTTTCCCTTGATAACCGATCCGGTAACTTCTTCACCTGGTAAACTCATGCCATGGGAGATAGCTCATTATACTCAAATCGATATGCATTTCTCGATCACATAGACCAGAGGAATGATTCTGTCGGACCGATGTTATTACTGATTTTTTGCTTTATTAGACTTGAATAGACGTTCATGAGTATTTCTGACTTAGGGAGGTTATGAAGGAATTGCGAAATTTTTTCGCTATAAACTAAAAAAATTGTTTGAATTATATTCCATGGGTGCGAAGGCCGGACTCAAACACCGACATAAAACAATGTTAAGTAAATATTTTTTAATATAAAAACAGATTTATGCCCCCATTTGTGCCCCCACTTTTTTTTTCTTACCATCGGTAAAAAAGACGAGTTTTTAGCCATTTGTAATCAAAGCACAATTTTTATATCCCCGGTTAGGTTCCGTGCAACGGATCCAAACCAAAAGTCCTCAACACCCAAAATTACTTTTTCTTTAGAAAAGCGTGCACACTGTTCACTACCACATAATTAACTTTAATATCAATAAAATAGAAGTTAACAATATGGTGTAGAGTGAACAGTAAACTCTACATTTATTGAAAAGAAAAAACCCGGCGTATGCCGGGTCAGTTATACGTTAATTGGTTGCTGGGCCATCGCACTTAGGTAGCCAGTCAGCATTGCTTTCCTCTCTGAGTGCCAGATTGGTCTGCATTCCTTGATTGGTCCGCCGCTTCTCATACTGCAGCCCATACTCTTTAAGCATTAACGGCAGCCCCTTGCCAAACATGGTCAGACTGAGCGTGTTTTTATAGCCATTGGCTTCCATGTAGACCAGATAGGCATGGTAAAGGTATGTACGGGGCTGACGCGGGACAATGTTAGCGTTACCCATAAACATGCCCGTGGTGTCAGGCAGGACTTCAAGGTAGCCGCAAAAATCAAACGCTGAATCAGCATCACGTTTGATGGTGAGCGCTTCATCGGAGTTCTGCTGCGACTGAAGTAACGTCCTGGCACTCATAGGGTCACTGAAACGCTGCATAAGCTGACGAACAATCACTGCCAGCTCGCTGGCAATCTTTTCTTTGAGCTGAGTATCACGTTCCTCCGGGGCTATCTGGTCGGGGAAATGCAGGATCACCCTTCGACGTGAAACTCCACCACTACGATCAGTGAAACGCATCGGATTATTGTTCACAGCCAGGATGACCGCCGGGATGTGGGTTGAATAGGCGTTCTGGTATTTGGGATCAACGGATACCGCATCGCCGCCAGTGATGGCTTTTAGTCCGGCCCCGTCACCGCTCCACTTTTCCTGGTCGGGAAGTCGAATCAGTGAAAAACCTATTAATGCGGCTCGTTCTCGTGGTGACTCAAGCATTTCAATGGTTGCGGAGGTAGCATTATCCTCACCTGCCAGCATGGTTGCTATTTCAGCAAGAATACTCTTTCCGCTTCCGCCAGGGCCAGTGACCTCCAAAAAAAGCTGCCAGTCATAACGGTTAGCCAGCACCATAAACAATGCCGCCAGGATAATGTCCCGCTTTTCAGGTTTGAAACCTGCGGCACGATCCAGCCAGCGCCAGAATGCCGGGGCATGGGTTTCCAGTGACTCGCCGTCAACGGGCTGCGTGTAATCCACCTCGCACAGCGTACGTAACCAGTGCTTCTTATCGTGCGGGCTGAACAATCCTGTCCGGGTATCGAGCACACCGTTGCGAAATCCGATCAACTGCCGCGCCGGATTCTGCTGTTGCGGAACGATCAGTTTGAGGGTTTCCACGAGAGACGCAATTTTCGCGGATGAAAAAGGGGCGTCGAGGCGCTGAAACAGCGCAGCGACATCACGGGCAAAATCGGCGTAATAGATAACTTTCCAGGCCCCTGCCTCATAACGTGAAAGGAGCTGCCCGTTCGGGTCTACTGCCAGTGAGTTTTTATAATGCTCCACTACCCTCTGCGCTTTTTCGCTGACACTCAGAGCGGTAAATTCAGCTTCGCTCATTGTGTCGAAAGGGCTGGCAACAGCTGGTTTTATTGCTTCATAAATTGCGAGCCGGGTGGCTTCTTCGCCGTTTTGCGTAAATGCATCGTTCCAGTCACCAAACACAGGCGGGAGCGCCATTGTGCAATTGCAGGCCCCGGTAACAGCTGCGCCCCTTGTTTGCCCCGCACCGTTGAGATCGCGGTCAGCAGCAATAATTATCTGGTGCGTTGGGTACTCACTGCAGGCAATGCTCGCCAGGGAAAGGAAATTGACGGACGAAAAGGCCACCATGACAGCATCGCCAGTCAGATGGTTGATAGTAAGTGCAGTGGCATAGCCTTCCGCTATCCAGAGTCGTTTGGCTGCTTTGGCAGTACCTTCAACCAGGTAAAAGGCATTCTTAACCTGACCGCCTTTAAGGAAGCATTTCCCCCCATCAGCGTTGATTAACTGCAGATTTACCAGCTCTCCCTCTGCATACAATGGAACGATAAGATCTCCCGCACGGAACGTCGTACCACCGACTTTATGCATGGCGGTTAATTCCCGGCAAGGCAGTGCAGAAAATCCTTTACCCGTCAGATAAGCATTGCCTGTGGTCTGACGTGATTTCTCCAACAAACGGGCAGCCAGCGCGGCTGCGGCTTTTTTCCCGTCCTCTTTTTCAGGAGAACCAGATTCAGGCATTCCCTGAGATACGGGTGGCAGATTCCCGGTAATGACGTTTATTCTCTCTGCTGCTTCACTGATGCCTACATCCAGTACTTTACTTACAAGCGTCAGGCCATCACCTGCCCCGCACTGGTTACAGAACCACGTTCCCCGCCCTTCCTGGTCATCAAATCGAAAGCGGTCTTTCCCGGCACAGACCGGACAGGGCTGGTGTCGATTTTTCAGTACGGTTACACCCAGTGCGGGTAAAATTCTTGACCAGTGACCACGAGCTGCTTTCTCTGCCTGGCTAACTTTCATTCCTGACATTGTGCGGCCCTCCTTAGTGCAGCGCTGGTTTATTGAGGTGACGGGAGCAAAGTTCATCCATTACCGTCATTCCGAGCAGTGAGAGAACCGGACAGGCCTTAAGAGGCCCCGACTCCATCAGATCCGAAAGCAACGCGCAGGCAATTTCCAGTCCTCTTTGCTGCCCATGCTGGCGCAGATAGAACCCTTCAAGCTCGCGGGCTATGGCATCTTCTAGTTCAGCGAGCGTCAGACCGGAATAACGTTCCTGCTGACAGCTGAGAGTCAGCCAGGCACAGGCTACGGCACGGCGATACAGAGCGGCACGAAGTGCCAGATGCGATTCACAGGATTTCATCAGGCCACCTCCGCATTCATCAGGTCGTCATGGCAGCGTTGCACCACTCCATCCAGTTGCTCTGTCATCAGATAGATGAGGGAAACCAGTTGTTCGCACTGGGCACCTGCTGGCTTTTCATAACAGTCCTGAAGGGCTGCCATGCCAGTTACATATTCACCCACATTGCGTAAATGTTTCAGCCTTACAACATCATCGTAAGAGATTTCAAACTGGTTCATAGCGTCACCTCCCCGGCAGGCAGTCGTGCAGAAAGGGAGAGCACATAATCACGGACCAGCGAAAGGCGCGCGGAACGCTCATCGCAGGCTAGAGTGCGAAGCATACAAATGCGGGGTTGAGTGTCAGCACGGCGGATTGCGGCAAACACAAAGACATATTGCGGATATGACGGGGTGAGGATTGTAGCCATGATGGCAGCCTCCAATAAGTAGCGGTTATTGCTACCACCGGAAACGCCAATTTCACTGGTGGCAGCCCGAACGGGATTGGCGTTACCGGCCTTATTGGAAACCGGCCAGCCCGAAGGCTGCCCCGCCCGGACTGCCATTATCTTGAAAGAACTACGGTGTACATACAAACACCACAGCCCGGAAAATGGGTGTGCCTGAGCTACGACGAAAAAAAAGACGCCTGGCGCGTCTGGTGTCGCCAATAAGTTACACGGAACGCCAATTCCGGCCGCCGATTTTGCGACAGCGGAAAAACTATACCTGGAAATGACGACAGGAAGCAAGCCAGAAAAAAGGTATTTAATGTATTCAGGTATTATCATGCATCACATCCCCGCCCACGGGCGCTGATACGGTCCGCCATCCATGCGCTGACCTCAGACTGTGCCCAGGCGACATTTTTACCGCCAAGCGGGATCTGCTTCGGAAACGCATCGCGGCTGATCAGGTCGTAAATGGTCGAGCGAGACAACCCGCATAAGTGCATCACCTCAGGCAGGCGTAAAAATCGCTCATGCTGGTTCGGAACAGGAAATAATGGCGCAGCAGGAGCTGGCGCAGAAACAGAAATATTGTGCATTCATCTACCCTCTTTAATATCCACAACAGTCCGGATAAATTCATCCGGATTCAGGTAGTCCCTTATTATGTGTATATAACTCGCTTGCGCACGCATTATTTATTTAGCGTCACATATTGATTTCATGGAGCTTAAAACCCGATTAAACCATATAAAACGACATAATAAACATCATGCCTGCGGGCTATAAATACAGGAGCATTAATAGGAACTACCATTCATCCAGGATTTACCATCCCATGGGTCATTGCACCTGATAGTGCTGGCCCCATAGCCAATACAGCAAGGCTGTACAACTTCTACACGAGTCCTTGCATTGCAGGCCACAATTTCCGGACATATTTATGAATCGCATCCAACTTATAAACATTGGGCCTGCATAAAAATCTTGATGTTAAATAACCTTACCTTAATTCTAAAAATATATCCGAATGAATCCCTAAAGAACCGGGTAGCTCTAGTTTTATAAAAATCAGTATGAAATGCAACACCATAGCCAGAGGCGAAAATGTTATTTCCCGGCAAAGAAATGCAGTCTATTTATATGCCTGTTGAATAATACTGAATAAGGGTGAATAGTGGTGAGGAGCAAAAAACAAATAGCTACAAGGAATAAAAAAACCATCCATTATGAAAAAATAACATAAAAAATTTTATCCCCATGTGAACAGTTATGAACAGTCGATGAATACTGCCCCGCCAACCCTTCACCTTATAACCTACTGTATTATCTATTTTTTTACTTAAGTGAATAGTAGTGAATAGTTAAAGTAAGTCTGAAACAGCCTTAGTTAAACGAGGCCTTTTCTGGCTAGCCAAAAGAAGTTTTTGTCTTGTCGCTCGCACAATGGCGTCCAATGGCAGCTTTGTATGCATCACAGCACAATTGACACCAGGACAAACAACAAGGTGCTGAAATGACTATCCCAGACCAGAGCAATAAATCGACTGCTGATTTTTCTATCCCCGCTGCGACGCAACAGGCGCTTGAAAAAGTGAATGCTGCCAAATCAGCCTGGACGGAAGCCCGCCGCAAACAAACTGATGCTGCGGCGATGCTCGCAACAATCCGTAAACGCCGTGTAGAAACGGAAACGGAGGCAAAGGCGCAGAATGAAGAATGGCGTCAGATGTTTCATGAAAACCAGGGGCAGGTAACGCCGAAAATGAAAAAACTAAGGGCTGAGATTGCTCTGGGGCGTGAAACACTCGACGAGTTTGATGATCTGCTTGCGGCCCATGCCGGAGAGAATGAGTATCTCCCATGGAAAACGGCGGAACTGGCCCGTAGTTACATTCAGGCGCATGACAATCTTATCGAAACCCATGTTACCCAGCTTTGGCATGATTTTATGAAGCAGCATGGTCAAACCCTTATCCAGCTTTTAAGCCTTCTCAAAGTGACAAAAGGGAGAAGTGCCAGCTCTGTAATCGGTGTTGTCCATTCTGTGAATGATCCTGAAACGCTATTGCGGGACTTCGTTAGCTCTTCAATCATTAACCCGGCGTTGAAACAGAATGCCTATCTGCAAAATGACCCTTTCCTTAATAAAGTTGGCGTACTTGCAGAAAATACTGCCTATCAGGATATACAAAATGCCCCAAGCCCGGCGGCGCAAATCCGCATACAAAAACAGCGTGAAAAAGCGAAGAAGGAGCAAAGCTGATGGACACCAAAATTACCCCTCAGGAAGCGCTGCATCACTACCGGGAAGCTTCTCAGAGCTGGCTATTCCTTCGCAATGAGCAAAGTACAGCCCAACTACGGCTGCAGGCATTGTTGCTGTCTGCAGATAAGCCTGCCAATTATGCCTGGCAGGTTGAAACTCTCAGAGAAAAGCTAGAAGTGCTTGAATGGCAGATCAGCTGTGCGGCAAATGATGGCCTCTACGCGCAGAGAAGTGTCGTGGATGCCTGTGTTGATGATGCCCTGAGTGACTTTATGGCAAATTCGGGCAAGGCGCTGACCTCAGCGCTGGCACCTTTTCTGAACGGCCCCTTTGGCCTTGATGTTGCAGTCCGTGTGTTGCGTTCGGCACTGGCGCACCATGCGGAACTCAATGCTCCAGAGCTGGTTGAGTCCTGCCGTGACATCCTGGATGAATCAGGTTTCTCGCCTGATGCATCAATGCGCATGGATGCATCCAGGAGATTCACTCCGGCGAAGCATAAAACTTTTCAGGACAGGCTCAAGCGACTGAAACTTGCGGAGGAAGCCTATGGCTTTACAGTGTCCTGAGTGCGGCGCAATCTCACATGCCCGTTCCAGCTTTTATGAGGCCCCCTCCATAAAGCGGACCTACTATCAGTGCAAAAACCTTGAGTGCTCATGTACATTCACCGCACTGGAGAGCGTGGACACGATCATTGCCCGGCCTAATAAGGTCGAAGTTAAGGATGAAGCCGCTGCCGAGCAGTCAGAGAAGTCAGCTCATACGCTCGGAAAATATGGTGCAGCGTCCAGACTATCTAACCGCCAGCAAATCCCTGTCTGACGACTCAGGCAATCCTCGAACCGGCTTAAATGCCGGTTTTTTTATGCCAACTTTCTGACTTTCCCGTTGATGCTGAGAGTGCATGACTATGCTGCATGAAAACGCATGACTTTATGCACTGGTATTTTTACCTCTCAGACCGCACGTGGCATGGATGAGAGTCGTTCATGCACCTGCATGAAAACCACTACATAAAGCGGGCAGGCGTGGCGGGGATACGAGCGCGCGCATCGTATTAATTGACAATTGGTAAGCTCATTGAGAAAGTTAATTACCCCCTCACAGAATGGAATGAATATGTTTACAGAACGACTTGCAAGTTGGTTAGCTCGCCCTTCAAGCAGAAGAGGCACCAACCAGCCGGAGGGCCTTAGCGCCATTCTAAGTTCAGACATAGGGTTAGTCAGAAATGAGAATCAGGACCTCATCGCCGCAATTAGGGTAAATACCCCATCAAATATCGGTAAACCATTTTTTGCAATGGCTCTCCTTGATGGGATGGGTGGAATGCAAGACGGAAAAAAATGTGCAACCATTGCTCTTTCAACTTTTTTTTATTCCCTCATAAAATTTAGAGGTGAAGAATTAGAATCCCGTTTAAATAAAGCAACATTGGATGCAAATCAAGCTGTATATGCATATGCTAAGGGGAATGGCGGATCAACCTTATCTGCAATTATTATTGAAAATGATGCAACCCCTGTAATTGTAAATGTCGGGGATAGCCGTATATATAGCTTCTCTAGCGAAGAAGGTTTGAATGCAATAAGTAATGATGATTCTCTAGAGGCATTAGGTGGTCGAGGTAAAGGACTACTACAATTTATAGGGATGGGAGAATCAATAAAACCCCATATTCATGAAGTAGACTCAATTAAAAAAAACATTATCTTAACTTCTGATGGCATTCATTTCATCTCACATAATGCATTTGAGGAAATAGTCAGCACCGCACCTAATCCTCTTACATTTGCCAAAAGAATTTCTGAATACGTACGTTGGTGCGGAGCAAAAGATAATGCATCCCTTGGGTTAATTAATCTTGATGACATAAGAAATAATCTCATTTCACATAAAGACATTGGCGTTGAGTTATGGGACCCTCATGGGAACTTGCATATAATGTGGATGAAAAATTACCCAGCCGCGCAAAACTACTTCTCTCAAAATATCGTAGATGAACAAGAAAAGCATGATGATCATAACTCTACAGAAAATTTTAAGTCGCAATCAATCATACAAAGCAATGAAATAGAAGAAAAAAATAGCAAAATTCAAGGGGAACTTTTCTCTGCTCAAGAAAATAAAGATAAAAACACGATTGTTCCCAAAAAAAGCGTTAGAAATAAAAAACCAAGAGAAAAAAAGAAAGTTGTTGAAAAGAAGACTGAAGACTCATCAGTCATTATAAACATCACGGATGAGGAAAACAAAGATGGAAATTAATTACAATCTGCCAAATAGATACTCTTTACATAAATCAGGCATTGGTGGAGGAATGGGTGATATTTTAACATGTGACGATCATCATTTAGACCGAAAAGTTATTATTAAAATCCTGAAAGATGGTGAAGATGAAAGACGTTTACTGGACGAGCAAAAAGCATTACTTAAATTACGTTCAAAACACGTAGTTCAACTCTATGATTTAATTGATGTAGAGGTGGAAGGTAAAACAAAAAAAGGAATTGTCCTTGAATTTATTGATGGCAATGACATTGAATATAATAACGAAGAATCCACGAACGATATACTAAAAAAATTATGGCAAATAGCATGTGGTTTAAGTGATATACATTCAGCTGGAGTAATCCATCGAGATATAAAACCTAACAACATAAGAACAAACGTTAATGGCATAGTTAAAATATTAGATTTTGGCTTAGCTAGGTCAGCAGGAACAGAAGCATTCACTCATTCCGTTATTGGGACCCTTGGTTATATGGCCCCTGAACTTTGGAAGAGAAAGAACATTAGCTTCGATCAGAAAATTGATATTTATGCGTTTGGTGTTGTTGCGTTAGACTTACTAGGTATAGATAAGCCTGATGAATTGTATGAACAACCACCAATGCCAATTACTTACATTAAGGGTTTAGAAAAAATAATACCACAAGATCTAGCAAATATTTTCACAAGTTGTTTAAGCCATGATAAATCAAATCGCCCATCAATGTCTTATGTAAGAGATATCATTGCCAAGCATTTGCTAAAGGATAGGCATAGAGCGTTATTTGTACTACATAGAAAAAAATATGAGATTGACTCTAAGAACAGAAGTGTAACCATTACATGGGGGACTGATGGATCAATGCAAATTATATATGATGGCTTTGACTTTATAGTTTATAACATTTCTGGAAATGCCACTATAAATAACCAGCCGATCACAAAAAATAAAAAATTCCCAAGTTGCAGTGTCATTACCTTAATAAATGGAAAGTCTAGGACTTTTGTTACTTTTGATATATCCAGACCGGAGGTAATATCATGATTAAGGCAGGTGAAATTATTGCGGACCGCTATAAAGTATTAGGCTACATTGGTAAAGGCGGAATGCAAGATGTTTATAAAGTTGTAGATTTAAAACTGGATTTAGAATTAGCTTTAAAAACTCCGCTTCCGGGTTTAGAAAGCAAAAGATTTCTTAAAAGTGCAAAAATCGCTGCTAAGGTTAATCATCACAATGTTGCAAAAACATTTGATTATGTTGAAGATAATGGAAGTATCTTTTTAGCAGAGGAATTTGTTGAAGGCGAAAATCTCGAAGAAAAATTGAGGCACTTTGATTTTTTAGATCCTCACTATGGTGCGTGCATACTTCATAACTTGGCAAAAGGAATACTAGCCTCTCATAAAGCTGGTGTCATTCATAGAGATTTGAAGCCTAGTAATGTCATGGTCTCCGGTGGAGTGCATATATCAGATTTAAAAATTACTGATTTTGGAATTGCCACCTTGACTCAAGAACTTTTTGATGAAGCTGCCGCAAGTGGGGATTTAACAAGGTCTACATCAGGAACGATTAAAGGCGCATTGCCATTCATGTCCCCAGAATTAATGTTTGGAGAGAAAGGAAAAGCTATAGAGGCCTCAACTGATATTTGGTCTTTAGGTGCAATGATGTTCAGGCTATTAGTAGGAGACTATCCATTTGGCGTTTATTTAGATGCCGCCGTAAATGTAAAAACAAAAAACAGGGTGGATTGGCCTAAATTCATGACATCAAATCCTCAATATCAAAGCTTATCATTAGAATTACAAAAAATAATAGATGATTGTTTGAATTATGATCCTACCTTGCGACCAACAGCTGAAGAGTTAGTTAAATATTGTGAAAGCTTATGTTATTTATCAGAAAAACGCTTTGTTGGTCGTGTAAATAATTTAATTCAGGGAGGGATTAGTGGTTTTATAGATGGAACCCCAAAAAACTCTTTCTTTAGTATGGAGAGTGTTTATGGTTCAAAAAACCCCAATACTTCAGATCGTAACATCGTTTGTTTTTCTACGTTTGAAGGTCATCCTTGCCCACGAGCCCATCCAGTAATTCTTTGGAAAGATTAATATAATCCGGCACAATTTATTGTGCCGGATTATTTAACTTAAGGCTGATGCAAATGTTTGCATTTTTTTGCAAAGTCATAAGGCATCATAAATGAATGGCTGATAGTGTCGAGATAATCAGCCCACCATTGAATCATCAATCGACGTTCATCTAAATGCTCAGATGTATGAATATAAGCTGCACGTACATTATTACGCTCTGAATGGCTCAGCTGTCGCTCTATCGCGTCGTCACTCCATAGCCCTGACTCACCGAGCGCGCCACGCGCCATCGTCCTAAACCCATGCCCGCAGACCTCAGTTTTCGTGTCATATCCCATCGCGCGCAATGCACTGTTTACTGTGTTCTCACTCATAACTTTAGTTGCATCATGATCACCCGGAAAAAGCAGCTCTTTATCACCACTAATCTGCTTAAGCTGCTCTAATAAAACCATCGCCTGCCGACTAAGCGGAACGATATGCTCCTCTTTCATCTTCATGCCACGGTACGAGTAACGCACACCCTTAATTTCCTCTCGTTTTGCAGGTACTCGCCAGAGAGATTTATCGAAGTCGAACTCATCCCAACGCGCGAAACGTAACTCACTGGAACGCACAAAAGTTAGTAAGGAAAGCTCGACCGCAATCCGTGTCATTACGCGGCCACGATATGCAGCAAGACGTGCAAGAAACTCAGGGAACCGGCTGGAGGGTAAGGCGGGGTAATGTCGCGCTTTGGTTGTTGATAGCGCACCGGCCATATCACTGGCTGGATTTGAGTCGATGTAATCGTTCTGTACGGCATAACGCATAATAGCCGTGACACGCTGCTGAAGACGCTGCGCAACATCATGCTTACCACTGGCATCAACTTTTTTAATCGGGGCTAACAGGTGGCTGGTTTTGAGCTGGCGAATGTCGGACGAACCGATATGAGGGAAGATATATAGCTCAAGATAGCGAAGAACGCGCGAACGATGGTCTTCACTCCAGCGCTTGTTACTGGCATGCCATTCACGAGCAATGGTTTCGAAAGTATATGCCCCCGAATTCTCGGCCTGAGCTTCTTTCTGTTCAGCCTTCGGGTCTATACCCTGCACTAAGAGCTTTTTAGCTTCGTCGCGCTTTGCTCTTGCCTGAGCAAGCGTCACAGTAGGCCAAACACCAAAAGCGAGGCGATCCTCTTTTTTGTCAGAGGGGCGTCTGTATTTCATGCGCCAGTATTTGGAACCTTTGGCCGAAACCTCGAGATACAAACCGCCGCCATCGGCCATTTTGTAGGTTTTATCTTTTGGCTTTGCGGTCTCGACCTGTCTGGCGTTGAGCTTCATTTGGGGGCATATTTCTAATCGAAGTTAAGATGCCCCCAATTATGCCCCCAATAACACCCGGATTTCAACGGACAACCTCGGACGACTCAGGACGAAAAATCGCTGCAAGCATTGATTTTTAAGGGATAATTGGACTTTCTCGGATGGTAGTGGAAGTACTAATGGTGCCGAAGGCCGGACTCGAACCGGCACGTATTTCTACGGTTGATTTTGAATCAACTGCGTCTACCGATTTCGCCACTCCGGCACAGAAGGGATACGGAAACGTTGTGGATTATACCTGTCGTTGGCTGCCATGCAAGCAACAGCGTATGCCGGCGACGCTAAGTGTCGAAAAAAACAGCGTAACCCGCCTTTTGCCGCGCTAACCCGCGCGCTCCCCTGCTCTCTCAGGCACTTATCTCCGAACCCGCTCGCAAAAAACTGCAAACACTTCAGGGCGGTTTACATTTTCAGCCATTTGTTATCAGATCCTGTTATTGGTTCGCGTAATAACGCCGATACTTTCCCAATAACAGGGTGCCCGCTATGCGTTTCTATCAGATCGAACCCACGCTGGAGAACTACTGGCGCGGCATTATTCTGTTTGGCAAGAACGTCTCCTCTTACAAGTTCGCGCTGGCCCACGCCCTGTACGACGTCCGCCGCGACGGCAGCGACCTAATCCTGCTCGAAGACCTGGCGCTGCCCTTCAGCCAGCATCTGTGCCGCCATCTGCAGCAGGCGCCGAAGCAGATCACCTCCGCCAGAAGCCAGTTCCTTAATACCTGCGACAGCTTTAACCGCCGGGAGATAAACCAGGATCGGCTCACCGCCGCCACGGTGAAGCTCGGCTTTAGCGTGGTGCTGGATAAGTTTCACAACGTCAATCAGGGCGAAATCGATACGCGCTTTTTTATCGACGAGCGCAAAACGCACAAGGGCATCCGCCTGACCGACAGCTTTTACCAGCTGACCGAGCGCCAGCAGTACCCGAACCTGATCCATGAAACCGAGGCCCGCTGGCGGCTGGTCGAGCAGGCGTGGGCGATGAACGTCTCCCGCAGCCTGATCGCCATCGAGTACGATGCGGCCGAACAGCAGCTGTTCAGCGCCAGCAGCGCCCGTCGGGTAGCCATCTCCAGCTGTCGCGATAGCCTCAACGGCTACCAAAAAGGGCGATGTTTCTACTGCTACGCGCCGGTTAGCCTCGATAGCGGCGACGAGAACCTGGCCGACGTCGACCACTTTATCCCGTGGAGCGCCCGTCAGGAGGTGGGCAATATCAACGGCGTCTGGAATCTGGTCCTCGCCTGCCGGAGCTGCAACCGCGGCGAACGGGGCAAGTTTATGCGGGTGCCATCGCAAAAATTACTCTACCGGTTGCGCGACAGGAACGAATATTTCATTACCAGCCACCTGCCGCTGCGCGAAACGCTCATCCGTCAGACCGGGAGCACCCCGGCGCGCAGGCATGATTTTTTAAACAACGCCTGGAATACCGCGCGTATTACCCTGCTTCATGAATGGGAGCCCCAGGCCGCCGGGCCGGATATCTTCTGATGACCATCAACTACTACCAACACAACGCCGACAGCTTTTTTACCGCCACCGTCGCTGTCGATATGTCTTCCCTGTACGCCCCCTTCGTTGAGGCGCTAACGCCGCCGGAGCTGATCCTCGATGCCGGCTGCGGTTCCGGGCGCGATGCGAAAGCTTTCGCCGAGATGGGCTATCGGGTTGAGGCCTTTGACGCCTCCTCAGAAATGGTGGCGCGTGCGGCGCGCTACAGCGGGCTGCCGGTCCGCCAGCGCAGCTTTGCCGACATCAGCGAAACCGCGCGCTACGATGGGATCTGGTGCTGCGCATCGCTGCTGCACGTGCCTGGCGATGAGCTTCCCGGCGTGATGCAGCGGCTGGCGACGGCGCTTAAACCCGGCGGCGTCTGGTACGTCTCGTTTAAATACGGGACCGGCGAGCGCGAAAAAGAGGGGCGACGCTTTACCGACCTCGATGAAGCGGGCCTCACGGCGCTGGTCGCCGCTCTGGCGGATATCGACATCACGCGGATGTGGCAAACCCTGGATAAGCGCCCGGACCGCAGCGAAACCTGGCTGAATGCGCTGCTGCTGAAGGCCTGATCCTCTGCTCCCTTCCCCTCGCCGCCGGGGGGAACCCTGGCCGCTCTTCGTTTCTCGCCCCACCCACGCCCCTCCCCCACACCTCCTTCTGCCAAGCGGCGCCACCCCCAATGCTCTACACTTCTTTCTTATCTACGCCAAACCCAAGGAAACCGTCATGAGCATAATTAAAAGCTACGCCGCCAAAGAAGCGGGCGCCGATCTGTCACTGTGGGAATACGACGCCGGTGAACTCCGGCCGGAAGATGTCGAGGTCAAGGTGGAGTACTGCGGCATCTGCCACTCGGACCTGTCGATGATCGACAACGAATGGGGCATGTCGAGCTACCCGCTGGTTGCCGGGCATGAAATCATTGGCCGCGTCGCGGCGCTGGGCAGCGCGGCGCAGGAGAAGGGGCTGAAGGTCGGTCAGAAGGTCGGCATCGGCTGGACGGCCCGCAGCTGCGGGCACTGCGACGCCTGTATCAGCGGCAACCAGATCAACTGCCTGGAAGGCTCGGTGCCGACCATCATCAACCGCGGCGGCTTTGCCGATAAGCTGCGCGCCGACTGGCAGTGGGTGATCCCGCTGCCGGAAAGCATCGATATCGAATCCGCCGGCCCGATGCTCTGCGGCGGCATCACCGTCTTTAAACCGCTGCTGATGCATCACGTCACCGCCACCAGCCGCGTCGGCGTCATCGGCATCGGCGGCCTCGGCCACATCGCCATCAAGCTGCTGCGCGCGATGGGCGCGGAGGTCACCGCCTTCAGCTCCAACCCGGCAAAAGAGCCGGAAGTACTGGCGATGGGCGCCGATCGCGTAGTCAACAGCCGCGATCCTGAAGCCCTAAAAGCACTGGCCGGTCAGTTCGACCTGATCATCAACACCGTGGCGGTGGATCTCGAATGGCAGCCGTACTTCGAAGCGCTCTCCTGGGGCGGCAACTTCCACACCGTCGGCGCGGTGATGAAGCCGTTCCCGGTTCCCGCCTTCACCCTGATTGGCGGCGACCGCAGCATCTCCGGTTCGGCGACCGGCAACCCGTCCGAGCTGCGCAAGCTGATGAAATTCGCCGGACGCAGCAAAGTGGCGCCAACCACCGAGCTGTTCCCGATGTCGCAAATCAACGAAGCGCTCAAGCACGTGCGCGAAGGCAAGGCCCGCTATCGGGTAGTGCTGAAAGCCGACTTCTGACGATCTCCGCCGCGCTCAGGCCGCATATACGCTGCCTGGGCGCCGGTTTGTAACCTCTCCGCCGGGCGGCCCGTCTGCCCGGCAGCTGCGCACCCGGTCATTAAATAGTCATCTTCCCGCCATACTTTTGCAGTCAAAGCTTCTCACAATCCGTGCTTCGACAATGCCCGATTGAGACATCGCCGTTATGAGAAAAAGCTGGCTCCCCTGGCTGATACTGTCACCTTCGCTGCTGTTTTTACTGCTCTTTACCTGGTTCCCGCTGGGGCGATCGGTCTACGACAGCCTGTTCGATACCCGGATGGTCAGCGACGGCGCGCAGTTCGTCGGCCTCGATAACTTCACCCGCCTGTTCGCCGATAGCGTCTTCTGGCAGTCGCTGGTCAACAACCTGCTCTATATCCTGCTGACGGTGGTGCCGGGCGTGACGCTGGCCCTGCTGCTGGCGGTGGCGCTGAGCGAAAACCACCGCGTCAACCGCTGGCTGCGCACCGCCTTCTTCTTCCCGATGATTATCCCGATGGTCAGCGCCGCCGCACTGTGGCTGTTTATCTTTATGCCCGGCCTCGGCCTGCTCGACCACTACCTGGCGAAGATCGTCGGCCCGATGAACAACAACTGGCTGGGGCGCAGCAACACCGCCCTGCTGGCGCTGGCGCTGATCGGGGTGTGGAAGTTTGCCGGCTACTACATGCTGTTTTTCCTCGCCGGCCTGCAGAGCATCCCGGCCTCGGCCCGCGAAGCGGCGATTATGGAAGGCGCCACCCGCAGCCAGGTGTTCTTTAAGGTCACCCTGCCGCTGCTGCGCCCGACTCTCAGCTTCGTCATCACCACGGCGCTGATCTACTCCATCACCCAGATTGACCACGTGGCGGTGATGACCCGCGGCGGGCCGGACAACGCCACCACCGTCCTGCTCTACTACATCCAGAACCTGGCGTGGGATACCCACGACCTCGGCAAAGCCTCCGCCGCCACCTTCCTGACGCTGGCCGGGCTGTTCGCCTTCTCGCTGCTTAACCTCAGACTACTGGAGAAAGGAGCCCACCATGAGCGCTGAAATCTCGCCCCTGGCCGTGCGCTCGCCGGCCGCATCGCGCCCGCTGTGGCTGCGCCTGCGTCGTTCGCAGCCCTTCACTCTTAGCGTGCTGATGTGCTGCCTGGCGCTGCTGTGGGTGAGCCCGTTTATCTGGATGCTGGCAACCTCGTTCAGCGCCACCACCTTCGGCGAGGATATGGCCTCGCTGCTGCCCAGGCTGCCGCTGACCCTCGATAACTTCCGCGACGCCTGGGCCAGCGCCGACTGGCTGAGCCTCTATGCCAACACCCTTATCTTCACCTTCGGCACCTTCTTCGTGCAGCTGCTGACCATCACCACCGCCGGCTACGTCTTCGCCTGCCACGAGTTCCGCGGCAAGCAGACCCTGTTCCTGCTGTTCCTGGTGCAGCTGATGATCATGCCGGTGGTGATGATGGTGCCGAACATGCTGACCCTTAAAACCTTCGGCCTGCTCAACACCCTCACCGGGGTGATGATGCCCTACTTCACCTCGGCGTTCGGCGTGTTCCTGATGCGCCAGGCGTTCCTCGCCATCCCCAAAGAGCTGGAGGAGGCCGCGCTGATGGAGGGCTGCCGCTGGTGGCAGGTGCTGTTCCGCGTGCTGCTGCCGATGTCCTGGCCGTCGGTGCTGGCCTTCGCCACCGTCAGCATTACCTACCACTGGAACGAATACCTGTGGCCGCTGATGATGCTCAACGATCCCGATAAGCAGGTGCTGACCGTGGGGCTGGTCTCCTTCGCCATGGGCGCCGAATCCGGCGGCCAGTGGGGCACCATCGGCGCCGGGACGCTGATGGTCTGCCTGCCGCTGATGCTGGCGTTCATCCTTTTCCAGAAACAGTTCCTGCGAAGCTTCGGCTTCTCCGGGATCAAATAAGGAGTTATTGATGCTGTTAGCGCAAATTTCCGATACCCACTTCCGCAGTCACGGCCAGAAGCTGTACGGCTTTATCGACGTTAATGCCGCCAACGCCGACGTGGTTTCCCAGCTCAACGCCCTGCCGGAGCGTCCGGACGCGGTGGTGATCAGCGGCGATATCGTCAACTGCGGCCGCCCGGAGGAGTACGAGGCGGCCCGCCAGATCCTCAGCGGCCTGAACTATCCACTGTATCTCATTCCCGGCAACCACGACGACAAAGCGCTGTTTCTCGAATACCTGCATCCGCTGTGCCCGCAGCTCGGCAGCGACCCGCAGAACATGCGCTACGCGGTGGACGATTTTGCCACCCGCCTGCTGTTTATCGACTCCAGCCGCGCCGGCACCTCCAGCGGCTGGCTGACCGATGAAACCATTAAATGGCTGGAAGCCCAGCTGTTCGACGGCGGCGACAAGCCGGCGACGGTGTTTATGCACCATCCGCCGCTGCCGCTGGGCAACGCCCAGATGGACCCCATCGCCTGTGAAAACGGCTATCGCCTGCTGGCGCTGGTGGAGCGCTTCCCGTCGCTGACGCGCATTTTCTGCGGCCATAACCACAGCCTGACGATGACCCAGCACCGCCAGGCGATTATCTCCACCGTGCCGGGAACCGTCCATCAGGTGCCCTATTTCCACGAAGATACCCGCCCGTACTACGACCTGTCGCCGGCCTCCTGCCTGATGCATCGCCAGGTGGGCGAGCAGTGGGTGAGCTACCAGCACTCGCTGGCGCACTATGCCGGGCCGTGGCTGTATGACGAAAACATCAGCTGCCCGACGCAAGAGCGCTAATCACGATGCTGAGTCTGCAAAATATCACCAAACGCTTCGACGGCAAGCCGGCCCTCAGCGCCCTGTCGCTGGATATTCACGAAGGCGAGTTCGTGGTGCTGGTTGGCCCCTCCGGCTGCGGCAAAAGCACCCTGCTGCGCCTGCTGGCCGGGCTCGATCGGGTCAGCGACGGTGAAATCTGGCTCCACGAGCAGAACATCACCGATATGTCGCCGCGCGAGCGCAACTTCGCGATGATCTTCCAGAACTACGCCCTGTTTCCGCATCTGTCGGTGCGCGACAACATCACCTTCGGCATGAAGGTGCGAAAAGAGGAGAAGGCCAGCTGGCAGCCGCGGGTGGATAACGTCGCGCAGATGCTGCAGCTGGACGCCCTGCTGGATCGCAAGCCGGCGAAGCTCTCCGGCGGCCAGCGCCAGCGGGTGGCGATGGCCCGCGCCATCGTGCGCAATCCGCGCCTGTTCCTGATGGATGAGCCGCTCTCCAACCTCGACGCCCGCCTGCGCAGCGAGGTGCGCGACAGCATTATGGACCTCCACCAGCAGCTGAAAACCAGCACCGTGTACGTCACCCATGACCAGACCGAGGCGATGTCGATGGCCGACCGCATTGTGGTGATGAACGCCGGCCACGTGCAGCAGGTCGGGCGCCCGGAGCACCTCTACGCCCACCCGGCCAATCTGTTCGTCGCCGGGTTTATCGGATCCCCGGCGATGAACCTGCTGTCGCTGCCCTGCGCCGACGGCGAGGTGCGGCTCGGCGAGCTGCGCCATCCGCTGCCGCCGGGCTATCGCGACGAGTCCCACGTCTGGCTAGGCCTTCGCCCGGAACACATCAGCGATCGCGTGGAGGAGGGCCACCTGCGCCTCTGTGCCACCGTCCTGCAACGAGAGCTGATGGGGGCCGATTACCTGCTCCACGTCAGCACCCCCATCGGCACCCTGCGCTTTAGCCGCCGCCATCGCGGCGCGGTGCCGGAGAAAGGCGACTCGCTGATCCTCGGCTTCTCGCCCGGAGATATTCATCTTTTTCATGCTGAGCAACAGCATAATTTAGCGCCCGCTCATCAGGCGCTTACTCCAGGAGATTGACCATGCTTAAAACTCTGACAGCGGTCGGGCTTTCGCTCGCGCTAAGCGGCGCAGCGCTGGCGAAAGAGAAGATCGATTTCATGTTCCCGGCACCGGTAGACGGCAAGCTGACCATGGAGATGACTCGCGTCATCAAGGCCTTTAACGACTCACAGCAGGACGTCGAAGTGCGCGGGATCTTTACCGGCAACTACGACACCACCAAGATCAAAGCCGAGTCGGCGCAGAAGGCCGGGCAGCCGCCGGCGCTGGTGATCATGTCCGCCAACTTCACCACCGACCTCGCGCTCAAGGATGAGATCCTGCCGATGGACGAGCTGTTCAAATACGGCGACCAGAAGGCCGGGGATTTCCTGGTCAAAGAGTTCTGGCCGGCGATGCACAAAAACGCCCAGGTGATGGGCACCACTTACGCCATTCCGTTCCATAACTCGACGCCGATCCTCTACTACAACAAAACCCTGTTCGAGCAGGCCGGGATCAAGCAGCCGCCGCAGACCTGGGCCGAGCTGCTGGCGGATGCCAAAAAGCTGACCGACGAGAGCAAAGGCCAGTGGGGCATTATGCTGCCGTCCACCAACGACGACTACGGCGGCTGGATCTTCTCGGCGCTGGTACGCGCCAACGGCGGGAAGTACTTTAACGAAGACTACCCTGGCGAAGTCTATTACAACGCCCCGACCACCATCGGCGCCCTGCGCTTCTGGCAGAACCTGGTCTATCAGGACAAGGTGATGCCCTCCGGCGTGCTGAACTCGAAGCAGATCAGCGCGTCGTTCTTCTCCGGCAAGCTCGGGATGGCGATGCTGAGCACCGGCGCGCTGGGCTTTATGCGCGAGAACAGCAAAGACTTCGAGCTCGGCGTGGCGATGCTGCCGGCCAAAGAGCAGCGCGCGGTACCGATCGGCGGCGCCAGCCTGGTGAGCTTTAAAGGCATTTCCGACGCGCAGAAAAAGGCGGCCTACCAGTTCCTCACTTACCTCGTCAGCCCGCAGGTCAACGGCGAGTGGAGCCGCTTCACCGGCTACTTCTCCCCGCGCAAAGCGGCCTACGATACGCCGGAAATGAAGGCCTATCTGCAGCAGGACCCGCGCGCGGCCATCGCCCTGGAGCAGCTGAAATACGCCCATCCGTGGTACTCCACCTGGGAAACCGTCGCGGTACGTAAGGCGATGGAGAACCAGCTGGCAGCGGTGGTCAACGATGCGAAGGTCACCCCGGAGGCGGCGGTCGAGGCCGCGCAGAAAGAGGCCGATGCCCTGATGAAGCCCTACGTGGATAAAACCGCGCTCGCCGAGATAAAGTAAGCCCCCGCCTCGTCGCCCGCCCGGTCGCACCGCGCCGAGCGGGGCGACGAGGAGTTTTCACCCCAGCCGTTTGATTTTTCAGCGTAAAAAAGGTACTTTTTCACCCTCTCCCCGCGCGAATGGTCGTACATAATGCCTATTATTCAGTCTGTTGAACGTGCCTTGACGATCCTCGATCTGTTTAACGACCAGGCGAAGGAGCTCAAAATCACCGACATCAGCAAGCAAATGGGCCTGAGCAAAAGCACGCTCCATTCGCTGCTCAAAACCCTGCAGCTGCACGGCTATATCGATCAGAACCCGGAAAACGGCAAATACCGCCTCGGCATGAAGCTGGTGGAGCGCGGCCACTTTGTGGTGGGCTCAATGGATATCCGCCAGAAGGCGAAGGGCTGGCTGACGGAGCTCTCGCAACATACCGGGCAGACCACCCATCTCGGTATTCTCGACGGCCGCGAAGGCGTCTATATAGAGAAGATCGAAGGCCGGCTCGCCGCCATCGCCTACTCGCGCATTGGCCGCCGCCTGCCGGTGCACGCCACCGCCATCGGCAAGGTGCTGATTGCCTGGCTGAGCGACGCCGAGCGGGATCCCCTGCTCGATGGCTATCACTACACCGCCTTCACGCCCGCGACCATCACCTCCCGCGAGGCGCTGCTGGATGTCCTGGCGCAAACCCGCGCCCGGGGTTACGCCCTCGATAGCGAAGAGAACGAACAGGGCGTGCGCTGCGTGGCGGTACCGGTGTGGAATCATGAATCGCGGGTGATTGCCGCCCTGAGTCTCTCCACCCTTACCTCACGGGTGGATGACGACGAGCTCACCCGCTACCGGCTGCAGCTGGAAGAGGCCGGGCGCCAGCTGTCAAAAGCGCTGGGCTACCCGGCCTGATGGCCTACGCCTCTACCGGCAGGTAGCGGAAGTAGTCAAAATCAGCGTAGCAGCCGTCGCCGCTGATGTCCTCGCAGTGCAGGCCGACGAACGCCCCGGTAAAGAACCCGCGGCCGCCGATATAGTCGTCCGACAGCTTCCACGCCGCATAGTCAACAGGCACCCGGTGCCAGTTCTCGCCGTCAAACGAATAGCTATAGCGGTACACCAGGTGGTCGACGTCCACCCGCAGCCACAGGCTCTGCGCCTCGTCCGGCACCGGGATCGGCTGCTCGTGCAGCGGCCAGGAAGGCACGTTGTGGTCGAGCTGCAGCACCTTCAGCGTTCTGCCCCGCCCCTCTTCGAAGTCGACAAAACAGTAGCTCCAGTTTTTGGTGTTGTAATAGCAGGTTAAACCGGCGCTCTGCTGGAAGTTCTCCGGCGCAAACTCCATCCGCGTTTCGGCGCGGAAGGCAAAGTGCTGCCAGCGCCGCGCCACGGTGGACTGGGTAAAGGTGGAGTTAAGCGAATCGTTGCCGTACAGGCGCAGATAGCCCGGCCGGGCGCTGAGGGAGCCGAGCGTCTCATCGAAGGGAATGCGCAGGGTTTGCAGCTCCGGGTCGAGGGCCGCGCCGTCGAACTCGTCGCACCACGCCGGCTCTGTCGCCGCTTTGCTTTCCGTCATCTGCGGGCCGGGCACCGTCAGCGCCGCGTGCTTGCCGCCCTCAATGACCGGCCAGCCGTCGCGCCAGGCGACGGGCGTAATGCCGGTTTCACGCCCCAGCGAGCAGTAGCCGCGCCCGCCGGACGCCAGCAGCGGCACGCCGGGCAGGCGCTGCGGGCGGCTGACGAGGTACGCCATATACCACTCGCCGGTATGCGTCTCCAGCAGCGAACCGTGGCCGCTTTTCTGCAGCGGGTTCTCCGGCAGGTGCCAGCTGCTCATCAGCGTCACCTCAGGAGAGAGCTCGTAGGGTCCGTCGATATTTTTCGCCCGCAGCACCACCACCGCGTGCTCGTAGCTGGTGCCGCCCTCCGCCACCAGCAGGTAGTACCAGCCCTCTTTGCGGTACAGGTGCGCCCCTTCGGTATAGCGCAGGTCGGTGCCGGTAAACAGGGTTTTGCGCGTCGGCGACAGGGTTTGCGTCTGCGGGAAGTACTCCTGCATGACGATGGTACAGTGCGGATCGCTGTGGTGGCGCGGCCCCCACGGGCGATAGATGTAGTATTTGCGGCCATCGCTATCGTGAAACAGCGACGGGTCAAACCCGCCGTTGCCCATCGCAATCGGCTCGCTCCACGGGCCTTCGACGGACGGAGCGGTCACCAGATAGTTACGGCCGTTTTTCCACGGCGAATCAACGATCTTCACATCGGTATACAGCAGCCAGAACAGGCCGTCGGCGTAGCTCAGGCACGGCGCCCAGATACCGCCAGAGTCAGGGTTGCCTTTCATATCCAGCATCGACACGCGGTCCAGCGGCGTGCTGACCAACGACCAGTTTTTCAAATCCCGCGAGTGGTAAATGCGCACGCCCGGAAACCACTCAAAGGTGGACGTCGCGATGTAGTAATCCTCGCCCTGCCGGCACAGCGACGGGTCGGGGTTGAAGCCGGTCAAAATCGGGTTAGTAATCGTATACATATTGTCTCCCTCTTAATTGGATGCTGCGGCCGCGGCGGCAGGAACGTCTTCACTCTGCGCCGCGCGATGCTTAAGCAGCTGCTGGCTGATGGCCTCAACGCGCTCATCGCTCAGCTTGTAAAGTGAGAGCATGATGAACATGCCGACGTAGAGCACCACCGGCACCACACAGAACAGGATTTTAATGGTGGTGAGCACTTCCACCGGCTGCACGCTGCTGCTGGCTGAGTAGTTCACAAAGGCGAGAACCCAGCCCACCACCGCGCCGCCGATCGCCAGGCCAATCTTCAGGCTGAACAGATAGGTGGAGAACACCAGGCCGTCGAGGCGGCGGCCGCTGCGGCTCTCTTCGTAATCCACCACGTCGGAGGCCATCAGCCACTGCAGCGGCGTGGTGGTGTTAAAGATGAACAGGAAAACGATGTTGAGCGCGAAAATCAGCGCAATATGTTCGGCAGGGATAAAGAACAGCAGCAGGCTTAACAGCGAATAGACGACGATAATTCCTTTGAAGGCCTTCACCCGATCGAAGCGCCCCAGCAGGCGCGACGAGGCCAGCGAGCCGAACATGGTGGCGATGCTGCCGTACAGCAGAAACTGCATCGCCATCTCCGGGTGATCCATTACGTATTTGACGAAGTAGAGCGTCGCCCCGCCGCGCACCACGTTGGAACAGGTCGCCATCATTTTGAAGGTGCACATGATCCGCCACTGGGTATTGCCGAACAGCAGCCGGAGATCTTTCATCACCGAGGCGCCCGGCTGTACCTCAAAGGTGTAGCGCTCTTTGGTGGTAAAGAAGCAGACGTACAGCAGCACCACGCCGGTCAGCCCCAGCACGCACATCGCGCCAAAGTAGCCCACCTGCTCGTTGCCCTTGCCGATGATCCCCACCAGCGGCAGCGCGATACCGCTGATCGCCAGCGATCCGGCGGCAGCAAGGAAAAAACGCCACGACTGCAGCGTGTGGCGCTCTTTCGGATCGGCGGTGATCACCCCCGGCATCGCACAGTAGGGCACGTTGACGAAGGTGTACACCAGCGTCAGCAGGATATAGGTGATGCTGGCATAGATGATTTTACCCTGCGCGGAGAAGTCCGGCGTGTAGAAGGTCAGCATGCAGACGAGGCCAAACGGGATCGCCCCCCACAGCAGGAACGGGCGGAACTGACCGTGGCGGGTACGGGTGCGATCCACCAGCAGCCCCATCAGCGGATCGGTGACGGCATCCAGCACGCGCGAAACTAAAAACAGCGTGCCCATCACCCCGGCGGAGAGCCCAAAGACGTCGGTATAGAAATAGGCCAGCAGGAACATCGTTGCCTGCCAGACAAAGCCGCAGGCGGTATCACCCAGCCCGTAGCCAATTTTATCTTTCATGGTTAATTGCATTATTACCCCCAACGCAGAAGTGAAAAAGTGCAAACGTCAGGGTCCTGTACCAGGCAAAAGCAATACCTGGTGCATCGTCAGGAATACACCCTTTTTTCGTGTGCTGATTTGACTATTTCGTGTTAATAGAGTGTAAGGAAACGATCGAATAATCGGCAATGGTCATATCTTATTTATGAATTATGATATTTCGCTTTTGTGATAAGCATCGTTATATATTGGGATTTTGAAAAATAGTTTTGGCTTTTATTTTTAATGAGTTACGAAATTATCACTATTAATATAACAAGCACAACAACACTGCCCACGAAATAATATCGCAGACAGTGTTGTTTATTATTTATTTAAATACCGAGCGCTTTTTTACCGGCGTTAATAACCTCAATAATTTTATCGGTATCATAAATACAGCCTTTCCAGGTGCCGCCGCTCACCGACTGCAGCGCGGCCCAGAGGCGCGTATCGTCCGGTAAAAAATCGTGAGGGTGCAGATCCGGATGCGGTGCTCTCGCCGCCAGCGCCAGGGCGCCCTCTTCCGGCGTCAGGCGCGCCTCCGCCGTGCCGATAAAGTTCACGCTGCCGGTCAGGGCCAGGCGGTCAACCACGATCTCGATAATGTCGTTATCGCGCAGCCTGCCGATGGGTCCGCCCGCCAGCGCCTCGGGCGCGACGTGGCCAAAACAGGCGCCGGTAGAGACGCCGGAGAAGCGCGCGTCGGTGATCAGAGAAACCGTTTTGCCCCACGACACGTGCTTCAGCGCCGAGGTGAGCTGGTAGGTCTCCTCCATGCCGGTGCCGGACGGCCCGCCGCCGATCACCACCATGATATCGCCCCGCTCAATCTCGCCGTTTTTAATCGCCCCGATCGCCCGCGCCTCGGAGACAAATACCCGCGCCCGGCCGGTGTGGCGATACACGCCGTCGTCGCCCACCACCGACGGGTCGATGGCCGTGGCTTTGACGACCGACCCTTCCGGCGCGATGTTGCCCACCGGGAAGGCCACCGTCGAGGTGAGCCCTTTCGCCCTGGCGCGCTCCGGCGGCAGGATCACGTCATCCGGATCGACGCCGTCCTGCTCCAGCAGGCACTGGCGGAACTTCTGCCGACGCTCAGAGGCCTGCCACCAGTCGAGGTTTTCCCCGACCGTCTGGCCCGTGACCGTCATGGCGTCCAGGTGCAGCAGGCCAAGATCGCGCAGGTGCAGCATGACTTCCGGCACGCCGCCGGCGAGGAACGCGCGCACCGTCGGATGATAGTCCGGGCCGTTGGGCAGCACGCTGACCAGCCGCGGGACCTTGCGGTTGATCCGCGTCCAGTGGTCAACGTCGGGAATGGTGCAGCCCGCCGCATGGGCAATGGCCGGAATATGCAGCAGCAGGTTGGTCGAGCCGCCAAACGCAGCGTGGAGCACCATCGCATTTTCGATAGCCTTATCGGTCAGGATATCGCGGGTGGTAATGCCGCGATTATCCAGCTCGCTCACCGCCCTTGCCGACTGGCGGGAGATCTCCAGCCACACGTCCTGCCCGGACGGGGCCAGCGCCGAATGCGGCAGCGCCATGCCCAGCGCCTCCGCCACCACCTGCGAGGTGCCGGCGGTGCCTAAAAACTGGCAGCCGCCGCCCGGCGACGCGCAGGCGCGGCAGCCGAGTTCCGCCGCTTCCTGCAGCGACAGCTCGTGGTTGGCGTAGCGCGCGCCGATGGTCTGTACCTTTCCGGCATCCTCGCCAAAGGTTGGCGGCAGCGTCGCCCCGCCGGGTACGAGGATCGTCGGCAGATTATGCATCGCTGCCAGGGCGATCATCGTCGCCGGCAGCCCCTTGTCGCAGGTGGCGACGCCGATCACCGCCCGGCGCGTCGGCAGGGAGCGGATCAGGCGGCGAAACACGATCGCCGCGTCGTTGCGGTACGGCAGGGAGTCGAACATCCCGTGGGTGCCCTGGGAGCGCCCGTCGCACGGATCGCTGACGAAGGCGGCGAAGGGAATGCCGCCGTTGCGGGTGATCTCCTTTGCCGCCGCCTGCATCTGCAGGCCAATCTCCCAGTGCCCGGTATGGTAGCCCAGCGCGATCGGCCGACCGTCGCCAGCGCGAATGCCGCCCTGGGTGCCGACGATCAGCACCTCTTTGCCCGTCAGCTTGTTGGCGTCCCAGCCCATGCCGGCGTTCTGCGTCATGCCGAACAGGTTGCCGCTCGGCGACTCCATCAGCATCTGCGGCGTCAGCGGCAGCGCGCCCTGGGGGCCAGCGGCGTGGGTGGTGACCGCATAGAATGCATCATCCTGCGGGGTGAAAATCTTGTCGATGGTCATCGTTTTTTTCCGTATCAGCAGAGCTTGAGCCGTTGCAGCAGCGCTTTGAGCTGCGCCTTGCCCGCCTCATTCAGCGGCGAGGCCGGCGGCAGCACGTGCGTTGACAGCGGCCGGCCGCACAGGACCGTCGCCTCTTTAATGACGTTCACGAACGGCGTATCGAGCTGGTAGATCTGCGGGATTTGCAGCAGCGTCTGATGATAGTGCGCCGCCTGCGCCAGGTCGCCGTCGCGGAAGGCCTGCAGCAGCTTAACCGACAGCTGCGGCGCAAAGTTAGCGCTGGCCGAGATCGCCCCGTCGCCGCCCAGCAGCAGCGTATTGAACAGGTGATCGTCGTAGCCGCAGAGCACCGAGAAGTTCGGGTGCGCCGCCTTTACGGTCAGGATCATGCTGCGCAGATGGGCTACGGAGTCGATGGTGTCCTTGATGCCGACGATATTGCTGCGCGAATCCGCCAGGGTTTTGACCAGCGCTGGCGTCAGGTCCTGGCCGCTGAGCGCCGGGAAGTTATAGAGAATAACCGGCAGCGTCACGCAGTCCGCCACCTGCTGGTAGTAGCGGATCAGGTTCTGTTCCGACACTTTCCAGTAGTAGGGGTTAATCACCACAATGCCGTCAGCCCCTTCCGCCTGCGCGTGCTGGCTGAGCGCTATGGTCTCCCGCGCGTTGGTGCCGCCGGTGCCAATCAGAACCGGCACCCGCCGATCGACGTGGCCGATAGCGAATGCCGCAACCGCTTTACGCTCTTCGGTGCCGAGCTGCGAGAACTCCCCGCCGCTGCCGAGGAAGAACAGGCCGTCAACGCCCGCGGCGATCGTATCGTCGATAAGCGCCGCGAAGCCCGGCTTATCAAGCTGGCCGTCGGCGGTAAAGATGGTGGAAACAGGCGGAATAATCCCCGAGAACTGCACGGTCTGCTGCATGAGATCTCCTTGCTGAAGCATTGCTCGCTATTTTTTGTTCTACATTGTAGAACAGCGTTCGTTTATTTAACGATCATACTATGCTGCCGGGAAAGGGAAGGTAAATGGGGTTGCGGACGTAAGTGCCGGTTTTTCAGGCTGGATCACATAATGCTGCAACGGCGCTGATCTATCGCCCCGGTCAGCGCAGCGGAGGCGAAGAAAATCCTCAATACGCGGCAAACTCTGCTTTCATCAGGCGCAATACGGGCGGGGAAAATGCCGAAGATAGCGCGCGGCGCCGGTGCGGACTACAGGATCGCGGGGCTGCAGGAGAGCGGGCCCGTCTCCCCGCCAGGCGCCGGGCCTGACGGGATTCGTTGGATTAACGCTGGCTTAGGCCTTATCCGCCTGGGATTCGGCCCACACCTTACGCGCGGCCTTGCGCTCTTCGCTGGTATCAAGCCGGTCCTGCAGATAGTGCTCAATCTGCTCGAGGCTGCGGTTGCGGGTTTCCGGCACGCATTTAATGACGAACAGCGCGCCAAACACGCCGATCCCGGCGAAGATAAAGAAGGTTCCGGAGAGGCCAATCCACGACAGCAGGATCGGGAAGAAGAGCGAAATCATGAAGTTGGCGATCCACATTGAGAACACCGCCCCGCCCATAAAGATCCCGCGCAGGCGGGTGGGGAAGATCTCCGACAGCAGCAGCCAGGTCACCGGCGACAGCGCGCCCTGCTGGAAGCTGAGGAACAGCAGCATGCCCACCAGCACCATATAGGCCCGCAGCGCGTCCGGCTGGCCGTTGACGGTTTCCGGCAGCAAATAACTCACCGCGCCGATAAACACCAGGCAGGCGGTACAGCCAAACTGGCCGATCATGGTCATCGTCCGGCGGCCAATTTTACCCAGCATCCAGATGCCGACAAAGGTCATCAATACCGACACCACCCCGTTGGCAATGGTGGCAAACAGCGCGGCGTTATCGCTCATCCCCACCGACGTCAGCACCGTTGGCGCGTAGTACATAATGGTATTTACGCCGGTAAGCTGCTGAATAACGGCAATACCGATACCAATCATAAACAGCTTAAACAGCCACGGAGTCATAATTTCGCGGAACCGCGGCTTGCCGAGACTGCGCTGCTCATCGAGCGTTTCGCTGATCTCCATCAGCTCCCACTCGACGTCCTCTTTGCGGCGAGTGCGCTCCAGAACCCGACGCGCTTCCGCCAGGCGCCCCTTCATCGCGTACCAGCGCGGCGAATCCGGCATAAACATCATGCCAAACCACAGCAGCACGGCGGGCAGCGTGGCGACCGCCAGCATCCAGCGCCAGGTACTCTCCCCGCCCCATACGGCGTGGAAGCCAGCGTTCGAGATATAGGCCAGCAGCTGGCCCGAGACAATCATCAGCTCCTGCAGCGTCACCAGCTGCCCGCGCTTGTTCGCCGGCGCCATTTCGGCGATATAGACCGGCACGGTTGCCGCCGCGCCGCCAACCGCCACGCCGAGCACCAGGCGAAAGAAAATCATCCAGTTAACGTCGGGCGCCAGCGCGGTACCGATGGCGCCAATGGCGAAGATAACCGCCAGCCAGAGGATGATTTTCTTTCTACCCGCCGCGCTGGCCATATAGCCGGAAAGCAGCGCGCCGAACGCGGCACCGAACAGCAGCGAGCTGGTCACCAGGCCGGTGGTGAACGGGGTGAGATGCAGCTCATTGCCCATAAACAGCAATGCGCCGGAGATAACGCCGGTATCGTAGCCGAACAGCAAACCGCCGAGCGTTGCTATCAGCGCAACGACTTTCACAAACGGCGTGGTCGGGGCGTCGCTATTGGGCCCCGAGGCCCTGTTGAGGGTGAGATATTGTTCCTTTGACATAAAAGACTCCAGTAACCTGCCTTGTAGGGGGAGATCCGCTCTGGTCTGAATGCAGAGGCGATGGCCTCACTGACGTGTTTATTTGATTAGCGCACGGCGCCGGGAAAAAGCAGGCCACGCTGCTGCATGGCCTGAAGTGAAGCAACGATTAAATTCCTGCCGTTTCGCGAATATATTTCCGCGCCTTCAGCGCATATTCGAAGGGGTTGGCCAGCGCCGGATCCTGCTCGGCTTCCACTACCATCCAGCCCTTGTAGCCAAAATCATCCAGCAGCTTAAATACCGGACGGAAATCGATCGCGCCGTCGCCGGGCACGGTAAAGGTGCCCTTCTTCACGCCGTCGAGGAAGGAAAGCCCCTCGCGGCGCACCTGCTCAATCACCGCCGGGCGTACGTCCTTCAGGTGCACGTGGTTGATACGCGGCAGATATTTTTTGAGGATCGCCAGCATCGGCTCCGCGCCGCCTTCGGAGTACCAGGCATGGCCGGTGTCGTACAGCAGGAAGACGCCGTCATCCACCAGCGACATAAACTTATCGATCTCTGCCGTCGTTTGAACGCCGGTTCCCATGTGGTGGTGCAGGCAAACCTGCATCCCTTTTTCCGCGGCCAGGCGCCCCAGGGTGTTGTAGCCCTCGGCAACCCGCTGCCACTCCTCTTCGCTAAAGCACGGCTTGGCGTCGGCCAGAATCGGCTTGTCCAGCCCCTGGATGCTGCCGCTTTGCTCGGAGCAGCCGATCACCTTCGCTCCCATCGCATGGAGGAAATTCATATGGTTAACGAATTCATCAATGGTTTTTTCGCGCTGCCCGTCGGCAAAAAAGGTGCTAAACCAGGCGTTGCAGATCTGGATACCGCGGATCGCCAGCATCGGCTGCAGCACCGCCGGATCGCGGGGATATTTACTGCCGACTTCGCTGCCGCTAAAGCCCGCCAGCGCCATTTCGCTGACGATCTGCTGGAAGGTGTTTTCGCTGCCCAGCTCCGGCATGTCGTCGTTAGTCCAGCCGATCGGGGCAATAGCCAGTTTGATATTATCTTTGTTCATTAGGTTGCTCCTGCCGCCGCGTCTTAACGACGCAGCAATTCACGTTCGATGAGTTCACGGGTTTCCACTGCCTGGTACTTCATCTTCTCCGGGTAGCCAAACAGGGAGGCGGCCACAATCGGCTCGCCGCCGACTTTGAACGTCCGTTCGGCAAATTTCATCTCGCGCAGCGTGCGGAACAGCGCGTTGAAATCTACGTCCCCTTCGCCGACGCCCACGTGCTGGTGCACGGCGGCATCAACGCCCGGCGGGTTAACGATGTAACGGCAGTGCCTGGTATGGTTGCGGGTATCGGCGATCAGCACGTGGGAGAGATCGTCGCCGGCGTAGCGCAGCATCTTCTCCACGTCTCCTATCCCTTTGTCATAGAAGAAGGTGTGCGGCACGCTGTACACGTACTTCACGTTTTCACTGCGGAACGACTTCACGATATCGACGGTTTCGTTGTTCTCTTCGCAGAAGTCCCACGGATGGGCCTGGATCTCAACGCGAATACCTTCGCGCTCAAAGATCGGCAGCAGCTCCTCCATCGAGCGATAGAACATCTCTTCGCAAATTTCCGGCTGGTTAGGATCGCCCGAGAACTCGGTGTTGATCACCTGGACGCCCATCTCCACCGCGACTTCGATCAGCCGCTTCCAGTTTTTCACCGCCGCCTGGCGACGCGCTTCATCCGGACCCGACCAGCGATAGACGCAGATGAATGAAGAGAGCTCAACGCCGGTGTCGCGCAGCGCCTGCTTGTACTCGGCAATCACTTCGCGACCGGCGCGCGGGTGCTTATAAAACGGGTTAATCTGCGGATGCGGAGACTGCTCAATATAGCGGTAGCCCCACTCCGCGACCTGATGCACCATCCCGCTAATCCCGAGGTCTTTAATCACATCCACATCAAAGGCAATTTTCATCATCGAGTCCTGTTTGCAGAGGTTGCACAGACGCAGCCGCGCTTAGCGCTGATAGAAAGCCGGGCACTCCGGCAGCGCGACCGCGACCGGCCCGGTGCTTTCCTGCGCCTGCAGGCAGGCGTCGGCGGCGACGGAGGCGGCATAGCCATCCCACGCCGACGGGCCCTGCAGCCTGCCGGCCCGCACGTCGTTGATAAAGGCCTGCAGCTCGACGTCGTAGGCTTTGATAAAGCGATCTTTCCAGTCTGTGAGGATCGGCGTCGACAGATTGGCCGCTTTGCGCATCTGCACCGCCGAGGGTTCCGGCAGGCGCGCAATCCCGGTTTCACCCACCACTTCGCACTGAATGTCGTAGCCGTACTGGCAGTTGACGAAAACTTCGACGTCGATCAGGGCGCCTTTTTTGGTTTCAAACGAGACGATCTGCGGATCTCTCAGCCGGGCGTGGGTGTGGGAAGTGGCGCGCGGGAAGCGAACCTGCACCGAGCGATAGTCGTCGTTCAGCAGCCAGCGCAGCACGTCCAGCTCGTGGATCAGGGTGTTGGTGATCGCCATATCGGTGGTGTAGTTCTCGCCGACGCTCTTGTTGCGGTGCGCGCACTTCAGCATCAGCGGCGCGCCGATATCGCCGTCATCAATTACTTTTTTCAGCGCCAGGTAGCCTTCATCGTACGGACGCATAAAGCCGACCTGCACCAGCCTGCGGCCGGCTTTTATTTCAGCATCGACAATGCGACGGCAGCCTTCGGCGCTCATCGCCAGCGGCTTTTCGCAGAATACCGGCTTGCCGGCGGCAATCGCCGCGAGGGTGTACTCTTCGTGGGTCGGGTCCCATGAGGTCACCAGAATAGCGTCAACGTCGCTGGCGTTAATCACGTCGTGACCGTCGGCGTAGACTTCGGCGTGAACGCCGGGCAGCGCAACCGCCGCCCGCGCGTTGTCGGCATTGATGTCCGAAACGGCCACCACCGTGGCCCCCTGTAATACCTGAGTGCAGCGACGGATATGCTCTTTACCAATGGCGCCTGCGCCAATAACGCCTAATCTGAGTGACATAATAGTGTTCTCCCGCGGTTCTGTAGGGTTCAGGGTGGGTGTTCTGTTTTAGTAATCCCGCGCCTCGGCGCGTTTTTCATTAATCTGCTCTGCGACTTTGCGGATCCGCTCGGACAGCGCCGTCTGGGCCACGCCGACGTTCCACCAGCTGCCGTACTTATGCACCATGGTTTTCGGCAGCACTTTAATATCAATCAGCGTGCTGACCGTTTCACGACGCGCGGCGTCCAGCGCATGGCGCAGTTCATCAAGGGTGGTGACGCGCCAGGTTTTGCAGCCGTAGCCCGCGGCGATGGTCGCGAAATCGACCGGCACCAGGCCGCCCTGCAGCCGCCCGCTCTCCGCCGAGCGGTAGCGGAACTCGGTGCCGAAGCTGTCCATACCGTGCTCGATCTGCAGGTTGTTAATACAGCCGTTGGCCATGTTATCGAGCAGCACGATGTTGATCTTCGCGCGCTCCTGTAAAGAGGTGACCAGCTCGGAGTGCAGCATCATGAATGAGCCGTCGCCCACCAGCGAATAGACCTCGCTTTGCGGCTGCGCCAGCTTCACGCCCAGCGCGGCATTCACCTCATAGCCCATGCAGGAGTAGCCGTACTCAACGTGATAGGTGTTGGTCCCCCGGTTGCGCCAGACGCGCTGCAGATCGCCGGGCAGGCTGCCCGCCGCCGCCACGATCACCGCATCGGAGGCCAGCGTTTCATTCAGCACGCCGAGCACGCTGCACTGCGTTAAGGTTGAATCCGTGATCTGGCGGAATTCGCGGTACACCGCATCGCGATCCAGGCGGTCGTCAATTTCCGGGACGAAGGACTCGTCCTGCCATACCGCCTGATAGACGCGCTGGGTCTCTTTCAGCTGGCGGCTCTGGACGCTGTCGATCTGCGCTCCCCACTCTGCCTGCCAGGATTCGCCCGCCAGGGCGTCGTCCAGCGCGGTGAGCGCTTCGCGGGCATCGGCCAGCAGCGGGATCCCATCGAGCTTCCAGGCGTCAAAATTGCTGACGTTGACGTTAAGGAAGCGCACGCCGGGATGCTGGAAAAGCCATTTTGACGCGGTGGTGAAATCGCTGAAGCGGGTGCCGATACCGATCACTAAATCGGCCTCTTTCGCCAGCAGGTTGGCCGCCAGGCAGCCGGTTTCGCCCACCCCGCCAACGTTCAGCGGATGGGAGGAGACCACCGAGCCTTTCCCGGCCTGCGTTTCCGCAAAGGGGATGCCGTAGCGTTCGGCAAAGCGGGACAGCGCCTCGCCGGCACCGGCGTACTTCACCCCGCCGCCGCAGATAATCAGCGGCTTGCGGCTGGCCTTAATCGCCGCCAGCGCATCCGCCAGCTGCGCGGCGCTGGCCGGGCGACGGTCGAGCCGATGCACGCGTCGGGCAAAGAAAGAGAGCGGATAATCCCAGGCTTCGCCCTGAACGTCCTGCGGCAGACAGAGGGTCACGGCGCCGGTCTCAGCCGGGTCGGTCAGGACGCGCATCGCGTTAATGCAGGCGCTCATCAGCTGCTCCGGGCGCGTAATGCGGTCCCAGTATTTGCTCACCGCGCGAAACGCGTCGTTGGTGCTGATGCTCAGGTCATAGCTCTGTTCAACCTGCTGCAGGACGGGATCAGGCTGACGGGTCGCAAACACGTCGCCGGGCAGCAGCAGAAGAGGAATACGGTTGGCGGTCGCGGTGGCCGCAGCGGTAATCATGTTGGCGGCGCCCGGCCCCACGGAGGAAGTGCAGGCGATGATCTGCCGGCGCAGAGACTGTCTGGCAAAGCCGGTCGCCGCGTGCGCCATCCCCTGCTCGTTACGCCCCTGGAATACCCGCATTTCGCCGCTGTCCTGCTCCAGCGCCTGGCCCAGCCCCAGCACGTTGCCGTGGCCGAAGATGGCAAAAATACCTTTGACGAATTTATGCTCTTCGCCATCGACTTCCAGATACTGGTTATCAAGGAACTTCACCAGCGCCTGCGCCATTGTCAGTCTCAGTTTGCCCATGTTGCACAATCCTTATTGTTCAGTATTTGTGTGTGGGTTAGCGCTTTTGCCCCTGCGGCGATACCGGAAGAGGTCCAGACAAATCGTTAACGGCCACTGGAATACTGTTGGATTATAGGCAAACATTTTTTTCATTAAACATAAATACAGAAAAAACATTTCATTTTGCGAGAAGGATCAAACTCTCGGCGCATTTCACTCGTTTCATCGACATCGGCGCGCAACCCGCCTCCCATTCTGCGTCACGCCACATACCAATATCCTTTTAAAAATCAGGTATAAAGATGTTTATTACTCACCCTTTTTCACGCAAGAGCAGCCGGCGCCAGCAAACCTTTGTATAATGGTGCCCGGCGCCGCAGAGTGGTAGATCCCTCACACTTTTGGTTTTTTAATTTCGATCCAATTTGCAAATGAAATATTTATTTCTCAAACTAAGGGGAATCGTTCACTCTCAGGCTGTTTGTGGAGACCTCGTCGATATCGACCCTTCCGTACAGCAGACATGCAAAAGGAAACCGTAGCTATGAATGCAGCAGTAAAGCGGCTCGACGTCATCTGTATTGGCCGGGTGGCTGTCGACCTCTATGCCCAGCAGATTGGCGCAAGGCTGGAAGATGTCGCCAGTTTCTCTAAATATCTGGGCGGCTCCTCGGGCAACGTGGCCTTTGGCACCGCCATTCAGGGGTTAAAATCGGCGATGCTTGCCCGCGTGGGTGATGAGCACAATGGCCGCTTTTTACGTGAAACGCTAAGCCGTGCCGGGGTTGATACCGAATACCTGATAACCGACCAGCAGCGCCTTACCGCGCTGGTGATGCTGGGCATTAAAGATCAGGAAACCTTCCCGCTTATTTTTTACCGCGACAACTGCGCCGATATGGCGCTGACGCCGGAAGATATTAAGGAAGAGTACATCGCCTCCTCCCGGGCGCTGGCGATCACCGGCACGCACCTTTCGCATGCCAACACCCGCGCAGCGGTGCTGAAAGCGCTGGAGTACGCCCGCCGCCACGGCCTGCGGACGGCGCTGGATATCGACTACCGCCCGGTTCTTTGGGGATTAACCTCGCCCGGCGATGGTGAAACGCGTTTCATTGCTTCCGGTTCCGTCACCCGTCAGCTGCAGGAAGTGCTACATCTGTTCGATTTAGTGGTCGGTACAGAAGAAGAGTTTCATATTGCCGGCGGCAGCACCGATACGCTGACGGCGCTGAAAAACGTCCGCCACGCCACCAAAGCCACCCTGGTATGCAAGCGCGGTCCGATGGGCTGCGTGGTGCTGGAAGGCGAGATCCCCGACAGCTGGGACAGCGTGCCGCTGCAGCAGGGCGTGCGGGTGGAGGTGCTCAACGTGCTGGGCGCCGGCGATGCCTTTATGTCCGGCCTGCTGCGCGGCTGGCTGAACGACGAGGGCTGGGAGCAGGCCTGCCGCTACGCTAACGCCTGCGGGGCGCTGGTGGTCTCTCGCCACGGCTGCGCGCCGGCGATGCCGACGAAAGTGGAGCTGGATGACTATCTGCTGCGCGCAGAATCGGTCCCGCGCCCGGATCTCGACGCCCGTCTGAACCATCTCCATCGGGTGACCAGCCGCCGCCAGCAGTGGCCTGAGCTGTGCATCTTCGCCTTTGACCACCGCAAGCAGCTGGCGGATCTGGTGCAGGAAACCGGTCGCGATACGGCCTGTATCCCGCAGCTCAAGCTGCTGCTGCTGGCCGCCGCCGAAGCGGCAGCGCAGGAGGCCGGGCTCGATCGGCGCAGCGGTATTCTCGCCGATGGCACCTACGGCCAGCGCGCGCTGAACGCCATTACCGGCAAAGGCTGGTGGATCGGGCGGCCAATCGAGCTGCCGGGCTCTCGCCCGCTGCGTCTTGAGCACGGCAATATCGGCTCTCAGCTGATCGACTGGCCGCTGGAACAGGTGGTTAAGTGCCTGGTCTTCTATCATCCGGCCGATCCGGCGGCGCTGCGCGCCGAGCAGGATGCGCTGCTGCTGGAAGTCTGGCAGGCCTGCAATAAGTCCGGGCACGAGCTGCTGCTGGAAGTTATCCTGCCGGAGAGCGGCCCGGATAAAGACGAGCGCCACTATTACGCCATGCTGGAACATTTTTACCGGCTCGGTATCCAGCCCGACTGGTGGAAGCTGCCGCCGCTCTCCAGCGCAAACTGGGAGAAGATCGCCGCGCTGATCGAACGCGAAGATAGCCTGTGCCGCGGGATCCTGATCCTTGGCCTCGACGCGCCGCCCGATCGCCTGCGCGCCGGATTCGCCGAAGCCGCGAACCACCCTATCATCAAAGGCTTTGCCGTCGGCCGCACCATTTTTGGTCAGCCTTCGCGCCGCTGGATGCAGGGCGAGCTTAGCGATGAGGCGCTGATCGATGAGGTGAAACGCAACTACCTGGCGCTTATCGGCTACTGGCGCGAAGCCCGCGGCTAATCCTGCTCAGCCCGCACCTTCCCCCTCCGGTGCGGGCTTTTTTCGCTTTCTTCGTGAAATGAATCGCGTATTTCATCGCAAAAAATGAAAAATTCGCTTCATTTGGTACACTGGAAGTTATATTTCTTTCATTTCATCAGAGCGCAATTTATGGCCAATAATCCAACCCAACTTACCATCCTGCAGGATGAGATCAGGCGTCGCTACGATACGTTAAGCAAACGCTTAAAACAGGTGGCGCGCTATATTCTGGATAACAGCAATAGCGTGGCTTTCGATACCGTCGCCTCTATCGCCCAGCAGGCCGACGTTCCGCCATCCACCCTGATTCGTTTCGCTAATGCTTTTGGCTTCAGCGGCTTTAACGAAATGAAGCAGATGTTCAGACAGCATCTGATGGAAGAGACCGCCAACTATACCGAGCGCGCACGCCTGTTCCGTCAGACCACCAACGATGAGAGCTCGCCGCCGGAAACGCCGACCGAAATTCTCAATATGTTTACCATGGTCAACACCCAGGCGCTGCAGCAGCTTGCCATGCAGACCTCGGGCGACGATCTTGAGCGCGCGGTAGCCCTGCTGGCGGAAGCGGAGAATATCTACGTTATCGGCCTGCGCCGCTCGTTTAGCGTCGCCTCCTATCTGACCTACGCCCTGCGCCATCTTGACCGCAAGGCCTTCCTGATCGACGGGCTCGGCGGCATGTTTACCGAGCAGCTGAGCCTGGTCGGCCCGAAAGACGTGGTGGTAGCGGTCAGCTTCTCGCCTTACGCCCGCGAGGTGGTTGAGCTGGTTGAGCTCGGCGCTCAGCGCAAAGCGCGGCAGATTGCTATCACCGACAGCCAGGTCAGCCCGCTCGCGGCCTTCAGCGACGTCTGCTTCGTGGTGCGCGAGGCCCAGGTTGACGGGTTCCGCTCGCAGGTGGCTTCGCTGTGTCTCGCCCAGACGCTGGCGGTTTCGCTGGCCCTCAACAGCAGCAAAGATCAGCAGGCCCAGCAGCAGCAGGCCTGAGGCACCGCCTCCCCGGAGGCGGCGCGTCCGCCCGTCCGCTCGACCACGACCAGACGTACTCTCTTCTCCCGGACGGCGGCGTCAACGCCTTATCCGGGCTAGCGCCGCACGCCTTGTCATCCCGTCCAGTCAGGCGACATTGTGCAAATTCGCCCCGCCCGTCCAGACGACCCGTTATCGGCCCGGGTCGCGCGGCCGGGAACGCTCAGGCAATAAAAAAGGCCGATTAGCAAATCTAACCGGCCCTGCGTCGCGTTCACGGCGTATCAGTCGTGGCGAGGATAGTCGGGGCTATTGATCCACGCGTGATCTTCTTCCCAGCTAAACAGCCACCGGCGATCCGGCCCGGCCATCACGTTCAGATAGTAGCTGTCATAGCCGGCAATCGCCGCCACCGGATGATAGCCGCGCGGCACCATCACCACGTCGTGGTTGTAGGGCGCCATGCAGGCGTCCAGGCTGCGGTCATCGGTATAGACGCGCTGGAAGGCAAAGCCCTGCGGCGGGTCGAAGCGGTGATAGTAGGTCTCCTCCAGCTGGGTCTCGCGGCCAGGCAGCGCGGTATCGTGCTTGTGCGACGGCCACGAGCTGGTGGCCCCTTCATCGGTGTAGACCTCGACCACCAGCAGGCAGTCAGCCTGCGCGCTGTCCGGCAGAATATTGTGCACCTGGCGCTGATTGCGCCCTTTGCCGCGATGCTCAACGCCAACGTCCTGCGGGCGAATTACCCGCGCGGGGAAGCTCCCCTTACCCGGCGCGCTGCAGACCGCCAGCTCGAGATCGGAATCGGCGGTAACCTCGACTTTATCCTGCGGCGGCACGTAGACCGACCACGGCGGTGTGCGCTCAAACGGCGACATCCGCTGCCCGAGGTCCGGGAAATCGGCCTTCGTCGTTTTGACCGAGGCCAGCCCGGCGACCAGCACCAGGCACAGCTCGCGTTCGCCGCTTTCCAGCGTCACGCTCTGCCCTTTTTTCAGCATCCAGACGTCAAAGCCGATATAGCGCCAGCCGGCGCTTTGCGGCGTAATGTGCTGGATCTGCCCCTCTTTTTGCGATTTAGCCAGTAACGACATGGCGCTCTCCTTCGCCGATTAGCCTAACGTCGGCATGCTGAATTCAGATACGGTTTGCTGCCCTTCCGGCCAGCGGACGGTGGCGGTTTTCATGCGCGTGTAGAAACGCACGCCGTCCGGCCCGTGGACGTTCAGGGCGCCGAAGACCGAGCGCTTCCAGCCGCCAAAGCTGTGGAACGCCATCGGTACCGGCACCGGCACGTTGACCCCGACCATCCCGGCCTGCACGTCATGGACGAATTCACGCGCGGTATGACCGCTGCTGGTGAAAACGGCGCTGCCGTTGCCAAACTCGTGGCTGTTCACCAGTTCCAGCGCGCTGTGATAGTCGGCGACGCGCACAATCCCCAGCACCGGCCCAAAAATCTCTTCCCGCCAGATGGTCATCTCCGGCGTCACGTTATCAAACAGCGTCCCGCCAACATAGTAACCTTCATCGTAACCCGGCACCCGCGGCTTACGGCCGTCGACTACCAGCGTTGCGCCTTCGCTGACGCCCTTATCAATATAGCCCAGCACTTTTTTCTGATGGCTGTCGGAAACTACCGGGCCCATTTCGTTCTCTTCTTTGCCGCGCATGCAGCCAGGGCCGACCTTCAGCGCCTGCACCAGCGGCTGGAGGCGGGCAATCAGCTTGTCTGCGGTTTCATCGCCGACGGCAACCACCACCGGCAGCGCCATGCAGCGTTCTCCCGCCGAGCCAAACGCGCCGCCCATAATCGCGTTCACCGTGGCATCGAGGTCCGCATCCGGCATCACGATCGCATGGTTTTTCGCCGCGCCGAAGGCCTGCACGCGCTTCCCGTGAGCGCTGGCGGTTTTGTAGATGTACTCCGCCACGCCGGAGGAGCCGACAAAGCTGACCGCCGCAATGCGCGGGTCGGTGTAGAGCTGCTCGGCATCTTCGTTGCTGCAGTGGATCACGTTAAAGACGCCATCCGGCAGGCCCGCCTCTTTGAGCAGCTCCGCAAGACGTACCGCCGCGGTAGGGGCCAGCGCAGGCGGCTTGAGGATGAAGCTGTTGCCGCAGGCCAGCGCCAGCGGGAACATCCACATCGGCACCATTGCCGGGAAGTTAAACGGCGTAATCCCCGCCACCACGCCCAGCGGCTGCATCAGGGAGTAGCTGTCGACGCCGGTACCGACGTCGGATGAATACTCGCCTTTAATCAGGTGCGGGATCCCGCAGGCAAACTCAACCACTTCCAGGCCGCGTGTCAGCTCGCCCAGCGCATCCGACCACACCTTACCGTGCTCGCTAACGATGATCCCCGCCAGCTCTTCGGCATGTTGTTCCAGCAGCATTTTAAAGTTGAACAGCACCCGGGCGCGGCGCAGGGGCGTAGTACGCGACCAGCTTTCAAACGCGTCGCGCGCGACCTGAATGGCGTCAGAGACCTCCTCGGCGGTGGAGAGCGTGACTTCGCGCACCACTTTGCCCGTCGCCGGGTCAAACACCGGCATCGTTTCATTGCTGCTGCTGGTAACGGTCTGCCCGCCAATAAAGTTTCCTGTGATCGTCATGTTCTCGCCTCATGGTGTGGAAGGCCAACGCTGCGGCCCATCTCCGATTTTGCTGTGCTATAACCGTAGTAAAATGAAATTTATATTTCAACATAGATATAAAATGAAATTCTAATTTGGTGATGATGGTCGCAATTTTAAGCAATAACGCTTCTGTTCCTGCAAGAAAGCGCGATCGCACGGAAACAGACGCTGCGGCGCTTTGGCCCGACGCGCATCGTCCCTTTTGCGCACGCTATTTTGCGAGGCGGCTCAAATAATCACCATTTCACTCATTGCCTATTTTGGAATAAACGTTTTGACTAGAGGGTAATCGAACGATGCCACTTCATCCTGTTCACGGAGAGTAAAATGACCATTGCCCTGCACCGCTTCTGCATTAATCGCAAGATCGCCCCTTCGATGAATATCGAGTCCTTCTTTCGCCTGGTGAACAGCCTCGGGCTGAACAAGGTCGAGCTGCGCAACGATCTCCCCGGCGGAAAGGTGACCGACGATCTCAGCGCCCGCCAGGTGCGCGAACTGGCCGAGCGCTACCATATTGAGATTCTGACCATCAATGCGGTTTATCCCTTCAACTGCCGTACGCCGGAGGTACGCAGCCTGACCGAATCCCTGCTGAAGGAGGCGCAGGCCGTTGGCGCGAAGTCGCTGGTGCTCTGCCCGCTCAACGACGGCAGCGCGGTCTCCACCGACGAGACGCTGAGCGCGCTTCGCGAGCTGGCGCCGCTATTCTCTTTTTACGGCATCCACGGGCTGGTTGAGCCGCTGGGCTTTCCGCAAAGCTCGCTGCGCTCGGCGGCGCAGGCGCAAACGCTTATTCACGATGCCCGCGTGCCGTTTAAGCTGCTGATCGATACCTTCCACCACCATCTCTACCCGCAGGCGGATGAGGCGTTTAGCCAGCTGGAGATCGACGCTATCGGCCTGGTCCATCTCTCCGGCGTCGAGGATACCCGCCCGCGCGAGGAGCTCACCGACGATGAGCGCATCATGCTGACGCCGCGCGACAGGCTGCAAACCTGCGAGCAGGTCAAAAACCTCGAGGCGCGCGGTTATCAGGGCGTTTACGCCTTCGAGCCGTTTGCGCCGGAGCTGGCAAACTGGCGTGAAGACGATATCCGTCGTGAGGTAGAGCAGAGCATCGCGCTGATCCAGCAGCACTGCGCCTGAAGAAAATAAACGCCGACTCTGCCCTAAAGTGGCGATTCCCTGCGTCTTTTTGCGGCCAGGTTGCCTATAATCGACGCAGGATAAATGGAGGAATCGACCATGAGCTCACCCCTGCTGATTGCGCGTACGCTGGAAAAACAGCTGCATCTACTCCCCGGAATGGCCAACCGTCACGGCCTGATCACCGGGGCTACCGGGACCGGTAAAACCGTCACGCTGCAGAAGCTGGCGGAGTCCTTTTCCGAAATCGGCGTGCCGGTTTTTATGGCTGACGTGAAGGGTGACCTCACCGGTATCGCCGAGGCGGGCCAGAGCAGCGAAAAGCTGCAGGCGCGGCTGGAAAAAATCGGCGTCACCGACTGGCAACCGCACGCTAACCCGGTGGTCGTGTGGGATATTTTCGGCGAGAAAGGCCACCCGCTTCGCGCCACGGTTTCCGACCTCGGCCCGCTGCTGCTGGCGCGCCTGCTGAACCTCAACGAGGTCCAGTCCGGGGTGCTGAATATCATTTTCCGCATCGCCGACGACCGCGGCCTGCTGCTGCTCGACTTTAAAGATCTGCGCGCCATTACCCAGTACATCGGCGATAACGCGAAAAGCTTCCAGAACCAGTACGGCAACATCAGCAGCGCCTCGGTGGGAGCTATCCAGCGCGGCCTGCTGACGCTTGAGCAGCAGGGGGCGGAGCACTTCTTCGGCGAGCCGATGCTGGATATCGCGGACTGGATGCGCGTTGATGCCAGCGGCAAAGGGGTGATTAATATCCTCAGCGCCGAAAAGCTGTATCAGATGCCGAAGCTGTACGCGGCCAGCCTGCTGTGGATGCTCTCGGAGCTCTACGAGCGCCTGCCGGAAGCCGGCGATCTGGACAAACCGAAGCTGGTCTTTTTCTTCGACGAGGCGCACCTGCTGTTTAACGATGCGCCACAGGTTTTACTCGATAAAATTGAACAGGTTATCCGCCTTATTCGCTCCAAGGCGGTGGGGGTTTACTTCGTTTCGCAAAACCCGGCGGATATCCCCGACGCGGTGCTCGGCCAGCTGGGCAACCGGGTGCAGCACGCCCTGCGCGCCTTCACGCCGAAGGATCAGAAGGCGGTAAAAACGGCGGCGCAAACCATGCGCGCCAATCCGGCGTTCAGTACCGAACAGGCTATTCAGGAGCTGGGCACCGGCGAGGCGCTGGTTTCCTTCCTCGACGAAAAAGGCAGCCCGTCGGTGGTAGAGCGGGTGATGGTTATCGCCCCCTGTTCGCGGATGGGGCCGGTGACGGACGACGAGCGTAACGGGCTGATTAACCACTCCGCGCTGTACGGAAAATACGAGGAAGAGATCGATCGCGAGTCGGCGTTTGAAATGCTGCAAAAAGGGGTGCAGGCCACCACCGAACAGCAGGATGCGCCGCCGGCCAAAGGCCAGCAGAGCAGCGCCGACGACGGCCTGCTCGGCGGCCTGAAGGATATTCTGTTTGGTACCACCGGCCCGCGCGGCGGCAAGCACGACGGTATTGTGCAAACGGCGGCCAAAAGCGCGGTGCGTCAGGTGACCAATCAGATAGTAAGAGGGATGCTGGGAAGTTTACTCGGCGGGCGAAAACGGTAGGTTAATGCCCCCTCTCCGCGGCGGAGAGGGGGAAGTGCGCTAGCCTTTTCGCATCATCAGCCACAGGCTTATCAGGAAGAAGCTGGCGCTCGGCAGCAGCGCGCCGATGATCGGCGGAATGCCGTAGACCAGGGTCAGCGGGCCGAAAATCTGGTCCAGCACGTAGAAGATAAAGCCGAAGCTAATCCCCGTCACCACCCTCACGCCCATCGCCACGCTGCGCAGCGGACCAAAGATAAACGACAGCGCCATCAGCATCATTACCGCCACCGACAGCGGCTGGAAGATCTTGCTCCACATATTGAGCTGGTAGCGGCCAGGGTCCTGACCGCTGGACTTCAGATAGGTGACGTAGTTGTGCAGGCCGCTAATCGACAGCGCGTCGGGATCCAGCGCTACCACGCCCAGCTTGTCCGGCGTCAGCTTGGTATTCCAGGTGCCGCTGACCATCTGCGAGCCGGTAATCTGTTTCGGGTCGGTAAGATTGGACTCATCAACCTGCGACAGGCGCCAGACCTTATTCTCGCTATCGAATTTCGCCGATGCGGCGTAGCGAACTGACTGCAGGCGACGCGCATCGTTGAAGGCGTAAATGCTCACGCCGCCCAGCTCGTCGTTACCTTTAACCCGTTCTATATACACAAAATTGTGGCCGTCTTTCGCCCACAGGCCCTGCTGAGTAGAAAGCAGCGAGCCGCCGTACATCTGCTGAGCGCGGTAGTTACGCGCCATCTGCTCGCCCTGCGGCGCAACCCATTCGCCCATCGCCATCGTCAGCAGAACCAGCGGGATAGCGGTTTTCATTACCGCCAGCGCCACCTGCAGACGAGTGAAGCCTGAGGCCTGCATCACCACCAGCTCGCTGCGCTGTGCCAGCGCGCCGAGGCCAAGCAGCGCCCCGAGCAGCGCCGCCATCGGGAAGAATATCTGCACGTCTTTCGGCACGCTGAGCAGGGTGTATAACCCTGCGCCCAGCGCGTCGTAGCTGCCCTGCCCGGCCTTTTTCAGCTGATCGACAAACTTGATAATGCCCGACAGCGAAACCAGCATGAACAGCGTCATCATGATGGTGTTGAAAATCGTCTTACCGATATAACGGTCAAGTACGCCAAACGCCTGCATCACGCCGCTCCTTTGTTAAAACGGGCACGGAAGCGACGCATTGGCACCGTATCCCACAGGTTCAACAGCACCGCCAGCGCGAAATAGAGCAGGTTGATGCCCCACATCCAGATCATCGGGTCCATTTTACCTTTGCCGCCGTTCGACTTAATCGAGGTTTGCAGCAGGAAGAAGACCAGGTAAAGCAGCATGGCTGGCAGCATCGACAGCACGCGGCCCTGACGCGGGTTGACGACGCTCAGCGGAACCACCATCAGCGCCATGATAAAGACGGTCGCCACCAGCGTGAAGCGCCAGTGCAGCTCGGCGCGCGCGCGATCGGTCTGGGTATGCCACAGCGTGCGCATATCCATCTGTTCGGTATCATCGGGATCTGAGGTGACCGCCTGATGGCCGACAATCGCCTGATAGTTTTTGAAATCGGTAATGCGGAAATCGCGCAGCATGGCGGTGCCCTCAAAGCGGGTACCCTGATTCATGGTCACCACCTGCGAGCCGTCTTTCCGCTGCGAGAGTTCGCCCGAATCGGCGACCACCACCGATGGACGAGCGTTGCCTTTCGGCCGCAGCTGCGCGAGGAATACGTCCTGGAAACGCTTGCCGTTAACGCTTTCAATAAACAGCACCGCGCTACCGTCGCTGGCCTGCTGGAACTGGCCCTGGGCCAGCGCGGCCATGCCGGGGTTCGCTTTTGCTTCCGACAGCACTTCGTCCTGATGCCGGGACGACCACGGCCCCGCCCACATCACGTTGACCGCCGCGACCGCGCCGGTGAACAGCGCGAGGATCATCGCCGCCTTCACCAGTACCGCTTTGCTCAGGCCGCAGGCGTGCATCACCGTGATTTCGCTTTCGGTGTAGAGTTTGCCCAGCGTCATCAGCAGCCCGAGGAACAGGCTCAGGGGCAGGATCAGCTGCGCCATTTCCGGAATGCCCAGCCCTAACAGCGAGAGCACCAGATTTGTCGGGATATCGCCATCTACCGCAGCGCCGAGGATCCTGACCAGTTTCTGACAAAAGAAAATGAGCAGCAGGATGAATAGGATCGCCAACTGGCTTTTCAGCGTCTCACGAACCAGATATCTTATGATTATCACTATAAATACGCCCGTAAAAACCCGTCTTATTGCAGGAAAATTGCTTGTTTCATGGCTTAAACGTCATTTATTCTCTTTGGTCGTCGAAATCATCGCTAAGATTAAATGACTCATCGGTTCTGCGTATCAGGTTTTTTTCTGACGAACCAAGGCCGTAATAACGTTAAGATTAACACGAAGTCACCACAACAGCGGACATGAGTTACGAAAGCTTTCAATTCTATCCGTAGCCACCGTCGTTGTCTTTAAGATTCAGGAGCGTAGTGCATGGAGTTCAGTGTAAAAAGCGGTAGCCCGGAGAAACAGCGGAGTGCCTGTATCGTTGTGGGCGTCTTTGAACCACGCCGACTCTCCCCGATCGCCGAACAACTCGATAAAATCAGTGACGGCTATATCAGCGCCCTGCTGCGCCGTGGCGAACTGGAAGGCAAACCTGGGCAGACGCTGTTGCTGCACCATGTTCCCAACGTGCTGTCCGAGCGCATTCTGCTGATTGGTTGCGGCAAAGAGCGCGAGCTTGATGAGCGCCAGTACAAGCAGGTCATTCAGAAAACCATCAATACCCTGAATGATACAGGTTCAATGGAAGCCGTCTGCTTCCTGACCGAACTGCACGTCAAAGGTCGCAACACTTACTGGAAAGTACGTCAGGCCGTTGAGACCGCGAAAGAGAGCCTCTACAGTTTTGATCAGTTGAAGACCAACAAAAGCGAACCGCGTCGTCCGCTGCGTAAGATGGTCTTTAACGTCCCGACTCGTCGCGAGCTAACCAGCGGTGAACGCGCCATTCAGCACGGCCTGGCGATTGCCGCCGGTATCAAGGCCGCGAAAGATCTCGGCAACATGCCGCCAAACATCTGCAACGCCGGTTATCTGGCTTCGCAGGCGCGTCAGCTGGCAGATACCTATAGCAAAAACGTCGTCACCCGCGTCATCGGCGAACAGCAGATGAAAGAGCTGGGGATGCACTCATATCTCGCCGTCGGTAATGGTTCGCAAAATGAATCGTTGATGTCAGTCATCGAGTACAAAGGCAATCCATCGGAAGACGCGCGTCCAATCGTGCTGGTCGGCAAAGGGCTGACCTTTGACTCCGGCGGTATCTCCATCAAGCCTGCCGAAGGCATGGATGAGATGAAGTACGACATGTGCGGCGCGGCGGCGGTGTACGGCGTAATGCGGATGGTCGCAGAACTTCAGCTGCCAATTAACGTTATTGGCGTTCTGGCGGGCTGCGAAAACATGCCAGGCGGTCGCGCATATCGCCCCGGTGATGTGTTGACCACGATGTCCGGCCAGACTGTTGAAGTGCTGAACACTGACGCCGAAGGCCGTCTGGTGCTGTGCGACGTACTGACTTACGTTGAGCGCTTTGACCCTGAAGCGGTGATCGACGTGGCAACGCTGACCGGTGCCTGTGTGATCGCCCTCGGCCATCACATCACCGGCCTGCTGTCGAACCACAATCCGCTGGCCCATGAGCTTATCGGCGCGTCCGAGCAAGCGGGTGACCGTGCGTGGCGTCTGCCGCTGGGCGATGAGTATCAGGAACAGCTGGAGTCCAACTTTGCGGATATGGCCAACATCGGCGGTCGTCCTGGCGGAGCGATTACCGCAGGCTGCTTCCTGGCGCGCTTTACTCGCAAGTACAACTGGGCGCACCTGGATATCGCGGGCACCGCATGGCGCTCCGGCAAAGCCAAAGGCGCAACCGGTCGTCCGGTCGCTCTGCTGTCACAGTTCCTGCTCAACCGCGCCGGTTTTAACGGCGAAGAGTGATGTTAAATGCCGGGTGGCGGCTTCGCTACCCGGCATACAATATGGCTCGTAACCGTAGGCCCGGTAAGCGCAGCGCCACCGGGCAACCCGTTTAAAGTCACCCAAAGAAGCCCCATATATGAAGAATGCAACGTTCTACCTTCTGGACAACGACAACACCATCGATGGCTTAAGCGCCGTCGAGCAGCTGGTGTGTGAAATTGCCGCAGAACGTTGGCGCAGCGGTAAACGCGTTCTGATCGCCTGCGAAGATGAAGCGCAGGCGATTCGACTCGATGAAGCCCTGTGGGCAAGGCCGCCCGAAAGTTTTGTTCCGCATAATTTGTCGGGAGAAGGTCCGCGCGGCGGCGCACCGGTGGAAATCGCCTGGCCGCAAAAGCGTAACAGCAGCGCGCGCGATATTCTGATCAGCCTGCGTATCGGCTTTGCAGATTTTGCCACCGCTTTCACAGAAGTGGTAGACTTTGTCCCTCACGAAGATTCTCTGAAACAACTGGCGCGCGAACGCTACAAAGCGTACCGCCTGGCTGGTTTTAACCTGAATACGGCAACCTGGAAATAATGGAAAAGACATACAACCCACGAGATATCGAACAGCCGCTTTACGAGCACTGGGAAGAGCAGGGCTATTTCAAGCCTAATGGCGATGAAAGCAAAGAGTCCTTCTGCATCATGATCCCGCCGCCGAACGTCACCGGCAGTTTGCATATGGGTCATGCTTTCCAGCAAACCATCATGGACACCATGATCCGCTACCAGCGCATGCAGGGGAAAAACACCCTGTGGCAGGCGGGTACCGACCATGCCGGTATCGCTACCCAGATGGTGGTTGAGCGCAAGATCGCCGCAGAAGAAAACAAAACCCGCCATGACTATGGCCGCGATGCGTTCATCGACAAAATCTGGCAGTGGAAAGCGGAATCCGGCGGCACCATCACCCGCCAGATGCGTCGCCTGGGCAACTCCGTGGACTGGGAGCGCGAGCGCTTCACCATGGACGAAGGCCTCTCCAACGCCGTGAAGGAAGTCTTTGTCCGCCTGTACAAAGAGGACCTGATCTACCGCGGCAAGCGCCTGGTCAACTGGGATCCGAAGCTGCGCACCGCGATTTCCGATCTCGAAGTGGAAAACCGCGAGTCTAAAGGCTCCATGTGGCACATCCGCTACCCGCTGGCCGACGGTGCGAAAACCGCTGACGGTAAAGATTACCTGGTGGTGGCCACCACCCGTCCGGAAACCGTACTCGGCGATACCGGCGTGGCCGTTAACCCGGAAGATCCGCGCTATAAAGACCTGATCGGCAAATTCGTTATTCTGCCGCTGGTTGACCGCCGCATTCCCATCGTCGGCGACGAACATGCCGATATGGAAAAGGGCACTGGCTGCGTGAAGATCACCCCGGCGCACGACTTTAACGACTACGAAGTCGGTAAACGTCACGGCCTGCCGATGATCAACATCCTGACCTTTGACGGCGATATCCGCGAAACCGCGGAGGTGTACGACACCAAAGGCAACGAATCTGACGCCTACCCTAACGCCATCCCGTCCCAGTTCCAGAATCTGGAACGCTTTGCCGCGCGTAAAGCGGTGGTTGCTGCCGTCGACGCGCTGGGCCTGTTAGAAGAGGTTAAACCGCACGACCTGACCGTACCGTACGGCGATCGCGGCGGCGTGGTTATCGAGCCGATGCTGACCGACCAGTGGTACGTTCGTGCCGACGTGCTGGCAAAACCGGCGGTGGAAGCGGTTGAGAACGGCGACATTCAGTTCGTGCCGAAGCAGTACGAAAACATGTATTTCTCCTGGATGCGCGATATTCAGGACTGGTGTATCTCCCGTCAGCTGTGGTGGGGTCACCGCATCCCGGCATGGTACGACAACGAAGGCAACGTCTACGTTGGCCGCACAGAAGAAGAAGTGCGCAGCGAAAACAACCTGAGCGTAGACGTGGCGCTGCGCCAGGACGACGACGTTCTCGATACCTGGTTCTCCTCCGCGCTGTGGACCTTCTCCACCCTCGGCTGGCCGGAAAACACCGACGCGCTGCGTCAGTTCCACCCCACCAGCGTGATGGTATCCGGCTTCGACATCATCTTCTTCTGGATTGCCCGCATGATCATGATGACCATGCACTTCATCAAAGATGAAAACGGCAAGCCGCAGGTTCCGTTTAAGACCGTCTACATGACCGGCCTGATCCGCGATGACGAAGGCCAGAAGATGTCCAAGTCCAAGGGTAACGTGATTGACCCGCTGGATATGGTCGACGGTATTTCCCTGGCCGACCTGCTGGAGAAACGCACCGGCAACATGATGCAGCCGCAGCTGGCGGAAAAAATCGCTAAGCGCACCGAAAAACAGTTCCCGGACGGCATCGAGCCGCACGGTACCGACGCCCTGCGCTTCACCCTGGCGGCGCTGGCCTCAACCGGCCGCGACATCAACTGGGACATGAAGCGCCTGGAAGGCTACCGCAACTTCTGTAACAAGCTGTGGAACGCCAGCCGCTTCGTGCTGATGAATACCGAAGATCAGGACTGCGGCTTCAACGGCGGCGCCATGGAGCTCTCTCTGGCCGATCGCTGGATCCTGGCTGAATTCAACCAGACCATCAAAGCGTACCGCGAAGCGCTGGATAACTTCCGCTTCGATATCGCCGCGGGCATTCTGTACGAGTTCACCTGGAACCAGTTCTGCGACTGGTATCTGGAGCTGACCAAGCCGGTAATGAACGGCGGCAGCGACGCCGAGCTGCGCGGCACCCGCAATACGCTGGTCACCGTGCTGGAAGGTCTGCTGCGCCTGGCACACCCGATCATTCCGTTTATCACCGAAACCATCTGGCAGCGCGTGAAGGTCATTTGCGGCGTAACCGCCGATACCATCATGCTGCAGCCGTTCCCGCAGTACGATGCATCCCAGGTTGATGAAGCCGCGGCTTCCGATACCGAGTGGTTGAAGCAGGCCATCATCGCCGTGCGTAACATTCGCGCGGAAATGAACATTGCCCCAGGCAAACCGCTGGAGCTTCTGCTGCGCGGCTGCAGCAACGATGCCATTCGTCGCGTAAACGACAACCGCAGCTTCCTGCTGAACCTGGCGCGCCTGGAAAGCATCACCGTGCTGGCTGCCGATGATAAAGGTCCGGTTTCCGTCACCAAGATCATCGACGGCGCCGAGCTGCTGATCCCGATGGCCGGCCTTATCGACAAGGACGCCGAGCTGGCGCGTCTGGCGAAAGAAGTGGCGAAAGTCGAAGCGGAAATTGGCCGCATCGAAAGCAAGCTTTCCAACGAAGGCTTTGTCGCCCGCGCGCCGGAAGCGGTCATTGCTAAAGAGCGTGAAAAACTGGAAGGTTACGCGGAAGCGAAAACCAAGCTGGTTGAACAGCAGGCCGTCATCGCCGCGCTGTAACCCTCAGCCCCTTGCCTGACCGGGCAAGGGGCCCAATCACCGCGTATTCCCACGCGCTAACGACCAGGTTGCAGCACAAACGTCCGTCGCGTTGAACAGCGCTTGCGCTGCCCCCTTTTCCGATGTTATTAACAACAGCATCATCTGCCATTTTTGCTATGAGTAATCGTATGAATACCATCGCGACCATCACGGTGTCGCTGCGCCGGATCACCGCGCAAGACAATGCGGCTATCGCCGGCGTTATTCGCCAGGTTTCAGCCGAATACGGGCTGACGGCCGATAAAGGCTATACGGTAGCCGACCCTAATCTGGATGAGCTTTTCCAGCTCTACAGCCAGCCGGGTTCCGCATACTGGGTGGTGGAGCAGGATGGTCAGGTCGTCGGCGGCGGCGGCGTAGCGCCGCTGGCCCACAGCGAGCCCGATATCTGCGAGCTGCAGAAGATGTACTTTATGACTTCCGCCCGTGGACAGGGGCTGGCGAAAAAGCTGGCGCTGCTCGCGCTGGATCATGCCCGCGAGCAGGGATTCAGGCGCTGCTATCTGGAAACCACCGCCTTCCTGAAGGAAGCTGTGGGGTTATACGAGCACCTTGGTTTCGAGCATATTGACGAACCGCTGGGCCATACCGGCCACGTGGATTGCGAAGTGCGGATGCTTAAAACGCTGTAGTTGGTCTTGTTGTTTACGCTTCCCCGGCCGCGCTGCGCTTACCGGGGACCCGCCCTCTTCCCGTTGCTCCGGGAACCCCACTTCAGGCCGCCACCGGCACTCCGCTATGAAAGCGAATCTCCGCCTCCGGCGCGTTGATCAGCGCAGCTTCCGCGGCCCCCAGCTGGCGCACGCGCTCGCTGATATCTTCCCCGGCAATCTGCTGCGCCAGGCGCAGGTAATCCTCGAAGTGGCGCGCTTCAGAGCGCAGCAGCGACAGGTAGAACTTCTGCAGACTCTCCTCCAGCCACGGCGCCAGAGCGGCAAAACGCTCGCAGGAGCGCGCTTCGATATAGGCCCCGCAGATCAGCTTATCGATCAGCATCACCGGCTCATGGGACCGCACCTCCCGGCGCAGCCCGCGGGCGTAGCTGCTGGCGGTCATTTTGACGTAGGGAATATCGTGCGCCAGCATGATCTCGCGCACCTGCCAAAAGTGGTGCAGCTCTTCTTTAATCAGCAGCACCATGCTGTCAATCAGCTGGCGTCCCCACGGGTCGTCCGTATGCGGCATGGTGCTCTTATTGATCCGCTTATGCAGCGCGACGAAATCCGGCTCCGGGCCCCAGCGGTAGGTAAAGTCCTCGTACGGCTTCAGGCAGGCCAGCAGCTCGTCGGCACCCTCTTTATCCGCCACATATTTACGCACCAGCAGCATGGCGTTCTGCGCCGCTTTCAGCTCGCAGACCATATGATCGGTGAGCAGCAGCGGCAGGTTTTCCGGCTTACGGGCTTCATCAATCCACGCTTGCGGGGTGGTGCAGTGCAGGAAGTTGAGTACGGGGGAGAGTATTTGCGGGTAGTCCATCGAGATTCCTTGCTATACGGCGGCAGATACCGCCGTATCCATCAGCGGCTTAGTGACGTACGCCGTCGTCATCTTCATCGACGAAATCTTCGTCATCGTCTTCGTCGCCATCTTCACCGTTAGGGTCTTCGTAGTAGGTACCCCAACCGTCATACTCGACGCCAAACTTTTCTGCCAGCGTCATCAGCTGTTCAACCTGAGCATCAATCAGCTCAACCTTCAGCGCGCTCTCGCTCAGGATATCGCAGCAGATAACAGTTTCGCCCTCTTCGACTTCCAGCTCTTCCGGCTCGGTCACTTCGTAACCCAGCTTGAAAGCTTCGACCGCAACTTTTTCCAGCGTTTCGAAGTCGTCGGCGGAGAGATGATGCTCAATGGTGTACAGCGCGTCCGGATCGCTGCCGTCTTCGAGCAGCTCTTCGATAATCAGACGCGTTTCTTCACGCTGTTCTTCCAGTAGTTCCGGGTTTGCCATGGCTCGTTCCTCATAATGTGCGGCAGTTACTTCTATTGTCACATACCGCCGTGATTGCCTCCACCTTTGCGCGAAAGATTTGTGCGGCGGGGTTGCAAATGAATATTCATACATATAAAGTGAATTTTAATTCAATAAGTGGCTTAAGCCATGCGAGGGAACCATGTCGACGTTTTATCAGAAGCATTTTTTGAAGTTGCTTGATTTTACACCTGCAGAAATCACCGCCCTGCTCAAGCTGGCGACCAGACTCAAAACCGATAAAAAAAACAGCATTGAAATCCAGCATCTCGCCGGCAAAAACATCGCGCTCATCTTCGAAAAAGACTCTACCCGCACACGATGCTCTTTCGAAGTTGCCGCATTCGATCAGGGCGCACGCGTGACCTACCTCGGGCCAAGCGGCAGCCAGATCGGCCATAAAGAGTCCATTAAAGATACCGCTCGCGTGCTGGGCCGGATGTATGACGGTATTCAGTACCGCGGCCACGGCCAGGAAGTGGTTGAAACCCTCGCCCAATACGCCGGCGTGCCGGTGTGGAACGGCCTGACCAACGAATTTCACCCTACCCAGCTGCTGGCGGATCTGCTGACCATGCAGGAACACCTGCCGGGGAAAGCGTTCAACGAGATGACCCTCGCCTACGCCGGCGACGCGCGTAATAACATGGGCAATTCGATGCTGGAAGCGGCGGCCCTTACCGGGCTGGATCTGCGCCTCGTCGCGCCGGCGGCCTGCTGGCCGGAAGAGAGCCTGGTGGCCGAGTGCAAAGCGCTGGCGCAAAAGCACGGCGGCAACATCACCCTGACCGAAGATATCGCCGCCGGCGTGAAGGGCGCGGACTTTATCTATACCGACGTTTGGGTATCGATGGGCGAAGCCAAAGAGAAGTGGGCCGAGCGTATCGCCCAGCTGCGTGACTATCAGGTGAACAGCAGCATGATGGCGCTGACCGGCAATCCGCAGGTGAAGTTCCTCCACTGCCTGCCGGCGTTCCACGACGATCAGACCGCGCTTGGCCAGCAGATGGCCGCCGAGTTTGGCCTGCATGGCGGAATGGAAGTCACCGACGAGGTGTTTGAATCCGCGGCGAGCATCGTCTTCGATCAGGCCGAAAACCGCATGCATACCATCAAGGCGGTGATGGTCGCGACCCTGAGTAAATAACCCGGCGGAGACTTCCCGGAGGCGGCGCGTGCGCCTTATCCGGGCCACCGCACCGCCCCCTCTCCCCGGCAAGCACTGCGCAACCGGGGAGTGATGGCCCTTAGCCCATCAGCATCTTCACCACCGCTTTGCGCACTTTGGCAGGCGAGCCCACCGCGCACAGCGGCTTATGCACCTCTCCTGGATAAAACACCACAAAATCTCCCGCGCGGAGGATCATGGTTTTCTCCTCCTCGCCGGCGGCGAGGAACGCGATGTCTTTATCCGCCAGCCAGTCGATATCCGGCGTCCCGGCGGGCCGGGTGCTGAAGGTCATCCCCTCCTCGCCCTGCAGCACAATCTGGATATCCAGGTAGCGCGCGTGATACTCGGCGCGGCGCTCGCTGAGCGCTTCGGTGGTATCCTGCGAAATCAGATAAAACAGGTTGTTGCCGTCAATATCGTGCTTACCGAGCGGCGTCTGCTCGGTGACGTGAGCCTTAACGTATTCGATAGCGTGACGCAGCGGCTCCGGTAGCCAGGCCTGCAGATGGTGAATGTTGCCGACGATCATAATAACCCTCAAATATAAAACAGCTTTTCATTTCTGGTTTTTATACGCCCCTTGCGACTGCCATACCACCACTTTTTAACGCTTTTTTGCGCTGGCGCAGCGATATTGAAGCAAACGTTTACCTGTTTGTGGACTAATCGCTTGATCCGAAATTTGAGCTGCGTATAATGCCGGTCGATTTGCCGGGAGGAAGCATGGTCTATTGCGTACGACATTCTGTCTTACCGCGTCTGAAAACAGGCGCTGGCGTAGCGTTTTTCTTTCCGTTGCTCAATGAATTCTCGAAGCCCCTTATTTAAGGGGCTTTTTTTTTGCCCAGGCGTCAGGAGATAAACATGGCTAACCCGCTATATCAAAAACATATCATTTCCATAAACGATCTCAGCCGCGAAGACCTTGAACTGGTCCTGGCGACCGCTGCAAAGCTGAAAGCGCACCCGCAGCCGGAACTGCTGAAGCACAAGGTTATCGCCAGCTGTTTTTTTGAAGCCTCTACCCGCACCCGTCTGTCGTTCGAAACCTCGATGCACCGCCTCGGCGCCAGCGTGGTAGGCTTCTCCGACAGCAGCAACACCTCGCTGGGCAAAAAGGGCGAAACCCTCGCCGACACCATTTCGGTCATCAGCACCTACGTTGACGCCATCGTGATGCGTCATCCGCAGGAAGGCGCCTCACGCCTGGCAACCGAATTCTCCGGCGGCATTCCGGTGCTCAACGCCGGCGACGGCGCTAACCAGCACCCGACGCAAACCCTGCTGGATCTGTTCACCATCCAGGAAACCCAGGGCCGCCTGGAAAACCTCAACGTGGCGATGGTCGGCGACCTGAAATACGGCCGCACCGTACACTCCCTGACCCAGGCGCTGGCGAAATTTAACGGCAACCGCTTCTACTTTATCGCGCCTGACGCGCTGGCCATGCCGCAGTACATCCTCGATATGCTCGATGAGAAAGGGATTGCCTGGAGCGTCCATAGCGCCATAGATGAGGTCATGGAGGAGGTCGATATTCTCTATATGACCCGCGTCCAGAAAGAGCGCCTCGACCCGTCGGAATATGCCAACGTGAAGGCGCAGTTTGTGCTGCGCGCCGCCGATCTGGAAGGCGCCCGCGACAATATGAAAGTGCTGCACCCGCTGCCGCGCATTGACGAAATCACCACCGATGTTGATAAAACGCCGCACGCCTGGTACTTCCAGCAGGCCGGCAACGGCATCTTCGCACGCCAGGCGTTACTGGCACTGGTACTGAATAGCGAGCTGGCTCTGTAAGGGGAAACGACCATGACACACGATAATAAACTGCAGGTAGAAGCCATTAAGCGTGGCACCGTCATCGACCACATCCCCGCGCAGGTGGGCTTTAAGCTGCTGACGCTGTTCAAGCTGACCGAAACCGACCAGCGCATCACCATCGGCCTGAACCTGCCGTCAGGCGAAATGGGCCGCAAGGATCTGATTAAAATCGAGAACACCTTCCTGACCGACGAGCAGGTCAACCAGCTGGCGCTGTACGCCCCGCTGGCGACGGTAAACCGCATCGACGATTACGAAGTGGTCGGCAAGTCGCGCCCTAATCTGCCGGAGCGGATTAACAGCGTGCTGGTGTGCCCGAACAGCAACTGTATCAGCCACGCCGAGCCCGTTTCCTCCAGTTTTGCGGTGAAAAAACGTGAACATGACATCGCGCTGAAGTGCAAATATTGTGAAAAAGAGTTTTCACATAATGTGGTTCTGGCCAACTAATTGAGGTTGGTATTGGCAACCCGGCTCCCTATAATGGCCGGGTCCTTAACGCGCTATCCTTCAAGCTGCTTCCTTGTCGGCGGCGTGAGCGCCCACGGCGACTCGCCTCCTGCCGCGTCGATGCAACCCGAAGGATTTCGCGTCACTTCTTAATTAAGCTGTTATTCAGGAGAACTCATGTCTAAAACTATCGCGACGGAAAATGCACCCGCAGCTATCGGCCCGTACGTTCAGGGTGTTGATCTGGGTAGCATGATCATCACTTCCGGCCAGATCCCGGTTGATCCTAAAACGGGCAGCGTACCGGAAGATGTTGCCGCTCAGGCGCGCCAGTCTCTGGACAACGTAAAGGCTATCGTTGAAGCAGCAGGCCTGAAAGTGGGCGATATCGTTAAAACCACCGTATTCGTTAAAGACCTGAACGATTTCGCCACCGTGAATGCCGCGTATGAAGCGTTCTTCACCGAGCATGATGCGACCTTCCCGGCACGCTCCTGCGTCGAAGTTGCGCGTCTGCCGAAAGACGTGAAGATTGAGATTGAAGCGATCGCGATTCGCCGCTGATTGTTCAGCCCTCTCCGCCGCGGAGAGGGTTATCTCCCGGCCGCGGGTTGAGCAGCCGTTACGGAACGCATATTCCATTCTAAAGCCTCACGACCTTCTGTCAGCTTTCGTTACCGAAATAGGTGATTAAGCGCAGCGAAAGCGATTTAACTCATTTAGCGCCGGGAAGCGTTAATATATACACCATTAATTATATATTAATTAATCTATCTTTTAACGAAAACAATTAAAACACTCCTTTAATAACCCCTTGACGCCCGGGGAGTTCCATTATTATTAAGTAGACTGTTCGAGCAATATGCGTATTATGTATTAAAATCGCTAACCAGGATAAAGCTGAATGCATGCTACCGATCTTTTAAGGGTAATTTTCAGAGTCACCGCCAGTTAGCAATCCATGCCGACAAAGGATTTACAACCACGCTGCAGGCTGCGGGAGGCGTTGCATCGGATATTTATTCGGGAATTGAAAGGGCCAGCTGGTACGCAAGCTGTTTAATACCTCAATACAATGATGTTTGCCAGTAGCTGAAGTCCGAAGAGATAAGGACAGCTTACTCCATAATGTCTATTTTTAGATACCGGGATGTTATCGCCCACATGCTTTACTTGTACTTCCAGACCCTGTGCGAAGATATCAAAGAAGGTAATATCAATGGGTCCGCTCAGCAGCTGATTCGCCGGACTACCGGCCTTATGGCGCATATGACAGCGGCAGGCGGAACGCGGTTCGCCATAGCAGCAGCCATGGCAGAGGCTATTGCGCAGTCGGCATTTTTGAAAAAGTCCGTCGCGCAGAAGCTGGCGGGAAAAATGCCGGTTGGTACGTACCTCCTTCAGATCTATGGGATTCAACACAAAGTCGCCATGGCGGCCAGAACGCTCAAGGCAACGGCACCGAATTATTATTGGCTCCTTTACCAGGCAAAGCTAGAAATGCTCTATTACTTCATTGAGCCCGCTCTTTCTGAATTTATCCAAAAAACAAACGCCGGCATCTATGCTAACCTCGACCAGCTGGCGGATGAGATCGGAGAGAGATTCAATGTTTAACAGTTTAATCTCACTTTTACTCTATAACTTTGTCCTACCCATCATTCTGATCTGTTTTGCTATTCTGTGGTTATATTTTCTTCCTGAATACTGGTGGGGGCTAATGTTGATCACCGCTGGCCTTATCTTTTGGTTTTTCCCCATCATCACGAATAAATTTGATAAATTCAAATAAATCAATCCTGTAAATATTGAATAAATATACCTAAGGAATTTATTATGTCTAATCCAGCCTGGCTTTGGTTAGTGGATGCCAATGGTTCTCCACTCGTCGGTTCGTCCCTGGTGACCAACCGCATCGGTGCTATTGAAATTCGATCGCTGACCCATAACGTGAATCTTCCAACGGATGGAAATACGGGACGACTAACGGGAACACGTATCCACGCGCCAATCCAGTTCCAGAAAGAGTTCGATCGCGTCACTCCGTTTCTTTATAAGGCCCAAAGCGAAGGAGCGACGCTTAAATCTGCCACGATAAAAATGTATACGGTCGTTGAAGCGGGGATCGAAAAAGAGTATTTCAATATCATCCTGACCAACGTAAAAATAACGTCCATTACCGCGGATCTTTATCCTGGAGCATCCACAGGGACGCATCTGGAAACCGTTCTGCTGCGCTATGAAACCATTACGTGGAAACACTGCGACGGGAACATTATCTATACGGACAGCTGGAATCAGCGCGTTGTCGCGTAATCGCGAGGAGCGGGCGCCGCCTGTACACAACGGCTGAGTGGCGCCGGGGTATCTTTGGCTATTCATCTCGCGGCAACGCGTTCCGCTCACGCACAAAATCAATAAACGCCTGCAGGGGCACCGGGATCAGCCGACGATCGTGGTAGTAAAGATAGGGCCCGGAGAACGACAGCCACCACGGCTGTAATATTGGCTCGAGCTGGCCGCTGGCGAAAGCGGGCTGCAGCCACTCTTCAAACAGGTTGATAACGCCGGTACCGGCAATCGCGGAGTCAACCGCCAGGTCGACTGCGCTACCGACGCTCACCACCAACGGGCCATTCACCTGAATGCTGTAGCTTTCCCCCTCGCGCTCAAACTCCCACGCCGGCATGACGCCCGTGGCGTAGCGGCCGCGTATACATTGATGGTGCATCAGATCGCGCGGGTGCGTAGGTCTGCCGTGCTGGCTTAAATACGCCGGTGCAGCGGCTACGGCAAATCGCTGGCGTCGCGGCCCGATAGGCAGGGCAATCACATCCTGCTCAAGCCGCTCGTCATAGCGAATTCCGGCATCGCAGCCGTCACGAAGCACATCCTGGACGTTACTTTCGGCGACGATCTCCAGCTGGATATTGGGGTAACGGCGGATGAACTCCGGCACCAGCGCGGGTAATACCAGCCGCGCGGCGCTGACCGGCACGTTCAGCCGCAGCGTGCCGCCGGGAGTATTACGATAGCGATTGAGAGAATCCAGCGCGGCGTTCACTTCGTTCATCGCCGGAAGCAGACGCTCAATCAGCGCCCTGCCGGCTTCGGTCAACACCACGGTGCGCGTGGTGCGATGAAACAGCCTGATGCCAAGCTGCTCTTCCGCACGACGCACGGCATCGCTTAACCGCGACGCGCTGCTGCCAGTGATCCGCGCCGCCTCACGAAATCCGCCGGCCTTCGCCACTTCGACCACCGCATGCAGCAACCCCATATCCATCGACACTGTGCGCCACCTCGTACAGGTTGTCCTCATTTAGCTGGATAGTTGCACAGCACATTCACCGATACAATCGAAACACACTCATACAGGAGAGCACCATGTCAAAACCCACGATGACTTACCGCCTCGGCGACCGCGAAGTTAACCGTTTAGGCTATGGCGCAATGCAGCTGGCAGGTTCGGGCGTTTTTGGCCCGGTTAAAGATGAAGCGCGAGCCATTCAGGTTCTTCGCGACGCCGTCGCCTCCGGCGTTAACCACATTGATACCAGCGACTTTTACGGCCCGCATGAGACCAACCGGCTGATTAAAAAGGGGCTGCATCCCTATTCCGACGACCTGTGCATCGTCACTAAAGTTGGCGCTCGTCGGGATGAAAAGGGCGGATGGCTCCCGGCCTTCAGCCCGCAGGAGCTGACCCGCGCGGTAGAAGAGAACTTACAAAATCTGGGGCTGGACGCCATACAGGTGGTGAATCTGCGCAGCATGCACGACGTCCATGCGCCGAAGGAAGGCTCGCTGGAAAAGGAGCTGGAAACGCTGATTCAGCTGCAAGAGCGCGGATTAATCCGCCATATTGGTCTGAGTAACGTGACCGCCAAACAGATCGCCGATGCGCAAAAGATGACGCCGATCGTCTGCGTTCAGAACATGTACAACCTTGCCAACCGGCAGGACGACGGGCTGGTCGATAGCCTGGCCGCCCAGGGGATCGCCTACGTGCCGTTCTTCCCGCTTGGCGGTTTTTCGCCGCTGCAGTCCTCGCGGCTCGATGAGGTTGCCCGCGAATTACAGGCTACGCCCATGCAGATCGCCCTCGCCTGGCTGCTCAGGCGCTCGGCCAATATTCTGCCGATCCCCGGCACCTCGTCGCCGCAGCATCTGCAGGAGAACCTCGCAAGCGCGCAAATAGTATTGTCGGATGAGGTGATGGAAAAGCTGAACGGGATCGTTAGCTAAGCAGCAGGATTCAGCGGGAAAGCGCCTCTGCCACAGTGCCGGCCCTAAGGCCGGCCTGTGATATCTTCCCTACTCGACCTTCGTCGCCCGCAGCAGTTTCTCCAGCGGGTAGACCGCCGCAATCACCAGCTCATCCTGGGTTTTCGCCGCCTCATCCAGCTGCGCCTGCACCGACGCATACTCCTTATCATCCAGCGTGCCCTGACGGGCCACCAGGTCCGTCAGCCGCAGCCCCAGCGTCGCCAGCTTATCAACCTGCTGCACCACCGGGCCGATCGCCGCCAGCTGATAGCTGCTTTCCGTCAGCGCCAGCGCATCGGCGGTATTATTTTGCCAGCGGGTGAAGACGTGACGCAGCGCGTCCGCGCTTTCGTTATCTTCCGCGTCGCTAATCAGCCTTTCGGCCCAGCGGTCAAGGCTGCGCACGGTGTCGCTCTCCGGCGGCAGCGCGTCAGCCAGGCGGTTCAGCGGCTCAAACTGATGATAGTTATTGGCCTGGAATTTCAGATGCTGGCGCGTGTAATAGTGCGCCGGCTCGATGGCCTGGGCGAGGATCTGCAGCGCCAGGGTGCTACCGCCGTTTGCCAGCCGGGTGAACTGCACCAGCTGCTGGCCGTGCTGCTGCAGGCCGACCGAGACCGTTGACCAGCCGTCCATCGCCTGCAGGCGCTGGTACATGTTGTCGCTGTCTTTGACATCCTGCGCCGACCACAGGCGCTCGGCGACCGCGAAGGCCCGCGGCCACAGCTTGATATCCAGCACCGGCGCCGCCACGTTTTCCGCCCACAGCGCCGCTTCGCCGCCGAGCAGGTTCTTCTGCTGTTCGACATCGGGAACCACCGGCTGGATCCCCTCTGGCACCTCGTCCAGCCGCTGCCCGCTCACCGGATAGCGGACGTTGCCCAGCAGGAAGTAGCCGCCAAGCCTATCGTCGTTGACGGTGAGCACCGGCCGGGTTTCCCCCATCCAGGTATCGACGCTGAAGGTTATCTGGTTATCGTTCAGCCACGCGATATCCTGCACCGCCCGACGTGATTTGCCTTTAAAATCAATAAATCCACGCCAGCCACTGTCGCCTTTTATCAGCGTGAAGCTGCCCTCCACCGCGCTCCCCTTCAGCCGCGGCATCACGAAGCGCCAGCTTTGGGCGCTGTCGTTATCGGTGATGGTGTCGACGCCGTTCAGGCCCTGCGGGACGACTTCATTGCGGTAGTGATAGGCGGTGTACTGCGGCTGATCGAGATAAAATCCGGTAGAGAGGATCCCGCGATAGCCGTGCTTCGCCACCTCCCCCAGCGCGTCCTGCCCCTGCCACGACTGGATCAAAATGCTTTTCGGCAGATCGGGGTGATAGATTTCGTCCCAGCCCACCATCTGGCGATGGTATTTTTCGAGGATCGTCTCCAGCCGACGGTTGAAGTACGCCTGCAGCGCGTGGCTGTCCGCCAGCCCCTTGCCGCGCATAAACTTCTGGATCGCCGGATTCGCCTGCCACTGGCTGTCGTCAACCTCATCCCCGCCAATGTGCAGATAAGGGTCGGGGAAGATCGCCGCCAGCTCGCCGATCATCGCTTCGGCAAAGGCGTACGTGGCCTCTTTGCTCGGGTCAAGCACCGGCTTAAGCACGCCCCAGTGGCGCTCCATTTGATAGGGTCCCGGCGCGCTCATCAGCTCCGGGTAGGCCACCGCAATGGCCGAGGCGTGCCCGGGCATGTCAATTTCCGGCACCACGCGGATGCCGCGATCCGTCGCGTAGCGCACGATCTCTTTCATCTGCGCCTGGGTGTAGAACAGCCCGTCGCTGGCCTGCTGCTGCAGCTTCGGATAGCGCGTGGAGGCAAAGCGCCAGCCCTGATCGTCGGTCAGGTGCCAGTGGAAGACGTTGAGCTTGGCGGCCGCCATGCCGTCAATTTGCCGCTTGATGGCATCCAGCGGCATAAAGTGGCGCGCGGAATCGAGCAGCAGCCCGCGCCACGGGAAGCGCGGCGCATCGTCGATCGTAACGTAAGGAATGGCGGTATTCTCCGCGCCGTTCTGGATCAGCTGGAGCAGAGTTTCCATGCCGCGCAGCGCGCCGAAGCGGGTATTCGCCCTGAGGGTCACGCCCTCGGCGCTCACCTTCAGCTGGTAGCTTTCATCGCTGTCGGGGCGCGGAGTGGCCGGGACCTTTTTGGCAATCACCACGTTAATCGTCGGCGCTTTCGCCGGCGCCAGCTGCGGCTGCAGCGTCCAGCCGGTCTGGCGGGCGATGCGCTCGCGCCAGCGGCTGGCGGCATCCCCCAAATCGTCGCCGCTGACGTTTAGCGTCAGCTGATTATTCAGCACCAGCACGCCCTGCGCCTGTGGACGCTCGACGTGAGCCGGCCAGGGCATAAGCGGCAGATCGCCCGCCGGGGCGGCGCAGGCCAGGCCGCTGAGAATTAATCCACTGGTAAGCACTCCATAGCGCAGGGTGTTAAGCATGAGTTTTCCTTTTGATGACGGGCCAAAAAAAAGCAAAACATTTGGTTAACATGCGCCAAAAAGAGCGTCAAGGAAATGAGATGACGCGCTTCACAACTTAATGAAGTTTAAGATAAATGCCCTCTCCCCTGAGCGGGAGAGGGGCGGAGAAAACCGGGGTTACTGCCAGCCGTAGCGGCGGCTGTAGAAGCCTTTGACCATCTGGGTCAGCGTCATGTAGCCCGCCAGAATCGCAATCAGCCACGGGAAGTAGCTCAGCGGCAGCGCCTGCAGCTGCAGATAGCCCGCCAGCGGCGAGAACGGCAGCGCGATGCCGACCACCATCACCACCAGGGTCATCGCAAACAGCGGCCACGCGGCGCGGCTCTGGACGAACGGAATGCGTCGGGTACGGATCATATGCACAATCAGCGTTTGCGACAGCAGCCCTTCAATAAACCAGCCCGACTGGAACAGCGTCTGCGCTTCCGGCACGTTGGCGTGGAACACCCACCACATCAGGCAGAAGGTGAGGATATCGAAGATGGAGCTAATCGGGCCGAAGAAGACCATAAAGCGCCCCAGCTCGGCCGGGTTCCAGCGCTGCGGCTTACGGATCTGCTCATCGTCAACGTTATCAAACGGGATCGCTACCTGGGATACATCGTACAGCAGGTTCTGAATCAGCAGGTGCAGCGGCAGCATCGGCAGGAACGGCAGAAATGCGCTCGCTACCAGCACGCTGAAGACGTTGCCGAAGTTCGAGCTGGCGGTCATTTTGATGTACTTGAGCATGTTGGCAAAAGTGCGACGCCCTTCGATAACCCCCTCTTCCAGCACCATCAGGCTCTTTTCCAGCAGGATGATATCCGCCGCCTCGCGGGCGATATCCACCGCCCCATCGACGGAAATACCGATGTCCGCCGCGCGCAGCGCCGGGGCGTCGTTAATCCCGTCGCCCATAAAGCCCACCACGTGCCCCTCGCGTTTGAGCAGCGTCACGATGCGCTCTTTATGCAGCGGCGCCAGGCGCGCAAACAGGGTGGTGCGTTTCGCCAGCGCCGCCAGCTCATCATCGCTGAGCGCTTCAATCTGGCTGCCGACAACCACCTCACCCGCGTCCAGACCCACCTCATGGCATACCTTCGCCGCCACCAGCTCGCTATCGCCGGTGAGGATTTTGACGGTAATGCCGCTGGCCTTCAGCGCTTTCAGCGCCGGGGCTGTGGTCTCTTTCGGCGGATCGAGAAAGGCGATATAGCCTTCGAGGATCAGGTCCGACTCGTCGGCCCGCTGATAGTCCCCTTCCCGCGCCGGCAGATAGCGGGTCGCTACCGCCACCACGCGCAGCCCCTGACGGTTCAGCGTGTCGGTTACCCGGCGGATACGGCGCAGCATGGTCTCGTCCAGCGGCACGATGTCGCCGTTATAGCGGACCTGGGTCGAGACGTTGAGGATCTCCTGCAGCGCGCCTTTGCAAATAAGCTGATGGACGCCCTCCTGCTCGCTCACCACCACCGACATCCGGCGGCGCTCAAAGTCGAAGGGGATCTCGTCCACTTTCTGCCAGCGCTCGGCAAGCTGACGAGCGGCGTCCAGCTCCACGCCCTCCAGCACCGCGGTATCGAGCAGGTTTTTCAGTCCGGTCTGGTAGTGGCTGTTAAGCCAGGCGACGTTCAGCACGCGCTCGCTGACTTTGCCTGAAACGTCGGTATGGTTTTCCAGCACGATTTTATCCTGGGTCAGGGTGCCGGTTTTATCGGTACACAGGATATCCATCGCGCCAAAGTTCTGGATGGCGTCGAGGTGTTTGACGATGACCTTCTGTTTTGACAGCTTCACCGCCCCGCGCGCCAGGGTCGAGGTGACGATCATCGGCAGCATTTCCGGCGTCAGGCCAACCGCCACCGACAGGGCGAACAGCGCCGCTTCCCACCAGTCGCCTTTGGTAAAGCCGTTGATCAGCAGCACCACCGGCGCCATCACCAGCATAAAGCGGATCAGCAGCATGCTGACGCGGCTGATGCCCTTCTGGAAGGCGTTGGGTTCGCTCTCCTGCTCGCTCACCCGCCCGGCCAGCTGGCCGAACCAGGTACCGCCGCCGGTGGCGAACACGATCGCCTGCGCCGTGCCGCTCACCACGTTGGTGCCCATAAAGCACAGGGTATCGCACTCCAGCGGGTTGCTCTGCAGCGGGTCGCGGCTGCGGGCCACTTTTTCCACCGGCAGCGATTCGCCGGTCAGCGAGGCCTGGGCGACAAAAAGATCGCGCGCCTGGAGAATCCTCAGGTCCGCCGGGATCATATCTCCCGCCGAGAGCTTAACGATATCCCCCGGCACCAGCCGGTCGATAGGCAGCTCGCACCAGCGGCTTTCGCCCTGTTCGTTGACCACCCGCAGCACCGTGGCGGTGTTGCTGACCATCGCCTTCAGCGCATCCGCCGCCCGGGTGGAGCGGGCTTCCTGAATAAAGTTGAGCAGCGTGGAGATCCCGACCATCAGCGCAATCACGCCCGCGGCAAACAGATCCTCCGTAGAGTAGGAGACGATGCCCAGCACGGTCAGCAGCAGGTTGAAGGGGTTGCGATAGCAGGTCCACAGATGCACCCACCACGGCGAAGGCTTCTGGGCGGGGATTTGGTTGTCGCCGTGCGCCGCAACTTTCTGCGCCACTTCGGCGGCGTTGAGCCCTTCCGGGTGGCTATCGAAGGCGCGCCAGAGTTCGTTTTCATCCATGGCCGCCACGTTCAGGCAGCGCTTGCCTAGCGAGTCAGGGATCGGCGCGCTGGCCAGATTGCGGGCATCGGGGAGCGGATCGCGCTGCACCAGGCGGTGTGGCAGGTGGCGGCTAAGCTGCGCAAACAGCTGCCGGGTAAAATTTTTCAACATAAACAGTCCCTCCGCGCTCGCACAGCAAACGCAGCAAACGCAGCAAAATCGACGGGCACGGTAAAACATACCTGTCAGGCATTATTTTTTTATGGCAGGGACATCAAGGACGTCACTGCTTTACGCTTCCGGTAAAGCAGTGCTAAGCAGGCTTACCGGAAAGAGATATAACTCCATCGAGGATGAGGAGTGGGATCGGGGTCCATAAAATCTCCGGTAAGTGAGTAAAAACGGCGCGGATTATACCGCGGCCAGCGATCTATTTGTGGCAATTATGGCTATGGTAAACCCGCGTAACTAAACCGGACGTAAACCAGACTTTGCTCATTGCGGTCTGGTTGAGTAGCATTAGGCTCAATTTAATCGGACCATCGCGAGAACCCTGCATGCAAAACCGGCTGACCATCAAAGATATCGCGCGCTTGAGCGGCGTCGGGAAATCGACGGTATCGCGCGTGCTCAACAATGAAAGCGGCGTCAACGAGCGCACCCGCGAGCGGGTGGAAGCAGTTATGCAGCAGCACGGCTTCTCGCCCTCCCGCTCCGCGCGCGCGATGCGCGGTCAGAGCGATAAGGTGGTGGCGATTATCGTCACCCGTCTGGACTCGCTGTCGGAAAACCTTGCCGTGCAGACCATGCTGCCCGCTTTTTACGAGCAGGGTTACGATCCGATTATGATGGAGAGCCAGTTCTCCCCTGCGCTGGTTAGCGAGCATCTCAGGATCCTCGCCCGCCGCCATGTCGACGGCGTGGTGCTGTTTGGCTTTACCGGCATTACCGAAGAGATGCTCACGCCGTGGCGCGAAACGCTGGTGCTGCTGGCCCGCGACGCGCCGGGCTTTGCCTCGGTCTGCTACGACGACGACGGGGCGGTGAGGATGCTGATGCAGCGCCTCTACGATCGCGGCCATCGCCATATCAGCTTCCTCGGGGTGCCGCACAGCGACGTCACCACCGGCCAGCGCCGCCATCAGGCCTACCTCGATTTCTGCCAGCAGCACCGCCTCACGCCCACCGCCGCGCTGCCGGGCCTGGCGATGAAGCAGGGCTATGAAAACGTCGCCAGCGTCCTCGGCGCCGACACCAGCGCCCTGCTGTGCGCCACCGATACCCTCGCCCTTGGCGCCAGCAAGTATTTGCAGGAGCAGCGCATCGACAGCCTGCAGATCGCCAGCGTCGGCAGCACGCCGCTGATGAAGTTCCTGCATCCGGAAATTCTCACCGTCGATCCGGGCTACGCCGAGGCCGGACGCCAGGCGGCACGGCAGCTGATCGAACAGATCGCCGGCAACGCTAACCCTCGTCAAATCGTCATTCCCGCGGCGCTGATTTAGTCCCGTCGGCAGGATTTATGTGATCGTGGCTGCGTTTCGGGAACGTTCCCATTTTGCAAACGAAGCGGAGCGGTTAGGATTCGTCTCAGTTCATTACGCAATCTCTTCCCTCTGTTTTGAGGCCTCACAATGAGTAAAGTAAATCAGCAGGACATCGATAAATTAATCGAACTGGTAGGCGGGCGCGACAACATCGCCACCGTCAGCCACTGTATTACCCGTCTGCGCTTCGTGTTAAATAACCCGGCCATCGCCAGGCCGAAAGAAATTGAGCAGCTGCGCATGGTGAAGGGCTGCTTTACCAACGCCGGGCAGTTCCAGGTGGTGATCGGCACCGACGTGGACGACTACTACAAGGCGCTGCTGGCCACCACCGGCCAGGCCTCTGCGGATAAAGAGCAGGCCAAACAGGCCGCGCGGCAGAACATGAAGTGGCACGAGCAGCTGATCTCGCACTTTGCCGAGATCTTCTTCCCGCTGCTGCCGGCGCTGATCAGCGGCGGCCTGATCCTCGGCTTTCGCAACGTAATCGGCGATCTGCCGATGAGCAACGGCCAGACGCTGGCGCAAATGCACCCGTCGCTGAAAACAATCTATGACTTCCTGTGGCTGATTGGCGAAGCCATCTTCTTCTACCTGCCGGTCGGCATCTGCTGGTCAGCGGTGAAGAAAATGGGCGGCACGCCGATCCTCGGCATCGTGCTGGGCGTCACGCTGGTTTCTCCCCAACTGATGAACGCCTACATGCTCGGCCAGCAGGTACCGGAAGTGTGGAACTTCGGCCTGTTTACCATCGCCAAAGTGGGCTATCAGGCGCAGGTGATCCCGGCCCTGCTGGCCGGTCTGGCGCTGGGCTTTATCGAGACGCGCATGAAGCGCATCGTGCCTGACTACCTCTACCTGGTCATCGTCCCGGTGTGCTCCCTGATCCTGGCGGTGTTCCTTGCTCACGCCTTTATCGGCCCGTTTGGCCGCATGATCGGCGACGGCGTGGCCTTTGCGGTGCGCCATCTGATGACCGGTAGCTTCGCGCCGATTGGCGCCGCGCTGTTCGGCTTCCTGTATGCGCCACTGGTGATTACCGGCGTCCATCAGACCACCCTGGCTATCGATATGCAGATGATTCAGAGCATGGGCGGTACGCCGGTGTGGCCGCTGATTGCGCTCTCCAACATTGCCCAGGCCTCGGCGGTAGTCGGCATTATTATCGCCAGCCGCAAGCAGAATGAGCGTGAAATCTCCGTCCCGGCGGCGATCTCCGCCTACCTTGGCGTCACCGAGCCGGCGATGTACGGCATCAACCTGAAGTACCGCTTCCCGATGCTCTGCGCGATGGTCGGCTCCGGCCTCGCCGGGCTGCTGTGCGGCCTGAACGGCGTGATGGCGAACGGGATCGGCGTCGGCGGCCTGCCGGGCATCCTCTCCATCCAGCCGACCTACTGGCAGGTTTACGGCCTGGCAATGGCTATCGCCGTCGTCGTGCCGATTGTTCTCACGACCTTCGTGTACCAGCGCAAATTCCGCCAGGGCACCTTGCAGATTGTCTGATTTTATCTTCCTTCCGGGGCGCGAAAGCGCCCCCTCGTTGTAGCAGGAAAGCACTATGAATACCCTTCCCCTCTGGTGGCAAAACGGCGTTATTTACCAAATCTATCCGAAGAGTTTCCAGGATACGACCGGCAGCGGTACCGGCGATCTGCGTGGGGTCACCGCGCGCCTCGACTACCTGCACAAGCTCGGCGTGGACGCCATCTGGCTGACCCCGTTCTACGTCTCGCCGCAGGTGGATAACGGCTACGATGTGGCGAACTATACCGCCATCGATCCGACCTACGGCACGCTGGATGACTTTGACGAACTGGTGGCCGAGGCGAAAGCGCGCGGCATCCGCATCGTGCTGGATATGGTGCTTAACCACACCTCAACCGCCCACGCCTGGTTCCGCGAGTCGTTAAAGAGAGAGAGCCCGTACCGCCAGTTTTATATCTGGCGCGACGGCGAGCCCACCACCCCGCCGAATAACTGGCGCTCCAAATTCGGCGGCAACGCCTGGCAGTGGCACGCCGAAAGCGGTCAGTACTATCTGCACCTGTTCGCCGCCGAGCAGGCGGACCTCAACTGGGAAAACCCGGCCGTGCGCGCGGAGCTAAAAAAGGTCTGCGAATTCTGGGCCGACCGCGGCGTTGACGGCCTGCGCCTCGACGTTATCAACCTGATCTCGAAAGAGCAGACCTTCCCGTCCGACGCCGAGGGCGACGGCCGCCGCTTCTATACCGACGGCCCGCGAGTGCATGAATTCCTGCAGGAGATGAGCCGCGACGTCTTCACTCCGCGCAATCTGATGACGGTCGGGGAGATGTCCTCCACCACCCTGGAGCACTGCCAGCAGTACGCGGCGCAGGAGGGCCAGGAACTGTCGATGACCTTTAACTTCCACCACCTGAAGGTGGATTATCCCGGCGGCGAAAAATGGAGCCTCGCGCGTCCTGACTACGTGGCGCTGAAGGCGCTGTTCAGCCACTGGCAGCAGGGGATGCACAACCGCGCGTGGAACGCGCTGTTCTGGTGTAACCACGATCAGCCGCGCATCGTTTCACGCTTCGGCGACGAGGGCGAATACCGGATTCCGGCGGCCAAAATGCTGGCGATGGTGCTGCACGGGATGCAGGGCACCCCCTATATCTACCAGGGGGAAGAGATTGGCATGACCAATCCGCACTTCTCACGAATCAGCGACTATCGCGACGTCGAAAGCCACAACATGTTTATTGAACGTGCCGCCCAGGGGCAGGCGCCCGACGAGCTGCTGGCGATTCTGGCCAGCAAATCCCGCGACAACAGCCGGACGCCGATGCAGTGGAGCGGCCGCGAGAATGGCGGCTTCAGCGAAGGCGAGCCGTGGATTGCATTGTGCGATAACTATCGCCACATCAACGCCGAGTCGGCGCTGGCCGATCCTGATTCGGTGTTCTATGCCTATCAGCAGCTGATCGCACTGCGCAAAAGCACGCCGGTGCTGACCTGGGGCGACTATCTCGATCTTTGCCCGGCGCATCCGTCTCTGTGGTGCTATCGCCGTCAGTGGCAGGGGCAAACGCTGGTGGTGGTGGCTAACCTGAGCCGTGAATTCCAGAACTGGCAGCCGGATGAGATGAAGGGCGACTGGCGGGTATTGATGAGCAACTACGCGGAAGCGGCGAATCGCCCGGCGGCCATGACCCTGCGTCCGTTTGAAGCCGTGTGGTGGCTGCAGGAGTAAGGCGACGCCGCGGATGGCGCCGCGCTTGAGCGGGCTACGTTAGAGTAGCCCGAACTGGCGCCGCGCCTTTGTCGTCAGACTCTGTCGGCCGTTGACAGCGCGCTGCTGGCCTCCTGGCGGGTCGAGGCGTGCTCCTCTTTCGCCTTCAGGCGATCCCACGCCCGGAAGAACGGATAGTAAACCACCAGCGAAATCGTCAGGTTCACCACCTGCAGAATGGTGCCGGAAATATGCCCGCCCGTTGCCAGATAGCCGCTAATAAAAATCGGCGTGGTAAACGGCAGCGCAATCCCCGCCGGCGGAGCGACCAGCCCGGTCGCCATCGCGGTGTACGAGACAATCACCAGCAGAACCGGCGTCAGGATAAACGGCAGGAAGAAATAGGGGTTCATCACCAGCGGAATACCGAACACCATCGGTTCGCTGATATTAAACAGCGCGCCGGGCGCGGCGATTTTCCCCAGCTGCTTCATCTGCTGACTGCGGCTTCTGAACAGCATAAACAGCACCAGCCCCAGCAGCGCCCCGGTACCGCCGGGGGCAATCCACAGATCGTAAAACTGCTGCGTAATGATGTGCGGGATCGGCTGGCCGTTCTGAAACGCGGTGAGGTTTTCCGACATATTCGACAGCCACACCGGCTGAATAAACACCAGCACGATGGCATCCCCGTGCAGCCCCAGCGTCCACAGAATGCCGATCAGGATAACCGAGAAGATCATACCCGGCAGCGTGCCGCCGACGTGGTGCATCGGGATGCCGATAATGGTGGCGATCATGCTGTTAATGTCGCCGAACGGTGAGGCTTCGACGATCAGGCGCAGAGCCAGCACCACCGCCAGCACGCAGAATCCGGGGATCAGCGCGAGGAACGATTTCGCCACCGCCGGCGGCACGCCGTCCGGCATGCGGATAACCAGGTTGCGGCTGGCGACAAAGCGGTAAATCTCGGTGGAGAGCAGCGAAATCACGATGGCAACAAACAGCCCCTGGCTGCCCACCAGCCCGACCGGGATCACCCCTTTGACCACTTCCGCCGCGCCGTGCACCGGCGTAAACAGCGTGCTTTGCGGGATCGTCATCACGAAGGCAACCAGCGACATCGCCCCGGCGGTCAGCGGATCAAGCGTGCGGTACTTCTCCGCCAGCCGGTAGGCAATCCCGAAGCTCGATATCAGCGCCATAATGTCGTAGGTCGCTTTGACCGGATAAAGAATTTTATCGCGCCAGACGTCGCCGAACAGGCCGCTCATCATATCGGCATAGCCGGGAATGGGCAGGTAGGCGAAAATCAGGAAAAATGAACCAATCAGCATAAACGGCATATTCAGAATAATGCCGTCGCGCACCGACAGGACGTGCTTTTGCCCGGCGATTTTCAGCGCCGCAGGCATGACGTAACGTTCAATCCACGTTGTGTTCGACATAAGACGATCCCCAAAGGAAATAACGATCAGTTAAATTGCGTCAGCCATTGACGGTTGGTGGTTAAGACTTCGTCCAGCAGCGCCTGCGCGTCGGTGACATTGCCCACCAGCGGGTTGGTCACCAGCGCCAGCAGGGCGCTATCGCGGCAGCCGTGTACCGCGGCTTCAATGGTCAGCCACTCAAAGGCCTTCACCTGCTGCGTCAGGCCGTTCATCGCCGGCGGCAGCGCGCCAAAGGTCAGCGGCCGGGCGCCCTGGGCATCAATAATGCTGTTGGTTTCCACCACCGCGTCATCGTCAAGGCCGTGAATCGCCCCGTTGTTGCGGGTGTTCACCACCATCTCCTTGCCGAGATTGTTATGAATTGCGTTGATAAGCTCCACGGCCACTTCCGAGTAGTAAGCGCCGCCGCGGAAGCTGAGCTGTTCCGGCTTCTCATCGAGGGCCGGGTTGGCGTACAGCGCGAACAGCTCCTGCTCGACCTTCATCACCTGCTCGGCGCGGGTGCCCTTGGTTTTTGCCGCCGCGATCTCCTCCGCCAGCATCGCCGGCGTCAGCCAGAAGTAGCGATGATAGGGGCAGGGAATAGCGTTCAGCGCGCGCAGGAACGGCGCCGGCCACGGCAGCTCTTTGATATTGTTCATCGACAGCGCCTGACCATCGCACAGCATATCGATAACCTTGCGGGTCACGTCTTCGTGCCCCTGCATCACTTTATGCACCCACACCATATGGTTGAGCCCGGCAAAGCGCAGGTTAACCTCTTCCGCCTTCGCGCCCAGCATGCCGGTAATCATGTGCTGCATATTAATCGGCACGTTGCACAGGCCGATAATCTTCGCCTTGCTGTAGCGGCTCACCGCTTCGGTGACAATCCCGGCCGGGTTGGTGAAGTTGAGGATAAACGCCTGCGGCGCCAGCTGCTCGACCTTGCGCGCCACCTCAAGGATCGCCGGGATGGTGCGCAGCGCTTTGGCGAATCCGCCCACGCCGGTGGTTTCCTGGCCCAGCAGGTTGTACTTCAGCCCAAGGCGCTCGTCGCCGGCCCGCGCCGCCAGCTGGCCGACGCGCAGCTGGGTCAGGACGAAGCTGGCCCCGCGGATCGCCTCGTCCAGCGTAAAGTGGACGCTGACGATGATGTGCTCCAGCCCTTTGCGGGTCAGCATCCGCCGCGTCAGCGCGGCGATAATTTCCACCTTCTCCCTGCCTGATTCAACGTCAACCAGCGCCAGCTCCGTAACCGGAAGCTGTTCATAACGAACGATAATTCCTTCAATAAGCTCCGGCGTATAGCTACTGCCGCCGCCAATGACGGCAATTTTTAGTGCTTGCATAGAGACCTCTTTCGGCATGCAGAGAGCCGCGCGCGGTCGACGTGAGCGCGCGTGATGGTTCAGGGATATAAGAGAAAAATCAGGAATTAAGCAGCGCGAGCGCCTTATCAAGCACCGCCGCGCCGCGCATCATGCCGTAGTCGGCCATATCGATCACCGCGACCGCTTTTCCGTGCGGGGCGGCCAGCGCGCTCAGGCGTCCGGCCTCATACTTCACCTGCGGCCCCAGCAGGATCACGTCGGCATTGGCCAGCTCGCGCTCAAATTCCGCGACCGCCACCGCGTAGATATCCAGCGACAGCGCGCGCTGCTGCGCCTCGGCTTTCATCTTCGTGACCAGCATGCTGGTTGACATACCTGCTGCACAGCACAGAACGATTCGTTGCATGACCTCTCCCCCAGATGGATTTATGACTTCGCCCGTTAGGGCCTCAGCGAATATATTGTTAAGATTGTGTGAAAGTGAAGGCTATCTGAAAATAATTTTCACCGATGTGATCGAAACGTAATTTTTGATCATTATTGCTCGCACCGTTTGCCCGATTACCGGCGAAACCATAGGAAATACCTTGGGCTGGTGCTATAAATAGGCACAGACGGTAAGTGAAAAATATTTTCAACGTGATGTTCTGGGGAAAGGGACGGTCAGGATGGATATCGTAGGTCAGTTGCAGCAAGGGCTGGTGCGTTTTAGCACCCAGGAGTCGCGGGTTGCGGCGTTTATTCTGGAAAATTTGAGCTTTACCGCCAGCGCGTCCATCGATGAACTGGCCGCCAGCGCCGGGGTCAGCCCGGCCACCATCACCCGCTTCGCCCGCTCCGTTGGCTGCGAGGATATTCGCGATCTGCGCAAGCAGCTGGCGCAGGCCAGCGAGCGCCGGACCAGCTGGGTGAGCCCGAACAGCCACGCCCTGCCCGCCGCCTGGCGCGACAGGCTGAGCTATCTTGGCGACACGCTGACCCGGCAGCTGGCGCAGACCTCGGAGGCGGCGGTCGAGAAGCTCAAATCCCGCCTGCTGACCGCGCGCGCCGTGCACTGCTTCGCGCTCGGCGCCCAGGATGTTGCCCTCGCCACGCTGCTGCAGCACCAGCTGTTGCCCTCCGGCATCGCCATCAACCTGTGCCAGGACAGCGCCCTGATGCGCATGACGGCCTCGACGCTGAGCGACGATCACCTGCTGCTGGTGCTGGTCACCGCCGGCGCGGACAATATTTTGCAAAGCGCGACCCTGCAGGCGCGAACCCAGGGGGTAACCATCATCGCCCTGGCACCGGAAAACCACGCCCTGGCCAACATGGCCGCCGGGATTATTCCGCTCCCCGATAGCCCGCAGCTGGCCCGCTACGCCCTGCTGCTGCTGGTCGATCTGCTGAACGATACGCTCATTGCCTGAGCCGCGCCGCCTGCCGCCTGCTCGGGCGGCGTCACGACATTTTTATGCTTGTTTTTTAAGCAGATAAATTTACATTTAGCGCAAGCGCCCATCATCCGTACTCTCACCTTTTTACTTTGTCCTGCATCAATAAAATCGCAAACATCTTTGATGCAAATCACTACATATAGAACTTAAAATGCGTCCCGGCCCAACATATTGTATTAATCGTCTATTATGTCGACACAGCCCATCGTACTCAGGCGGTGGTGGGATGTGGATAAAACGGGCCGGAACCGCAGGAAAACGGCGGCAGCTATAGCGCCTCGCGACCTCGGTATACCTTCCGCCTCTGTGGATAACCTGTTCTATAAAGTATGGAGTGATCATGACACCGCATGTGATGAAAAGAGATGGCTGCAAAATGCCGTTTAAGTCAGAGCGCATTAAAGAAGCAATTCTGCGTGCAGCTAAAGCAGCGGGAGTCGATGACGCAGACTATTGCGCCACCGTCGCAGAAGTCGTTAGCCAGCAAATGCAGAACCGGGCTCAGGTCGATATTAACGAAATCCAGACCGCCGTTGAGAACCAGCTGATGTCCGGTCCGTGGAAGCAGCTGGCTCGCGCCTATATTGAATATCGCCACGATCGCGATATCGAGCGTGAAAAACGCGGCCGCCTGAACCAGGAGATTCGCGGCCTGGTAGAGCAAACCAACTCGTCCCTGCTTAACGAAAATGCCAACAAAGACAGTAAGGTGATCCCCACCCAGCGCGACCTGCTGGCCGGGATTGTCGCCAAACATTACGCTCGCCAGCACCTGCTGCCGCGCGACGTGGTGCAGGCGCACGAACGCGGCGAGATCCACTATCACGATCTCGACTACTCGCCGTTCTTCCCGATGTTTAACTGCATGCTGATTGACCTCAAGGGCATGCTGACCCACGGCTTTAAAATGGGCAACGCCGAGATCGAGCCACCGAAATCTATCTCTACCGCCACGGCGGTTACGGCGCAGATTATCGCCCAGGTCGCCAGCCATATTTACGGCGGGACCACCATCAACCGAATTGACGAAGTGCTGGCGCCGTTCGTGGCCGAGAGCTGCAAGAAGCATCGTAAAATCGCCGAAGAGTGGCAGATCCCGAACGCCGAAGAGTACGCCCGCTCTCGCACCGAGAAAGAGTGCTACGACGCCTTCCAGTCGCTGGAATACGAAGTAAATACCCTGCACACCGCCAACGGCCAGACGCCGTTCGTCACCTTTGGCTTTGGCCTCGGCACCAGCTGGGAATCGCGTCTGATTCAGCAATCGATTCTGCGCAACCGCATTGCCGGCCTCGGTAAAAACCGCAAAACCGCGGTGTTCCCGAAGCTGGTCTTCGCCATTCGCGACGGCCTGAACCACCGGTTTGGCGACGCCAACTACGACATCAAGCAGCTGGCGCTGGAGTGCGCGAGCAAGCGCATGTATCCGGATATCCTCAACTACGATCAGGTGGTGAAGGTCACCGGCTCGTTTAAAACGCCGATGGGCTGCCGCAGCTTCCTCGGGGTGTGGGAAAACGAGGACGGCGAGCAGGTTCACGACGGCCGCAACAACCTCGGCGTCATCAGCCTCAACCTGCCGCGGATCGCGCTGGAAGCGAAGGGCGACGAAGCCGCCTTCTGGAAACTGCTCGACAGCCGCCTGGAGCTGGCACGTAAGGCCCTAATGACGCGCATTGCGCGCCTCGAAGGGGTGAAGGCCCGCGTCGCACCAATCCTCTATATGGAAGGCGCCTGCGGCGTACGCCTGAAGGCGGACGACGACGTGGCGGATATCTTTAAAAACGGCCGCGCGTCGATTTCGCTGGGCTATATCGGCATTCACGAAACCATCAACGCGCTCTCCGGCAACCAGCATATGTACGATAGCGACGCGCTGCGCGAGAAAGGCATCGCCATCGTCAAGCGCATGCGCGACGCCGTGGAGCAGTGGAAGGAGGAGACCGGCTACGGCTTCAGCCTCTACAGCACGCCGAGTGAAAACCTGTGCGATCGCTTCTGTCGCCTCGATACCGCCGAGTTTGGCGTCATCAGCGGCGTGACCGATAAGGGCTACTACACCAACAGCTTCCACCTCGACGTCGAGAAGAAGGTGAACCCTTACGATAAGATCGACTTCGAAGCGCCTTACCCGCCGCTGGCTAACGGAGGCTTCATTTGCTATGGCGAATACCCGAACATTCAGCACAACCTGAAGGCGCTGGAAGACGTCTGGGATTACAGCTATCAGCACGTGCCGTACTACGGGACCAACACGCCCATCGACGAGTGCTACGAGTGCGGCTTTACCGGCGAGTTCGAGTGCACCAGCAAAGGGTTTACCTGCCCGAAATGCGGTAACCACGACGCGGCCCGCGTCTCGGTCACCCGCCGCGTGTGCGGCTATCTCGGCAGCCCGGACGCCCGTCCGTTCAACGCCGGCAAGCAGGAAGAGGTGAAGCGCCGCATTAAGCACCTTGGCAACGGGCAGCTCGGTTAATTCCGAGCGGTTTAGCCCCTCCCCCTCTCCCCAACGAGGAGAGGGGATCAATCAGTAGCCGTTTGACCATTCAGGAGCCGCTCCCGGATCGCGCCGCAAAGCGCTTTTTATCCAGGGCTACCGCCACTATATGGGTTTCCTCAAATCAGTTGGCGTTGTAGCAAGGCGGCAAGCGAGCAAGTCACGGGGAGCTTACTGTAGTAAGTGACCTGAGCGCACGAGCGCAGCCAACGCCGCTACAGCGTCAAATGAGAAGAGGAAACGATGAATTACCATCAGTACTATCCGGTAGATATCGTCAACGGCCCCGGCACCCGCTGCACCCTGTTCGTCTCAGGCTGCGTCCACGAATGCCCCGGCTGCTACAACAAGAGCACGTGGCGGCTCAACTCCGGCCTGCCGTTCACCACCGAAATGGCCGACCGCATCATCGCCGACCTCAACGACACGCGCATTCAGCGTCAGGGAATCACCCTCTCCGGCGGCGATCCTCTGCATCCGCAGAACGTATCGGCGATCCTCGCGCTGGTGCAGCGCATTCGCGCCGAGTGTCCCGGGAAGGATATCTGGATGTGGACGGGCTACAGGCTTGAGGAGCTCAACGACGCGCAGATGGCGGTGGTCGACCTGATTAACGTGCTGGTCGACGGTAAGTTCGTGCAGGACCTAAAAGACCCGATGCTTATCTGGCGCGGCAGCAGCAACCAGGTGGTGCACCACCTGCGCTAGCCGCGCTTAAAAGCGGCTGACGCACTCCATTGCCACGGTTTTAAATTCGTCAAAGCTGCCGGTGGCGGCAAGACGGGTCATCGCGCGTTCGCGCAGGAAAGTCACGAAAATATCGTAGATCGCCATCGCCTCTTCATACTCGCTCTTGCTGATGGCCAGCAGGAAGATGATGTGGGCGGTTTCGTCGCCCCAGACCATACCGTTCGGGGCAATCACGGTGTAGACCACCGTTTTTTTCGCCAGCAGGCCGAGGGCGTGGGGTAGCGCAATACCGTCGCCGAGCATGGTGCTGACGATGGCCTCACGCTCGACAACCGAGTCATAAAAACCGGCGTCAACAAACCCCTCCTCCTGCAGCTGCTGGCACAGTTCGGCAAACAGCGTCTGGCGATCGATGGGGGTGTCGATTACCCGGAAATGGGCCTCGTCGAAATACTTATCCAGCATCCACGGGCGGGTTCTGTCCACCAGCACCAGCTTGCCGATCTGATCCAGCTGATAATCCGTCGGGAACGGGGCGATGGTGACCACCGGCTTATCCTTTTCACCGATGCGCACGGTGGAAATCACGAAATCCTCGGCAACGGCTTCAAGCAGCTCGTACTCGCGCTGCGACAGGGTGGCGGCAATTTCCAGCTGCGGATATTTGCGCTGCAGGGTCGCCTCGATCATCCGCACCATCGCGTTGCTGGTATCGCACACCAGCAGCACGCGCGGCTGGCGCTGGTAGCCGATATTGTAATGGCGCTCGAGGCCGACGCCGATGTGCAGTACCAGGAAGCCGATCTCGTTTTCGCTGATCGCATAGGGGGTGTATTTCCCCCAGCTGGAGACGGCCGCCAGGGTCATATCCCACGCCATCGGATAGTGCTGCTTGATGTTATCCAGCAGCGGATTGGGGATCATTATCTGGTAGCGCACCCGGGTGATCATGGTCTTAATATGGGTCAGCAGATCGGCGTGCAGCTGGGCGTCATCAAGCAGGTTGTAGTTATACTGGGTGTTGATATAGCGCAGGATGTAGTTCACCAGCGCTTCGTCGTCGTCGGCGCTGATGGTGCCCGGATCGACGTCCTGTACCTGGCGGGCGGCAAGGTGCACGCACAGCCACTCCTCTTCCGCCGCAGAGAGCGCCTTCCCCGCCAGCTGCTGCAGCATCCCGACCAGCTCCCGGGCGGCATCGCGCACGTTCTGCGCCACGTCTTCAGCGCTAAATTCCGCCAGCGGATAGCCTTCGCTGGCGCGACGCACCACCACCGCGCTGTAGAGGCGGATAAAGCGCTCGCCCTCATCCGTCAGACGGACGTGGTGGCGGGTGAGGATCTCCTGCAGCTCGCACGCCAGCCGGGCGGAACCCTCGGCGCTCAGACCGCCTTTATCCACCGGCAGCGGCAGTCCGCCCTGCTGCGCATGCTCCCACAGGAGATCGGTCAGGCAGGCGCGAATCGACACTTCGCTGCCGAATAGCTTCATGCCGTGGCGCGGGCGCGTCTCGAGGGTTAGCTGGTAGCGCTGGAAGCGTTCGCGCACGTCCACCATATCGCTCTGCAGCGTGGCGCGGCTGACGAACCACTCGTCGGCAAGGTCTTCGAGCTTGAGCGAAAAGGCCGAGGTCAAAAAGCGTATCAGCAAAAAGTTGATGCGATCCTGCGCGGTACGCGGAATATGCTGCGCCTTCGGGGTGGTCTCCGCCAGCGTCTGGTATAGCGTCGGGTCGTCAACGTTGAGCCGATAGCCGCTGCCGCGGATAAGCATAAACTGCGCCCCGTAGGGCAGCAGCAGCGCGTTAAGCGCCGTGATATCGGCGCGTACGGTACGGGTAGAAACTGACAGCCGCTGCGCCAGTTCATCCTGCGGCAGCGTTTCGTTTTGCAGCAGGCTAAACAGCTGCGCTAAACGTTGGTTGGGGAATCGCATGTCAGTTCCTTCATCTTTACGGCTCAAGGTTGAGCGGATATCACCATCTGTGACGGGCTGCCTACCGGAGTATAGTCCGGGGCAAAGGTCAGCCTGCCGCTTTCGGGCGCCACGCTGAAACGGGTGATATTATCGCTACGCTGGTTCATGACGTACAGCCACTGCCCCTGATTATCCAGCGTGAGCGTTCGTGGGTAGTCCCCGCGCGTCCAGATATCTTCCTGATGGCTCAGGCTACCGTCCGCCATCACGCTAAAGTGCGCGATGCTGTTATGCAGGCGGTTCGCCACGTACAGCTGTCTGCCGTCGGCGCTCAGCGCCAGGCCGGCGGCAAAGCTGGTGCCTTTATAGCCCTTCGGCAGCGCGGAGATCGTTTTGCCCTCGCGCAGCAGGCCGCTGGTCTTATCAAGGTGATAGAAGGTTAGCGTAGAGGACTCTTCGTTAATCAGCCACAGCCCGTCGCCCTTCGGCGTGAAGACAAAGTGACGCGGCCCGGCGCCCGGTGAAGACGCGGCGATAAACGGCGGATCGTTGGGCGTCAGCTTGCCGCTGGCGCCGTCCATCCGGTACTGATAGATCCGATCCAGCCCCAGATCGGTGGAGTAAACGTATTTTCCGCTGGGATCGGCCGAGATCATATGGGCGTGGGGGCCGTTATGGTCGCTAATGGCGAAGCTGCCCTCAACCGCCGCCGCCGGGCGCGCCGCGCCGGCCGGTCCCTGATCCTGATGCACGTCCACCGCCTCACCCAGGCGACCGTCTTCCTGCACCGGCAGCACGGCGGTCGTGCCGCTAACGTAGTTTGCCACCAGCAGATGGCGACCGTCCGGCGTCAGGGAGAGATAAACCGGCCCGGCCCCGCCGGAAGAGACCTGATTCAGCTCGCTCAGCTCGCCGTTGGCCCCCACGCGCCACGCCTGCACCACGCCCTTTTCCACTTCGCTGGCGGCGTACAGGGTTTTGCCGTCGCGCGAAACGGTGAGCTGCGCGACGTTGGGCAGGGAGCTGACCAGCGTTCTGTTGCTCAACGCGCCGGTTTTCGCCTCGACGGTAAAGCGATACAGGCCTTCACCGTTGGGGTTGTAGGTGCCGACCCAGGCGTACTGCGCCTGGGCGCAGGTGCTGGCGGCGAGCAGGGAAAGTGAAGCAACAAGCAGGTGACGAGCGGCAGGCATGGTGACTCCTTGATGGTTCGGTGAGGTGTGAGTGGCCATCCCCCGCCCCGCCCTTGCGGCGAGGTTCGGGGGGCGGCAGAGCAATGACTATTTAACCAGCGCCCTGGTCATCTCCAGCAGCTGACGCACGTCCGCCGGACGGGTGTTGCCGCTCTCTTTATCAATAATAGAGCTGTAGATGTGAGGGATGATTTTACTGACGCCGGCGTCCAGCGCGATCTGCAGGATCTCGCCGTAGTTTTGCAGATCGATCCCGCCGGTCGGCTCCAGCCAGAAATCGTGGCGGGCGCAGGCCTGCGCGACGGCGAGGTACTCATCGCGGTGCTTCAGGCCGCCCATCGGGAAATATTTGATTGAGCTGCCGCCCATATCTTTTAGTAACGCAATGGCGGTTTCCAGCGGCACAATTCCGTCCGCGGCGCCGCTGCTCAGCGGGCCGGTGGAGATCTTCACCATCCCCGGCGTGCCGGTCGGCGACACCAGGCCGTTGACGACGGTTTCGCTCTGCCCCAGCAGCGCGCGGCTGGTGCCGACGCCGGTAAAGACCTGGTTGACGTGCTGCGGTTGCACCTGGCGGGAGATCTCGCTGACCATCGCCGACTGGTTTGGATCCCCCGCGCCGAGGCCCACCGACAGCGCGTTATCGATAAGCCGGGCGTATTCACGCATATCGGCCACCGCGCTCGCCACGTCCGGGTAATTTTTAGAGAGCACGCCGACCAGAACATGACCTTCCGCCGCTTCGTAGATGTCGCGGGCGTTGTCTTTACTGCCCGCCAGGACGTTCAGGCACACGCGATCGCGGTAAAAATTCGGGGTCAGTTTCATGCTTTCTTCTCCTTGTTCAGAACTTCGCCGATGCGGCGGGAGACGATCTCCAGCTGCTGTGCGGTAACGCTGCGCACGTCGGCCTCAATAATGCCTTCGTTGGCCTTATAGCCGCGGAAGTAGATGGCGTATTCGCCCTGCTTCAGCGCCTCAACCAGCTCGCCGGTGGCGATGCCGGTCACGGCTTCAGTAAACTTAATTTCCGCCCGCGCGATATCGCGACCGGCGCTGTCCCAGACCACCCGCGCGCTCACCCCGGTGAGGGAGTTGAGCTGGTTAATGAACGGCGTCATCTTCGCCACCATCTCATCGCCGCTCTCCTTGCGCGCCGTCAGGTAGTGTTCAATCGCGCAGGTCAGGCCAAGAATGCCCTCTTTACCGACCTTCATCGCCCGGCCAATGCCGCCTGACTGGCGTTTGACCCACTCCACATACTGCGTTTTACCGATCACCAGGCCGCTGGTTGGGCCCTCAATCGCTTTGGCGCCGCTGTAAATTACCAGGTCGGCGCCGGCGCTGTAGTAGCACTGCAGATCTTCTTCCGCCGCCGCGTCGACGATCAGCGGCAGGTTGTGCTTACGCGCCACCACCACCGCCTGCTCAACGCTGAGCATGCTTTTCTGCACGCAGTGGTGCGATTTGATGTAGAGGATCGCCGCGGTACGCGGGGTGATCGCCGCCGCCAGCTGATCGGCGGAGCACTCGTTGGCGTAGCCGGCTTCCACCAGCCTGCCGCCGCCCAGCGCCACCATCGATCCCACCGGCGCGCCGAAGTTGACGTTATGGCCTTTCGGCAGGACGATTTCGTTGTTTTCGATCGGCGTGACGTGAAGGTTCTCCAGCAGCCAGCTGCTCTCTTTCACCAGTACCGCCGCTACCGACTGGGCGATCCCCGCGGAGGCGCAGGAGACAACGGTGGCCCCTTCGACGTCCAGCAGGTTGGCGATGTACTCGCCGGTTTTATTGACCAGGTCTTTCATTTCGAAGTAGTGGTTCATGCCGCTCATCACGGCTTCGACCACTTCAGGGCGCGGCGTGGATACGCCCAGCGCCGTCATGCGGCCTGATGTATTAATCACTTGTTTTAAATTGTACTTTTCAAAAATCGAAGGCATTTTCCGCGCTCCCTTGTTCGGTCAGATAGCCCTTGCCTGCGCGAATCGCGGCAAGCGGCACCAGAATAGTGTCAGCCTGCAGGCTCTCTTTTTCGGCGTCGACCAGTACCGTCGGCGCATGCTGCAGAGCAAACAGGGTTAAATCAGCGTCGTAGCCCACGGCCAGGCGCCCTTTTTGCGTCAGGCGCAGCCCGTCGGCGGCGCCGGCGGTAACGCACTCCACCACCTGCGGTAGCGACATGCCGATGGCGAGAAACTTCGACATCACCAGCGCCAGCGAACGCACCGGGCCGTCAATACGGTTGCGGCAGTAAATATCGGAGCTGATGGTCTGCGGCAGAATGCCCAGCGCTATCGCCCGGCGCGCCACCTCAAAGCTGAAGCTGGCGGTGCCGTGGCCGACGTCAAGGCGCACGCCGCGCTTAAGGGCGCGGGTCACGGAGGCGCGCAGCTCGCCGGACGCGGTCAGAATGCGGTTCGGCTTGCCGTTATAGCAGTGGGTGATGATGTCCCCCGCGCTCAGCAGGTCGGCAATTTCATCGAGGTTCGGCGGGTTATTGCCGATGTGCACCATCAGCGGCAGGTCGCCGTTTTCGCGCTGCATCGCCTTCGCCCGCTCGAGGGGAGTAATGCCGTTGTCGCCAACCACGCTGCTGCTCATGCGCGCCTTCAGGCCGACGATAAAGTCTGGGTGGCGCTTCACCGCCTGGCTTACCGCATCGGCATCGACGTTGGCCATATTGGCCAGCTCGTTCTGGGCGATCAGCCCGACGCGGGAGATATTGAGCAGCGCAAAGACCTCGGTGGCCGCGCTGCGGGTCAGCTGATAAAAGTCGTCGATATCGTCCGCGCCGGTGCTGCCGGCATCAATCACCGTGGTCACGCCGGTGGCAATGCCCACGCTGTCCGGCTGGTCGTAATAGATCGGTGAGTTCGGGTAGCAGTGAACGTGGGAATCAATCCAGCCGGCGCTGACGTAGCAGCTGCCGTCCAGATCAACGGTTTTGCGCGCAGGCGCGCTAATCTCGCCCAGCGCCGCAATCTTCCCGTCCTGAATGGCGATATCGGTCAGGGTATCGTCGACGAGGCGCGCACGGCGCAGGAGTAAATCAAACATGGGTCTCTCCTGTTAAAGCGGGCGCTCGCGCGCCCGCAGGACTTAACCAATAGCAATCGGGAAAAGGGAACCGAGGATCATCGCGCCAAGGATGGCGCCGCCGGTGATCGGCTTCTGCCAGATGTAAAACAGCAGGGCGCCCACCAGTGAACCGATACCGATAGGAATCGATGCGGTCATCGCGCTGAGGATAATCAGCGGCCCAAGGAAGCGGCCGGAGGCGTTACCCGCCCCCATCATGACGTCGGCACCGTAGGTGGAGTCGCTCTGATTAATGGTGAACTTACGCGCCAGGATGATGATGTAGCCGACGGCAAGGCCCAGCGCCAGGCCGGTAGCCAGCGAGGCGGCAAAGTTAGCCACCGGGAAGACGAAGCCCGCGCCCAGCAGCAGCGCCGGCACGCCGAGGCCGATACCGGTCTGAATCGCGCCGCCGATATCAAGGATCCCCACCAGCGAGCCTTCAATGATGCGCGCAAACAGGAAGCTGGCGCCAAACGCCGCGACCGCCCCGTAGGCGCCGGTATCAATGCCCGCTTTCAGCATGGCCACGAAGGCCACTTCGTTAAACGCGCCGATGCCGTAGAGGTAGTACATGTGTGTCCCGGCGAAGACGCCGGAGGAGAGCAGGCCAACGAAGATCGGGAACGACCAGTCGGCATACCAAAAACCTTTATTCTGTTCCATTTAGAGGCTCCTGTTATTTGCCGCTGAGCGAGTTGTGAATCAGATCCAGCCAGTTCGGTACGCCCAGGTGGAAGGACTCCAGGGTCTTAATATCGAAGCCGCGGAAGAAGGCACTCAGCACGAACAGCGCAACAATGGCGGACATCATCACTTTGGTGACGCGGTGCCAGCCGCTCTCTTCGACGCCCTTACCGATCAGGATGCCCAGCACCAGACCCGGAACGGCGTTACCCATAATCAGCTGCGCGGCGCCGCCGAAAATGGTGGCCCAGAAGCCCGACTTTTTGCCGGCATCGATAGCCGCCAGCCAGAAGATAACCGGCATCACCGTGTTAACCAGCAGGTTAGCAGCGGGAACCAGGACCTTAACGGCGGTGACCTGCAGCGCTTCCGGCACGGAAGAGGCGGTCAGGTTAAGGAAGGAGACCACGAACATGCCGATAACGCCGCAGGCAATCGCCATCTTCTTCGGATCGTGCAGCGTCTCGCCGACGTTGCGGTTTTTCAGCATCAGCGCCGCGGCGCCCCAGTTAGGGATGATGCGGTGATCGACGTCCTGGGTGAAGGAGCCTGCTGCGACGGAAGAGGCCCAGGCGTTAAAGAAGAAGCCGAGGCCAAAGGAGAAGTGGGAAGCCGGATCGCCTTCACAGGAGTTCAGCTCGCCCAACGTACGAAATGCACCCATCCCTTGCGTGGTGGGCGCATGAAACATACGTGCCGCTCCGGCGCCCACACCGACGCCGACCAGGCCGCCGATAATGAGCGATTTTATTAAAATTATCAGGAACATAGTTTAACCCTATGGTGAAAATCAGGTTTGCGTGACGAAATCCACTTTATCGAGATTAATGGCGGTCACGTTGACGGTGACGTTCAGCTCCACGCTGTAGGTCCGTCGTTCACGGCGCAAAAAGAAGAATAAAAACGCTTCTTTGCGCACCGCTTCACGCGCATGAACAACCTCCACATCCTGTGGCTCAATACGCAGTAAGATGTGCGGCGAGGTTTTCATCACCGCCGCCTGCACGTGGTTCAGGGCATCGGCGAACGCCCTTGTCTTGCTCTCGCCTTTGCCCGTAACGCTCACCGTGGTGGTGAATTGCTCTTTCATACTCAGGCGCCGTATTTCTTTTTCCAGGCTTCTACCAGGCGCTCGCCCAGCTCTTCTTTATCCATAAAGCCGAAGCCCAGAACGTTGTAGCCTTCGTTGATAGCGGTGACGCCTTCATCAACGGAACGCATGCCGTATTTCGCTTTGTAGCCATATTTATTTTGCGCGGTGATGGCGCCTGCGCCGCCGCTGCCGCAGAAGGAGATGCCGAAGGTGGCGTTCTCTGCTTTCATCATGTCGCCCAGCTTCATATCAGCGGCAACGCCCGGTACCACGACTGCACGAGCTCCGGCTTTTTCCGCGCCAGCGGCAACTTTCTGCCCTTTACCCAGGCGATCGCCAATTACTACGGTGATTTGTTCCATTTTTTAGCTCCTTACAGGTTTTCTTTTGCGACTTCGAAGTGAACGGACAGCAGCCAGGACTCTTCTTCTGGCAGGTTGCCGAACTGCGCGACCACTTCGCGGGCCAGCATCATTGAATCTTGTGAAATCTCTTCAAACAGGCTGGCATCCACTTCCGGCAGCGGCTCGCCGCTAATTGACCGGTGGGCCATAGCCCGCACGTGGGAGGTCAGCATCTGCTCCTGGACGGCGTTGGGGATGATGTTACGGCGACCTAGCAGGGTATAAACCTGCTGCAGCATCTTCTCAGCCAGCTGCTCGGTTTGCGTTGCCTGCTCCCCTACGTCGTGTGTTACCGCTCCGTTATTCACTTGTCTTACCCCGTTGATGTCTCTGGGGACAAAACTAACGCCGGGGGTGAGGAGTTTGTAGCGAGTTGTTTTCCACTTCGAAGTGGAAAGGCCGCCGGACGATGCGATCCATTGCACATAATTGGCCTAAATCTGCCATTTTCGGCAAAACGGCGTGAGGAGAGTCACAAGAACGTCATTAAATTAGCGTGCGCAAGCGGCCGAAACGGCGGCAGAGAAGAGCGGGAAAATGTGACAGGGATTGGGTTTTGTGCGAAGACGACGTGCAGGAGGTACCGGCTGATACCTCCTGGAAAAGATCTTAACGGTACTTCTGGTGGTAGGTGTTACGCGTGGTTTTGAACGCTTCCGCAGCGGTCTGCGCCTCTTTGACCTTGCCTTCATTGGCCAGCTTCAGGGCGCCGTCAATCTGGCCAATCAGGATATCGAGGCCGTGGCGATAGTCCTTCATCTCCGCGCTGTCCGCCGCTTTGCCTTCCAGCTTCGGCGGGGTCTCTTTCTGCGCATCGACGGCGGCGTCGCGCATCTTCGTCAGCGCCGCTTTCAGCTCGCCGGCATCCGCGGTCTTCTGCACCACCTGCAGATTCTGCGCGATAGTATCCATATCCTCGCCCAGATCGGCGGCAAACGCCGACGCTGAACCCATCGCCAGGGCTGAGACAGCCAGCGCTGCTAACAGTTTTTTACGCATTGCTCACTTCCTTTTTTATTATTTAAGCATAAGGAAAAGGCGCCACCTGGGCGCCTTTCTATACCCGTTATTGCTCAAGCCGAGGCCTGAATAATCCGGTATAACACGCCGTTATTGCCCGGCGATTTTCATCTCTGGCAGCAGCACGGAACCGCACTGGATGTTGCTGCGCATTTCGATATCGTCGGCGACGGTCACGATATTACGCCACATATCTTTCAGATTTCCGGCGATGGTGATTTCGCTTACCGGATACTGAATTTCACCATTCTCCACCCAGAAACCGGACGCGCCGCGCGAGTAATCGCCGGTCACACCGCTGACACCCTGCCCCATCAGTTCGGTGACGACAAGCCCGGTGCCCATCTCTTTAAGCAACTTTTCAAAACTCAGGCCGCGACCGTTGATTCGCCAGTTGTGGATGCCGCCCGCGTGTCCGGTGCTCTTCATGCCCAGCTTGCGCGCCGAGTAGTTGGTCAGCAGCCACTGCGTCAGAATGCCGTCCTTAATGATGTCGCGACGCTCCGTACGCACGCCTTCGCTGTCGAACGGCGTTGACGCCAGCCCTTTCAGCAGGTGCGGATGCTCTTCGATGGTCAGCCAGTCCGGGAGGATCTGGGTGCCGAGGGCGTCAAGCAGGAAGGTCGATTTACGGTACACCGCGCCGCCGGCAATCGCGCCGACCAGGTGACCAAACAGCCCGGTCGCCACTTCATTGGCAAAAATCACCGGCGCCTTCATGGTCGAGAGCTTGCGCGGCGCCAGGCGCGAAAGAGTGCGGCGGGCGCACTCGTCGCCCACCCACTCCGGCGATGCTAAATCTTCAATCGCGCGGCCGATGGTATAGGCGTAATCACGCTCCATATCGCCGTTTTCTTCCGCGATAACGCAGCTGGACAGCGAATGGCGGGTAGAACAGTAGCCCTGCAGCATGCCATGGCTGTTGCCGAACACCTTGATGCCGTAGTGGCTGTTGAAGCTGCCGCCTTCGGTGTTGGTGATACGTTTATCGGCCTGCAGCGCCACCTGTTCAGCGCGGGCGGCCAGCTCGATGGCCCGATCCGGCGTCACTTCCGCCGGGTGGAACAGGTCAAGATCCGGGGCGTCAAAGGCCAGCAGCTCTTTATCGGCAACGCCGGCAAACGGGTCAGGCGAGGTATAGCGGGCAATATCCAGCGCCGCCTGCACCGTACGGGCAATCGCCTGCGGGCTAAGATCGGTTGAGGAGGCGCTGCCTTTACGATGCTGATGATAAACGGTGATGCCTAAGGCACCATCGCTGTTGAATTCTACGTTCTCCACCTCGCCGTAGCGGGTGCTGACGCTGATGCCGGTGGTTTTGCTGACGGAGACTTCAGCACCGTCTGATTTACCTGCCGCCAGTTCCAGCGCCGTGGTCACGGCCTCTTCCAGCGCCTTACGCTGCTGTGCAACTTGAGAGATGACTTTCATCGCTAATGCCATAATGTAGGAAGGAGTTAATTGAAGTCTAACAGAGAACCGTTTTTCAGTGCGCGCCTTAACTGGTAACATTAGCCTCTTTTTTTAAGGAGCCTGAGATGACAAAGCAGCCCGATGACTGGCTCGACGACGTTCCCGGTGATGACGTCGAAGATGAAGACGATGAAATTATCTGGGTCAGTAAAAGTGAAATTAAGCGTGACGCCGAAGAACTGAAGCGTCTTGGCGCGGAACTGGTAGAGCTGGGGAAAAACGCGCTGGATAAAATCCCGCTCGATACCGACCTGCGCGACGCCATTGAACTTGCCCAACGGATCAAGAAAGAGGGCCGCCGCCGCCAGATGCAGCTGATTGGCAAAATGCTGCGCAGCCGCGACGTTGACCCGATTCGCCAGGCGCTGGACAAGCTGAAGAACCGCCACAACCAGCAGGTTGCGCTGTTCCATAAGCTGGAGATGATCCGCGATCGTCTGATTGCCGATGGCGATGACGCGGTGCCGGAAGTGCTGAACCTGTGGCCGGAAGCTGACCGTCAGCAGCTGCGTTCGCTTATCCGTAACGCGCAAAAAGAGAAAGAAGGCAACAAGCCGCCGAAGTCCGCGCGCCTGATCTTCCAGTATCTGCGTGAGCTGGCCGAAGGCGAAAGCTAATTTCGCTCCCGCCCGCCTGGCTTCTCCGCAGGCGGCGCGCCTGTCCGGGCTACCTGATTAACGTTTAACCTGTAGCCCGGCATGCGTGCGCATTGCCGGGAAGGCTGGCTTTCCCCGCACCACCCGCAAAGGCTCTCTCTTTGTTCCCACCGTCAGGCCATCCTGAGGCCTATGTTCAGCGCCTTTCAGCTTTTTTTGCGCCTGTTTTGCTTCTCTTTGCCTTCTCTTTTGCCTCCCTGCTGCTTGCCTGCGTTTTTATCCTGCCTGAGCGCCGTTTTGCCAGGCGTCAGCAGACGTGACTTTTTTGCTGCCTCTGCCGCCAATAAAAGCTGAATCGTTAAAGCTAATAGTGCATAAATTCACATTTTCATCGGCAACAATTACGCCAAATTGCATTAAAACAGGACTTCAGTCGCAGTTAAAAACAGCAAATCGCGCATATTCTCACCAGGTGAGGCACTTCACATTTTCATCATCCGCTAACTATTAGATTCCTTTCATTGATAACAATATCGATTCAGCAAAAAGGGACGAAAAATGAAAAAAATAGTAGCGTTGACGGCAGTAGCGATGATGATTTCTGGGCAAGTCGCGGCAAAAACATGGGTGCTGACAAGCGCTGAAAGCAGTACAGAGAAAGGAAACTGGCAGGTAAGCAGCGATCAGCTGAAAATAAAAGATCGCCATTTCAGCATCGAGCAAAAAGTGCTCCACGGCGGCAAGCAGGAGGGGAGCAAAGTTATCGTGATTCGCAGCCAGGACGGCCTGACTATCGCGCTCAGCCCGACTCGCGGTATGAACTTGCTCAAAATCGAAGGTTTCGGCACGCGGATGGGCTGGGACTCGCCGGTCAAAGAGGTGGTGAACCCGGCGTTTATTAATCTGGAAAGCCGCAACGGGCTGGGCTGGCTGGAAGGTTTCAATGAGATGATGGTGCGCTGCGGCTACGAATGGACCGGTCATCCGGTCACCGCCGACGGGCAGATTTACACCCTGCACGGCAAAGCCGGAAACACGCCGGCCTCGCAGGTTGAGGTCGAGGTTGCCGATAGCGCGCCGTATGAAATTCGCATTCGCGGGCTGGTGAAGGAGAGCACCTTCAAGAAGGCCGATCTGCAGACCATGACCGAGCTGCGCTACGTGCCGGGCAGCAACAGCTTCAGCCTGCACGATGTCTTAACCAACCATGCCGATTATCCGCATGATTATCAGATAATCTACCACAGCAATTTCGGTACGCCGATTCTCGAAGAAGGCGCGCGTTTCCTTGCGCCAATGGCCAGCATCAGCCCGTTCAACGACTATGCCAAAGCCGGTTTGAAAACGTGGCAAACCTATGCCGGCCCGACCAAAGACTTTGACGAGATGGTATTTAACATTCAGCCGCTCGCCGATGATCATCACCAAACGCTGGCGGCGGTAGTTAACAAGGCTGGCGATAAAGGCGCGTCAATTCAGTTTGATACCCGCCAGCTGCCGGTCCTGACGCTGTGGAAAAACACCGATAGCCAAAAACAGGGCTATGTTACCGGCATCGAGCCAGGCACCAGCTATGCCTATCCGGTGACCATTGAGCGCGAGCAGAAACGCGTGAAGCAGCTGCAGCCGGGCGCCAGCGCGCAGTTTGATCTGACCTATACCCTACTGCACAACAATAAACAGGTTGCCGAGGTTGAGCAGAGGATTGCGGCGATCCAGGGCGATGCGAAGGTTGCGGAAAACGACGCGCCGATCGCCAAAGAGTAACCTCCCGGCAGGCGCTGCTCGCGGGCTTACCGCAGAGGCAGCGCCGACACCGCACATCCCCTTCCCGGTGCCAGCGCCGGGATATCGCTTAGGCCATCACCACCTGGCGCAGCTGCTGCGCAAAGCGCCGGTACTGCGCCTCGTCAATCGCCTGCGGGTAGCTCAGCACCATCAGCGCATGATCGGCGATGCCGTAATGATAGGTCGGGTGACGATGCGGCCACGGGTTGTCGCTAAAGCCCATCGCGGCGTAAAACTGCAGCCGCCGACGGGCGATTTCCGTGGTCAGCGGATCGATCTCGAGGATGGTCAGCGGCGCACGCTTCAGTATTTCCGCCAGCAGGCGCTTGCCGTAACCGCGCGAGCGCAGGCCGTCGTCAATCGCCAGATGTTCAATGTAGCCATAGCCCGCAAACTGCCAGCAGCCGCTTAGCCCGATAAAATCGCCCTCATCAAACCACGCCTCCAGCGCATAGTGCGGATCGCGCAGCGCGCGCTGTTTAGCCAGCGGCTCGCGCTGCTCGTGCCAGGGGAAAGCCTTGACGTACAGCGCGTCGAGCGCAGGAAAGTGCGGCGAATCGATCGAGGTCAGTTTTTCAGAAGTGAGCATGACAAAATCCAGGATGGCAAAAAATCTGCCCTCGCACGGAGGGCAGAGAGACGATCGTCGGAATTACTCCGCCGCAGCCGCCTTGCTGGCCAGCTTATCCAGCAGCTTCTGATGAATGCCGCCGAAGCCCCCGTTGCTCATCACCAGAATGTGGTCGCCCGGATGAGCGGTTTTGATGATCATATCCACCAGCACGTCGACATCGGCGCTCCAGTGGGCGGGCTGCACGCAGGCTTCAGCCACCTCGGCGACCTGCCACGGAATATGCTGCGGCTGCAGCAGGAAGACTTCATCCGCGCGGCCCAGCGACGGCGCCAGATCGTCTTTGCAGACGCCCATTTTCATGGTGTTCGAGCGCGGTTCGAGCACTGCCAGAATGCGGGCAGTGCCGCCAACCTTGCCGCGCAGCGCCTGCAGCGTCGCGAGGATCGCCGTCGGGTGGTGAGCAAAATCGTCGTACACGGTGACGCCGTTCGCTTCGCCGCGCAGCTCAAGGCGGCGGCGGGCGTTGATAAAGCTGCCCAGCGCGTTGGCGGCGTCTGCCGGCACCACGCCGACATGGCGGGCGGCGGCAATCGCCATCAGGCCGTTGTGCATATTATGCTCGCCAACCAGCGTCCACTTCACTTCCCCGACCTTCTCACCGTCAAGCCAGACTTCCCACTGCGAGGCGTCGGCGTTGAGCTTCTTCGCCTGCCAGTGGCCCTGCTCGCCGACCAGCTCCTGCTCGCTCCAGCAGCCCATCGCCATGGTCTGCTTCAGGTTGATGTCGTTTTCCGGCAGAATAATTTTTCCCTGGCCCGGGACAATGCGCACCAGATGATGGAACTGCTTCTGGATAGCCTTCAGGTCATCAAAGATATCCGCGTGATCGAACTCAAGGTTATTGAGGATCAGGGTTCGCGGGCAGTAGTGAACAAATTTCGAACGCTTATCAAAGAAAGCGCAGTCATATTCATCCGCTTCGATAACAAAGAACGGGCTGCCGCCCAGGCGCGCGGAGACCTCGAAATTACCCGGCACGCCGCCAATCACAAAGCCCGGCTGATAGCCGCAGGCTTCGAGGATCCAGGTCGCCATGCCGGCGGTCGTCGTTTTACCGTGGGTGCCGGCTACCGCCACAACCCAGCGATCGCGCAGGACGAAATCATGCAGCCACTGCGGGCCGGACATGTACGGAATGTTGTTTTCCAGCACCGCTTCGACGCACGGATTGCCGCGGGTCATCGCGTTACCGATGATTACCAGGTCCGGCCGAGGCTCCAGCTGGCTGGCGTCATATCCTTGAATAAGATCGATCCCCTGATTTTCCAGCAGGGTGCTCATCGGCGGATAGACGTTAGCATCCGACCCCGTTACCTCATGACCGAGGGAACGCGCCAGCATTGCCAGCCCCCCCATAAACGTGCCACAGATACCTAAAATATGAATGCGCATTCGTCACTTCCCTCTTTAATCTGGCGCACATTTTACCCTTATGTTCGGCATCAGAGAAATGCATTTCAGGCGAATCCGTTTTTTGCTGGCGCGATTCACCTGTGCGTATTTTTTTTATTCTTTGTTAAGATTGTTGCGTTCGTTTTACTTCACATAAACATGCAGGGAACGGGTTATGAAAACGTTAGGTGAATTTATTGTCGAAAAGCAGCACGAGTTCTCCCACGCAACCGGCGAGCTAACTGCTTTGTTGTCGGCGATAAAACTAGGCGCCAAGATCATCCACCGCGATATCAACAAGGCCGGTCTGGTCGATATCCTGGGTGCCAGCGGTGCTGAAAACGTCCAGGGCGAGGTGCAGCAAAAACTCGATCTGTTCGCCAATGAAAAATTAAAGGCCGCACTGCGAGCGCGCGATATTGTTGCCGGGATCGCCTCTGAAGAAGAAGACGAAATCGTCGTCTTTGAAGGCTGCGAACACGCAAAATACGTGGTGCTCATGGACCCGCTGGATGGTTCCTCTAACATCGACGTTAACGTCTCTGTCGGGACCATCTTCTCCATCTACCGTCGCATAACCCCGGTCGGCACGCCGGTCACCGTCGAAGATTTCCTGCAGCCGGGCAGTAAACAGGTCGCCGCAGGCTACGTCGTTTACGGCTCCTCCACGATGCTGGTTTATACCACCGGCTGCGGCGTGCACGCCTTCACCTACGATCCTTCTCTTGGCGTATTCTGCCTCTCCCAGGAGCGCATGCGCTTCCCGGAGAAAGGCAATACCTACTCCATCAACGAAGGCAACTACATCAAATTCCCGATGGGTGTGAAGAAGTACATTAAGTTTTGCCAGGAAGAGGATATCGCGACCCAGCGCCCCTATACCTCGCGCTATATCGGCTCACTGGTAGCGGATTTCCACCGCAATCTGCTGAAAGGCGGCATTTATCTCTACCCAAGCACCGCCAGCCACCCGGACGGGAAGCTGCGCCTGCTGTACGAATGCAACCCGATGGCGTTCCTCGCCGAGCAGGCGGGCGGTAAGGCCAGCGACGGTAAAGAGCGTATTCTCGATATCGTCCCGGTTAGCCTGCACCAGCGCCGCTCCTTCTTCGTCGGCAACAACCATATGGTTGAAGACGTCGAAAACCTGATTAAAGAGTTCCCGGACGCGTAACGCTTCTGACTTCCCCTCTCGCCCGGCGAGAGGGGAATTTACGCTAGCGATTCGCCGCCCCGCTCACCCGCGATACCGGCGAGTTCTGGCGGTTTTCCCACAGCACCGTCAGCCCGCGCTGCAGCGCAATAAAGATAAACAGCAGAATGCCGATCGCAATTTTCGTCCACCACGAGCTGAGCGTACCGTCAAAGTTGATGTAGGTCTGAATCAGCCCCTGAATCGCCACGCCGAACAGCGTGCCTAATACCGTGCCGACGCCGCCGCTGAGCAGCGTGCCGCCAATCACCACCGACGCAATCGCGTCCAGCTCAACGCCCACTCCGGCCAGCGCGTAACCGGCCTGGGTATAGATAGAAAAAACGATCCCCGCCAGCGTCGCCAGCCCGGTCGAGAGCATGTAGATGCGGATGGTGGTCCCACGCGTCGAAATGCCCATCAGGTTCGCCGAGACGGCGCTGCCGCCGATGGCGTACACCTGATTGCCAAAGCGGGTGCGGTGGGCCATAAAAATGCCCGCCACCACCACCAGCAGCATCAGCAGCCCCATCGCGCTCAGGCGACCGCCGCCGGGAATGGTCCACGCCAGCCCGGAGAGCGTGTCATACACCGGATGATCGATAGGGATGGACTCTTCAGAGACCAGGTAGCTCACGCCGCGCAGGAAGAACATCCCGGCGAGGGTAATGATAAACGCCGGGATCTTCAGCGTATCGATAAGCCAGCCCATCAGCGCGCCAAACGCACAGCCCATTACCAGCACCAGCGGGAACGCCAGCAGCGGCGTGATCCCCCAGACGCCAATCGCTTTTGCGAGGAACACGCCGGTGAAGGCGATGACCGACCCGACCGAGAGGTCGATGCCGCCGGAGAGGATCACGAAGGTCATCCCGACGGCAATAATGCCAAGAAAGGCGTTATCGGTGAGGATATTGCAGATCACCCGCGTCGAGGCGAAGCCGGGAAACTGGGTCAGGCAATAGAGGTAGCCCAGCACGAATACGGCAAGGGTAATCATCAACGGCAAGTTACGTTTTATCACGGCCGCGCACTCCTTTCAGTAAGCTGATAAAGCGCGGCGACTGAACGATCAGTACGCACAGCACCACCACCGCTTTCACTACCTGGTTTAACTCCGGTGGGAAGCCCGATAGCAGGATCCCGGTGTTCATCCCCTGGATAATCAGCGCGCCGATGACCGAGAGCAGCAGGTTAAAGCGCCCGCCCATCAGCGATGCGCCGCCGATCACCACCGCGAGGATGGCGTCCAGCTCCAGCCACAGACCGGCGTTGTTGGCATCGGCGCCGCGAATATCCGCCGCCACGATGATCCCGGCTATCCCCGCGCACACGCCGCTGAGCACGTAGGCCAGCATGACGACGATGCGGGTGTTGACCCCGGCATTTTTCGCCGCCCGAATGTTGATCCCGACCGCTTCAATAAACATCCCCAGCGCGGTTTTGCGGGTGAACAGCCAGAACAGCAGCAGCGTGGCGGCAGCAATCAGCACCGGCGTCGGCAGCAGCAGCAGCGAGCCGCTGCCGAGCCACGCCAGAGGCGGCGAGTCAAAGGTGACAATCTGCCCGGAGGTGATCAGCTGCGCGACGCCGCGCCCGGCCACCATCAGGATCAGCGTGGCCACGAACGGCTGGATCTTCAGCACCGCCACCAGGATGCCGTTCCATAGCCCGGCCAGCGCGCCCGCGCCCAGCGAGGCCAGCAGCACCACCGGCAGGCTATGCCCGGCAACGGTCATCGAAGCGGCGGTCGCGCCGGCAATCGCCATCACCGCGCCGACCGACAGGTCAATCCCGCCGGTAGCGATAACCAGCGTCATGCCAATCGCCAGCAGCGCGACCGGCGCCGCGCGGTTAAGAATATCGATGGGGCTACCGAACAGCCGCCCCTCCTGGAGGACAATCTGGAAAAAGTGCGGCGCCACCAGGCTATCAACGGCCAGCACCAGCAGCAGCGCAATAATTTGCGGCATACCCTTCGGCCAGCTGAAGCGACGCTTCGTTTGGCCGGTTTGCGGAAGAGATCCTGGCATCATGATTTACTCCTATGCCGCAATTGCGTTCATGATCGCCGGAACGGAGAGCTCCCCGAGCGGGATCTCCGCCACCTGCTTGCGATCGCGCATAATAATGACCCGATCGGCATAGCCCACCAGCTCTTCCAGCTCTGACGAAATGACCAGCAGCGCCAGGCCATCGGCGCACAGGGTTTCAATCAGGCGGATGATCTCGGCGTGGGCGCCGACGTCTATCCCGCGGGTCGGCTCATCGAGGATCAAAAACTGAGGTTTGGTCAGCAGCCAGCGGGAAAGCAGCACCTTCTGCTGATTGCCGCCGGAAAGAAATTCGATCGGCTGCTCGGCGCTGGGGGTACGGATACCCAGCTGGCGGATAAAGCGTTCGGCAATTTCATTTTGCTCACGCCGGGAAATCGGACGCAGCCAGCCGCGCTGCGCCTGCAGGGCCAGCACGATGTTCTCCCGCACCGACGCCGCCGCGATAATGCCGTCGGTTTTTCGGTCTTCCGGGCAAAAGCCGATCCCGAGGCTGGAGGCCTGATGCGGCGAGCGCAGCGTCTGCGGCTTGCCTTTAATCCACGCGTTGCCGCTATCGGCCGGCTTGATGCCAAAAATCACCTCCGCCGTTTCGGTGCGTCCGGAGCCCAGCAGCCCCGCCAGGCCGACGATTTCGCCGGGGCGGACCTGGAGGTCGAACGGCGCGATGGTGCCCTTTTTACCAAATCCTTCAAAGGCGGCGATCGGCTTGTCGCTCAGCAGGGTGCGGCCCGCACGCTGTAGTGCGTTATGCTCCAGCTCGCGGCCGAGCATCATTTTCACCAGCTCAATCTGCGGCAGTTCGCGGGTTTCCCGGCAGCCGACGAAGCCGCCGTTGCGCAGCACGGTGATCCGATCGCTCACGGCATACACCTGATCGAGAAAGTGGGTAACAAAAATCAGGCTGACGCCGCTATCGCGCAGCTGGCGCATCAGGGTGAAGAGCATCTCCACCTCCTGGGTATCCAGGCTGGCGGTAGGCTCATCGAGGATCAGCACTTTGGCCGACAGGTCGATGGCGCGGCAGATAGCGACAATCTGCTGCATCGCCACGGAAAAGCGGTTAAGCGGTTCACGCACGTCGAGGGAGAAGCCGTAGGAGGCCATCAGATCAGTGGCGCGCTTTTCCATCTCTTTGCGCCGCAGCAGGCCAAAGCGGCGGGGCTCGCGGCCGATAAACAGATTGTCCGCCACCGACATATTCGGCAGCAGGTTCACTTCCTGGTAGACGGTACCGATGCCCAGCTGCTGCGCGTGGGCGGTATTTTTCGGCGCAATGGTCTGTCCCTCAAGCCAGATAGTGCCGCGATCGGCGTGATAAACGCCGGTGAGCGCTTTGATCAGGGTCGATTTTCCCGCGCCGTTTTCACCCAGCAGGGCCATGATCTCACCGCGCCGCAGGCTGAAATCGACGTTATCCAGAGCCTTAACGCCGGGGAAAAATTTGCTCAGTCCCTCGGTACGAAGGATCTCCTGGTGTACATCGCCGTTCATGGTTTCCCCTCCCCTAACCCTCTCCCCACCGGGGAGAGGGGACTAAACCGAGCGTCCTGATGGCCTACGCTCACTCAATAGCCCATGTTTTTCTTCTTCTCTAACTCTTCTTTCGCCGTATCCGGCAGGTAGAGCGTCGATTTGGTAATGGTCAGCTTCTCAGGCAGGGTGCCGTCTTTCTTGAATTTCTCCAGCGCATCAAACGCCGGCCCGGCCATATTTGGCGTCAGCTCGACGCTGGCGTTAGCTTCGCCGGCGATCATCGCTTTGTAGATATCCGGTACGCCGTCAATCGAGCCGGTCAGAATATCTTTGCCCGGCTTCAGCCCGGCCTCTTTAATTGCCTGGATGGCGCCGATGACCATGTCGTCGTTATGGGCGTAAACCATACAGATGTTCTTGCCGTTGTTTTCCGCTTTGATAAAGCTCTCCATAACCTCTTTCCCTTTACTGCGGGTAAAGTCGCCGGACTGAGAGCGGATAATCTTGATGTTCGATGCTTTAGCGATGGCGTCAGCGAAGCCTTTTTTGCGGTCAATGGCGACGCTGGCCCCGACGGTGCCCTGCAGCTCAACGACGTTGCACGGCTTGCCGTCGACGGTTTTCACCAGCCAGTCGCCAATCAGCTGGCCTTCCAGCACGTTATTGGCGGTGACGGTGGTCATGTAGAGATCTTTGTCTTTTACATCAATGGAGCGGTCGAGCAGGAATACCGGAATTTTGGCCTCTTTGGCCTCTTTCAGCACCGGCTCCCAGCCCGTCGCCACAACCGGGGCGATAAAGATGGCGTCGACGCCCTGCGCAATGAAGGAGCGTACGGCTTTAATCTGGTTTTCCTGTTTTTGCTGGCCGTCGGCAATCTTCAGAGTAATACCGCGCTTAGCGGCCTCCTCCTTCGCAACGCTGGTTTCGGCCGCACGCCAGCCGGATTCAGACCCGACCTGCGAAAATCCTACGGTCAGAGGGGCAGCTATTGCCATAGATGACATAGCTGCGGAAACTGCTGTGACAAGAAGTAAGCGCTTCCACATAAGGCGATCCTCGTAGGGTTATTGTTAGTAAGATTGTTATCTGCGGACAAACTATAGACAATCAGAGATGTAACTGAATGCGTTACATCACACTTCGAAGAAGTAAACCAAATGTTAATTCATGCCGTTTAAGGCAGCTCAGAGCGGGTAAGGCTTTTGCAGCGATGCCACTATCGCCGCAGATGGCGAAATATTTAGCACTTTGATAAATCAATCACATGCAATGTAAACGGTTACATAAATTTATTCAGGATGTGGCTATGTTTATGGATTTTCAGGTTGTTTTGCGATCGAAAATGACGCCATCTTTCCGCTGCCGGAAACAAAAGAAGCGAAGACATTCGATGTGAGTTGGCTATAATACCGGGCACTTGTTTGCTATACATTTTAAAGGAACAGACATGAGCTTACTCAACGTACCTGCGGGTAAAGATCTGCCGGAAGACATCTACGTCGTTATCGAGATCCCGGCGAACGCAGACCCAATCAAATACGAAGTCGACAAAGAGAGCGGTGCACTGTTCGTTGACCGCTTCATGTCCACCGCGATGTTCTATCCGTGCAACTACGGCTACATCAACCACACCCTGTCTCTGGACGGTGACCCGGTTGACGTGCTGGTCCCGACTCCGTATCCGCTGGAGCCAGGCTCAGTGATCCGCTGCCGTCCGGTTGGCGTTCTGAAGATGACCGACGAATCCGGTGAAGATGCCAAACTGGTTGCGGTACCGCACACCAAGCTGAGCAAAGAGTACGATCACATCAACGATGTGAACGACCTGCCGGAACTGCTGAAAGCCCAGATCACCCACTTCTTCGAGCACTACAAAGATCTGGAAAAAGGCAAATGGGTTAAAGTTGACGGTTGGGACAATGCTGCTGCAGCGAAAGCTGAAATCATTGCTTCCTTCGAGCGCGCTGCGAAGAACTAAGTTCGCCTCTGCGTGAAGCCAGACCCTGAACGCCGCCTGCCGGCTAGTAAGGGTTTTTTTATGTCCGCTGTTCACCCCTGCCCGTTTATTTCCCCTCTTTCTACTGCCCTGCGGACAAACCTGCGGCCAGATTTGCGCCTACCAGAATAGGGAGTCGGCTGGTCACATTTGCAATTGCGAATGAAATTAAAAATCATTATCATTCTCAATTCGTAAACAAATGTGAATAAACGTCAATGAACCTCCACAATGTGAAGACCTTAACGCTCTGTTCCGGCATGGCGCTGACCGCGGCTCTGCTACTCACCGGCCTGACCGCAACGGCTGCCGCGCTGCCTGAGAAAGATTTCCTGACTCGTGAAGTGGGCCATGGTGTCTATGAGCTGGCGGTAGACGCGCAGCAGCATGCGCTGTTCGCCGCCTCCGCCCCTTCGTTTGATAAAGACAAAACGACGGGGCAGATTTATAAGCTGGACCTGGAAAGCCTCACCACCGTTGAAGTCATCAAAACCAGCCGTCGGGCGTTTGCCACCGCGCTGGATGAGGTGAACCATGTCCTGTACGTCGGCAATACCCTTGAAGGCTCGGTCACGCTGGTCGATACCCGCAGCGGCAAGGAGCTGGCGGTGCTGCAGCTCAGCGAGGCGAGCGACCCGAAAGCGATTATCCATACGCGCGAAATGGTCCTCGATAAGCAGAACCACCGCCTGTACGTCTCCGGCGTCGCGGAGAAGGGCGTTGTCTGGGTGATCGATACCGCTAAGCGGGCGAAGATTGCGACCATCAGCGAGATGGGCGAATACCCAACCGGCATGGCGGTCGATCCGCTAAAAAACCGCCTCTACGTGGTGAACGGCAGAAATGGCCTGATCGTCATCGATACCACCAGCAATAAAATTATCGACCGCTTTACCGTCGCTCCGGATAAAAAGCGCTTTTTCCTTAATATCGCCGTGGATGCCAAAAACAGCCGCGCCTTTATTACCGACCCGGATTTACCCAATGTATTAGTGGTCGATATTGGTAACGGTAACGTCCTTTCTAAAATTGACGTGATTAACTCCCTGGCCGTGATTTACAACGAGAAGCGCCAGGAAGTTTATATTACCCACCGCAACGCCAAACTGATAACCATCGCCGACAGCGAAACCGGCAAGGTAAAACAAAGCATTCAGACTACCGCCCTGCCCAATAGCCTTGCGCTTTCCGCCGATGCCAACACGCTGTACGTCAGCATTAAACAGCCCGAAGAGCTGATCGGTAAAAAGCCTGACTACGTGATGAAAATCGACCTGACTCAATACTAATCATCATCACGCGTTATTTTTCACCTTGTGGCGGCGCACCGTCGCGAGGTGATGTCGTTATTTTCTCTTTGCAGGTGTCTATATTATGAAAAGGCGTCAACTGATTACGCTTACGGGGATCGTCGCACTATCCGGCGGGGTTATTTTGCCCTCTCAGGCGGAAGAACTCAGCGAAACCTCGCGCAGCGGCGAAGATCAAATGGTGGTGACCGCCACCGGCTTTGCGCAGGAAAAGCGTGAAGCACCGGCGACCATCTCGACAATCGATCGTAAAACGCTGGATGTTCAGCCCGATCGCAACGTCGGCGAGGCGATAAAAAATCTCCCCGGCGTGTCGGTGTCGAGCGGCAGCGAAATATCCTCGGGCAGCATCATGATGCGCGGCATGGACCCTTCCTACACCGCCTTCATGGTGAACAGCGTCAAGCAGAATACCGGCGAATCTCGCCCCTATGGCCAGGACCTCGGCACCGAAGCCAGCTTCCTGCCGCCGATGGAGGCGATTGAGCGTATTGAGGTGATTCGCGGCCCGATGTCCTCCCTCTACGGCTCAGACGCCATCGGCGGGGTGGTGAACGTCATCACCAAAAAGCCTTACGGCGTGAAGGAGTGGACCGGCGCCCTGGCCGCCAACACCTGGCTCCAGGAGCACCGTGATTTTGGCAATACCAGCCAGATGAATCTGTTCACCATGGGCCCGCTGATCCCGGACGTCCTCGGCCTGAGCCTCGCGGCCGACTGGCTGGATCGTCGCGATGACGAACGCGAAAACTACTTCGGCAAGCACAACCGCAAGTCCCTCGATATGACGCTCGGCCTGGCCGCCAGCGAGAACAACCTCTTTGACCTGAACGTGGTCACCGGCGAGCAGGAGAAAAATCGGACCTGGCAGCGCGGCACGCCCTGGACGTGGCGCTTCGACCGCGACGCCTTAACCCTGACGCACTCCGGCTGGTATGCCGACGATACCGTCGCCACCACCAACTACATTAATTATGAAAAGGGCCGCTCAAAGTACGTCTATGACGGGCAAACGCCGCAGTACGTGCAGACGGAAAACTACGTTGCCAACAGCCAGACAACCCTGAGCATGGATAACCACAAGCTGACCGTGGGCGCGAACTTTACCCGCGAAGAGCTGAATGACCGCTTTGATGTCGCCAACAAAACCCTGCCGGGCGCCACGCCGGTCACCAAAGTGAGCCGCAACGGCTGGGCGCTGTTTGCCGAAGATGGCTGGACCCTCGGCGATTTCATCCTGACCACCTCAGGGCGCCTCGATCGCGATGATAATTTTGGTACCCACGTCACGCCTAAGCTGTACGGCAACTGGGCGTTTAGCGACGCATGGGCGCTGAAGGGCGGGGTCTCTGCAGGCTATAAAAAACCGGAGCTGCGCGCCACCTCCAGCGATTTTATTACGCCGCACGGCTCAACCGTACCCTATCCCTTCCTGACGGTCGGGAACGACGACCTGAAGCCGGAGAAAAGCGTTAACTCCGAGCTCGGCCTGTACTGGACGGGCAGCGCCCTGGCGCTTGACGGCACGGTCTTCTATACCCAGTTCAAAGATAAAATTACCGAGCAGAACATCTGCGAAACCACGGCCACCAGCCAGTGCTCCGTTAACGGCTACAAAGCAGACTCAATCGACAAGTACTTTAACGTCAGCAAAGCGGACGTCTACGGCGTCGAGCTCAACGCTGACTGGCAGATTAGCGCCGATATCAAGGCTAACGCCAACTACACCTACAACCACAGCGAGCAGAAAAGCGGGGCGGAAAAAGGCTATGCCCTGAACGACTACCCGCGCCATATGGCCAATCTGTCGCTCAGTTGGGCGGCAACGCAGAGTCTGGACGCCTGGAGTACGGTGAACTATCGCAGCAGCAATCGCGATAGCGGCAGCCACGATGAGTATGAGGCCTATACGATGGTGGATGTCGGCCTGCGCTATCGTGTCAACAAAAATGCGCAGCTGCTGGCGGGGATCTATAACCTGTTTGATGCCGACCCTAAACGCACCACCTCGTGGGGCGAGTACGGCCAGATAGAGGGTCGACGCTATAACCTCGGCGCGCGCGTCGAGTTCTGATTAGCGGCCACAAAAAACAGCGCCACCCGAGGGTGGCGTTGTCGTTTTTAATACTGGTCTCTGTCTAACCAGTTACCGCTCTCTATCCGCGTAAATCCCTCAACCGGGCGCTGATAGACATACATCCATGCGCCGCCATACGGCGTCTGGATAAGATGGCGCGCGTATTCGCCGCCTTTGGTACGCAGAGCATCCAGTTCGGCCAGCGTCGATGCGTCAATACGATAGACTTCACCATGTACCGTGCCTTCACCGGGCACCGCGCCTGGATAGTGGCCCAGGCTGTACAGCTGATAATCGTTGACACTATGAGCGCCCAGCCACTGAGCGTTGGTCATCCAGTGGCTGTTGCCTTGTTTGCGTCGTAAACTGCCGTAAACAAATATTCGCATTGCTAAAACTCAAACTGATAGAGCAAATCGAGAGCCTGGTCTACGCCAGACACCGCTTCCATATATAGCTTCGGCATCAGGCGATAGCGTAATGTCAGCGTCGCCAGGGAGTCGAAGATACCGACCCCGTATTTTACCTGCAGACCCGGCAGCACGTAGCCGCTGACTACCACCTGGGAAGAGTCGCCTACCCCCTCGGTATCCAGCGCCAGATTGCTTACGCCAAACGTCTCGCCGATTTTACCCACAACCTGACCACTTTGTGCAACCCCCAGGCCAATAAGCATTGACGTCATTGCGGCGCTATCGCTCTGCCCGCTGCTCAATCCCTGGCCGCGCAGCAGATAAGAAAGCGCTTCCTGCTGCGACATGACCGGGTCGGAGAAGATCTCTGCCCGCGGCTGGTCGGCCGAGCCGGTGACGCGAACGCCGGCAATTACGTCGTCTTCTGTGGCATCCGGGTTGCGAATGGCTTCGATATTCAACGAAGGCTGATCCGGCGGACCGGAGAACAGCAGCTCGCCTTTACGGACGATCAGATCCTGACCGTAGGCGTGGAAGCGCCCTTCAGGAATATTGATCTGCCCGTTGAGGCCCAGACCCTGTTTATCCTGAGCAACTTTTAAATCGCCGGTCAGGCGCGCCTTCAGGCCAAACGCGCTGAGGCGAACGTTGTTACCGACGTGGATAGTCAGGTTGCTGTTGATCGGGATACCGGCGCTCTGCGGCTTAATCGGCTGCAGGGAGTCGTTCAGCATCACCTCATCGGAAGAGACGCCGACCGCGCTCTCCGGCACGTCGTTAACCACAATACGCGCCCACGGAATATCGACGCTACCGTCAAGATTAAACAAGCTCGGCGTCGCGGTAAAGACCACGTCCGGCGAAACGTCCAGGCGCACCATCGGCGGCACCGTAATACGCACCCGGCTGCCCTTCGCCGCGATCTGCGCGCGCCAGTTGTCTATCTGGGTCCAGTCGGCGTTCCCGTTCAGGCTAATCTGCCCCTGACGCGTATTCACCGTTCCCTGCAGCGTCGAGCGGGTGCCGTTGAAGTTCATCGCCAGCTGGCTCGGCTGCATATCGAACGGCATAAAGTTACCGTCAATATCCACGCCGTTGAGCTGCATCTGACCAAACAGCTGCGGATTTTTCACATCGCCGCCGAGGCGCAGGTTGGCGTTAAGCCGCCCTTCCGCCTTTTCCCCGCGCGAGAAGATCGGATTAATCATCGCCAGCGAGAAGTTGTTGATGTTGATATTGCCGCCGAGATTGCGTCGGCCCTGCGGGTCGGTGACCTGAACCTGCCCGTCAAGCTGACCGTTATTGGTCAGGCGGATCAACCAGCCGAGCTGCGCGCGGTTGTTGTGCAGATCGGCGGTGAGGTTCAGGGTATCGAAAGCCACCGGCAGCGGCGCATCGTTGACCGTCTGGGTCACCTTCACGTTGCGCCCGCTCAGCGTCACCTTACCCTGCGGCAGCCCCTCTTTGGTGGTGTCCCAGCTCACGTCGGCGTTACCGCTAAATACGCCGCTGGCCTGGGTGGCTTCCGGCATAAACGGCTTGAGCATCGCGAGGTCGAAACGGTTGAGGTTGACGACCGCCCGTCCGCTCGCGCCCGCATCGATCGTCTGCGGCACGCAAAGCTCGGCGTTCGGGTTGGTCCAGCAGTGCGGCCCAATGCTGATTTTCTGCTCGCGGTTACGGTAGTCCAGCGCGATATTACGCGTCAGCGAAACCGGGCCCACCGGCGTCTGGAAGCGGGTATTGCTCAGCGCGCCTCTCCAGCGCTCCTCTTTGCGGTCAAAGCTCCCCGCCAGCGACAGCTGGCCGGATACCGGGTCGCCCTGCACCCTAAGCTGCAGGTCATGCTGCTTCTCATTCCCCTTCGCATTGAGCTGCACCAGGCTGATATTGACGCCCGGCTGGCTGATACGATCGATACGCACGTCGAGGTTGCCGCCGATCTGATCGCTGGATTTCACGTCGCCTTTGACGTTAACCTGGGCGATCGACAGCTCCTGCCAGCGCAAGGCGCGGGCGGTGATATCCGCCAGCAGCTGCGGCGCCTCCACGGTGCCGCGCACCTTCACCAGCCCTTTCGCCGTTCCGCCAAGGCCCGGCAGGGCGTTGTCGAGATGCGGGGCATCAATGGTGGCGTCGAGATCGAGATCTTTAACCCCCAGCTCGCCTTTCACATCGGCGCTGTTGGGACCTAACGCCAGGTGCAGGCCGGGAATTTTCCACTGCATATAGCTATTGCCCTGCAGGGAACCGCTGACATCGACCTTATTCTGCTTCACGTTACCGGTGATTTTCAGCTCCGGCACCGACATCTGCCAGCTGCCGCCGTAGAGGCTGCCCTGGGTTTTGATCAGACCGTTGAGCTTCGAAGGCCAGTCCGGAACCTCTTTGGCGGTGTTAATGCCGTCGAGGGTCAGCTCGCCGCGCCAGCTAATCGCCTGCTGCCAGTCGAGCAGCGCCTTTAGCTCGGTTTTCCCTTCCAGCGCGGCGACGGTCAGCTTATCAATATTCACCTGCTGCTCGTTGCCTTTCGCATTGAGGCTGATTTTCGCCGGCGGCAGGGATTGCCCCTTCACCGCGGTACTCATCGCCAGGGCGTAGTCGGTCATCTTGCCGCTGAACGTCAGCTGCAGATCGTCGGCCTGGAACTGCTTTTCACCGCTAAACGGCCAGTAGAGCTGTTTGCTTTTCAGTTCCAGATTGAGCGGCAGCCCGGCTTCCGCCAGCTGCGTTTCGGCGCGCAGCGTCATCGCCACCGGGCCGGCTAAATCAACGCCAACCGTCAGCTTTTTACGCATCTCGCCACCGACCTTCAGCTGGACCTTCTCGCCCTTGAGCGGGTCAATATTCAGCGCACCGTTGAGGGTGATATCAACCGGCCAACTGTCCTGCAGCTGCGCGCTGCCCGAGGCGGTGACTTTGCCCTGGTCGGAATCGACATCCAGCGTATCGAGCTTCATCTGCCCGTCAATGCTGCTGACCTTCAGCAGCAGGCTGTAGATGGTCATATCGGTATCGCCGGTGATCCGCAGCTGCTCGCCGCGGAACTCCTCGATATTGAGGTTAAGCGGCAGGTGGACGTCGGCCATCTCCGGGAGCACCGGCTTCTCAAACAGCGCCTTCATCGTCTCGCCGAGCGGTTTCTCTTCCGGCTGCGGATTCTCTATCTTCGGCTCGACGATCTGCTCCTGCGCCACCTTGACAACTTTCGGCAGCGCGATAAGCAGCCCCTGCAGCGACGTCGGCGTCAGGGTCAGGTTTTTCTCCTGCCAGCGCAGGCCGGTGGAGAAGTCGCGCACCGAGACGGCGGTATCATCAATTTTGACGTTAACGTTTTGCAGCGCGACGCGGCTCAGGGTGATGGGATACGGCGTGGAGAGATTCAGCGGCCCCGTATCTTCCTCTTCTGCCGGCGCGGAAGGCGGCATTTTTGCGGTATCGATAGCGACGTAGATATCGCGCAGCGAAATATCATTGACGCACAGGCTGCTGTCCCACAGGCAGCGTAATTTGACCGCAAGGTGGAACTGACCGGCGGTCACCGCTACGCCCGGCTGGGCAAAGCGCACGTTCTCCAGCGTCAGGTCACGCCAGCCGCCGGTGACCTTGCCGATCTCCAGGCCAGGTACCCAGCGGTCCGCCGCCTTCAGCACCAGATGCAGGCCGCTGGTGGTGCCGACCAGGAAGCCAACCGTGCCCAGCAGCAGGACCAGAAAGAGCATGATCCCGAGGCTTATCTTCTTCCATAAACTCATAATTCAGGCCCCAGACCGATGTAAAACTGTAAACCGTGTTCGTCTTTATCGCCGACCGGAGCAGCGATATCCAGCTTGATCGGGCCGACCGGCGACTGCCAGCGCACGCCAACGCCGGCGCCGGTTTTGAAGTCGCTTTTGCGGATATCGCTGACCGCTTCACCGCCGTCGATAAACATCGCGCCCCACCATTTTCCGCTGACGTTGTATTGGTACTCCAGCGAGCCGGTAGCCAGCTTCGATGCACCAATCAGCTTGCCATCATCGTCTTTTGGCGAGATAGATTTGTATTTGTAGCCGCGAATGCTGCGGTCACCCCCGGCGAAGAAGCGCAGATCCGGCGGGACCTTGTCGAAATTATCGGCCTCAATCCAGCCGAGGTTACCGCGCACCACGAAACGGTGGCGATCGTAGAGGGTGCGGATCCACACTTCCTGTGCCTGGGCGACGACAAAGTTAATGTCCGAGCCCCACATGGTGTTGGAGTAGTCCACCGAATAGCGCTGGGAATCGCCCCAGGTCGGCATCAGGCCGCCCCGCGAGCGGGTGCGGTTAACCGATACCCCGGGATAAATCAGCATGGTGGTATTGGTGACGTTAGCCTGGGTAAAGTGATCGAGGCTCCAGCGCAGGTTGATCGCGCGCTGCCAGCCGCTCGACATCTCCCAGAAACGCGACGCCCCGAGGGTGGTGGAGTCGGCTTTGGTATCGTTGAGATCCGTGCGCTTGAAGCCGCCCTGCATCAGGTAATACTGCTCCAGCGGGCTTTTCAGCAGCGGGACCTTATAGCTGAAATCAACCTGCTGCTCCGGCGCGGAGAGGCTGAGGCTGGAGGTCAGGCTGTGGCCGTAGGAGTTCATCCACGGCTTTCTCCACGTCGCCTTCACCCGCGGCCCGACGTCGGTCGAATAGCCGACACCGGTTTCGACGGTATTCTCTTTGCGCGGTGCGACGACGCCCTTCAGGGGCAGGACTTTCGTTTTTCTGGATTTTTCAAACTCCGGCGCGACCACCACCGAGCTGAACCAGCCGGTGGCCGCCAGGCGGCGGTTTAGCTCCGCCAGATCCTCGGAGGTGTACTCATCCCCCTCCTTAAACGGCACCAGATTTTGCAGATATTCGTCGCGGATCTGCGATCCGCTGAAGGTCACGGCGCCGAAGCGATAGCGCTCGCCGCTGTTGTAATCGATATCCCAGAAGGCCTGATGGCGATCGAGAGAGACCCCGAGCTGGCTTTTATTGAATTCACTATCAAAGTAGCCTTTGCGCAGCGCAACGCGGGTCAATGAGCTTTTAAAACCGTCGTAATCGCCGTGGTTCAGCACGGTGCCGATTGCCGGACGCGTTTTTAACAAATCCAGATAGTCACGGTCGGTTCGCGCGCCGCCGCGCAGGATCACGTCGGTGCCGCCAATACGCACCGGCTCGCCGGGCGTCACTTTGGCGATCAGCACCTGCCGCCCTTTTGCCGGCGGCGGACGTAAATCAAAATCGATCGTCGGTTCGTAGTAACCTAGCGCTTTTAGGCCTTCACGGATGGCATCATCAACGCGCGCGCGAAAGCGGCGATCCGGCGTGACTTCATCACTTTGGATCGTCGACAGCCGGGCACGGACGTTTTTTTGCAGCTCCCCGGATAGTCCCTCAACCTGCAAACGCACGCTCGCGGCGCTAGCGACCCCGCTGACCAGCAAAAGGCTGGTGACACATAACTGGCGGATTTGTAGCACGTTTTCTCCTGAATATCCTTGTTTCCCCCCGAAGGAAACGAAAGCGCCGTTCCACGGCTTAACAAAACCCTAACAACTAAGGGTTGAAAAAGTGACGATAACCCAAATAATTCTTATGTTTAAATCCAGACGTACCGATCGTGTTTATTGTGTAAAAAGACACGCATCGTTACAACCTTAACTACGACTTATGTTTCAGAGAGGCCAACCGTGAGTCTATTTGATAAAACGCATCTTGTCGCCCAGGCGGATGCGCTACCCGGACGCAACACCCCCATGCCGGTGGCAACGCTCCACGCCGTCAATGGCCACTCCATGACTAACGTTCCTGCGGGAATGGAAGTTGCGCTGCTGGCGATGGGCTGCTTTTGGGGAGTTGAGCGCCTGTTCTGGCAGCTGCCTGGCGTTTACAGCACCGCCGCAGGCTACACCGGCGGCTACACCCCTAACCCTACCTACCGCGAAGTCTGTTCCGGCGACACCGGCCACGCCGAGGCCGTACGCATCGTGTATGACCCGCAGGTCGTCAGCTATGAGCAGCTGCTGCAGGTATTCTGGGAAAACCACGACCCGGCTCAGGGAATGCAGCAGGGCAACGATCGCGGTACCCAGTATCGTTCGGCCATCTATCCGCTGACGCCGGAGCAGGATGCGGCCGCCAAAGCCAGCCTGACGCGTTTTCAGGCGGCGATGCGCGACGCCAACGACCCGCGGCAGATCACCACTGAGATAGCCACGGCGAAGCCGTTCTACTATGCTGAAGACGACCACCAGCAGTATCTGCATAAAAATCCGTACGGATACTGCGGGATCGGCGGGATCGGCGTATGCCTGCCGCCACAGGCCTGATAGTGAATATTACCGGGGCGCACAATTAACGCTCTGGCGGCTTTACAGTACCTTACGCTATACTAGGCTGTGTTGTAGCCGGTCCAGTGCCTTCGGACCGGTTTTTTATGTATTCCACATTAGAGTTATCAACTTCCCTTCCGAGGATCTGGCCTCAACGGCTAGATAAACTATGTTAAACAGTATTTTAGTAATACTTTGTCTGATTGCCGTCAGCGCATTTTTTTCGATATCCGAAATCTCGCTGGCCGCCTCACGTAAAATCAAACTCAAACTGCTGGCCGATGATGGCAACCTGAACGCTCAGCGCGTTCTCAAAATGCAGGAAAACCCCGGGATGTTCTTCACCGTTGTGCAAATCGGCCTGAACGCGGTAGCGATTCTCGGCGGTATCGTCGGCGATGCGGCATTCTCACCGGCCTTCAACAGCCTGTTAAGCCGCTATATGTCCTCGGAACTCTCCGAGCAGCTCAGCTTTATTATCTCTTTTACTCTGGTCACCAGCCTGTTCATCCTGTTTGCTGACCTGACCCCGAAACGCATCGGTATGATTGCGCCAGAAGCCGTGGCTTTGCGCATCATCAACCCGATGCGCTTCTGCCTGACGGTGTTCCGCCCGCTGGTGTGGCTGTTCAACGGCATGGCTAACAATATTTTCCGGCTGTTCAAAATACCGATGGTGCGTAAAGACGACATCACCTCCGACGATATTTACGCGGTCGTTGAGGCCGGCGCGCTGGCTGGCGTGCTGCGTAAGCAGGAGCATGAGCTGATTGAGAACGTGTTCGAGCTGGAATCGCGTACCGTTCCGTCGTCGATGACCTCGCGTGAAAATGTTATCTGGTTCGATCTCCACGAAGACGAGCAGAGCCTGAAGAACAAGGTTTCGGAGCATCCGCACTCCAAGTTCCTGGTCTGTAACGAAGATATCGACCATATCATCGGCTACGTGGACTCCAAGGATCTGCTGAATCGCGTGCTGGCGAATCAAAGCCTGGTGCTGACCGGCGGCGTGCAGATCCGCAATACGCTGATTGTCCCCGATACCCTGACGCTCTCCGAAGCGCTGGAAAGCTTCAAAACCGCCGGCGAAGACTTTGCGGTCATCATGAATGAATATGCGCTGGTGGTGGGGATTATTACCCTGAATGACGTCATGACCACCCTGATGGGCGATCTGGTCGGCCAGGGGCTGGAAGAGCAGATCGTCGCCCGCGATGAAAACTCATGGCTGATTGACGGCGGTACGCCGATTGATGACGTGATGCGCGTGCTCGATATCGACGATTTCCCGCAGTCCGGCAACTATGAAACCATCGGCGGCTTTATGATGTTTATGCTGCGCAAAATCCCCAAGCGCACCGACGCGGTGAAATTCTCAGGCTACAAGTTTGAGGTGGTGGACATCGATAACTACCGCATCGATCAGCTGCTGGTCACCCGCATCGACAATAAGCCGACGGTGCTGGTACCGAAGCAGTCGGAAACGATGGCAGGCGAAAAAGAGTCGGCATAATCGCCGCCTTCAGAAACACTAACGGCTCCCATCAGGAGCCGTTTTTCTTACCGTACAGCTATACCACTTTTCAGATTAAGCCATCTCTGTTTGCAGACGCAGAACCTGACGATTGACCTCGGACATCACAGAAAAATGCTGCTTGTCCTTTACCTTCGGGATAAGGATTTTGCCCTTATCAAACTCAAAAGCGCCAACATCCTTGATATATAACCGTCCACGGAACAGGATCTTCACGTACTTCGCCACTTGCAGCGGATTGTAGCGTTGGAAAATTTTCATTGTTGTCTCCTGCCAGGGTTACGCTCCTGTGGTGCCACACTTAGCCCACGAGTCCAGAACGCAAATTTTAATGCCCTGAAACTATAGTCCAGAACTTCTGTAATACCCAGCATGCATAAGTTTATTTACCTTTTGATGACACTAATTAAGAATTTTCTTTTCATACATACGTAGAAGTGAGTATAAGTCACCGATTTTATTCGAATATGTGCGTTAACACGCAATCTGGCACTCTGATTGCGTGTCATGCCGATAAATCGCACTTATGCTTAAGCCAGACCAAGTGGTCGGATCACCTGTACATAATAAGGAAACATCATGGCCCTACGTAAAATTCTGGCGGCTTCACTCCTTCTGCTTCCGCTGATCGCCTCAGCGCATAATTTTGTCGATGGTCAGCGCGTCGCGCCGGTTGGCATCGCCGACCGGGGAGAATTAATTCTGGATAATGATAAGTTTAGCTATAAAAACTGGAATAGCTCGCAGCTGGCAGGAAAAGTTCGCGTACTGCAGCACATCGCCGGGCGCACCGCGGCAAAAGAGAAAAACGCCACGCTGATAGAGGCTATCAAGGCCGCGAAGCTGCCGCACGATCGCTATCAGACCACCACTATCGTCAATACCGATGACGCGATCCCGGGCTCAGGAGTGTTCGTGCGCAGCAGCATTGAGAGCAACAAGCAGCTCTATCCGTGGTCGCAGTTTATTGTCGACGGTAACGGTCTGGCGCGTAAGGCGTGGCAGCTGCAGGAGGAGAGCTCGGCCATCGTGGTGCTGGATAAAGACGGCCGCGTTCAGTGGGCTAAAGACGGCGCGCTAACCCAGGATGAAGTGCAGCAGGTTGTTGCCCTGCTGCACAAGCTGCTCAGTAAATAGATACCCGGAAGCCGGGGTTGAGGAAGGATTCACGCGGCGTGTAGTCGAGCGTTCTTCCCTGCCAGTCGTGAACGTGCGCCCCGGCGGCAACCGCGACCGCATGGCCGGCGGCGGTATCCCAGCTATTGGTCGGCCCGAAGCGCGGATAGAGCTGGGCCTGACCTTCCGCCACCAGGCAGAACTTCAGCGATGAGCCGATCGAAGTGGTTTGATGTTCACCGATCTGCTCCAGGTACTCCTCCAGCTCCGGATCGTTGCCGTGGGAGCGGCTGATGACCACCAGCGGAGGCCGGGCGTCGCGAACCTGAATTTGCTTACGCCTGCCGCACTCATCTTTCCAGGCCTTGCCGTTTTCCGCGCAGTACAGCACCTTCATCACCGGCGCATAGACCACGCCAAGCACCGGTTTACCCTTCTCAATCAAGGCGATATTGACCGTGAACTCGCCGTTGCGCTTGATAAACTCTTTGGTGCCGTCCAGCGGATCCACCAGCCAGTAGCGCTGCCAGTGCTGGCGCACCTGCCACTCCTGGGGGTCTTCTTCAGACAGGATCGGGATATCGGGGGTCAGCGCCAGCAGGCCGCTCATAATGACTTTATGCGCAGCAATATCCGCCGCGGTGACCGGAGAATCATCCTTCTTGCTGGCGACGTCCATCGGCTGATTTCCATCATAGACTTCCATAATGGCATCGCCGGCGATCCGTGCAAGCTGACATACTTGTTCTAACATTCTCCACCTCATCTGGTTGCAGTGGCGTTAACTCGTTGTTTTATTTATATCGCATCGCTGCGAGTTCCGCTATCTGTGATAGCGATGGCGGTTTCAATTGTCGTTTTTCTGGCATGATTCACAATTCTGTAAGCAACAGAATGTAAATACATTTTCTTCTGTGCCATTGCTCATAAAAAAGGACGCCTCTGATGATTAAGTTTAGCGCAACGCTCCTGGCCACGCTGGTCGCTGCCAGCGTAAACGCGGCGACGGTCGATTTGCGGATCATGGAAACCACCGATCTGCACGGTAATATGATGGATTTTGATTATTACAAAGACGCCGCTACGGAAAAATTTGGCCTCGTGCGCACCGCCACGCTGATTGAAAAAGCCCGCAAGGAAGTGAAAAACAGCGTGCTGGTCGATAACGGCGACGTTATTCAGGGTAGTCCACTGGGCGATTATATGGCGGCGAAAGGTCTCAAAAGCGGCGATATTCACCCGGTTTATAAGGCCATGAACACGCTGGATTACGCCGTGGGCAACCTTGGCAACCACGAGTTTAACTACGGCCTCGATTTCCTGCACAAGGCCCTCTCCGGCGCGAAATTCCCCTACGTCAACGCCAACATTATCGACGTAAAAACCGGCCAGCCGATGTTCACCCCGTACCTGATTCAGGATACCAAAGTCGAGGATAGTGACGGCAAAACGCAGACCCTGCGCATCGGCTATATCGGCTTCGTGCCGCCGCAAATCATGACCTGGGATAAAGCCAATCTCGCCGGCAAAGTGACCGTCAACGACATCACCGAAACCGCGCGCAAATTCGTTCCACAAATGCGCGAGAAAGGCGCGGACCTGGTGGTGGTTATCGCCCACTCAGGGCTCTCCGCCGATCCGTATCAGGCCATGGCGGAAAACTCGGTCTACTACCTCAGCCAGGTTCCGGGCGTTGATGCCATTATGTTCGGCCACGCGCACGCGGTATTCCCGGGGAAAGATTTCGCCAGCATCAAGGGCGCCGATATCAGCCAGGGCACGCTTAACGGCGTTCCGGCCGTGATGCCCGGCATGTGGGGCGATCATTTAGGCATCGTCGATCTGGCCCTCAGCCACAAAGACGGCAGGTGGCAGGTCACCCAGGCGAAGGCCGAAGCCCGCCCAATCTACGATCCGCTGGCGAAGAAGTCGCTGGCGGCAGAAGATGGCAACATGGTGACGGTGCTTAAAGCCGACCACGATGCGACGCGCGAATTTGTCAGCAAGCCTATCGGTCGCGCCTCCGACAATATGTACAGCTTCCTTGCGCTGGTGCAGGACGACCCGACCGTGCAGGTGGTCAATATGGCGCAGAAAGCCTACGTCGAGCACTTTATTCAGGGCGATCCTGACCTGGCGAAGCTGCCGGTACTCTCCGCCGCCGCGCCGTTTAAGGTCGGCGGACGCAAGAACGATCCCGCCAGCTTCGTCGAAGTGGAGAAAGGCCAGCTCACCTTCCGCAACGCCGCCGATCTGTATCTCTATCCGAACACCCTTGTGGTAATGAAGGTGAGCGGCAAGGAGGTTAAAGAGTGGCTGGAGTGCTCTGCCGGACAGTTCAATCAGATAGACCCGACCAGCAGCAAGCCGCAGTCATTAATCAACTGGGACGGTTTTCGCACCTATAACTTCGACGTGATTGACGGGGTCAATTACCAGATTGACGTCAGCCAGCCGGCGCGCTACGACGGCGAGTGCCAGATGATTAACCCGCAGGCGCAGCGCATTAAGGATCTGACCTTTAACGGCAAGGCCATCGACCCGGCGGCCACCTTCCTTGTCGCGACGAACAACTACCGCGCCTACGGCGGCAAGTTCGCCGGTACCGGCGATAGCCACATTGCTTTTGCTTCCCCGGATGAAAACCGTTCGGTGCTGGCGGCGTGGATTAGCGCCGAGTCGAAAAAGGCGGGGGCCATCCACCCGGCGGCGGATAACAACTGGCGCCTGGCGCCGATCCACGGCAAGGTGCCGCTGGACATCCGCTTTGAAACTGCGCCAACCGAAAAAGCGGCGGCATTTATTAAAGAGCAGGCGCAGTACCCGATGCGTCAGGTTGCTACCGACGATATCGGCTTTGCCATTTATCAGCTGGACCTGAGTAAGTAGCTCTCTGCTCAGGCAACAGTCTGCTCGTGGTTCGCCAGAACCGCGGGCAGATTCAGCTCAATCCAGTCGGCCAGCGCCGCCACCTTCTCGCTCACCTGCTCACCCAGCGGAGTCAGGCTATATTCAACGTGCGGCGGGACCACCGGATACGACACCCGGTCGATAAAGCCATCCTGCTCCAGCGCCTGCAGCGACTGGGCCAGCATCTTTTCACTCACCCCGCCCATCTTGCGACGCAGGTCGCTGAAGCGGTGGGTTCCCGCGCGCAGCGCCACGAGGATCAGCACGCCCCAGCGGCTGGTGACGTGCTTCAATACATCACGGGACGGGCACTGCTCGGCAAACAGATTGCCGTCGCGCAGCTGCTCACTCAGCGTCGGATTCGCCATTTCATACTTACCTTTTTGTACGTACTTACTAAAAGTTAGCTAAGGTGTTAGCTTACCACAACAGTCAATAAACACGAAGGAGAAGACCCATGATCGCAATTACCGGCGCCACCGGCCAGCTAGGCCATCACGTTCTGCAAGAGCTGTTAAAAACCGTTCCCGCCAGCCAGATTGTGGCGATTGTCCGTAACCCGGCGAAGGCCGAATCCCTGAGCCAGCAGGGCCTCGTCGTTCGTCAGGCGGATTATACCGACCAGGCGGCGTTCACCGCCGCGCTGCAGGGCGTGGATAAGCTGCTGCTGATCTCATCCAGCGAAGTGGGCCAGCGTGCGTCCCAGCATCGCAACGTCATCCAGGCGGCCAGGACCGCCGGGGTGAAATTTATCGCCTACACCAGCCTGCTGCACGCGGATCAGTCTCCGCTTGGCCTGCACGCTGAGCACGTGGAAACCGAGAAGATGCTGGCCGAGTCCGGTATCGCCTATACCCTTCTGCGCAACGGCTGGTATACCGAAAACTATCTCGCCAGCGCGCCGCCGGCTCTGGAACACGGCGTCTTTATCGGCGCTGCCGGCGACGGTAAAATTGCCTCAGCGACCCGTGCCGACTATGCCGCCGCTGCCGCCCGCGTCATCGCCGAAGAGGGCCACGCCGGGAAGGTTTACGAGCTGGCGGGCGACGAGGCCTGGACCCTCAGCGAGCTGGCCGCCGAGCTGAGCAAACAGAGCGGTAAGAACGTGGTTTATCAGAACCTTAGCGAAGCCGACTTCGCCGCGGCGCTGAAGAGCGTGGGCCTGCCGGCAGGGCTGGCGGATATGCTGGCGGACTCCGATATCGGCGCCTCTCAGGGCGGCCTGTTTGACGATAGCCATACCCTGAGCAGCCTGATTGGCCGTCCGACTACCTCCCTGGCGGAGAGCGTCAAAGGCATTCTGTAACTGTTGCAAACTGGTTAATTTTTGTAGCATCCCCGCAGGTCATCTCCGATAATCAGGGATGGCCTACGGGGAGAAAGCAGATGCAGGGTGTACCGGAACAGTTCAGCGATGAGAGAGACAGCGCGCGCTTTCGCCATCTGGCGCAGGTGCCGGGCGTGGAGCTGTATCATGCCCATATCTCCCGCTACGCCTTCGAACCGCATACCCACGAAGCCTTCGGCATTGGCGCGATTGAGCTGGGCGCCGAGCGCTTCCGCTATCGCGGCAGCCAGTACGTCGCCGCGGTAAACTCCATCGTTACCATGAATCCCGACGAGCTGCACACAGGCGAAGCGGAAACCGCCGACGGCTGGCGCTATCGAATGGTCTACCTCGATCCCGCGCTGCTGGAAGAGGTAACCGGCACGCGCCACTGGTGGTTCAGCGAAGTCGTGCGCCAGGACCCAAAGCGCTCGCGACAACTCTGCCATCTCATATACGGCCTGTGGCACACCGACGATCCGCTGGCCCAGCAGGGCCTGCTGCTCAACCTTATCGACACCTTTCGCCCATTTGCCCATCACGCGCCGGTACTGACGGAAGCGGCCCATCGCTTCGAGCGCGTGCGCGAATATCTGCACGATAACTATATGCGCGCGGTCACCCTTGATGAGCTGGCGCAGGTTGCCGCCCTTAGCCCGTGGCACTTTCAGCGCCAGTTTAAAGCCCATTTCCACGTCACGCCCCATCAAATGCTGATGGCTATTCGCCTGTGGCGCGCCAAGGCCTTCCTGACGCACGGGATGCCCGCCGCCGAAGTTGCCGCCGCCGCCGGTCTTACCGACCAGTCGCATCTCACCCGCGCCTTTACCCGCCGCTACGGCATTACCCCGGTACGCTATCAAAAGCAGGTCATCCAGCGCTAATGCGCAATCTCATACAATATTCCCGCGCCGGCCTCCCCTACACTTTGGCCAACGATAACGATGATGGATGGCAAGATGATTAGCGGCGTGCTGTATGCCCTGCTGGCAGGGTTGATGTGGGGACTGATTTTTGTCGGCCCTCAGGTGGTGCCGGAGTACCCGGCGGTATTGCAGTCAATGGGGCGCTATCTGGCGCTGGGGCTCATCGCCCTGCCGCTGGCATGGCTCGGCCGCGTGAGGCTGCGCCAGCTTTCGGCACAGGACTGGTGGGTTGCCTGCGGGCTGACCATGATGGGCAACCTTATCTATTATGTTTGTCTCGCCAGCGCTATCCAGCGTACCGGCGCCCCGGTCGCCACCATGATTATCGGCACCCTGCCGGTGGTGCTGCCGGTGTTTGCTAACCTGCTCTACAGCCAGCGCGACGGCAAGCTGCCGTGGCGGCGCTTATTCCCGGCGCTGGCGTGCATTGCGCTCGGCCTGGCGTGCGTTAATATCGCCGAACTGCGCCAGGGCATGGAGGCGTTTAGCTTCTGGCGCTACGGCTCCGGGATCGCGCTGGCGCTGATCTCCGTTGCCTGCTGGGCGTGGTACGCGCTGCGCAACGCCCGCTGGCTGCGTGAAAATCCGGATAAGCATCCGATGATGTGGGCAACGGCACAGGCGCTGGTGACGCTGCCGCTGTCGCTGGTGGGCTACGTCGCCGCCTGCTGGTGGCTGCACGGCCAGCAGGTCAGCTTCCCCCTTCCCTTTGGCCCGCGTCCGCTGGTTTTCGTGACGCTGATGCTGGCCATCGCCGTGCTCTGCTCGTGGGTCGGGGCGTTATGCTGGAACATCGCCAGCCAGAAGCTGCCGACGGTGATCCTCGGGCCGCTTATCGTCTTCGAAACGCTTGCTGGCCTGCTGTATACCTTCCTGCTGCGCCAAAGCCTGCCGCCGCTGCTGACGCTCAGCGGTATCCTGCTGCTGGTATTAGGCGTTATCTCCGCCGTGCGCGCCCGACCGGAAAAGCCGCGGCTGGTGGCGCAGGTCAGCGCGAATAAAAAATAGCCTGGTATCCGAAAGGGGTATTCCCTTGTCGATAAGATGCATTTAAAATACATCTTATATTCTTGATGACGAGGTAATTGCTATGGCTTTCCGTGACCAACCTTTAGGCGAGCTGGCGCTGACGATCCCACGCGCCTCCGCGCTGTTCCGTAAATACGACATGGACTACTGCTGCGGCGGGAAACAAACGCTGGATCGCGCAGCAGCGCGCAAAGAGCTGGACGTTGCGGTCATCGAAGCGGAGCTGATGGAGCTTGCGCAAGAGCCGGCACAGCGTGACTGGCGCGTCGCGCCCTACGCCGAAATCATCGACCATATTATCGTGCGCTATCATGACCGCCATCGCGAGCAGCTGCCGGAGCTTATTCTGCAGGCCACCAAAGTTGAGCGCGTGCATGCCGATAAGCCCAACGTGCCGAACGGCTTAACCAGGTACCTGACGATGCTCCACCAGGAGCTCTCCAGCCACATGATGAAAGAGGAGCAGATCCTGTTCCCGATGATTAAGCAGGGCATGGGAACTCAGGCCGCTGGCCCCATCAGCGTGATGGAAAGCGAACACGACGAAGCGGGCGAGCTGCTGGAAGTGATCAAGCACATCACCCATAACGTGACGCCGCCGCCGGAAGCCTGCACCACCTGGAAAGCGATGTACAACGGCATTAATGAACTGATCGACGATCTGATGGAACACATCAGCCTGGAAAATAACGTCCTGTTCCCGCGCGCCCTTGCCGGAAACTAAATAAAAAAAGGCGCCCGCGGGCGCCCTCGATACTGTCACTCTTATTGGCCACTCCGGGTGGCCTTTTTTATGACGGCCGTTGCAAGCAACGTTAAAAATCTCTCCCGGAGATTTTTTTATTTCGCGAGACGTTTCTTACCGGCAAAGAACCAGCCCACCGCCAGCAGAACAAACCACAGCGGCGTGACGATCAGCGCCTGGCGCGTGTCGGTTTCCAGCGTCAGCAGCACCACCACGAAGACGAAGAACGCCATACAAACCCAGCACATCAGCTTGCCCAGCGGCATCTTATACTTCGACTGCTCGTGCAGCTGCGGGCGCTTTTTGCGATAGACCAGATACGAGCACAGGATAATGGTCCAGACGAACATAAACAGGATCGCCGAAACCGTGGTGATCATGGTGAACGCGGAAATCACGCTCGGATTCACCATCAGCATCACCACGCCGCCCAGCAGGCACATGCAAGAGAAGGTCAGGCCTTTCGCCGGTACCGCACGTTTCGACAGTTTGGCGAACATCGACGGTGCCTGACCATCCTGCGCCAGGCCAAACAGCATACGGCTGGTGGAGAATACGCCGCTGTTGGCCGAAGAGGCCGCGGAGGTCAGCACCACGAAGTTAATCAGGCTGGCCGCAGCCGGCAGGCCCACCAGCACAAAGAGTTCGACGAACGGGCTCTTGGTCGGAACCACCGAGCTCCACGGCGTCACCGACATAATCACGATCAGCGCGAAAACGTAGAACATAATGATACGCAGCGGGATAGAGTTAATCGCGCGCGGCAGGGATTTCTCCGGATCTTTGGTTTCCGCAGCGGTGGTGCCCACCAGCTCAATCCCAACGAAGGCGAAGACCGCAATCTGGAAGCCGGCAAAGAATCCGCTGATCCCTTTCGGGAACCAGCCGCCGTCATTCCACAGATGAGAAAAAGAGGCTTCTACGCCGGTCGGCGATTTGAAGTGCATCATCACCATGACCAGGCCGACGACAATCAGCGCCACGATAGCGACGATCTTGACCATCGCAAACCAGAACTCCATTTCCCCGAACATTTTCACGGTGGCAAGGTTCAGGCTCAGCAGCAGCAGGATAACCGCCAGCGAGGCCACCCAGTCGGAGAGGCCCGGGAACCAGAACTGGGCGTAGGCGGTAATCGCCACGACGTCCGCCATCCCGGTCACTACCCAGCAGAACCAGTAGGTCCAGCCGGTAAAGTATCCGGCCCACGGCCCCAGAAGATCGGCGGCGAAATCGCTGAACGATTTATATTCCAGATTCGACAGCAGCAGTTCGCCCATCGCACGCATGACGAAAAACAGCATGAAGCCAATGATCATATAAACAAAAATGATGGATGGCCCGGCGAGACTGATGGTTTTACCGGACCCCATAAATAAGCCGGTACCGATAGCGCCGCCGATGGCAATAAGCTGAATATGCCGGTTTGTGAGATTTCGCCGCAGCGTTTGTTCCGTCGGAGCCTGCTCTTCAGCAGCGACTTTAACCTGATCTACCATGTGATATTTTCCTGTTGTACCTGTCTGTGTTGTTCAGGCTCTACTGGCCCGTCATTGGTCATTACCCTTGGAAAAGGGCTTATCGATATTAGGTAAGAATCGGAAGGATGAATACAATGATTTAGATATAATGTTAATTTTATGTTTAAAGTGAGTGTTATATCACTCCGGTCACGCGAAACAGCTCACAAAACTACGCCAAAAAATCATTTAAGCAATATTAAACTCTAACTAAATTCAAACTTAAGCGTTTTACGCTATTTTTATTTGCTTCCCCGCCCCTTGGGGAGAGGAAGCCACTACTGCTTAGATAATATCCAGCAGCTCTACTTCAAAAATCAGGGTGCTGAATGGAGGAATCGATGCGCCCGCGCCGCGCTCGCCGTAGGCCAGGTTGTGCGGAATGGTCAGCTCCCATTTTGAGCCAACCGGCATCAGGGTCAGCGCCTCAATCCAGCCGCCGATCACGCCGGTTACCGGGAATTCAGCCGGCTCGCCGCGCGCAACGGAGCTGTCAAAAACGGTACCGTCGATAAGCTTACCGGTGTAGTGCACGCGAACGTGGTCGGTACGCGCAGGGATAGCGCCTTCGCCCTGGGTCAGGACGCGGAACTGCAGGCCGGATTCGGTGCTGTTCACGCCTTCGCGCTCGCGGTTTTCATCGAGGTATTTCTGGCCATCTGCCGCCAGCTCCTGGAAACGTTCGCGGCGTACCGCATCGGCACGTTCGTGAATTTCACGCAGCGCGCGGTGAACGGCTTCTACCGGCACCTGCGGCTGATTGCCTTCCAGCGCATCAGCAATACCGGCTACCAGCGCCTCAGGCAGCAGCCCCTGCAGGCCAGATTCGCTCAGCTGTTGTCCAACCTGCAAGCCGATACCGTAACTTGCCTGCGCTTCGATAGTGTCAAAAGTCGGGGTTGCCATCTTTGTTCCTTTTTTGGGGGGAAAATTCATACTCTATAAACTTCGGCCTGCGGGAAGGCGGCAGGCTCCTGAGCCTTAGCGGTATAAATAACGCCATAAGCGAAGCGAGCGGCACTGCCAGCGCACCGGCAACCCGAAAGACGACGAGTATAAAGTGGTGGGCAGCATATCAGCCACAGCACGATGGGTAAAACTTTGTCGCTGGATGATGACAAATCTGAGGGAAACAGAAACAATAGGCAATATCAGGCTAACCTCACGAAACATATCTTTGTCTCGTCCATCAGGAAGTTAGCCATCTATACTCTACGGAGCAGCATAAAAATATGCGGAGCAGGAGGAAAGCCATGCCCGGGCGCTTTGAAATGACACCTACCCTGGCGAAGATCTGGCACGCCCCGGATCATATTCGCATTATGGATCCGCTGCCGCCAATGCACCGTCGGGGCATTATCGCCGGAGCCCTGCTGGTGGTTATCGGCATACTGCTCCCCTCCGAGGACAGCAGCACGTCCGCCCAGGTCAGCCGCGACGCCAGCCTCGATATGCAGTCGCAGTCCCAGCCGCAATCGTCTTCACAGCAGGCTATCCCGCTGCCGCCCATTACCTCAACGCCTACGGTGAGCGACGCCGATCAGATGGCGCCGGTGGCACCAGAGCCGGTTCAGGACGAGCAGCCGGCCGAGCAGCAGAATCAGACCTACTCTCCGCCTCCGCAGCAACAGCAGCAATCTGCGCCGGGCATCGAGCAGCAGTGGCGCACCTATCGCATCGAGTCAGGAAAAACCCTGGCCCAGCTGTTCCGCGACCATAATCTGCCGCCAACCGACGTATACGCGATGGCCCAGGTCGAAGGTTCGGGGAAACCGCTCAGCTCGCTGCAAACCGGGCAAACGGTACAGATTAGACAGAATGCGAATGGGGTGGTAACCGGCCTGACTATCGATATCGGCGGTGGGCAGCAGGTGCTGTTTACCCGTCAGGCAAACGGCAGCTTTATTCGTGCGCGATAGTCTATCGCGAATAAATTAGCGTGGGGGAAGGCAGAAAAGCAAAACGCCGGCACAAGGCCGGCGTCTCGACGCGAGCAGAGTAAAAAATTACTCAGCTACAACGTTAACAACCAGTTTCGCGAAGACTTCGCTGTGAACCTGGAAGTCCACTTCGTGCTCACCGGTGGTGCGCAGAACGCCGTTCGGCAGACGAACTTCGCTCTTAGCGACGGCAACGCCAGCTGCAGTTACAGCGTCAGCGATGTCGCGGGTACCGATGGAACCGAACAGTTTACCTTCGTCGCCTGATTTAGACGCGATGGTAACGTTGCCCAGTGCATTGATTGCTTCAGCACGTGCGTTAGCAGCTGCCAGAACGTCAGCCAGTTTGGCTTCCAGTTCAGCGCGACGCGCTTCGAAGAATTCAACGTTTTTCTTGGTAGCTGGAACAGCTTTACCCTGTGGAACCAGGAAGTTACGAGCGTAGCCCGCTTTAACATTAACCTGATCACCCAGGCTGCCCAGGTTTGCTACTTTATCAAGCAGAATAACTTGCATTACCTTATCCTCTTAAAGTCGTATTAATGGACCGTGCCCGATTACTGATGACGATCAGTGTACGGCAGCAGAGACAGGTAGCGAGCGCGTTTGATAGCGCGAGCCAGCTGACGCTGATATTTTGCACGAGTACCGGTGATACGGCTTGGGACAATCTTACCGCTTTCGGTGATGTAGTTTTTCAGCGTTGCGATATCTTTATAGTCGATCTCTTGAACGCCTTCCGCGGTGAAACGGCAGAACTTGCGACGACGGAAATAACGTGCCATTTGGCTAGTCTCCAGAATCTATCAATTCAATCTGCTCGGCATGCAGAACCATTTTGCTCAGGCCGTTCTTTGCCTTGTGGCAAGAAATGAACCCCCGAACGATTACTGCACTGCCGACCGTTATACTGTGAGTAATGGCCTGGTTTTGGTGTCCGCTAATGATAACGGGCATTTGGCACCATGCCTGCCGGTGAAAACCGGCTTCCTCCTGCACTGAACGATGCTCAAGCACGAACTGGCAGTGTGGAATTCCTGACGGGCTGACCTTACGAATTGGCGTCCTGCAGATAATGCCGGACAGCTCCAGACGGTTGGTCATCAGGATTACTCTTCAGAATCCCCAGCTTCGGAATCATCTGCGGTTTCGTTTGCGAAATCTTCGCGACGCTCACGGCGCTCGTCTTTCGCTTTAACCATCGGAGATGCTTCGGTAACTGCGTTCTTAGTACGCATTACCATGCTGCGGATAACGGCGTCGTTGAAGCGGAAGTTAGTTTCCAGCTCATCGATCGCTTCCTGCGGAGCTTCAACGTTCAGCAGAACGTAGTGAGCTTTGTGCAGTTTGTTGATCGGATAAGCCAGCTGACGGCGGCCCCAGTCTTCCAGACGGTGGATCGTACCTTCTGCTGCAGTGATTGCACCAGTGTAACGTTCGATCATACCCGGAACCTGTTCGCTCTGGTCAGGATGGACCATAAAAACGATTTCGTAATGACGCATCGAATTGCTCCTTACGGATTATTCAGCCTCCTGTCTGGGTCAGCCGCGGCCCATGGAGGCAAGGAACGTGGTTAAAGGGCGGCTGAAAAATTGACGCGTCATTCTAATTGCGAACCACCATAAACTCAAGCTGATTGCGCAAATAATTCGCACTAACGGCAAAGCCGCGCTAAGTCAGTGATTTAAAATTAATCAACGGCAGCAGCGACACTTTTTTGAACAACTTCATCAGAAATGGTCGCGATGCACCCGGCAGGGAGTGATTACACTTACATCAAGAGCAATCTATAGCCCAAGGGAGCCCGGGTTAACGTCAGGACAGTTATAAGGAGCGTAGATTATGAAATACATCCTCACTGCCGTAATGGCTGCGCTTTTACTGAGCGCCAACGCGCTGGCAGCCATCAAAATCGATGGACGTCAGGCACGTAACATGGACGATGTACAGAGCCTGGGCGTTATCTATATCAACCACAATATGGCCACTGAGCAAGAGGCCGATAAGGCCCTTAACCAGCTGAGCGACGAACAGGGGGCAAAATACTTCCAGCCGATCCTGATCCACGAACCGGAAAGCAACGGCGCAATCCACGCCAGCGCCGCGCTCTATCGCTAACCACCCTTCTCTAACCCCTTCGCCTCCGCTGCGGGGACGAAGGGCCCAGCCCGCCGCCGCGCCTAAAGCGTGCGCTTAAAGAACCCGACCGTTTCGGCCAGCGCCTCTGGCGTAATGCGATGGCGCACGCCCTGCTGCCAGACGCAGGTCAGGTTTTCGGCCAGGCCGCTTTGCTGCAGGGCCTGCTGGAGGCGGAAGGTTTCGCCAGGCGGTACCACGTCGTCCTCATCGCCGTGCCAAAGCAGCAGCGGCCTGCTGGCGAGCGTCGCCAGCTGATGGCTGACGTCCCACTCCGTCAGCTGCTCCGCGTCCAGGGAGGGTGAAGGAAACAGGCTTTGCGCGAGGCTGCTGAAATAGCCGGACCCCATCAGACAGGCGACGCTTTTCAGCTGCGGATGATGGGTCATAATGCCCAGCGACGTCATTCCGCCCATCGAGGCGCCGGCGACCGCCAGCCTGTCGTCCGCAATCCACCCCTGCGCGGCGATCGCAGCGCGCAGCGCGGTGAATTCGGCGAAGTTCTGTAGCAAGATGGGCCAAAAGCGCTGCATTCGCCCTTTTTCATCGCCGAAGTAGCGCGCGCCGTGCTCCGGCGCATCGGGCATAATGACGCGAAATCCCGCCTCCGCCAGCGCCACGGCGAAGTAGCTATAGACCAGCTTAGAAGAGGTGAATCCGTGATAAAAAACGATACACGGCAGAGGCCGGTCTGACGCATTTTGCGGACAGGCATGAAGCACCTCGCCGCCCGCAAGATTACGCACTTCCAGTACAATCATTTATCGTCTCCCGTCTCTAGAGTAGCGGTGTGCCATGGGCTAACATATAGCCAAAGGCGTGGGTTCAGCCGCGATTTATAATGTTGAGAACTGGGTTACGCTTTCACAACATTTTCATTCGAAAATCGCGTCAGAGATAACAATTCGGGAACATTCCCCGGAAATGTCATTCAGGCTACCACTACACTGTGACTAACAGGAAACGAGATATGGTTATGCGTAGGTTTACACCGTGGTTACTGGCGATTGTTCTGAGCGGCTGTAGCGCCCTGCAGGGAACGCCTGAAGCCCTGCCGCCTGCGACCAGCCATCCGCAAGAGATTCACCGTAACCAGACCAGCGGGCTACAAAAAATGGGGACGGTGAGCGTGCTGATGTATGGTTCGCCGATGGATGTTGAAGCTGCGCTGAAGGTCAAAGCAGAAGCGGCTAAAGCGGATTACTACGTCATCATAATGATTGATGACACCCTGGTTCCCGGCCAGTGGTATTCGCAGGCAATTCTGTACCGTAAATAACGGTGCGACGCCTTTAACCCCGCTTTACATTGCTTTGCATCCGTTCACGTTCTCCTGTGCATAATAACGTTCAGCCAGTTAACCTGGCAGGACGTTAGCAACGGACTGCCCTCGGGCCACGCGAAATGGAGCTGACGATGAAACGATCATTTACCTTACCCAGCCTGCTGTTTAACGCTACAACGGCACATACTGCAGCACAGTCCGCAGAATTTGCCAGCGCGGACTGCGTCACTGGCCTGAATGAAATCGGCCTGATTTCCGTCAACAATATTGCCGGCAGCCAGCAGGACGTCGAGCATGCCATCGCCGTGAAGGCCGATGAGCAGGGCGCCTCCTGGTATCGCATCGTCCAGATGTACGAGGAACAGCAGCCGGACAGCTGGCGGGTACAGGCCATTCTCTACGCCTGAGGCGCCTGGCGCCCGCGCCCGGTGCCGCGCAGCAGCAGGTCATCGAGCGTTTGCGCGTCCAGCCGTACGCCGCCGCGCGGGTCGAGCATCATTCGACACCAGGCCTGAGCCAGCGGCGGTGAAGCGTAGCGCAGCATCTGCGCTCCCGCGCCTAGCCGGTACACCAGCCGGGTTATCTCCCGGCCCTGCTCTTCCGCTGGCCGCCTCAGCAGCTGCTGCAGCTGACGCCATCCGCGATCGAAATGGCGATTCTGCCCTTTAACTTCAGCACACTCTGTCGCCAGCAGCTCCAGCGCCGCCGGCTGCTTGCTCAGCACCCGCATCACGTCGAGACACATAATATTCCCGGAGCCTTCCCAGATGCTGTTCACCGGCGTCTCCCGGTACAGGCGCGGCAGCTCGCTCTCCTCGCAGTAGCCGATACCGCCCAGCACCTCCATCGCTTCGCCAACAAAGGGGATCGCGGATTTGCAGATAGCAAACTTCGCCGCCGGGGTAAACAGGCGGGCCCACAGCGCCTCCTGCCCGTCGTTTCGCTTGTCCCACGCGCGCGCCAGGCGGAATAAAAAGGCGGTTTGACCCTCAAGCTGCAGCGCCATCTGGCCCAGCACCTGGCGCATCATCGGCTGCTCGACCAGGCTTTTACCGAACGCCTGGCGCTGAAAAGCGTGATAGAAGGCGACCGACCAGGCCCGACGCATTAAGGCATGGCTGCCCAGCGCGCAGTCGAAGCGGGTCAGGCCGCCCATTTTGAGGATTTGCCGTACGCCGTCCCCCTCTTCGCCCACCAGCCAGCCGCAGGCGTCATAGAACTCCACCTCGCTGCTGGCGTTAGAGCGGTTGCCGAGCTTATCTTTGAGCCTTTCGAGGTGCAGCGCATTGCGCTGGCCGTCCGGCAGAAGACGCGGGACAAAGAAACAGGAGAGCCCGCCGGGCGCCTGCGCCAGCACCAGGTGCGCATCGCTTTGCGGTACCGAGAAAAACCACTTGTGGCCCACCAGACGATAAAACCCGTCGGCGCTCTTTTCGGCGCGGGTGGTATTGCTCAGCACATCAGATCCCCCCTGCTTTTCCGTCATTCCCATGCCGATCAGCAGCCCGCGCTTCTGGCTGCCCGGCGCCAGGTGCGGATCGTAGCGATCGCTCAGCAGCGGCGTCAGCCAGTCGCTAAACGGCCCGGGGAGCGACTGCTGCAGCAGAGGCGTGGCGGCGAAGGTCATGGTTATCGGGCATAGCGTTCCGGCCTCCACCTGCGCATGCAGCATAAAGCGCGCCGCCCGGGCCACGAAAGCGCCGGCGCGTGCGTCGTCCTGCCAGGCGAGATTATGCACCCGGTTAGCGCACAGCCCCTGCATCAGCAGGTGCCAGGCGGGATGAAAGCGCACATCGTCAAGCCGCGTGCCGGTCGCGTCATAGCGCAGCAGCTCCGGCGGATTAACGTTAGCCAGCCTCCCCAGTTCCAGCGACTCTGCCGTTCCCAGCTGCTGGCCGATGCTGGCCAGCAGATCGCCATCCCAGGCGGCGCCCTCGCGGGCTACGGCTTCGCGCAGCGCGGTATCGGACAAGAATAAGTTGCTGTTCAGCAGCGGCGTCGGCTGATTAAACACGGTATGAGTTGGCCAGTGCATAGTGCTTCCCTCCGTCAATGGCGTTGTACTCAGTATGGTCAGCCTGGGCCGGGAGCGCCCGCGAGCCGGGTCACAAAAAAACCATTCGTCCCTTCGTGAAGCGCATCACAGGCATAAGAATTTAAAATTTTATCAGGCTGAAGTTGTGGAATAATTTATTCACTTGTTATTTTTTTGTTGAAATCAGGATGGCCTATGCAGACCGCGACACGCCCTACGGGCGCGCACAAGCGCGCGCTGATCGCCGGATCTATCGGCAACTTTATTGAATGGTATGAGTTTGCGGTCTACGGCTTTCTGGCGACGGTTATCGCCCGGAACTTCTTTCAGCTGGCCGGCGAGGCGCCGCTGACGGGTCTGATCCTGACCTACGCCTCCTTCGCTATCGCCTTTTTCTTCCGTCCGCTAGGCGCCATTATTTTTGGCCGCATCGGCGATCGAATCGGCCGCAAGCCGACGCTGATCGTCGTCCTGGTGATGATGACGCTCGCCACCACGGCAATTGGCCTGGTACCGACGTATGCCAGCATCGGGGTAGCGGCCCCGCTGATTTTGACCGGGCTGCGCATTCTGCAGGGGCTGTTTGCCGGCGGGGAGTATGGCGGTGCCGTCTCGCTGATGACCGAGTTTGCGCCTCGCGGCAAGCGCGGCCTGTATGGCGCATGGCAATCCTTCACCGTCGCCCTCGGCCTGCTGGCCGGCGCCGGGGTCGTCGCCCTGATATCCGCGGTGCTGAGCCCGGAAGAGCTCCATGCCTGGGGCTGGCGAATTCCGTTCTTCCTCGCCATCCCGATGGGGGGAGTCGCACTCTGGCTGCGGGTGAAAATGGAAGAGACGCCGGGGTTTCTCCGCCAGCAGCAGCAACAGCAGCGTCCGCAGGCCAGCGCCGACCTGAGCCATACTCTGAAAGCGATTATCACCGGCATCGGCCGCCTGATGGTCTGGTCCGCCGCAGGCTACACCTACCTGGTGATTATGCCCGCCTACCTGCAGTCGGCGCTGCACACCGGCTTTAACCAGGCGCTGCTGATCGCGGTGATCTCCAATATTGGCTTTGCGCTCACCATTCTTCCTGCCGGGATACTCAGCGATAAGTGGGGTCGGCGTAACGTGATGGTGATGGCCGCGGTGCTGCTGCTGATACTGGCGCTGCCGCTGCTGAAAATTCTTCAGGCGGAATCCAGCACGCTACTGATCAAAGGCGCGGTGGTGCTCGCTGCCGGCGGTCTGGTGGGGGTGCTGGCAGGGCCGGGACCGGCGATGCTGGCAGAGATGTTCCCGACAAGGGTGCGCTATACCGGCCTTGGGCTGGCCTATTCGCTCTCTAATGCGGTGTTTTCCGGCTGCGCCGGGCTGATTATTACCGGCCTGATTAAACAGACCGGTAATCTTGATATTCCGGCTTACTACGTCATGGCGACGGCGGTAGTCAGCATCATCGCGCTGATGACGCTCAATAAGAACGATCACCTGCGCTCGCTGGACGAGTAGCCGCCGGGCAGCGTGCGCCCGGCGTTAATCAGCTGCGCTGGCGCACGGCTTCAAACAGGCAAATGCCGGTCGCGACGGAGACGTTCAGCGAGGAGACGCTGCCGGCCATCGGAATGCTGATCAGCTCATCGCAGTGTTCGCGCGTCAGGCGGCGCATCCCTTCCCCCTCGGCACCCATTACCAGCGCCATCGGGCCGGTCATCTTGCTCTGGAAGAGGGTATGGTCCGCTTCACCGGCGGTGCCGACGATCCAGACGTTCTCTTCCTGCAGCAGACGCATGGTGCGCGCGAGGTTAGTCACGCGGATCAGCGGTACGTTTTCCGCCGCGCCGCAGGCGACTTTTTTCGCCGTCGCGTTCAGCTGCGCCGAACGGTCGCGCGGCACGATCACCGCGTGTACGCCGGCGGCATCGGCGCTGCGCAGGCAGGCGCCAAGGTTATGCGGATCGGTAACGCCGTCGAGAATCAGCAGCAGCGGCTGATCGAGAGAGGCGAGCAGTTCAGGCAGGTCGTTCTCCTGGTACTGACGTCCCGGCTTCACGCGGGCAATAATCCCCTGATGCACGGCGCCTTCGCTTTTCTCATCGAGAAACTGGCGGTTAGCGACCTGAATCACCACGCCCTGGGCTTCCAGCGCATGGATCAGCGGCAGCAGGCGTTTATCCTCGCGGCCTTTGAGAATATAGACTTCCTGAAAACGCTCAGGAGCGCGCTCCAGCAGGGCCTGCACCGCGTGGATGCCGTAAATCATTTCACTCATTGATGTACTCGTTGCTTGTTAATATTGCCGTTCGGCTTTACAGGCCGGATGTCCCGGCCTGTAAGATTGATGCCCGCTTACTCAGCGGTTTTCTTTTTCGCCGCGCGCTTCGCTTTGGTTGCGGCAGCTATTTTCTGCGTTTTGGTCGACGGCTTCTTCGCTTTTTTCTCGCCTTTAGGCTGGGCAGCCTGGGGCTGAGACTTGCCTTTCTCTTTGCGGAAGGCGTTATCCGGCTCGAAGTTGACCTGCTTACCGGCCTGGCGACGACGCCCGGAAGGTTTGCCGGCGTTCGACTTTTTCGCCTTCTCGCGCTCGGTCTTGCCGACGTTGCGCGGGGCGCGCTCGCTGGAGATCAGCGAGAAGTCGATTTTACGCTCGTCCATATTGACCGCTTCCACGCGGACTTCCACGCGATCGCCCAGTCGATAGGTCTGACCGCCGGACTCGCCGATCAGACGCTGCCCGACCTGGTCAAAGCGGTAGTAGTCGTTATCCAGAGATGACACGTGCACCAGGCCGTCGATAAACAGCTCGTCCAGGCGGACGAAGAAGCCAAAGCCGGTGACGCTGGCAATCACGCCCTTAAAGACGTTGCCCACCTGATCCAGCATAAAGTCACACTTCAGCCAGTCAGAGACCTCGCGGGTCGCTTCGTCGGCACGACGTTCGGCCATCGAACAGTGCGCGCCCAGCTGCAGCATCTCTTCCATGCTGTAGTGCCAGCCGCCGGTTTCAGTGCTGTTGCCTTTGTGCCCCTGCTCTTTCGCCAGCAGATACTTAATGGCGCGGTGCAGCGACAGGTCAGGATAGCGGCGGATAGGCGAGGTGAAGTGCGCGTAGGACTGCAGCGCCAGGCCAAAGTGGCCGCGGTTTTCCGGATCGTAGACCGCCTGCTTCATCGAGCGCAGCAGCATGGTTTGCAGCATCTCGTGGTCAGGACGATCGGCGATGGAGGTCAGCAGCTCGGCGTAGTCGCGCGGCTCCGGCTTGTTGCCACCAGGCAGCTCCAGACCGAGCTCCGCCAGGACCGTGCGGAAAGCGGTGATCGCTTCAGTGGTCGGCTTATCGTGGATACGGAACAGGGCCGGCTCCAGCGCCTTCTCAACGAAGCGAGCGGCGGAGATGTTCGCCAGAATCATGCACTCTTCGATAAGCTTATGGGCGTCGTTACGCTGGGTCTGCTCAATACGCTCGATGCGGCGTTCAGCGTTAAAGATGAACTTCGCTTCTTCACTTTCAAAGGAGATGCCGCCGCGTTCTTCGCGCGCGCTATCGAGGACTTTGTAAAGGGTGTGCAGCTCTTCGATATGCTTCACCAGCGGCGCGTACTGCTCACGCAGCTCGCCGTCGCCCTGCAGCATATGCCATACCTTGGTATAGGTCAGGCGCGCGTGCGAGCTCATTACCGCTTCATAGAATTTGTAGCCGGTCAGGCGGCCTTTTGACGAAATCGTCATTTCGCAAACCATGCACAGGCGATCGACCTGCGGGTTCAGCGAGCACAGGCCGTTAGAGAGCACTTCCGGCAGCATCGGTACCACCTGCGAAGGGAAGTAGACCGAGGTGCCGCGGCTGCGCGCTTCGCCGTCCAGCGGCGTACCGGGACGCACATAGTAGCTTACGTCGGCAATGGCGACCCACAGGCGCCAGCCGCCGCCGCGTTTCTTCTCGCAGTAAACCGCGTCATCAAAGTCGCGGGCGTCCTCACCATCGATGGTGACCAGCGGCAGATCGCGTAAATCAACGCGGCCGATTTTCGCCTCTTCCGGCACCTGCTCTTTCAGCACGGAGACCTGTTTTTCCACCTCTGGTGGCCAGGTGTAAGGGATTTCATGGGTGCGCAGCGCCATATCGACCGCCATGCTGGTGCCCATGTTATCGCCCAGCACCTCAACGATTTTGCCCACCGCTTTCGTGCGACGGGTCGGGCGCTGGGTCAGTTCAACGACCACCACAAAGCCCATCCGCGCGCCCATGACTTCTTCAGGCGGGATCAGGATATCAAAGCTCAGGCGGCTGTCGTCAGGGACCACGAAGCCCACGCCGGCGTCGGTGAAGTAGCGGCCGACGATCTGGCTGGTTTTTGGCACCAGCACCCGCACAATACGCGCTTCGCGGCGGCCTTTACGGTCCGCGCCCAGCGGCTGCGCCAGCACCTGATCGCCATGAATACAGGTTTTCATCTGCTCAGACGACAGGTACAGGTCGTCTTTACGCCCCTCGACGCGCAGGAAGCCAAAGCCATCGCGATGGCCGATAACGACGCCTTTGAGCAGGTCAAGACGCTCCGGCAGGGCGTAGCACTGACGGCGGGTAAACACCAGCTGCCCGTCGCGCTCCATGGCGCGCAGGCGGCGGCGTAGCCCTTCTAACTGCTCATCGCCTTCGATATTCAGTTCTATCGCCAGCTCGTCTCGGCTGGCCGGTTTTTCACGTTTTGCTAAATGATCGAGGATAAATTCCCGGCTAGGGATTGGATTCGCATACTTTTCAGCTTCGCGGTCCTGGAAAGGATCTTGTGACATGTCGGTTCCTCCGTTGTCATCTCTGATGAGAGTTTACGTCACTCCACCAGTAATAATTTATAAAGCGGTTGATTCTCTTCAACCAAATCAGCCAGCGTGTAGTTATCAAGTTCCTTAAGAAAACTTTGCGCCGCTTCTGCAAGCGCCTGTTTCAGGCGACACGCGGGAGTAATGTGGCAAAATTCGCTGCTGCAGTTGACCAGCGATAGCGGCTCAAGATCGCGAACCACGTCACCTACACGAATTGTTTTTGCCGGCTTACCGAGGCGGATCCCCCCGTTCTTTCCCCGCACTGCCATAACGTAACCAGAGCGACTCAGCTGATTGATTATTTTTACCATATGATTACGCGACACGCCGTAGACCTCCGTCACTTCGGAGATACTCGTCATTCGGCCATCCGGTAGCGACGCCATGTAGATAAGCGCTCGTAATCCGTAATCAGTGAAACTCGTTAACTGCACAGCAACCTCAGGGTAAGGGAAAAGCGGTGAATCCGCAGGGTATGACTATATTGATGATAAACCAGCCGACGCACAGGCCGCTAATTTATTTGAAATGGGGCGGGTAGGCAGCAAAAACAAGGGGCGCCCAATCGGCGCCCCTGGAGATAATTATGCGTCGAACGGGTCGCGCAGAATCATCGTCTCGGTACGGTCAGGACCGGTAGAGATAATATCAACCGGTACGCCGGTCAGCTCTTCAATACGCGCGATGTAGTTCAGCGCCGCCTGCGGCAGGCCGCTACGCTCTTTCACGCCGAAGGTGGTTTCGGACCAGCCCGGCATGACTTCGTAGATCGGCTCAATGCCTTCCCAGTTGTCGGCTGCCAGCGGAGTGGTGGTCACTTCGCGGCCGTCCGGCAGACGGTAAGCTACGCAGATTTTAACTTCTTTCAGGCCGTCCAGCACGTCCAGCTTGGTCAGGCAGAAGCCGGACAGGGAGTTGATCTGCACCGCGCGACGGATCGCCACGATATCCAGCCAGCCGGTACGACGACGACGGCCGGTAGTGGCGCCGAATTCGTTACCCTGCTTGCACAGGAACTCGCCGATGTCATCAAACAGCTCGGTCGGGAACGGACCTGCCCCTACGCGAGTAGAGTAAGCTTTGATGATACCCAGAACGTAATCCACATAACGCGGACCCAGGCCGGAGCCGGTCGCCACGCCACCCGCGGTGGTGTTAGAGGAGGTCACGTACGGATAGGTACCGTGGTCGATATCCAGCAGCGTACCCTGTGCGCCTTCGAACATGACGAAATCGCCACGTTTGCGCGCCTGGTCCAGCAGGTCGGACACATCCACAACCATACCGGTCAGGATATCCGCTACCGCCATGACATCATCCAGCACTTTCTGGTAGTCAACGGCGTCAGCTTTGTAGAAGTTCACCAGCTGGAAGTTGTGATATTCCATCACTTCTTTCAGTTTGTCAGCGAAGGTGGCTTTATCAAACAGGTCACCCACGCGCAGACCGCGGCGAGCGACTTTATCTTCGTAAGCAGGCCCGATGCCGCGACCGGTGGTACCGATAGCTTTCGCACCGCGTGCTTTTTCACGCGCAACGTCCAGCGCAACGTGATAATCGAGGATAAGCGGACAGGCTTCGGACAGCAGCAGACGCTCACGGACAGGGATACCACGGTCTTCCAGTCCTTTCATTTCTTTCATCAGCGCAGCCGGAGACAGCACAACACCGTTACCGATGATGCTGGTGACATTTTCGCGGAGAATACCTGATGGAATAAGATGCAGGACGGTTTTTTCACCGTTGATTACGAGAGTATGGCCTGCGTTGTGACCACCCTGGTAGCGCACAACATATTTAGCCCGTTCAGTCAGGAGATCGACGATCTTCCCTTTACCTTCGTCACCCCATTGGGTGCCCAGTACGACGACGTTGTTGCCCATTTTTCAAAATCACCGTTTGCTTAAAAATGGATTCTACCATCGCTTTTTCAGAGTTACAGCACTTTTTGCACTCAATATCAGCCAGGTCTGGCCATTTTTTGATCAGCCCAGTGATTTCGTCAACATGTAGTAGATGACTATCCCGGCAACCACAAGACCGCCGCCAAAACGGCGTAATAAATTATCAGGCAGCTGGCTCATTGTGGCGATCATTCGACGCCAGGCGCGCGGATAAAGCAGCGGACCCAGCCCTTCAAGTACTAAAACCAGCGCCAGTGCCAGCCAGATTGTTGAGTTCATGATTAACCTTTAGAGAGAAACGAAACCCGCATCGCCGCAGAGCATCAGGGACTGAGTCATGACGCTTTTTGCCCGTGTTGCATATTGTCCGGCATTTCGCGTTGATTATGCACTTTTTTTGCAGAAAAAACGTATAACCCATTGTGTTAAGAGTTATTTCTGGAATTAAAAATATAAAAAAGGCGCCTTTCTCAAGGCGCCTTTTCGCTGACTAAATCGCTTATTTGCGAGCGGAGTCAGGTGACTTCATGTAGCGGAAGAAATCGCTGTCCGGGCTGAGAACCATCACATCCTGGTTACCCTGGAAGCTGTTCTCATAGGCGCGCAGGCTACGGATAAAGGCATAGAAGCCCGGATCCTGGCTAAACGCATCGGCAAACAGCTTGGCCGACTCTGCATCGCCTTCACCACGCATGATGCGGCCCTGGCGCTCGGCTTCAGCCAGCGTCTTGGTCACTTCATAGTCCGCGGTAGCGCGCAGCTTCTCAGCCTCTTCCTGGCCCTGTGAACGGTGGCGACGGGCAACCGCTTCACGCTCGGCGCGCATACGGTTATAAATCGCTTCAGACACTTCGGCCGGCAGGTTGATCTGCTTGATTCGTACGTCGACGACTTCAATACCCAGCGCCGCCATACTGTTCGGGTTAACAACCGGAACCTTGCCGTTAGTTTCTGCCGATACGCGCTCCGCCGCTTTGGCGATAGCATCGTCAGCGGCCGGCGTGCTGACTTCATCTTCAGTGCCCGCTGAGCCGGAGTTCAGCGCATCGCGCACTTCCAGCGTCAGACGACCGCGGGAATCGGTTACGATATCCTTCACGTCCAGACGACCAATCTCAGAACGCAAACGGTCAGAGAATTTACGCTTCAGCAGCACCTCGGCCTGGGAGACGTCGCCGCCGCCGGTTGCCAGATAGTAACGGCTGAAGTCGCTGATACGCCACTTGATGTAGGAGTCGACGATCAGGTCTTTCTTCTCTTTGGTAACAAAGCGATCGGCCTGGTTATCCATGGTCTGAATACGCGCATCGAGCGTTTTCACGGACTCAATGAACGGGATCTTGAAGTGCAGACCCGGCGAATAGACCAGCGGTTTATTTTCGCTATCGCGCAGTACCTTACCAAAACGCAGCGTAATACCGCGCTCGCCCTCTTTAACCACAAAGATAGACATGTAAAGCACTACCAGCACGATGGCAATAATCGCAATTACAGGTTTACGCATCGTTATTCCCCCTGACGCTGGTAGTCGTTACGCTGCGCGTTAGCGCGACGTTGGTCCATAATGTTGCCATCCGTAGTGGTCGACGTGGTGCTGGCGCTGCTTGAGCTGGAAGCAGGCGGCAGGCGCAGCAGATCGTTCGCACCGCTGCTATTGCCCTTTGCTGCCGGCGTACCGGCGCCTTTCAGCATCTGGTCCAGAGGCAGAACCATCAGATTGCCGCCCTTATCGTTAACCAGCACTTTGCGGGTATGGCTCAGCACTTTTTCCATCGTTTCGATATACAGACGCTCACGGGTAATCTCCGGCGCGGCTTTGTACTCAGGCAGGATCTTCGCAAAGCGCGCGACCTCACCCTGAGCTTCAAGAACGGTCTGAGTCTTGTACGCACGCGCCTCTTCGAGGATACGCTGCGCTGCACCGTTAGCTCGCGGCTGCACTTCGTTGGTATAAGCTTCGGCTTCACGGATGTACTGCTGCTCGTTCTCACGCGCGGCAATCGCATCATCAAACGCGGCCTTCACCTCTTCCGGCGGACGTGCCGTCTGGAAGTTGACGTCCAGCAGGGTAATACCCATGTCGTACGGGCGAATCGTCTCTTCCAGCTCGCGCTGGGTATCGCTACGAATCACGGTACGGCCTTCAGTCAGAATACGGTCCATGGTGTACTTGCCGATAACGCCGCGCAGGGCGCTGTCGGTTGCCTGACGCAGGCTATCGTCGGCGCTGGCAACGCTGAACAGGTAGCGTTCTGGATCGGTTACCCGATACTGCACGTTCATCTCAACGCGCACGACGTTTTCATCAGACGTCAGCATGACGCCAGAAGCCGCCAGTTCACGTACCGATTCAACGTTGACTGCCTGAACGTTATCGATAAAGGTTGGCTTCCAGTTAAGACCCGGCTCAACCAGATGGCTGAATTTACCAAAGCGAGTCACCACACCACGTTCCGCTTCCTTGATGGTATAGAAACCGCTGGCTGCCCAGATAATAACGGCGGCTGCGGCAACGATGCCGACAATGCGTCCGCCCATAGGCCCGCGAGGTCCCTGAGAGCCGCTAGCGCCTCCCTGTCCCCCTTTGCCGCCGCCGAGACCGCCAAGTTTTTTACTTAACTTGCGGAAGATATCATCCAGATCGGGCGGCCCCTGCTCGCGACCACCTTTATTGCCATTTCCCCCGGAGTTGCCGCCTTGGTTATTGCTGCTCCCCCACGGGTCGCGGTCCTGTCCGTTATTACCGGGCTGATTCCACGCCATGTATATGCTCCATATTTGTTTTTGATATCCCCACAGGGGTTAATATCTTCAGGCAAGCTGCAAGGTCAAATCACGTAATCAACCAGCGCTGGCTCTTGTTTACAGAGGCGACGCCAGTCAACGATCGGCATGCGCACCTGCAGACTCACGCTGCCGTCATCCTCCAGCCACTCTTTTTCTATCGCCTGAAGCTGATAGAACCGACTTCTCAGTCGCCCTTCCTGCGGCGGTAAGCGCAGCGTGTGCTGAGCCACTTCACCGGAAAGCCGTTCCGTCAAAGCCTGAAAAAGCAGCGGTACCCCAACTCCGGTCTGCGCAGAGAGCCAGACCCGAATCGGTTTATTCTCTTCATCCCGGTCGATACGCGGTTCAAAATCGTCAAGCATGTCGATTTTGTTCATCACCAGCAGCACAGGGATCTCATCGGCCTCGATTTCAGCGAGAACCGTATTCACGGCATCAATGTTTTCCTGCAAACGGACGTCGGCTGCGTCAATTACGTGCAGCAGCAGCGTCGCCTGACGCGTCTCCTGCAGCGTGGCTTTAAACGCGGCGACCAAATCGTGCGGCAGGTGACGAATAAAGCCTACGGTGTCCGCCAGCACGGTTTCACCTACGTCAGTGACGTCGATGCGGCGCAGCGTCGGGTCCAGAGTCGCGAACAGCTGGTCCGCCGCGTAAACCTCAGCTTCGGTTATCTGGTTAAACAGCGTTGATTTCCCGGCGTTGGTGTACCCCACCAGCGACACGGTGGGAATATCGGCTTTGGCTCGTGACCGCCGTCCCTGTTCACGCTGCTTTGATACTTTTTCCAGCCGCCCGAGGATCTGCATAATGCGGTTACGCAGCAGTCGACGGTCAGTCTCGAGCTGGGTTTCACCCGGGCCACGCAAACCAATCCCGCCCTTCTGTCTTTCAAGGTGGGTCCAGCCGCGTACCAGGCGCGTCGCCATATGGCGCAGCTGCGCCAGCTCAACCTGCAGTTTCCCTTCGTGGGTGCGCGCTCGCTGGGCGAAAATATCTAAAATAAGTCCTGTACGATCGATAACCCGGCATTCGCACAGCTGCTCCAGGTTGCGTTCCTGGGCTGGGCTCAGGGCATGATCGAACAGCACGACCGACGCGCCAGTCGCTTTTACGGCTTCCGCAATTTCGACAGCCTTACCTTCACCAACAAAATATTTCGGGTGCGGTGCTTTACGGCTACCGGTAATCACCTGCATTGCTTCGACACCGGCAGAGGAGACCAGGGATTCAAACTCCTGAAGGTCTTCCATATCTTTGTCTTGCGAAAAATAGATGTGTACCAGCACCGCCTGCTCACCGGCATCATAACGGTCAAACAAGCGTAAACCCCTTCTAAAATACCAGCGGGGAACAGAGTCACTCGTGGTCTTTCTGGCTGCGTGAGTATTGGCCTTACTCGTTTACCCCAGCCATTTACGGCTGTAAACGCCTGGGGATTCACTACATACCGCCTTCCTGCAACCCAAACTCATAGAGTAAAATCTGGCTCCCCGCCTGGAAAAACAGCATTAACCTTATTCGGCGTCTTCGCTGTCTTGCTGCGGCGCAGAAGAACCCTGCGCGCTAGCACCGTGGTGATAGTTGCTTGTACCGCCGCCAGCATTATTGCTGTGGTGAGACACCGGGCGAGACGGAACAACGGTAGAAATTGCGTGCTTGTAGACCATCTGGCTGACCGTGTTCTTCAACAGGATCACGAACTGATCGAAAGACTCAATTTGCCCTTGCAGCTTAATACCATTCACCAAATAAATAGAAACCGGAACGCGTTCCCGACGCAAAGCGTTCAGGAACGGATCTTGTAAAGATTGCCCCTTAGCCATTCTCTCTTTTCCTTATATGTATGCTTGTTTTGTACTCAGAACCTTACGATTCTTAAAAAAAATTACGCACGATACCGTTTAATTGTACACGTTCAGTCCTGGCTCGCACCAACTACCTGTAATACTTTGTTGAGCGCCTGTTCAGGTTGTTCACTGTCTAACCAGTGAATATCTTCCCAGCCGCGCAACCAGGTTATCTGACGCTTGGCTAACTGTCTCGTGGCGCAAACACCTCGATAAACCATTTCATCATACGGGATCTCGCCATCAAGGTATGACCACATCTGGCGATATCCTACACAACGAATGGAAGGCATATCCGTATGCAAATCTCCGCGGGCAAATAGCGCCCGTACTTCTGCTTCAAAACCTGAAGCTAACATCTGATGAAAACGCTGTTCTATGCGCTGATGGAGCAGTTCCCGGCTCGCCGGGGCGATGGCGAACTGATGCACCTTGTACGGCAGAGCGTCTCCCGACGTTTGCGTCAGTTCCGTTAAAGTTTTACCCGAAATGAAAAAAACTTCCAGTGCTCGGGAAAGTCTTTGCGGATCATTTGGATGAATACGCGCGGCGGCGACGGGATCGATCTCCTGTAGCTGCCGGTGCAGTGCGTGCCACCCCTGCTCTGCTGCCTGTTGCTCAATCTTTGCTCTGACCTCGGGATCTGCCGACGGTAGCGGCGAAAGCCCTTCCAGCAACGCTTTGAAATACAACATTGTTCCGCCAACCAGTAGCGGAATACGCCCGGCAGCGACGATATCCGCCATTTCTGCCAGCGCATCGCGACGAAAGTCAGCCGCGGAGTAAGCCTCTGCCGGGTCGAGAATATCCAGCAGTCGATGCGGGGCTGCGCTCAGCTCTGCCGCATCCGGCTTGGCCGTACCAATGTCCATTCCACGATAGATAAGGGCGGAATCGACACTAATCAACTCTACCGGTAAAATTTTACGCAAAGCAATGGCCAGCGCCGTTTTACCGGAGGCCGTTGGGCCCATTAAAGATATTGCCTTAGGCAGGCTCGCCTCAGTTACATCACTCATCTTTCAGGGCATTCATCGCCGAATTCAGGTCAACGGGTTGTAACAGGCCACCCGGCGGAGCTTTTACCAGCTGCGGACATAAACGCTCTACGTCCGCCAGCACGCTAATCGCCTGCGCCATATTCCACTGCGCGTGCTCGCTCGCCAGATTACGCGCGATCCACTGCGCGATGTCACCGACGTCAAATGCGTTTCGCTGCGCCAGGTAGCCTATCAGTTCAGGAATCAAGATTTGTAAATTTTGTTGTCTTAAGGGTAAAGGCACCGCGCGAACCGTCAAATGCTGCGCATCGGACTGCAGATCGATACCCAAAGTCACCAGCGCCGCCTGCGCTTTCGCCAGCGCGTCCTTTTCCGCGCCCGAGACCTTTAGCCGCAGCGGGATCAGCAGCGGCTGTCCGCATACCGGCTCCCCGGCGGGCGTCAGCTGGGCCTGACGCAGCCAGCGTTCGGCCACCGGCAGCGCCAGAAGCGCCAGCCTGCCGTTGCGCTCCAGCAGCGCGCAATCACCCTCAACGATGGTCAGCACGCGGCCAAAGCTTTGGCTGTGGCCGGATAAACCTTCCGCCGCGGGCGCCGGGGCGCTACTTTTACGCTCGGCGGCCGGCGTCTCGAGCAGCTGACGATACAGGGCCCCCTGCTGCTTTTGGTATCCTGGCTGCGCGTGCGGCCAGCCGGTGCTGGCTCCGCCAGACGAGCTGGAAGGCTCGCGCGGCGTTTCGCGGCCGTAGCGCGCGGCGGCTGGCTCTCGTGCGGAAACCGGCTGTGCAAAATGGTTAGCGCCGGCCGCGATCCGATTCTCCGGTATCTGCAGACGCGGCGGCTGGCCCTCATCCTCTCCCGCCAGCGGCGCGCTGAGCTGCTGCTGGAGGACGCTGAGCACCCCTTGATAGATAAAATCATGGACCAGCCGGGACTGGTGAAAACGCACTTCATGCTTCGCCGGATGGACGTTGACATCCACCTGGTGCGGGTCAATCTCAAGGTACAGGACAAAAGCCGGCTGCTGATCGGCCCCGAGCTTATCTTCACAGGCCTGGCGAATAGCGTGGTTGATCAGCCGATCGCGCATCATACGGCCGTTGACGTAGCAGTACTGGATCTCCGCCAGCGCCGGATTGGTATGCAGCGGATCGGCCACCCAGCCGCTGAGGGTCAGATCGCCGTGCTGCCACTCAATCGCCAGCGCCTGCTCAAGGAACGGCGTACCGCAGATAGCCCCCAGCCGCCGCTCGCGCTGTCCGCCCGCGGGTACGGCGCGATACTGGCGCATCGCCTTGCCGTTATGGCTGAGATTAATCGTGACGTCGAAACGCGCCAGCGCGATGCGGCGGACGATTTCATCGATGTGGTTGAATTCCGTCTTTTCGGTACGCATAAACTTGCGGCGTGCCGGGGTGTTATAGAACAGATCCAGCACTTCCAGCGTGGTGCCGACCGGGTGCGCCGCCGGCTTGACGGTCACGTCCTGATCGCGCCCTTCGGCGTAGGCCTGCCAGGCCTCCTGCTGCTCCGCCGTGCGGGAGGTCAGGGTCAGCCGCGCCACCGAGCTGATACTGGCCAGCGCTTCCCCGCGAAAGCCAAGACTGATAATGGCTTCCAGATCGTTAAGAGAGGCAATTTTACTGGTGGCGTGGCGAGCCAGCGCCAGCGCCAGCTCGTCCTTTTTGATGCCGCAGCCGTTGTCCCGAATGCGGATAAGCTTCGCGCCGCCGCGTTCGATATCAATATCAATTCGGGTCGCGCCGGCATCAAGGCTGTTTTCGACCAGCTCCTTAACCACCGACGCCGGACGTTCCACCACCTCCCCTGCGGCAATCTGGTTGGCGAGCTGCGGCGGCAGAACCTGAATCGGCATGACTGACTCCTTAATTTATCAACGTCCTGCCAGGCGACGCGGCGCTGGCCGTTTGTGCGGGCTCGCCGCGCGGGGCTGATTGCAGCGGGTGCTGCATAAAGTAATTACGCAGACCGTTATAAATCGCTTCGGCAAGTTGCTGCTGATAGTTGTCGCTGGCCAGCAGCCGCTCTTCGCCGGTGTTGCTGATAAAGCCGGTTTCGACGAGGATCGACGGAATATCCGGCGAACGCAGCACGCCAAGGCTGGCGTGTTCCGGACGGCGCTTGTGGAGATCGCCGACCCGCTGCAGCTGGCTCAATACGTTAGTCGCCACATCATACCCGACGCGCTGGGAATGGCCGAACTGTAAATCCAGCACCGCCTGGCTTAGGTAGGGGTCCGACTGGCTGTTCGCCAGCACGTCGCCCGCGCCGCCGAGCAGCTCGGACTGCTTCTCATGCTGCTCGAGCCAGCCCGCCATTTCGCTATTGGCGCGACGGTTAGACAGCACCCATACCGACGCGCCGGTCGCGTCACGGTTCGGCGCCGCATCGGCGTGAATCGACACCAGGAAGTTGGCATTTTGCTTACGGGCGACGTCAGAACGACCCATCACCGAAATAAAGTAGTCGCCGTCGCGGGTCAGCACCGGCTTGAACAGCGGATCGGCGTTCAGCAGCGTACGTAGCTTGCGGGCAATCGCAATCGTCACGTTCTTCTCTTTGGTACCATCCGGGCCGATCGCGCCCGGATCCTGGCCGCCGTGGCCGGCGTCGATCGCAATAATGACCTTATCGTCCGTCGCCACCGCGCGCGCGGCCGGCCGCGTCACGGGCTGACTCTCAGTCATCACCGTTTGCCGTTCGTTACCCGATGACTTAAACGGATTGCGCGCCGGCGCCACCGGCACCGGACGTGGGGCGATCGTCGGCGTCTCCACCCGCTTCACGGCCGCCGGAGGCGGTGGAGGCGGCGGCGGAACGTCGGCGTTAATCGTGAACACCACGGTATAATTAGAGCCGTTTTGCTGCTTCACCGCGCGGGTTTTACCGTCTTCCGTCAGGTCCACCAGCAGGCGCAGAGACTGGGTATCCTGCGCGGCGCCCGCGCGAATGCTTTTCACCAGGTTGCTGCCGCTAAACAGCAGCGGTAATCCCTGCAGGGTGCCGGTCTGCTTGATATCCAGCGCCACCGTGCGTTTGCCCTGCGGGCTAAAGGAGTATTCGGGATCGCCGATAAAGCTAATGGTAATACGGGCCTGCCGATCTCCGTTAGAGACCTGGATATCGGATAAACTTGCCGCAAGGGTCTGCATGCTAAACAGCATCAGCACAGCGGCCAGCCAGGGGGTTATGCGATATTTCATCCCGCGATCCTTCAGGCTAAACGCGCCAGTAAAGACTCACCCAATGAGGAGACTGCCGTTACGCGCGCCTCACGCCCTTGTGCCTGATACTCAAGATGAATTTCGACATCCGGCTCGGGCAGCACGCCCGCGCCCTGCTGCGGCCATTCAACCAGGCAGATAGCATCGTCAGTAAAATAGTCACGGATCCCCATAAACTCGAGCTCTTCGGGGTCCGCCAGGCGGTAGAGATCAAAGTGATACACCATCAGGTTTTCGAGGGTGTACGGCTCCACCAGCGTGTAGGTAGGGCTTTTGACATTCCCGCGGTGGCCGAGTGCGTGTAAAAAGCCGCGGCTGAAGGTAGTTTTACCCGCGCCTAAATCGCCATACAGATAGATGACCGTGGCGCCCGTGCAGAGCCGTGCAATGCGGTTGCCAAGGTCCAGGGTTGCCTGCTCGTCGGGTAAAGGAATCACTCGGTTAATCATGGTCTACGTCAATCACATCCGGGTTAACAACACGCCTGAGCGTGGAAAAGAGATCGGTCGCCAGCATCCCACGGGTGCCATCTCTGGCAGCCAGTCGGTCTGCGGCTTCGCCGTGCGCCACGCAACCGGCGCAGGCAGCATCATACGGCGTCAGCTTTTGCCCTAACAGAGCGGCAATAATGCCGGTGAGCACATCGCCCATTCCGCCGCTGGCCATACCGGCATTGCCGGCATCGATAATACCCATCTCGCCTGCTTCACTGGCCACCACCGTCCCCGCGCCTTTCAGCACGACCACGCCACCATAACGTTTTACCAGACGTTGAGCAGAATGTAAGCGATCGCTTTCAATTTCTGCCACGCTGCAGTCAAGCAGGCGGGCGGCTTCGCCGGGGTGTGGCGTCAGCACGCGATTGTGACGTTTATCGGCATTGATTGCCAGCAGGTTCAACGCATCCGCATCCCACACCATCGGTTTCGTAAAGCTCTCCAGCTGGCGTAGCGCCCGCGTCGCCCATTCGCTCTGACCGAGTCCCGGACCGATCGCCACCACATCAGCCCACTGCAGGCTATCATCGAGGCTCTGCGGCGTGAGCGCATCCACCATCAGCTCCGGCCTGGCGGTAATAATCGGGGCAATATTTTCCGGATGAGTCAACACCCGCACGAGCCCCGCTCCCGCCCGCAGCGCCGCTTCTCCGGCCATCCTGATGGCGCCAGCGGTGCCGCGGTCGCCGCCAACGATCGCCAGCCTGCCGTGATCGCCTTTATGGGAGGTCGCGCGGCGCGGCGGCAGCCAGCCCGCCAGCTGTGAGGCATCAAAGCGCGCCAGCGGGAACCGTTGTCCGGCAAGCCAGCCGTCGAGGCCCAGGGAGTGGTAGTGCAGCTGACCCACCGCGTCGCGGGCTTTACCGGTCAGCAGCCCCGGCTTGAGGGCGATAAACGTTAGCGTGTGCGCCGCATGGATCGCCGCTCCCGGCGTGGTTCCGGTCTGCGCATGGAGCCCGGAGGGGATATCCAGCGCGACTATCGGCGCCGGATGCGCATTGGCGCGCGCGATAAGCTCGGCGACAGGCCTGCGCGGGGCGCTGCGCAGGCCGGTGCCCAGCAGTCCGTCAATAATCAGCGAGATCGCTTCCGGCCAGGCGATATCCGCTGCGTGGATCGTCCCGCCGGCGTTGAGCCACTCTTCGCGTGCGGCGTGCGCCTCCTCCGGCAGCGGCTTCTCGCTCTCCAGCGCCAGCAGCGTCACCTTAATCCCTTCCGCCTGCGCCAGGCGCGCAACGACGTAGCCGTCGCCGCCGTTGTTGCCGTGGCCGCAAAGAATCAGCCAGTTCTGACTGTCAGGGTAGCGGCTGCGCGCCAGCTGGAAAGCCGCTTCGCCGGCCCGGCGCATGAGCTCAAACAGGGTCAGCCCGAGGCTATCGGCAGCCTCTTTTTCCGCCCGCCGGAGCGCCTCTGCAGGGCAGATGAAGTGTGGTATACTGACAGGGTTTTTCGTCATTGTATGGTCCATCATGTTACAGCCCCTCGATCTCAATAAGTTAGCGCAACAAATCAAGCAATGGGGCACTGAACTCGGGTTCCAGCAGGTGGGTATTACCGATACCGATCTCAGCGTCAGCGAACCCAAACTGCAGGCATGGCTGGACAAACAGTACCACGGAGAGATGGAGTGGATGGCGCGCCACGGCATGATGCGCGCGCGCCCTCATGAGCTTCTTCCCGGTACGTTACGCGTCATCAGCGTACGGATGAACTACCTGCCCGCGAATGCCGCTTTTGCCCGCACCCTGAAAGATCCCGCGCTTGGCTACGTCAGCCGTTATGCCCTTGGGCGTGATTATCATAAGCTGCTACGTAACCGCCTGAAAAAACTCGGTGAGATGATCCAGGAACAGTGTGCTTCGCTCAATTTTAGACCGTTTGTCGATTCCGCGCCTGTTCTGGAGCGTCCTTTAGCGGAAAAAGCGGGCCTTGGCTGGACGGGCAAGCACTCGCTGATTATTAACCGCGACGCCGGCTCGTTCTTTTTCCTCGGCGAGCTGCTGGTGGATATTCCCCTGCCCGTCGATCGTCCGGTCGCCGAAGAGTGCGGGCGCTGCGTCGCCTGCATGACGATCTGCCCGACCGGCGCCATCGTCGAGCCCTATACCGTCGACGCCCGCCGCTGTATCTCCTATTTGACCATTGAGCTGGAAGGCGCGATCCCCATCGAGTTCCGCCCGCTGATCGGCAACCGCATATACGGCTGCGACGACTGCCAGCTGATTTGCCCGTGGAACCGCTTTTCCCAGCTTACCGATGAAGAGGATTTCAGCCCGCGCAAAGCGCTGCATGCCCCGCCGCTGGTGGAGCTGTTTGCCTGGAGTGAGAGTCATTTTCTGAAGGTGACCGAAGGATCGGCAATTCGCCGCATCGGCCATCTGCGCTGGTTACGCAATATTGCCGTGGCGCTGGGAAATGCGCCGTGGGATGAAGCGCATCTCAAGGCGCTGGAAAGCCGCCGGGGCGAGCACCCGCTTCTCGATGAGCATATCGAGTGGGCAATAGATCAGCAAATCGCCAGGCGTAGCGCCGGCGCGGTTGAGGTGCAGTTGCCGAAGAAACAGCGGCTGGTCAGGGTGGTCGAAAAAGGTCTTCCGCGAGACGCCTGATTCATTCACAGGCTGTGAATAAAAACAAAAACACATTGCGTTTCAACATGCACACGAACGTCAAGTGATCGTATTAACACTTTGAAATGAAATTTTATTGTTAAATTTCAATGAGATGAATTGATACTATTCAAAAGTCGAAGTTTTTCCGCAACGCGTCGTTTGCATTTAACCTGTGGGTAACTCTGTTTACAGTATTTTCCGGTATTCAACGGAAGGCATCCCCGGCGCGCTATTGCACTGTGGATAAATTGAGTATGAGGAAGAAATTTGGAGCGGGAAACGAGACTCGAACTCGCGACCCCGACCTTGGCAAGGTCGTGC